>BNJV01002601.1_pt1 | contig 162602 bp, 209 predicted proteins | sample 8540591 | NCBI WGS metagenome assembly BNJV01 (sample SAMD00202457, study PRJDB9452) | human saliva metagenome | host: Homo sapiens
AATGTAGCACCACGATAAACTAAGAATTTATGTATCTGCAGCATTCACTGTTAATGTACGAACTCTACCATCACGCAGTTTTTATCGATACGAGTTGGAGCTTCTCTATCAGGGTTTTTCGCTGATCTCGAGCAGCGTCACTTGTATCACTGTTTAAGAATGCTTTAGTGCTGTTGCTGTTACTGTAGATCGTCTTTTACAGTTGGTTCTGTAATCGTAATTTTACCACTTCTATCTACTGTAATTCCATTTGGACGAGTACCTTGAATTGCCCATGAGTTTCCATCCTTTTAGCGATAATCGTTTTAGGATTAGTTTCATTTGTAGGAACGTATTGGAATATTACTTTATCTGTATCTCCTTGTGGGTAATACTTCACCGTACCATCTGCAGGGCCACACTACTGAAGGTGCTGTAGGTTTCTCCCTTTCATAGGTGTTAATGAGACGAGTTTGTCCATCTGGATAAGTTACTTTGATTTTTATCCGTCATTTCCTGCTGTTGTATCTGTACTCAAACTTCACTCCAGCATTAACTAAGTCTGGGTTGGCATTTTTAACATTTTGTAATACTGATTTTTACTTCTGGTTTTATTGCACCGTTTTGAACGTCAGCACCTGTAATCTCAGTACTGCAGGCTCATTTGGAACTGCTGATAGAAGTTTTTACTGTTAGTGTTTTAGATGGTGTTGCTGTGTTTGTCCAGTTATCAGCTTTATCTTTTGCATTTAATGTGACTGTTAATCCACCATTAGAATTGTAGTTCCGTTTAATTTCACTTTTAATAGAGCATTTACAGTTTTACCACCTGTTACTCCACCTTTGGCAGTAAATGTTGTAGCTCCAGAGTGTGGGCACCCGTAATACTATATTTTGCATTTCCATTAGCCGCTGAAGAGAATGCATTCATTCCATCTCCTAATTCATCATCTTGGATTTGAACGTCTAGAGAAACTTCACCTTTATTATTTGGTGTTACGAATAATGTTACTTGATTATTAGCAGGTGTTGTTGCTAAAGCTTTTCCTGTTTCTCCAACTTTTATAGTCGGAGCCATACCGTCGCCACCTACAGTTACAAGAGCTGATTTATCAGATCTTACATCTGTATGTTTATTATTTTTATAATCTAAGTACGCTGAAGTTGGAATAATAGACTGTGCGTAATATTTACCCACTAATTAAAACATCATTAAAGACTGCACTTCCATTTCGACCTGCGTTAACCGTTTTTACTCGTTCTGTTTTTGTAACTCCATTTTTCCACATATTCACGGAGATAAAGTGATTGGATAACCATCAGTACCATTTGAAACAGTTAATGTTTTAACTTGACCACGAGCTTTCGATAAGTTTTCAGTAAATGTAGGAGTTTTCGGCTGAATAGCAAACTCAATATTCAAGAAGTCTGATGATTTATCAGCGAATGTACGTTTTACTTTATATTCTACTAAACCTGGCTTTATCAGCACCATGCATCCCGATTTGAGAGGCTGATAATTTATTCCCCTCTTTATCGTAGAATTCAAATTTTTGTCCTGCTGATGGTTGCTTTATTATCTCGATGAAGGTGTGTCACTTCCCTACTCGAGCAGTATGTTGGTGCATATCAAAGTTACTGTTATAGGCACCAGTAGCATCATAACCTAAGATACCATCAGCTTTAAATGGTTGATAGTCAAAATTACGTCCACCAAAACCATATGCCCCTGTGGATATGCTGTATTATAGTGTTTTTCCTTGTTTAATCAGGAATGTACCATTTCCTACCACGTGAGTGGGAATCTGTCTGTATCATCTTTATCATACGCATGACGTCCATGCCATTGTTCCGCTAAGATACGACGTCCCCATTGTTGAACACGGTATCCAGATGCATAGTACAATTTATCCATTCTCGTATTGTTCGTGTTAGTCGTTTTGAACGAGATGAGAATACGAATCACGCCCGTGAAGTTGGAAACGATAAACAGATTGAGTATTATCAGCAATTCCCATTGAACATGTCATCTGATTTCACGTGTTTCGCCATTAGCTTCTTCCAGACGGCGGTAATCAATACCCAGCATAAAAGCTTTACTTTTAGCTAATCCTGCTAAGCTCTCTTCCTCAGGTCCACCGTTTTCTTCTTATTCAATTTCTCTTCCTCTAAGGCTAGAGTTGGGATGAATATTCTGAAAGTCTATTTAGCAAATCTCAGATCCCAACTTATTTCTGCTTCGTTACCATTTTGATACATTTTTAACAATATTAATACTGTTATTTTCTCTTTTGTCCCTTTGGAATTGAGAAGAAAAGCATATCCGTCTTGTTGATCTTCATGAGCAGCATTAGAGGTAATCGTCCATATATATCCACCATTAACTTCGTTCTTCTTACCATACTAAACGCCTAACATCTCACAGGCGAGTGATTAGCGTTATTAGCAACTAAACTTTCTGTAAACGTATGGAATACATACGTGTATTTATCATATGGTGAAGAACCTTTCGTACCATCTTCATAATAGTACTCTTTAGCAATGTTAGTGATTTGATCACTCACGAATTTGCCCAATCGCACGTGAACGGCGAGTTACTGGTAACGCTTCAGGTTGAGTACTAGATTGATTGTCGAAACCCTTCTGTAAAATCACGAGCTTGTTTTAAGTCTGCAATGCGTTTATTGAAATCTTCTTCAGACAATACTCCATTTTCGTCAGTTGGTCCAGTTTTCAGTTTAACTTATCTATTAGTTGGCTTTGATTGCAGCTACCTTAGCAGCATCTGCACCATTTTTCTAAGATAAGTGACAATATTCCCCATCTCTTCAGCTAATTTATAAGTATCTGCTCCGTGATACGTCGGTAATCTTTTGATGCAGTTTCTTTGTTAGAAAGCCGCTGCTTCTACTGAGTTTCGCTTGTACTAGCTTCTGGTTGAACTTCTGCAGTTCTTCCTCTTCTTCCTCGAGAGCTTCTAGCTGGTGTTGAGGTTTCTGTGTTGCAGCTTCCACCGTAGCACTACGATTTTTCTCCTATTTGCTTAGTTTCTTCAGCTTTTTATCAGTTTCAGCAACAGTCTCTTCTAATTTCTTTGTAGCTTTAGTTAATTCTTCAACTTGCGTCTTAACTTCTTCAGCTGTTGCTTTTCATAATACTTCTTTGGCATCCTGATAGAACCTTATCTAGATCTTTTGAAATATTACTGATTTTTCTTTTTCCGTAGACTTCACTAAAGTTTCTAATTTAATAGCTAGTTTACTTAGTTCTTCTTTTTCTACTTTTACCGCTGGTAGCGCCGCTACTGGCATCGACTTTAATGGTCTTGTGTTTTGCATTTCCCAGAATCACCGCTAGCATCCTTATCGACGTTTGGCGCAGCATTCGAGTATTTCAACATTTTGACTATCTTGTGACACTGGAATATTTTTCTGCCTTAGCTGACATTTCCACCACCAAGAGAAAAATAGCGATGCTACAGCTACGCTGGCTGCACCAAAGTGATATTTTCTTATTGAAAAAGCGCGTCAGTTTTTCGCCGTCTTTATATTCATATCTCATAATATATGTTTGTATCTCCCTTTATATTTTTATTATTTAATTAGATGTTGCTATAATCACATCTAGATATTTGAGGATATAGTTACATAAATAATATAATAAGATAATAATTACATATATATAATACTTGCATAAATCAAACTAGTATACTTACAACAATCCTAAACATAATAATTATAATACACCAAAAACTCCCCTAAATCAAATAAAAACTACATTTATCAATACTTGATTCCATAATAAAATCTCTAAAAATTAAAAATGGAAAATATAGAGAATATTTTAAAATACTTAAATATTTAAACATGCTAAACCTTTATTTAAAGTATTTATACAAGACTTTATAAAAACATATAAAATATACCGTAATTTATTCTTTTATTTTAAGTTTTTAAAATTTTATTTTAACTGTTTTAAAAGATATAATTTTATGGTTCAAAATATGTTTATGATACCTATTCTGAAAACTTTTTCTAGATGTATAATTATTCATTCATATTTTTCTTTCGAACTAAAACGAACCATTATTACATATAAAACTAAAATAATAATTTGTATATCCATATCAATATAATAAAATAATATATTGTTATATTTCAACATTATTTTCCTCACTGAATAAACTTTATTTTTATTACTCCACTTTAATTAATTAACTTTAATTACTTAATTTACATTTGTTAACAATTCTAAATAATTTTTTAAAAGATACTGTTTTTATACACCATCAACTAAAAATGTTAATTACACAAAAATATATAATTATATATTAAAAATCTGCTTCTAAAAATAAAACAAAAATTTATCCTAACAAAAGTAATTTCCCTTATAAATCTATCATATTTATTTTTTTAATTAAAAATATTAATTACTATTTGATTTCTTTTTGAAATAAATATTGTATAATTACATCAAAGGAGTTGACTTATGTTAAATTTTCATAAAAATAAAACAAATTTATCGATATTGATTTTTATTTTATATTTAGCTTTTTCTAGTTTATTATTTATATTACTAGCTGAATATAATAACAATAAAACACCTACATTATTCCTTAAACAATTTGTTTTCTATTTCATTGGTCTTGGAATAATATACTTTACTTCAGAAAATATCAATAGATTTTATAGAAAAATTCTCTATAGCATTCTATTTATTCACACTAGTTCTTTTGGTTGGGAATATTCTTAGTACCCAATAATTTTGCTCCTATCGTAAATGGTGCACGTAGCTGGTACAATCTCGGACTATTCACCTTACAACCATCTGAATTTGGTAAAATAGCCACAGTAGCTATGATTAGTATGTTGATAAAAAGAAAAGAGTTTTAAAAGATAATACAGATACTGTTAAAACTTTTTAAAAATATCATTAATAATTTCAATACCTTTCGTACTAGTTCTAAAAAAGAAAATGACTTAGGTAATGGTTTTATTTTTCATCTTTTTATTCTTAGGTTTAGTATTTTTAGTCTGCAATAAAGGAAAGACATTATTCAGAGTTACTCTGTGGTTATAGCTGGGCTAGCAATTATTATTCTTGCTGCCTTATATTTCCCAAGACTTCTAAGTCTAGTTGGATTAAAATCTTATCAGCTTAATCGTATCCTTTCATGGTTAAATCCTGAAGCATACAAGCTGGATTATTCTTACCAAATCACTCAAGTTCTTAGTGAGATTAAATTGGGTGGGCTTACAGGAACATTCGCTAAAAATAAAAACCATATAGATGAACAGTTTAATGATTTTTATCTTTTTCTATAGTCGCTAAAAACTTTGGATTTATCGAGTGCTGCAATATTCTAATTATCTTCTTTATATTTCATACTAAGATTATTCAATATAATGAAAAATGTGAACAAGGTAACTACAGCTATTACTTTATTTTATTAGCTATTTGTAGTTTTTGCTTCTCATTCTTCATCAATATTTTTCAACACTTAGTATTATTCCTGTAATTGGTATAAGCATGCCATTTATAAGTTATGGTGGAAGTTCATTAATAGCCAATAGTATTCTCTTTGGAATAATTGTCAAAAATTAATGCTACTATACACGAAGAATATATGGAAGATGAATATTACGAAAACTACGAAGAAGAATATGATGAAGCTCAATATATTGATGATTCTCATCCTTTAAATCCTATATACGAGAGTAACAACAATAACTATTACGAGGAAGAACCTCAACAATATAGAAAAGTAAAGAGAAAAAGATAAAAATGAGGATGAAAATTTTCTATCCTCATTTTCTTTTATTCTTACATCTTCAATGAATTTATCATCGATAGTTTCCAATAATTTTTCTAAAATTGATTTAGCTGCGTAGTAGTCACGGATATCGAATACTGCATTATGAGTGTGAATATAACGTGCACAAATACCGATTACAGTTGTTGGAATACCATTTAATGCTTGGTGAATATTACCGCATCTGTTCCTCTGCTGTGTGAAGTAGTATTGGTATTTAATTCCATTTTCTTCAGCAAGTGCTACGATTTTTCTCTCATGACTTTGAAGTACGCAGTATGTTCTATCAACTAATCTTACTAGAATCCTTCTCCTAAGCGTCCGTTACTAGTTTCTTTTTCCGTCCATATCGTTTGCCGGACTACAGTCTACAACGAAACATACATCAGGTTTAATCATATTTGCTGCCACAGTTGCTCCACGAAGACCTACTTCTTCTTGAACAGTAGCACAAACTACTAGATTGAAGTCTAATTCTTTATCAGCAAATTCTTCTAAGATTTTCTGTAATAATTACACATCCGTAACGATTATCAACAGCTTTACTCATAAATCTGTTTTTCCAGTAAGTTGTTCAGAATGTTGTTTTTGGTGTAACAAATGCACCTTCGCGAATTCCCATTTCTAAAGCTTCTTCTTGAAGATGCACCTACATCTATAGTCATATCGCTAATTTTTACATTTTGCGCTACTCCTGCAGTGAAGTGTTTTAGGAATTGATCCCTAGTACTCCGGTGAATTTTTTCCCTTCATATGAAGTTACTGTGTAAGTTTGAGCTAAAAGAACATCTTTCCCTAAAACCACCAAGTGTTTCAAATTTAAGCATACCATTTGGTAATACTTTAGTTACGATAAATCCAACTTCATCCATATGAGCTGAAATCATAACTGTTTTAGCATTTTTCTTTTTAGACTTTTTAATAGCATAGATTCCACCAAGATTATCGAACTTAATCTCATCAGCATATTTAGATAAATTTTTCTTCTAAATATTTTGAAATTTCACTTTTCAAATCCTGATGTTCCGTCTAACATTGTTAATTCTCTGAATCTTTCTATTGATTTACTCATTTTCTTATACCTCTTTTATGTACTCTATTGTTTCACTTTCTTTATCATAACGTACTTCATATTCGATATTGTTATTGTCAAAAATAGAACATTAAATATGAGTTTTCTTTTAAGTTTAGCGTATAGCTATCTATAACATCGTAACCCTAATGCGATTAATTTGTTTCTACACCTGTCTATGCGATCATTATTTAATTCTTGTTCTTCTGTTTTTGATAAACTCTATATCCTGCATAAAGCTGCAGCTAATGGCAATAATATTCTTTTTAATTTCATATTTTACCTCTTATCTGAATTCATCACATAACGAGTTAAATAATTCCTCACTAAATTCTAGATTTTGATGAGCAATAGAGTTCATCTCGTTTTATAATTACGTAAAGTGTCTTCGTAATGAGGTTTTTCTCATTTTTGTGAGATTACCCTGTTACAAGGTCATTGTATTCTTCTAAGACTCTATACGCTTCTAATTTATTAGTATTATCATAACCTTCAATATCAGAAAGTTTTTGTTAAGTGTTCTTTGTACCAAGCTGGCGTATTTTTGTAATTATATGTTTTTACATGGGCTGAACACGTTAACTAGTGAGAATCCATCATGATTAACAGCTTCTTCGAAGATTTGCATCATTTCTTTCATATCACCAGTGAATGCTTGCGCTAAGAATGTAACTTCACAAGATAAAGGCAATTTTTCATAGCTGATAATGGTTTTTCCATTACACCTTCTAGAGTTGTTGTCGTTACTAAACCTTCATCAGATTTTAGGCGACATTTGACCTTTTGTTAAGGCATAAAGTTGGTTATCCATTACTACGTATGTCATGTTTACGTTACGTTTCATAGCGTGAACAGCATGTCCAATTCCGATAGCATATCCATCACCATCTCCACCCATAGCGAAAACTGTTAAATCTTGGTTAGCTAGTTTTATCCCTTGAGCAATTGGTAGTGAACGTCCGTGTAATCCTGAGACTCCATATGCTCTTGTATATCCACCTAATTTTTCCCAGAACATCAATCCCAGCTGAGATTACAACATTTTCAGGTTTAATCCCTAGATTTACAACAGCTCTATTTATACCCGCAAAGTACCGAAGTCTCCACAACCAGCACCAATCGGAGCTTAACATCATTTTTATAGTCTTTTAATGTTGCTTTCAAATTATTTCTCCTCCTCTAGTAATTGTTCAACAAGTTGGTGAGTATAATAAATATCTCCATCATATTTTTAGTAAACTTCCTATTTTTCTGAATTGTGATATTTACTTGCAATCACTGTACGTAACTGTTTATTGTGATTATGTTCAACAATATATATTTTTCTATATTTATCAAATGTATCACGAATAGCTTGAGCAACTGGATAGATTTGACGAATATGCATAGTATCAATCTTCACACCTTGTTCTTTTTAATTGTTTGGCTGCTTTGTTTAGAACTCCATATGTTGAATTTACACCTACTAGAAGAATATCTTTTTCTTCATTATGTTCATTTAGAACAAATGGTCTTTCTACCAATGCTGATTCTATCTTATTAGAACGTTTTTCTTTTTTGACGCACAGTATTACGTTTTTACTTCAGATGGCAATCCTACCACAGAGTGTTCATAACTGTTCGCGTTGTAATTCCACCTTTTTGACCAGGAATAGTTCTATTAGATACTAATACATCAGTTGCATAACGTTTGAGTAAATAATATCCTCTTCTGTGATTTCTTCTTGTTTTTAATAGATTTCCACGATCGATTTTTACTTGACTAAAATCAAAAGTTAGGGTACAGTTTCTTTATTCATACCTAGTTGTAAATCCATTAAAACAATAACTGGCGTTTGATACTTTTCCGCCATATTAAACGCATCAATCATAGTGTAGAAACAATCTTCAACAGACGTTGGAGCTAATACAATACGAGAAGCGTCCCCTGTTCCACCGTATACTGCGTGGAAAATATCTGATTGCTCGGTTTTTGTTGGAAGTCCTGAAGAAGGTCCACCCCTTTGAACATCAACTATAACAACTGGTTGTTCCGCCATTGCTGCCATACCTAAGAACTCTGTCATTAATGAGATACCAGGTCCAGATGTAGCTGTCATAGCACGAACACCTGCAAAGTTCGCTCCAATAGCAACACCTAAAGCCGCGATCTCATCTTCAGTTTGAATATATGCCCCATTTACTAGTGGAAGTTTATCAAATAAATATTCCATAATTTCCGTAGCCGGTGTAATTGGATATCCTGCATACATTCACATCCTGCTGCTAATGCACCAAGACCTGCCGCATGGTTTCCTATTAACCACATGTTTTTGTGAGTTGAGTTTAATTTTTTAAGATAATACTTATCTTTAATATCATTTTCTTCCATGAACTCACTCATAATTTCACGCCCTTTATCGAAGGCTTGAATATTAATATTTACTATTTCTTCACCTTTACTTGAGAAATTTTTGCTTTCAATCATGTCATAGAATATTTTTGAATCAATATCTAATAACGCTGAACAAATACCAAGTGTAATAATGTTTTTTTAATAATTGGATTTGCAATTTCTTTTGCTAAATCAGTAATTGGGAATATCACAACTAATCCTTTAATTTCTTCTGAAATTTCTGGTTTAATTTTTAGCGTCCGCAATATAATACTATTTTTCATCCAATTCTGGAATATAACTATCTAACGTAGCTTGGTCAAATGCTATAAGAATATCTGTTTTATAATCTATAACATTTATTTTTCTTCTGAAATACAAATTTTTACTATTACTGTGTCCACCTTTAATTCTACTTGCGAAGTCTCTTGTAGAATACATGTGGTAACCTAATGTATTTATTACTGTGAGAAGATTTCAGCTGTACTTTCTAGCCCTTCACCTTGTTCTCCACCAATTTTCCATCCTAATTTATTAATCATATAATCTCCTTTAATCTCTTTCATTAGAAATTTAATCGTTGATTTCTCAATACTTTATTTTTACCATATTTAAGAAAATTTTTCCATCCAATAACATTTATTATCAATACTATAATTCTCGTAAAAATATAATAACTTCATAAATTCCTTCAATATAGCCTTTGAATGTATTACTCATGAAAATTTGTATAATATTTGTAAAGCATAACTTTTTAATATTTCTTTTTGTAAAAATTTAATATACCCTATAATCTATCTTACAAATTAAACAAACTAACCATATTTACAAAAATTATTTTTAATACTTATCCTACAATTACAATATTATTAAACAAAGCCAATAATATTATAAAGATTAATATCATTACACAAAGAAAAAGCCCTCGTAGAAGCAATTAACTTCCACAAGGACGTATCTATAGACGTGTTACCACCTTGATTTATAGTATTTTTCACAAGTACTATCTCAATTAGTACTTAAAAATATTACTATATAAGTACTCTCTGCTCTAACGGGCTGCCCGTAGTAGTCTAACTATTCAACTACTAACACGAAAAGACCATCTTCATAGTATCAGATTTGATCCCTTTCCACCTAACGAGACTCTCTAAGCAAATATCAACTATTACTCTTCTTTCCAAAGTGTAATTTTTAATTTTTGTTATTTAAGTATAACAAGTTAGAAAAACTTGTCAATGTTTTTGAAAAACTTTAATACTATATATTTCTTAATCTCTTTATCTATTTTTTTCTTTTTTTCTTAATAATACTGCAGTTAATAATGCAACTACCAAATGATGCTGTAGCTACTGAATTAATACCAGTGTTTTGGTAGTTTTCTCAATATTTGTATCTCTAGATTTTTACTCCATACACATGGGTTGTAATACCATCTTTTTAGATGTTTCAACTGTGTTATATCCTTTTGAGCTTAATAGAGAAATTTTTAAAATTTGTTTTATACTTTCTAGCTTCATCTAAAACCAAAGTCAAATTCGTGGTTTCCTACAGCCATAGCATCGTAATTCATTTTATTTAAAAATTTCAGCACGCGCTTCCCCTTTTTTTGAATTAGAGATAGGTAAAGCCCTTGGAATGCATCCCCTGCATCTAGAACTACTGTTGTTTGATCTTTTTGGCACGTTCATTTTTCAATTACTGTTGCTAATTTAGCATCACCAACAACTGATGTATTTTTTTATCACGACCTTTTTCCTCTACGATACGTCCGTGAACATCATTAGTGTGAACTAATACTAAATCTTTTTCAGTTGTTTTTGGCACTGATGCTGTAGATGGTTCTGTAGTATCAGTTGGTAATAATGATGGTTTTGCATCTCCTGTTTTTGGAGCTACTGAAACCTCAGATGGCTCTGATGATGATGCAACTACTGGTGAAGTTGCTGGAGCTGGTGTTGACTCATCAGCGAATGCAGCACCTCCTGAGTTGCTATCGCTAATCCTACTATTGTAGCTGATGCTAGTGTGTAATTTTTCTTCATAATAACTTTTTTTCTCATTTTCTTATTTGTAAATTAATAGTTAAATAAAATCAAAAATATACGGTTTTTTCAATGTACTTTGTATAATTTTTATAATAATAATGTTTAAAAAAACGAACTTTTTTTAATGTAATTGTTTTTCTTTTCTTTTGAAAAATATCGAAATTAGATATAATCCAATCTCGATTCAATATTCTTATTTAAACATTCTTAAAAGTATTCTATCAGCTAATCTTGGGAATAATTGACTAATTTTTAACAGCTAAAAACTAGCTTAAATGGTAAATTAACTTCACGTTTTTCTGCTCAATACCTTTTATTATTTTACTGACAACTAGTTTAGGCGTTAATGTTTTTACCACCCATTGCTTTTTGATAACTCTTGTCTTCATCAGCGATATTAAAGAAATTTTAGCTATCTGGGCCGGGATTTACAGTCATAACATGAACATTGTCATTTTTAGTTCTAGACGTAAAGAATTAAAGTATCCAATTAGAGCAAATTTTTGTAGCAGAGTAGACAGAACTCTTTGGTGTTGCTATTTTTCCCTGCCAGAGAAGCTATAGTAACAATAGTTCCAGATTTCTTTTTCTCTCATTCTTTTAGCTATTTCAGTAGTTAATTGAATAGTTCCTATAACATTCGTATCAAACATATTAACAACATCATGATCGCTAAATTCACTAAAATCTTTCATAATCCCATAGCCTGCGCCATTGATAAGTATATCTATATCTTTTACAGATGAAAGTAGGTGCTCTACCTGTTCTTGAGAACCAATATCCACACTATATACTCTAGTCTTGACATTTTCAAAAGCTTCACATTTTTAGCAACTTTTTCTAGAGCCTCTTTTCTGCGAGCTACCAATATCAACTCACATTCCCTTTTTGTGCATACTGGTGCGCTAACTCACGACCAAGACCACTTGAAGCTCCTGTTATAAGTATCTTTTTGTTTACTATTTTTCCATACAATAATCCCTCTCTTATCCGTGTTTCGCTGCACAGCTACATTTGCCCTTTTAGGCACCTACACGTAATAACCTCAGCTGCTGTTTTTCTTTTTTTCTTTAAGCAACTCAATAATTTCATCAATATTACTTTTACTTAAATTATCAGTCTCAATTATATTCTTAACAATAATATGTGTTCTTCTTTCACAAATTCTCTCTAAGAAGTTCTGTGTTAGTATCTCTAAACATTCATCTTCTACACAATTTGCTGAATATAAAAATTTATTCCCTTGTTTTTCTTGTTTCTAAAAATCCTTTTTCAACTAACCTTGAAAGTAAAGTCTTAATAGTCGATGGTGTCCAAGACTTTTTCTTCACCTAAAGTATCAATTACAAACTTACTTGTAGTTTCTTTATTACTCCAGACCACTCGCATTACTTCCCATTCCGCTTCCGAAATATTAATTTCCATTTATTATCATCCTTTTTTTCAGTTACATCTGTAACTATAATACTATTTTTAATCATATAATGTCAATTCATAAAAAAACTTGATTCTAGTAAGACTAGAATCAAGTTTAAGATTTTTATCCTAATTGGATGTCTAATAACTGTTTTTAAGCTTTTCAGGTGCAGTTTTTTCTCACATCAGAAATATAAATTTCATGGTGAAACCTCATCTCGTTAATATCTAATTCATAGCCTTCAGAAATAATATATTCATGCATCTTAGCGACAGTTTCTGGCTCTTTTATCATAAGGACCAATATGCATACATTGGACACAAGTTCCTTCATAATAGCTAAAAAATTCAACTTTTGAGAAATCTTCTTTTTCTTTTTCCGTTACTTGCTTGATAGCCCACTCAAATACTTCTTTTGTAACAAAATCTGGCATACGTATTAACGAAATAAACTTAAAAATTTTGTTTATTACTATAATCAACACCTTCTATTCCTTCTTGCCACCAAAACCCCTTCTAACGGTGGAACAATAAAATCAAAAGTAATTAGGAATTTTATATTCTCCTTTTTTACTCATCTTTATAGCATACGCTACAGGATACAATAGACTTATTGATTGCTTATACTCGCTATTGTCATCATTCGGGTCCCCACTCCCCCTAACTGCAATATAATTAGCATTCTCTATATTAACAATACTTGGTTTAGTCTTAGGGGCATATAAATGCTTTTAAGAGTTTTTTAAAATCAACTGCCATACTACTTCTCCAAAAATAAAAATTATTCTATCTGATTCAGTATATCTTTTTATTTTTTTATCAAAATCACAGAAATAATCTTTAACTTTAAATCCAATATTTTGAATTTCATCAAGAACACTTTCAATTTCATAAGTTCTTTGCGAGTGAAACTGTTCTAGTTTTTTTATATAAACCATTGTTTTCTTTTAATAAAGAACGACAGTTCACTTTCTACTTCTAGAGAATTTTTCTGTTTCATATGTAAACCAAAAGATAACTAATTTCCTCATCTTCATAACCGAAAAACTTGTTTTTCTAACATATCCATAACTTTTTTGGGAGTGTGGATATCAAATACAAATTTTCCACCTTCTTTTTAAAGATGAGTACACTTCTTTTAATCCTAGTTTTAAACTCTTCAAAATCCAATAAATAATTAAACACATCAAATGCGCTTAATACAAAATCAAATTCCATATTTAACGATGAAATTTCTAATAAATCCATCGCAAAAATAATTACAACCAGAACTTTTTCACTAGCTATCGCTAACATTTTGTTCACTATTATCTACTGCGAATACTTCACCATATTTTTTAGAGTTGGTAGCATTGCACCACTACCACAACCTAAATCAAGAACTAGAAGATTTTCTCTATCTTCTAATTCTTGATCAATAATATTTTTATAAAGCATCGTAGTCGACATCCATAAGTTTATCATAAACAATACTTAAATTTTTCGTACATATTATACACCTTTTTATAGGATATTTCTCAAATAGTGCATCTAATTCATAGTATTCTCTATCGTCACGAGTCATAATGTTTACTACTACATCACCTAAGTCCATAAGAATCCATTTGGCTTCTCTTAGACCTTCTGTGCTGTGAATTTCTCCACCATTTTCTAATACCTGTTCTCTTACTTCTTGAGCAATTGCCTCTACTTGTCTGTTGTAGGAGCATGACAAATTACAGAATAGTCATACAATACTCCCGCTTGAGTTAAATCATACGCAACGATATCATAACCGTGTTTATCGTCACATGCATCTACAACAACTTTTAATAAGTTTTCTACTTCCATTTTCATCCTCTTTCTTTATTTTATTTTTTTATAATATGGAACATTACCACATAAAGTACATCATCTTCTGGATATCTTTTTAGCTAGTTTATCGATTAATTCATCTAGAGTAACACCATAATACTTTAGCATAACGTTCTGTTAAAGTATCTCTTGTTACAGGTTTAACTAAATCAACTTCCAATGTAGCAAACACTGTATCAGGATCTTCATAAGTCGTAGCTTCTAATAAATCACCTTTTTGAAGTGAGCCTCACTCTTATTTCTAATCGTGATTGTTTTTTTCATCAGTTAAAATTTTATCTTTATTTTTCTTTAAATCCGACACGATAGTTTTTAATATTATAATAATTATAACAATCTAATAATGATGGGTAAATTCTTTCGTCATTATCGATTAAATAAACTAACGTATACTTAGCAGCAAGTCTTACCGCTTCATCTAAGTCATATTGAGATACTTCTGTAACCTCTGCTAAATGTGGGTGTTTTTCTTTTGTGGATCAGTATAGTCAGCTATGAAAAATTATTTTTCTCTAATAATGTCATGTGCTTTCTACCGAATGTGTGGTTAGCAACAGCAAGTTTAACTTCTTCATCTGCTACACCAAATTCTTCCTCTATAAAAGCACTTGCTACAGGTCCGTGAAGCACTTCTACTGGATAATCCAATAAATTAACATCTAAATTATGTAAGATTACATATTTTTTTCATTAATACCTCATCCATTGGTTTACAAACATCATGTACTAAAGCTGCTAGCGCTGCTTTATCTACGTTTGCTCCGTGAAGTTTCGCTAAATGTTTCGCTACTTCCACAACTCTTAATGTGTGTTCATATCTTTTTTTCTGGTAATATTTCTTTCACTCTATTTTTGAATTTCTTGATATTCCATATAAACTCAACTCCTCTATATATGACCCTACATTCATCAGTAATCATATAATTAATACTTTTCTTATTTTTTTAAATTTTTCCTAATTAAACTAGAACTTATCTCAATTATTGGTGATTTCATTATCTCATAATTAATAGATTTATAAAAAAACATCCCCTTTTACTACTTTATATAAATCCTCTTCGTCACGAGCAACGAAAAATAAAAAGTTACAAGTTTTTGCTAGTTCTCCTATATTATACCATTTTTTTAAATCTTTGGCTCTATCTGTTCCAATAATAAAATAGATTTTTCATTTTTTTATACAATTCACTAAAATACTTAACAGTATTATAACTATAACTTACACCCTCATTTGATATTTCATAGTCACTTACTTCAAACTTTAAGTTGCCTTTAGTACTTAGTTTCGTCATCTCAAACCTATTTTTTTATCACTAGCTTCAAGTTCTCTACCTTTTAACGGTGTAATATACGAGGAATAAAAATAACTTTCTCTAAATCATAAGTATCTAGTGCTGTTTCAGCGGTAATTAGATGACCTATATGAATCGGATCAAAACTACCCCATAAAGCGCAATTGACATCTTATTTCACCAACTCTATTTTTTTCTATACTTTTCCTTAGAACTTTGTTTGTATAATACAATAGTGTGTCCAATTACTTGAACTAATTCAGATGAAGTACGTTCAGACAGAATTTGTGCAACCTCATCTTTATCTTCTTCGAGTTTTGTAAAATACTTACTTTTTAATAATTCACGTTTTTTCTAACGCATCTCTAATCCCTTGAATCATATCACTATTTACGCCTGATTTTCCTACTTGGAAAATTGGTGATAAATGATGAGCTAATGCTCTTAATTGTCTTTTTTTGTTTTTCCTTTTAACATCTTATCCTCTTTTCTTTTTACTATATTATCGATTCACGTACAAATACTTCGATTTCTTCTGGTACATGAATATCAATCTTACATCCACTATCGCTATTAACAGTAATCCATCCTAATCCAGAAATCACAATATCCATCTTTCTACTGTCAATAGTGAAACTTTTCTTAACTTGATTGTTGAAAATAGAAATATTATCTTCAAACGGCGGTTTTTAATAATGTTCCTAAGTGTTTTTCAAATAATTGATCGCATTACTTAATTTTTGTACGATGGATTTCTACTAAATTAGATGCATATAATGTGAAACTTTGACGCTCACCTTCTACAAAATCCATTCGAGCCATACCACCGAAGAATAAACTTTGCTCAGCATTTAACTGGAATACATGAGCCTTAATCTCTTTTTGGGCATTACTAATTTTTAAACTTTTGCGCATCAAGATAATGAGCTATATCATAATCCAGAATAATACCTGGTGTATCATAAATACTAGTAGCACGATCTAATGGTATCTCTATCATCCCTAGCGTTGTCCCCGGGAAGTGAGAAGTTGTAATAACATTCTTATCCCCAGTTGTAAGTTCGATAAGTTTGTTAATAAATGTAGATTTACCAACATTTGTTGCTCCTACTATATAAACATCTTTACCATTTCGTAATTCATCTATACGACTTGCTGCTTCTTCAACACCTTGATTTTTTATCGCACTAATTAAAAGAATATCTTTTACTTTAATACCCTTAGCTTTCAGCATCTTAAATAGCCATTGTTTTACTTTATTTTGTTTAACTGATTTAGGTAATAAATCTAACTTGTTAGCTACAGTACTATATCTTTATTATTTCCTACAATATCAACTACATCTTCAATCCAACTTCCAGAAAAAGTCAAAGATATCTACTACTTTTACAATTAATGCATCTTTTTGATAGTGTTTTTGATAAGTTGATAGAAATCTTCAGCTCCAAGTTGCACATCAGATACTTCATTATAGTTTTTTTAATCTAAAAACATCTTTTTACAAACAAGATTACCATCGATACTTTTCTCTACTACACTCTTTGGTAAATAACCTTGTTTGTTCTGATCTTCACTTTGAATCTCAACACCACAACCTATACAATAAACTTTATTACTCAATATGGCCTCCATTTTCTTTATTATGTTTTAATCTATACCCTACTTTTTTCATTTTAGGGAATTTTTTCTTCTTGTTAAATTTTTGGATTATTAATCCTTCAAAAATCTATTAATTCTAGTTTTTGAATGCATCAGTTTTTAGATATAGGCTTTTACTAATACACTCATAACTCCGAAACTTTTTGCGCCTAGTACATCAGTTAAAACTTGATCTCCTAGGATAATTGCTTCTTCAGGTTTTTCTATTTAATTTTTGCAAAGCTCTTTTTAAATCCAATTGTCAACGGCTTTTTGCTCCAGCTACATATTGAAGATTTAATTTTTTTGCAGAACTCTTCAACACGTTCTTCTGTATTATTAGACACTACAATAATATCAAAACCAGCTTTTTTTCATCTTCTTTAGCCATTTATTCAATTCTTTTGTATCTTTTTACTATCCCATGATATTAATGTATTATCTAAATCAGAAATAATCACTTTCTTGTTGTGCATATTCATATACTCAACATCTATAAACTCATACTTTTCTATAAAAATCATCCGGTGAAAAATATCTTTTTAGTACCATTTTTCCTTTTTCAATAGCCTATAAAATAGTAGCTATTTTCTCTCCCATCTTGATTTCTCTATTCTCTAAATTCTCTTCAAGCAGTATATTATCTTTTTCAAATAATAATACCACAGTGGAACCAAACTCAAAGTATCCTAATTCTTCACCTTTTTTTCACATAAATACTCTCGTATGTAGGAATGATAGAATTCACATTTTGAGCACCTACAGGTATCATTGTGTAGTTAATTTTTTTCCATTAAGTTTATATACTTGTCTATAATTATAGCTTAGAATATTATCTCCTAATTCTAGACCCTAAATTATTAACTGGATATGAATATTTACCTAAACTATAAGCATCCTTTACCTGACTATTCATTGGGAAGTGAATACGATGATAATTTCTTGGACTAAGATATATTATCAGGTATATCCCATCTTTATATTTATCAGCAAGTTCACTATCCCCTATTAAAGTTTGAACATTATAAACTTGACTTTTTCACAACGAATGTACTGTTTTCACCTATAACACCTACTTCTGAAATAACTCCATCAGTAGGACTAACTAAAGAATCCTCGTCTCGATTAATTGGTCGAGCATCAGGTCGTAGCTTTCTGATAAAAACTCATTTAAATTTTTTTAAAATCATCAATTTCATCTAAAATTTCTTCTGTATTAATATCATATACCTTAGCAAAAGGCTGTATCATTAATCTACTTAAATTAGACTTAGTTAATTTTTAAGAGTCTTAGAACTCATATCACCATTTGTCAATTCAACACAAAGTTGAAAAATTTTCTTTTTAACATACCAGTCTCCTTATTAAATATCATGTTTTATTTTACTATAAAAAAATCTATTAAATACAAATATTGAAAAGGAAAAAAATTAAAAAAATCAATAATGCTAGTAATATAATTTATATTTTTTCAATAATTAATATATTATATTATTTCATTTAAACTTAAAAACATAAATAAAACTACAGCCTACAATAACGGCTAAATACTATTAACATCATATTTGTATATTCAAGTACCTTGGAAAAATTTTTATTTTATATTGTTGATTTTTAATAATATAAAATTGTATAATATAATTATACTATGTAAGCAAGGGAGTGAATTGACATGACGTTAAATAATAAAGTAAAAAGAAAATATTATATTAACAACTGTCCAAAACGTTTGAACTAAGGGGTATTCTCTGACAAGTGTTCAGGATATAATAAAAAGGCTAAGGCCCCTAAAGGAAGCGTTTATTACTATTTTCCTAAAAGGAAAAGATGAAATTTATCTAGAAGCACTAGATAAAAATTAACAGTAATGTAAAAAGAATTCAAAACAATTTCTCCAAAACTAGGGACTTTAGAGGAATATTTAACAAATGTTTTTGATCTCTTTTATATCAAAAGGTAAAGCATGTAAACAAAGTGGTTTTTCACTAACATTATTAGCAATGGAAACTGCAGAGCTTTTCTCCAATAATCGCAGAAAAATGCAGTGATATATTAGAAAAATTGGCGTTTATTACTCACTGATGGGCTATTTGACAGAAATCTCCCCAGAAGATGTATGCAATCCAATCAGTGAGTGGCTATTTCACTAGTGTTCAAGGTGCGTTAACTGCAAAACAGAATCCACAAAGATGAAGCTTTTCTTTTTAATATAAAATCTTCAATAAAATTTGTTTCTACAGCCTCTCCTGAAATACTTAGAGAAGTATTCTCTAAGTCAGATGAAGACGAAGTTGTCATGATAAAAAAATACTCCTACCAAAAATTAAACATTATGGTAGGGAGTATTTTTCTATTACAAAGTGTATTTATCATTTGCATTGTTAAAAAATTAATTTTTTTGATTAAAAAAATTTTTTATTGCAGGATCGATATCCAATCTATCTAATGCCAACTCAAAGTCTTCTAACCAATATTTTTGCTTCCTTAATAGAAATAGGAAGTTTCATATGCTTTTTTTCTTAAATCGGGTGTCGCAAAAAATAGAATGACCTGGTTCCCCTAAGAACAATCTAAAAATTTCTTCTGTTCAATTTTAATTTTGTCGAATCCTTCAGTAAATAATAGATTTATTCTATCATCATTGGGAATAATATCATCATACATGTACATAACCAATTCATCAATTTTCTCTTCTCCAATTTGCTCATACAGGTTCATAATTTCCTCCACAATTTATTCATAGTTTTTCACTTTTTGTCCTTATTTATATTAAACTACATTACTAACTATTTTTCAATTAAAAACGAGTTAAAATTATGAATAGTATTCTTCTCTACTATTAAATTCTATTATATCTATAACCTTTTGATTAGTTTAGTAAAATATAATTTTTATAAAATAAAAAGAGTAGAATAAATCTAGATCATTCTACTTTTTTTATTTTTATTATTTTAATAATTTTTGAATGCTTCTACTTTGTCAGTTTTTTTCCCAAGTAAATTCTACATCTTCACGTCCAAAGTGACCGTAAGCTGCTGTTTTTCTTGAAGATTGGTTTTCTTAAATCTAAAGTTTCAATAATTCCATTTGGTGTTAAGCGGAATTCTTCTTTAATAGTTTTAACGATATCTCCTTCATCAACTTTTGAAGTTCCGAATGTTTCAACAAAGATCGATACTGGGTGAGCTACTCCAATTGCATAAGCTAATTGCACTTCTGCTTTCTCACAAATTCCACTAGCAACGATATTCTTAGCGATATATCTAGCCATATAAGCTCCTGATCTATCTACTTTAGTCGCATCTTTACCACTGAATGCCCCACCACCGTGACGAGAGAATCCACCATATGTATCAACAATAATTTTACGTCCTGTAAGTCCAGCATCTCCAACCGGTCCACCGATTACGAATCTTCCTGTTGGGTTGATAAAGTATTTAGTATTTTCATCTAATAAATCTTTATCTAAACATGGCTCAATTACGTGTTTTTTTAATATCGGCGTGGATTTGTTCTTGAGTCACATTTGCATCGTGTTGTGTAGAAACTACGATTGTATCAATTCTATTAACTTTGTGATTTACATCATATTCGATTGTTACTTGCACTTTTCCATCTGGGCCTAAGTATGCAAGAGTTTCATTTTTCTAACTTCTGCTAATTGTTTTTGAAAGTTTTTGACTTAGGTAAATTGGTAGTGGCATGTATGTTGGTGTTTCGTTAGTTGCGAATCCAAACATAAGACCTTGGTCATCAGCACCTACTTCATTTTCTTCTTTTTGTTGTTTTTGTTTCTAATGAATTATCAACCCCAAGAGCGATGTCTGGAGATTGTTTATCTAACCCAACAAGCACTGAAATATGATCGCTGAATATCCTTTATTAGGATCATTATATCCAATCTCATTAATTGTATCACGTACAATTTGTTGGAAATCAACATTTGCTGTTGTTGAAACTTCTCCTACAAGTACTACTAATCCTGTATTTACACAAGTTTCACAAGCACACGTCCGTATGGATCTTGCTCTAAAATCGCATCTAAAAATCGCATCTGACACTTGGTCAGCGATTTTATCTGGGTGTCCTTCTGTTACTGATTCTGATGTAAATAAATATGTTTTTGCTCATTTCTTTTCTCCTAAAAATATTTTTGTCTGATATTAATACAAATCTCCTCTAGATCCTAATATCTTTTTAAATTATAAAATAAAAGACCTTATCTTATAGACAAGGTCTTAATTTATTACCTCATCGTTCAAAGTAAACTTTTGCTAAGGAAAGCACCTTAATCAAATGATTAGGTTGCTGGAGTTCAACAGGCCTTATCCTCACTCACTCTTGATAAGTATTTATATTTCTTTTATCAGCATATTTGATTTTTAATATACTTTCTATCATTTGTCAAACATAAAGTATAAAATCAATATTCAATATTGATTTACTTCTTTCTTGGAGAATTTTTTTCTTTTTAATTTCTCCGCTTCTTCTATGGGCAGATAATTAATCGACAATTTACTATATATTCCCATTATTTCTATATTTGCTAATTTAAACTTATTTAAGATAGGGTCCCGTATTTACAGTGACATCTTGAATATTGTTATATGGTAAAGTTTTTACTCTTGAAGAATACTCCTTCAACTTCCGACACACCCGTCTCATCTACTTCATAAGAATAATTTCTAATTACTAAAGGCGGAATAACTAAAGCCACTATTGCATATATTGTTAATATCGCTAATATACCTAAGCCAAGAAATTTATAATTTATTTTCAGTTTTAAAAATAATCATATACACTTTTACTAATAATAAATGATAAGAAAACCAGAGCATATATCCCAAAGTGTATTCTTATATATTGCACGGATCTCGATGGTAAATTACACGATTTTTTTCTCAAATATTCTACTCATACCCTACCCCGAAACTATAAAATCTCTTTCTAATTTTTTCTTTATATGCCTTATCATAATATTTCAACTTAATATCTGAGTTTACTCCAATAGAAATTTATTGATATATGAGAAAGATTTCTTTTACTCATAAAATAGTTCGTCCTACTATTAATTGTTCCCACTTTTTACCTTAATAAATTCTGTTATTATTGTCAATTGTTTCATAAATGTGTTCTTAAAATAATATCTATCATAAGAAAGTTCATTATATTTCAACATATAGTTTTTCACTAAAACACTATACGAAACCGAGACAAGATAAAGAGCAAGCGAACTCAAAACTTTATACTCTAACTTCAAAATCAATATTAGCAAAGTGTAATATTGCAAATACTATTATCGGTAAAAAAACTACAATTAAACAAGCTCCAACGGTACATTACCATTCTTGCTTTTTCTGTATTTTTCTCACTTTCTAAACTTTCATAGAATTCTAAATCAATTCCTAGGTTATTTTTTTACAAAAATTTTGTGCAAAATCATTTTTACTAGTGGTAAGACGTCTATCGTAGATTTTTGCTCACTTAAATCTTCTGATACGTTATTAGTCAAAGTTTCAACTAGATATTTTCACTAGCCCAAAGAAACGATAACGCAAAGGATATATCAATTTTTACGCTTTTGAATTCTATCAATATCAATAACTAATGATTTTTGTTAAGAGCCCATATTTACATAATAAATTATGATCTTTTGTCGTAAGTAGGAAATTATAATATTTTACAATTGTAAAAATAATTGAACCTATTACTACTAAAATCATGAAGATTCCAATTATTATAAATATGGCTGTTATGTTTCCCGCAACTGACTTAGCATTTTTTTGAAGAAGTTCGTCAAAATAAAGCTTCATTGTCGAAGAGATATTTGAATACATCTCGAATCTTACCATTTTAATGCTAATATTAGCCCTAAAGCTGCAAAAGAACCTAACCCTAAAGCAGTCCATAAAATGTAAGATCTTTTAACAGATAATCTTAGTATTTCTTTTTGGGATTCCTGTACTTTTTCTTCTTGATCCGAAGCTATGTCTTCAGATGCATCTTGTTTAATTCTCTTAGTATATCAATTAAATTTAATGCGACTTCCTTCTTCAGAGGTTTTATCCTAATTTTTACCTCCAACAAGATTAATGTCTACAGAAATCAGATTAAATACTTGATACAATACGTTAGAACTCATGTCTATTGACTGGATATTTTTCAAGATTTATATTTTTTTGCTTCTTTATTTATTATTCCTTTTGTGTAAATTAGAGCCCCATCACGTACTTCATAACTTTTTAAGAAATAATCAAATATACCTATTACTATTAGTAAAAGAAATCCTGCTAAAACTAGTAAATAATATTTCCAGTTTTGCTCTTTTTAATGCCAGAATCATAAAAAAATACCAAAACAATCTAAATCCTGTAATTACAGAATCCAGAATAACCATAGGGTGTACTCGACTTTTTTAATATTATTCATCTTTATACCTCCTATAATTAAGATTGTTTTCTAGTATAATTAACAATAGATTTTTCTAACTGTTCTACATCTTTTTTTAGAAACATAAAAAGCTTAATTTTTTTCTGAACCAGTGTTTATACTAATCTTGTAAAATATTGAATTTCTTCGAGAATATATTTTGTTTAATTGTGTAATCTAATATATTCCTAAGTGGTGCTACTTTTCTCCAACTTAAAGAATGTATATATTAATGTTGAAGATAGTTTAAAAATATTCATCTGTAATTTCAAAAAAATGTATTGTACTCATATTTATCTCTTAACAACATTACAACACACTGATTTAAAAATGTTAGCCCTCCTATAATTATCCATAATGCAAGATAGTTATTTACCCCGAAAAATTCTTCAAACTTAATAAATTTAAAAAAATTATAGAAGCCAGAATAATAACCGTTAGACTTATTGACCAATCAATAAAAGAAACTATAATTTATGGTTATTCTTCCTATATACTTTCTCATAAAATCCCTCCCTATTTTTAAAAATTAATAGTATAACTTTTTAAAATTAGAAATCTATAAGATTTAGAGCTCTTTCTCTTTCAATCGTAGTCTCATCTCCATGTCCTGGATAAACTATTTTAGCTCCATCAAGTTTAAATAATACATTGCCTAATGAATTTTTTTAAAGCTTCATAGTCTGAACCATATAAATCATATCTTCCAAAACCGCTTCTAAATAATGCATCTCCTACTACTACAAATTTACCAAAATCAAATGATACTCCCCCTGGCGAATGCCCTGGTGTTGGTAGAACTGTAAAACTTAAACCAGCAATTTCGTATTTTTTTGTTTTTCTTCAAATTCAAACTCTGCAGGATCGAGTCATAGGCGGTCTTCTTAAACGGAATAATGTTGAACCGTTAAAATCCGGATTTTGTAACCAGTCACGTTCATGTCCTGAAATATATACAGGCACTCCGTAGTGTTTTCTGCACTCATCTAATGACATAATGTGATCAAAGTGAGCATGTGTTAATAATATCGCTTCAATTTTTACATTTAATTCATCTACAGCTTTTTGTATTCTGTCAAAACCTTCACCTGGATCACAATAACTCCACGCCCATCTTTATATACTATATAGCAGTTTTTCATCTACCATATCCATTACTATTCTTTTAATTTCTGCTTTTGCCATTTTCTCAAAAACCTTTCCATAATTATTGTTATCTCTATTTTTATCTTATAATTCTTCTATTAACAAGTATTGATTAGTAGTTTTTCTTACTTTACTTATACTATTCCCTCTTCACTTGACCTTATTTAATATATTTTTTTATACTGGTATAGTATGATTTTTATAAAAAAACTTAGTTTTTCTAACTTTTTCATAATAAGTTAGAACTAATTATCTAAGAAAAAGGAGAAATAAAATGAAATTAAATTCATTCACTAAGTTTTTCATTACTTAGTATTTCTATATTATTAATGTCACATCTTGCTATCTCTCCAGTAATTCCAAACCTATATAATTTTTATCATACGAGTAATTCTAATATAGGTCTGGCTTCTGTAGAAAAGTTTAGCAACAATACCCGCTATGATGATAACAATCTTTGTTCTTCTTAGCAATGGAGTTATTAAGTTTATTGGTAAAAATACAGTTCTTCTTGGACTATTACTAATTTTTATCTTTTGGTATTGTACCAGCTTTTACAACAAACTTTAAAAGTTGTTTTTAATAAGTAGACTTTTTCCTTGGAGCTGGTGTAGGGTTATTCAACTCACTTTCAATCAGCATGATTAGTGACTTCTTTGATGAAGAACACCGTGGAACTATGATTGGACTTAGAACTGCATTCTTAAATATGGGTAAGGCATTAACTACATTTATTTCTGGATACCTACTAATTTACGGTATTCAATATACATTTTTAGTTTATGCTCTAGCACTCCCTATATTTATAATTTTCTTATTATTCGTGCCCTAATGCCGAAAATATAAATAATAAAAAGCTAGCATTAAATTTCATAAAGAAACTATTATCCTAACTCTTTTAACATTTTTAGTAGGAATTTCTTACATGGGAGCAACTATTAAAATTCCCTACTCTACTAGCAGAAAAATATCATTACCAACCAGATGTAGCTAGAAATCTATTAACGATTCTTGCTTTAAGTGGTATTCTTTCAGGAGTTATCTTCAGTATTCTTGTTAAGAGATTTAAAAAAATCTAACTTTACCAATTATGTTAAGTTTCATGACAATTGGAAGTGTGTTATTTGCTTTTAACAAATAATATTGTTATATTCTACGTTGCAGCTGTATTTATCGGAATCAGCTTCGTTGGAACAATGTCATTTAACTTCTTCTATATCTCTAATAAGTTGAAAAATAAATTTATAAACTTTGCGACAAGTGTAATTTTTAGTAGGAGGTAATATTGGTGTAATTCTAACTCCAGTAGTACTCACCAAAAATCCCTGAAGCTCTACACCTGGAAAAATATACAACACCATTTTTCATAACTACTACACTAATGTTAATTTCTACATTAGTCAGTTACACAGTATTAAGAAACAAGAAATAAAAATTTAAAAGGAGAGCATCTTTGATACTAATATCTTGGATGTTCTCCTTTTTATTAACTATTCAATAACTCTTTATTTTTCTCTAAGAATTCTTTTTAACTCTTTATCCGGAACCTGTCTTGCTAATACCAATGTTCTCAATGAAACATTATCTATTCTACAAGTACACCGCCATATTATCCTCTCCAGATATTTTTACTACTTTCTAACCAATTCCTTGATCCTGTCTTAAACATGGTAATAAATTTATTTTTATCACTAGATGTATTTGGAATTTGATATAAATCAGTTTCTTCGTGAACTACTTTGACTCCTGTTACTTCATAATAATATTTTCCTCTCAGGTGATTCCATTACTATGACTCTATGACTATCGAAATAATCTTTCTTAGCAAACCAATTCATATTATTAAAAAAACTCTTGTATCTAAAGTTATTTTTCTCTTCTATTCCTGCACGTGCATGTCCAAATATCCATTTTACGTCACCTTGATTTAGATCGATTTATTTTCAAAATCCATGAAAACTGCACCAATTAATGGGGCCGGTTTATTTTTCAATACTGTATTCTAAGTATTTAGAATTATTAGTTGTCTGTAAAATTGGTTCTTTTAGTGAATTTTCACCATCTCCTGGAACATACATATAACCGATAACATCATTATTTATCAATTTTAATTCTTTAAATTTATTGGACAAGTAGTCTTTTTCAGTTTGATTGACTATATACTCCGCATTTTTTCCTTAGATTCTACTTTAGGCTCAACTCGAACCTGTGATTCATCAGAATTTTTATTCATATAAGAATATATTACAGATACTCCACCAAACACAAATAAAAAAACATTAAGACATACTTTATAATTTTACTTAGTAAAGATTTATTATTATTCATAAAAATATTCCTTTCTAAAAATTTATATCTCCATACCAAAACTTCATATTAGATTATATCATAATATTTCTAAAAATACTTAAAAATAAAAATCCTCTAAACATAATAAAGAAATCGAACTTTTTCTAAGTTCGATTTCTCGATAATATGAATATTAAGTATTATTTAAACTTGTCTAATATTAACAAAAATCAGTTGGAGGTACATTTTCTTTCCCTAAGTCTGGCTGACCTGCTGTAACTAAGATAAAAGTCACCTTCTTTAGCCAAACCTGATTCTTTTAGCAAATTTTGGTGCTAAACTTAACATTTCTTCCATAGTTAGTGTTCTTTCTTCTATAAATGTTGTAACACCTCGTGTTAACGCTAATTTTTCGAGCTTTTTGTTTCGATGGGACTACTGCCAAGATTGGAACTTTAGGTTTTATATCTTGCTATAAATTTCTGCAGTACTACCTGATTTAGTGTAAGTAACAATATTATTCACATCTAATGAATCGAGTAAATACTTTTGTAGATAGTGAGATTGCATGTGCAATATCCATCTTATGATTTTTATACTCGTCGTCATCATCTTCAAGTACTCTATCTTGAGTCTCAATATAACTAATAATTTTGTCGACTGTTTGTAAAAGCCTCTTTCGGATAATTTCCTGTAGCAGTTTCTTCTATTAACATTATTGCATCTACGCCATCAATAACCGCATTCGCTTCATCGAAACCTCAGCACGTGTAGGTCTAGGGATTATAAATCATAGAGTGTAACATTTGTGTTGTTAATATTACTTCTACTGTAGCATCATTTGCTTTTTCTTATAATTTCTTTTTGAATACTTGGTAAATTTTGATATGGTAATTCCATACCAAGTTCGTCCCTATTTATCATAATAGAATCTGCAAATTGAATAATTTCATCTATATTCTCATATGCTTCTTTACAATCTATTTTTACTATTAATCCAATATCTTTTTATCACTAACTTGTAAAATATCTTTTTACTTTTTCGTATTTCCTCTAGATTGCTAACAAATGGACAAACAACAAAATCAACATCATTTTGACAAAGCAAAATGAACATTTTTCTTCTTCTATTTTTAATTAATTTATATTTACTTTTCCGCATAAATATGATCTGAGATCGTAAATTATGGCAGTATTTGTTCCTAGTTTTCTCTTAATTTCTTTACTTTATTAATTCTAGCTACACATTCCTCTGTGCTTCCATAGTATGTATCAATCAATACAGCATCTGCACCTTTAACTACAATATCTTCTAGTAACCCTTCCGTGCTATTTCCCAAAGTTGCTATAATTTTTGCCTTTCTAGTCATATATAACTACCTCACCTTTTTTTAAAACGTTTTCTTTCAACAATTATAACACATTAAATTATTATTTTTCTAGATATTTTTAGTTGTTGAAGTTTTTCCACTTCTTAATATTTAATTATCATTTTATTATTTACAAATATATAGAACTACTTTTTTAATAACACTATAGAAACCCTTAATTTCTCAACATTTTATTCCCTTAAAGTAGCTCTAAATATTTTTAAAATTTCTACTTAACTATAAAAAGAGGTTATACTATTATTTGTATAACCTCTTTTCAATATTATTTTTAGAAATAATAATTCAATGTATTAAATGATTATTTCTTTTTGGAGCTACAATACCAGATTCAAGATAATCTAGGAATTCTCCAAATAGATTTTTCCATCTCTGCATATGAGTTTAAAGTATTTAATTCTTTTTTTGACTTTTTGCCCCCACCTTTAATACCCTTCATATAATAAGCAGCGTGTTTTCTCATTTCATGAACTGCTACTCTTTCAGGTTTAATTTCCATAAGTCTTCTTAAGTGAAGTAGACAAACATCAATTTTTTTCTCTTGGACTTGGTTCTTCGGTTAATTCTCCAGTTTCTAAGTACTTAACTGTACGATATAACATCCAAGGATTTCCTAGAGCTGCACGTCCTATCATTACCGCGTCACAATTAGTATCATCTAACATCGCAAGTTCTGGTGAAGTTACATCCCCGTTACCAATTACTGGAATTTTTCAATTCTTTTTTCATCACGAATTACATCCCAGTTGGCTTTACCACTGTACATTTGAACTTTAGTTCTACCGTGGATAGCAATAGCACTAGCACCTGCACGCTCTGCATTTCTAGCATTATCCATTATGTAAATATGCTCATCATCCCATCCCATACGCATTTTTACAGTTACAGGCTTAGAAACAGAGTCTACTAGTCTTGCAATTACTTCATATACCTTATCTGGATCAAGAAGTAATTTACTACCAGCATCAACTTTAGTAATCTTTGGTACTGGACATCCCATATTTAAGTCAATAATATCAGCTTCTGTGTTTTTATCAACATACTTCGCCGCTTCTACTAATGTTTCCAATCTCCCCACCGAAGATTTGTAAACTTAGTGGACGCTCCCTGGATCGATATACAGCATATTCATCGTTTTTATTGTTAAATAAAATAGCTTTTATCACTTACCATCTCAGCACAAACTAATCCTGCACGAATTCTTTCGCTGTTAAACGGAATGCAGCATTACACACACCTGCCATAGAGTTGCTAAAAACAACTCTATTTGGAATTTCTACTTCTCTAATTTTTAAACATTCTTTATCCTTTCATTTTACAATTTTTCTTTATATACACTTATAGATTCTGTTATTTTCTCTAATGATTCTTTTTATATTTTTCCAGCTATCTCTATACTGCCGTACATTTCTACTAAAAGGGCTAAAACAAAGTTTCTATCATGAATATATTTATGTGGAACAATTAATCTTTCATCATCATAAATTAAATCATTAAATGTGATTATATCAATATCAATTGTCCCTATTGCCCCAGTGTTCTTTACGAACTCGACCTAATTCAAGTTCTATTTTTGAATCATATCTAGCAGTTCATATGCTTCTAGTTCAGTTTCTACCTCTATACACATATTCAAAAGTTTTGATCATTTACTCCACCCCATGCAGGTGTTTCATAAATGCTACTCTCTAAAATAATCTTAAGATTATTATCTACTATTTTTGTTAAAAGCACCTTTTTAAATACTGTTCTCTTGGCTCTATATTAGTTCCCAACGCTAGTATAATCATTATAAGTTACCAAACTCCTCACGCGATACTTCTATCACCACACACGCATTTTTCGAAAATGATATTTTTATCGGTGCTCCTGGTTTATTAATTTTTTTAATTTTATATTTTTCTATTTGAGAAATTCAGTAAAAATATTTTTTAAAAATTTCTCCAGCTAATCTTTCAAGCAAATTAAATGTATTAGTTGTAGCAGTTTTTACAACAACTTCTGCAATATCTGCATAACTAATACTATCTGTCATTTCATCACTGATCATAGCTTTCTTATAATTAAGATCAGCATTCTATGTCAAAAATAAACTTTTGTCCTAATTTATTCTCTTCTTCGAATAATCCGTGATTAGCAAATACTTCAAGATTATCAATAAATAATACTGTTTTTCATGATTAATACCTCTCAATCATTATTTTTGCTTTAACTATAAAATTTTTATCACATTTCGACTTTTTTCTCCTAATGATTATACTTACTTTAACTTATTTTTCAAAAAATAAAATGACCCAAGAATAATGATTTATTTAAATCAATCTTCTTGAGTCATCTCTCTAAAAGTATTCAATAATAATTTAGTTATTACGTTTTTTCTTCCTAAGAAGAATGCCATCATTGCACTGATTCCAGCAAAGACTAATGAACTAGAAGTATCTAATCCTGTTTTTGGTAGTATATTTTTTTGCTGAAGTAACTTCTTTTGTGTTTGATTTAGATGCATCATTATTAGCATCTGTTGCAACTTCTCCTAAGTCTTGAGATGTTAAGTTATCTTTTTATCCTCTTTGTTTGGAGCAATACCTGGTTCTGGTTTCACCTCTGGAGATTCTGGAGCTGTTGGTTTACTAAAGTCGATTTGAACAACTACAGGATCGTGGTCAGAAGCTGCGTCCATGTTTTTCCATAAATGAAGCATTAATATGCACAGGAGAGAATACTACTCTATCCTTAATATTTTTAGAAATTAAAATATTATCTAAACTTTGATTACTTCCACGGTAGAAGTATGAGTATCTATCTCTTGTTCATGTTCAGCCATTAAGTTAACAAGTTCATTTCCTACGATTGTTTTTACACTATCTGAGGAATTCGAAAGTCATTGAAGTCCCTGTAAGAACAAATTTTAAGTTAGGGATTTTTGACGTAATCCTTCTTTAATAAAAGCATTTAGAATTTTTAGCCTCTTCAATACGTTTTTGCTTTTTGTATTTTCTACTGATGGTTGATTAGAACCATAGATTGCATCGTCTCTAATTTTTGATTTTAAGTGGTTTTGCAATTACTACTATTCTTTCACCTTTAAATTCAAATTCAGCTGCTAATGATTTTTCTAACTTTTTCAAAATGAACACTTGTAGGATCGATTCTAGCTGGGTTTTTTCTCAAGGTGACCATTTTACAAAAGCGTGCAGCTTCTTCGCTTCCACCTTTTTCTTTACCAATTAGAGTTACTCTCTTAGGATTATATAAGTAAGCTACCCTAATATTAGCACCTGGTTTACCACCATCTTTTCCATCAACTGGAGCTATTTCTGTGTATTTATAATCTGGTCCACCAAGACTCTTAATTCTTTGAGCTAATTTTTCTCCACTCTTAACTCCATCAACAGTTCCGTCATTAACTCCACCATTGTTATCTTGAACTTCGATTAGAGTAATAATATCTGGACTATGAACTTCCTTGATAAATGAATTAGCAATCTTATCAACTTTTTCCTCTGGTGTTTCATCATGACCTTTGTTGTTGCTAGAAGTTTTTCAATATTGTAGAAGCAATTGTTAGTTTATCTTCTGAAGGATAAATTTTTAGATACTTCACGTTTTAATCCACCATCTTGTAGTGTTGGTACAGTCGTTGGATCAATTTTATATGTTTTATTTCTATGTAAGCTATCTCCTGAGATATTGTCATTAAAAGTAGTCTTTTTGCTTTTGCTACAAAGTCATTCCCTACAATAACAGGTAGTACTTCTGTGTTTTTGTACACCAGGGCGAAGATTCACTCCCACCGATGTTATTAAGTTTTTGACCTTTGTAGTCTCCTGGTAATACATAAATATCACCTTTATATTGAGGACCTGTAACTTTTGGTTTAGTTACTTCAACAAGCATCCCCTCTAGACTTTCCCAATAGTCTAGTGCCTCAGTTTCTGGATTATATTTTAGTTGGTGTATTGTCAACTATATCTTTAGGCATTTTTCTGAAATGTTTAGTGCTTTCAGTAAGTCTGCTTTTTCCTAATTTTTGTTATAGTTGCATTGATGATTTGAGTAACAGTTAAACTTCCAGCTGGTTTCTTAAAAGTTTGTCCTTGTCTTACAGAATATTCTTCCATATAACCTTCTTTTAACAGTTCCTTGAACTTTTTAGTAAGTCCCCTGATTCTACTTTATTCTTTGGATCTGTTGAGGCAACATAAATTGCATCAGATGTTCTTGGATTGTTATCTGATACTTTATCTTGAACATAAAATCCTGTTTTATCAGTCTTAGTTACAACAACATTGTTGATTACTACTTCTTTTCCAACTAAAGGACTTTGATGGCTTTCTCCTTGTACTTCACCTATATTTTTACTTCTTTAGGTGCTGTTACTTGAGCTGCTGATACAGTTGCTCTGTCGAGTGTAACTTCATTTTTATCTGTTGTAGCTGGAGCAACTACTTCAGTTTTTACTTCTGCCGCAGAGACTTCATTCGCCTCAGCAGATAAATAAGTTGCACCTACTCCTCCTAATACTGCACTTGCTAATAATATTGATAATTTGTATTTTTTCACAATATGAGACTCCTTGTATATAAGTTTATACTAATTATTTTACTATTAATCTGATTAATAAAGCAATATCAATTGTTTACCTTTACATCCTTGGGGTTAATCTAAAAGTCCTAAAATTTAACAAAGTTCATATGATAACTCATAGACGCAGTGATTTATTAGATATCTAAATTCGCTTAATAAAGCTTTTTAGATATCTAATAAACTGATGCGAGGGTGACTCTAAAAATTGCGGTTTCTGGAAATCCGCGATTTTTGAGTCACTCCTGAAAGATTCTTAAAATCAATAATTAAACTATTTAATTCTTCTCTTTTTCAGTTTTATGAACATAAATGATAAAAATTATTACTCCTACAAATGCCATAAATGCTAACCACGTATTTTCTATTCCGACCTTATCAGTTAGTACTCCATTTACAGATAATAATACTGCTACAATGATAGATTCAAAAAGTATAAAAATATAGAAACTGTAGTAGTCCTATTTTTCATCACTTTTTACTAAGTATTTATGCATAAATACATTAACCTGTATGCCCATTAAAGTGAAAAATACAATGTACATCATAAATAGTGAAAACTTAGCATATACATTTTGAATAAAAAAATAAACATTAATAGCATTCAATATTTACTACTACAAATAAATATAAAATTCTTAGCTTCGATAATTTATCTGATAGTTTCTCGTATATAACACTTCCTAACATTCCACTAACTGATATACCAACCCAAATATACCCAATAATATCAGCGTCTAACTTTTCAAATACAGCTTGCCACTGGTTTGATGGACCAAAGATCTAAAATAGAAGGAATAACAAAACAGTAATATAGAAATACACTACTTTTTACATAAAGTGTTTCTTTTTAACGAATTTTTTTCACCGTAACTATTGAACCTTTTAACTTCTCAATAGATATTTTTGTGTCTGTTCTAATTTTTGCATAAATAAATATGTAAATAAAAACGAAATAATAAAAACTAACATACTCAATATTATCGACAAACTTTTTATAATAAACATACACGTACTTGGCACTTACAAATCCTATTACCGCTGAGAAAAATAGTGAATATAACGAATTTCTAGAAAGTACCTTATCTATATCTATTTCTTTATTATTTTTATTGTTCACATTAACAACCAACTTGTTAAAGTTCCCGATTGAAATGACTCAGCAATAGCTGATATTATTGCAGATATGTATAATAATATTAAACTATTACTAAGTAACAAAGATTAAACCAACAACTTTAAAATCATACTTAATAATATACTGTTTTTGCCCCTATATTATCGGTGATTGCACCACACGGAGCTCAGTCATAAAAGACGCTAACCAAAAATTGATAGATATAATCCGACTTCGGCAAAGAAAAATCTTTCGATAGCAAGTAAATATATAAAATAGGATTAAAGAAAGATTGTGCCGACTGTAAATAAAATACTATATAAATAATAAAAATTTGGTATTATTCATTTTCTTTCCCTACAATCTTATACATTTTTCCATAATTATCTCTTTCTAAAAACTTATAATCAACAAGATATCTTCTAATTAGAGAATAATCTGGATAAATATCCTTTAGTTGCTTCATTCAATTCCTTTTTCAGTAAATTCTAATGATTTTTCCTTTTAACATCTCTAAAAACTAACTGAAGAACAGGGATTTTATTCTTTTCTTTTTGGTATTGTCATCAATTTATCATCTTTAAAAATATTTTTGCTTTGATTTCTTCCATAAAATCTGCTTCCTTTCTATATAATGAAATTTAACGAAGTTTATATTAGAATTCCTAGACGCAGTGGTTTATTGATATCTAAATTCGCTTTATAAAAGCTTTTTAGATATCTAATAAACTTGCGAGTGACTCGACAAAATCGATTTCTCCGAAATCGCGATTTTTGAGTCACTCCCAAAGTCAAGTGTAAAAATAAACCTCTACCATAGTTTAAACTAGGTTGAGGGTTTTTGCAATCTAAATTAAAATTTATTTTTATTGACCCTAAGACAAATACGTCTTCTGATTCTTTTTCTTCTTTTTGTTCCTTTGCTTAGAAAGAAACTTTATTAGCAATTACAGATAACTGATAGTGTTTTTACACCATTTTTATCTGTGTAAATATTATTATTTGAGCTTCCCTACTATATTAAGTAAACTACCTTTTTCACAGTATTTAGCTGTATTTTCTGCAGTTTTACCAAAGTAGTAAACTCAAAAATTCTGTATCATAATTTCCATCCTTATTTTTAAAATCAGATTGGACCGCTAAAGTTGCTTTAATATAGCTAACTTTCTTATCACTTTCTTTTTAGTTCAGGCTTTTTAACTAGTCTTCCTATTAATATTATGATTAAGCATTATGTATCCTCCCTTAAAATATAATTTAGATTGCTATAAAAACAATTTGGAAGATTCTAGTATTAGAATATATCATTTTAATCACAAAATTATATATGACTAATTCTTTATAATAATTTTAAAATTATTTATGAATTAAAGTTACAAATACTTCTCCATCTTGTAAAAATTCAGCATTAATATATGTCTCCATCAAAATGAAGAACTTTCCCCGGTTCAACAATATGTACTTCATCATCATTTAAGTACACCTAACTACTCCTTTAACACAAGTAAATATTACCAAGGCTTCTGGATGGTTATGTTTTCGCTATTAGTTCACCTTGTTTCCCTACTTTTTACTAATTTAAATCTGTCATGTTTTTAACAATCCCGCTTCTTCAAAAATTATTCCTACACTCATACTAATTCTCCTTAATTATAATTTTATATCTATTTCTATATAAACGTTTTTCATACTCTTATTATAAAAACTTTTTATTAACAAAACAAATAAAAATTCATATCTTTTTCTAATTTTTTAAAAAGTTGTTTCCCATTTTAATAAATTGCTTTCTATTATCTTTTTTAAAAACCGTTCTTAATTATTCTTAGTGAATTTATTACCCTTCATCTGCCAATAGTCCTGATACTGTAAGTAGTGTCAGTTTATCATGCATATAATTAACCGTTTTTAAATTCTGCTTCTTCAAATAACGATAACCAGTCCTCTTTTAGATAATGGTGATACTTTTACATTAATCGCATCAGATAATTGTTTTTGTTTCTCGCAATTATTCAGCAATAAGATATCGTGAGTTAATAGTAATCCACCTGGTTTCAATACCCTATAATACTCACTTAGTGCATTAGCCTTACTTTTATTACTAAACATAGTTAACATCGCTTCATTAATAATATAATCAAAACTATTTTCCGGAAATTCTAAATGGAAGGCATCAGCTCTAATAAATTCTATATTATTAAGATTATTTTTCATCGCCTCAAGTTGTGCTTCTAATATTGCTACTTTATCCACATCTATTCCTATAAAAGTAGTTTTTGGGTATTGTTTAGCTAAGGCAAGAAGATTTACACCCCTATTACAAGCAACTTCTAGAATCCTGTCACCTTTTTAAATTCATATGAGCAAACAAAAATTGGTACCTTTGATTCCTCCAGGTCTCAATCTAGTTTTTACCCTAAATTTTTAAGAATTTGTGTCCCATTTTCCTTCTTCATAATATCACTCCTTAATATATGTTATATTTATATTCTACAATAAATAAAAAATGAAATCTAGAAATAAATGATAATAACTATCAATTATTTCTAGATAATTTAGTTAATTTCTATTAAAAAAACCATTATAAGTATATGTCCCTTTTCCTTTTATTTTCAGTTGCAAAGCGAACTATTACTTTTCCTAGTAAACTAGCCTCTATTGGACTATATTTTTAGTCTTCCCTTTTAATACAGAATTGAAAAATCGGCGCTATCTTCATAAATATTTCTTCTAAAACCTATTATCTTCGCGTTTACTAATAAGAAGTGATGGCTGAAAAATTCTAAGCGTTCCAAGATTCATCTCTTTTGGTTTATCCTCTAGTTCACCTTTTGGTGAATTATAGAAATTTTTTTCGACTTGCTATTAGCACCTATTGCTGAAATAACATTAAAGCTTCTTACCTTCCCTTCACAAAGCTTAGCGAAATTCACAGTATAATCAACGTCAATCTTTCTTTGATTTTTCTTTGAACCTGCGATTTTTATTGTTGTTCCAAGAGCTGCAAAGACATCTGCATCATCTAGAATACTTGTATCAATTTCCTTATTTTCAAAGTCTATAACTATCTTAGTTAATCTACCATCTTCTGATAATCGTAATATAGAGTTTCTCCCAAGAATATAAATTCTCTTATAGAAATCACTACCTAATATTTCTTTTTAAAATTTCTTTACCTACGGCACCCGTTGACCTATTACTGCAGTATTCCCCATTTTAAGCCCTCCTTAGAATAATAATGAAATTAAAGCCAAGATTGGCAAACCACCTTGTTTTATAATTATCTTCTTATCACTAGTTAAACCACCGTAAATTGCAACAAGAATAATATAAAATTAATAACATTCCTACAATTTCTTTAGGATTTTTGATAAAAATGTTCCATAAAAAGTCCTACTCCTATTAATCCGTTATATACACCTTGATTTTTTTAAATAATGTATTCAGATTAGGTCTTTGTAATTCCTCTTTTTCAATATTAAATACTCTACTTGTACTATCAGAATCTGTAGAAAAAGTTTCTAAATACATAATATAGAAAAATAATAGTGCCACTAATACTGTTAAAATTGTTGTTATTATACTCATTCTTTATACCTCTTTTTATTTTAAATTATTATTAAATTTATTAAGAAGAATTTTCCAACTGCTTTAAAAATCATTATCTGTAAACTCCTCATCAATTAACGTTCTAATATTAGTTTTCTTTAATGCACTGATCTATCTTACTTTTGAAAGATTGTGTAATCTCAACTAACACTTCTCTATTATTAAGTTCATTTCGACTTTTTCTACATAACCTCCCTTTTTCTAATATTTTTTAAATGTCTTGTTATAGCTGCAGCATCTATTTCTAATAATTGTGCTATTTGCTTAGGTGTAGTAACCTCTACTTCATATAAATATTTTAATAATTTGAAATCTTGTTAAACTTATTCCCAATTTTTTCCTCAAAAATATTTGTAACTTTCCTCTCTAATAATTTTATTTCATATAGTAATTTTACAGATTCTTTAACATCCATATTTTTCCTCCTTTATCAATTGACTCGTCAATTATCTAATATAAATAATCCTACTGTATTATAATTGACTTGTCAAGTTTTTATTTTTGTAGGGTTTTTCTTACAAAAAGTGTAAGGTATTTTCTAAAAGAAAAAACTTTGTCCAATACCATTTACAAACGTTTTTCTAGTCTTATATAATAATTTTTATAAGTTAAATAGTTTAAGTAAATAAGTGATTAACAATTATACTATTGCAGATAAAACTTCTAAATAAAAAGGTTTTTCTGCATATCAAAACTATTTTAATTTAATATTATACATAATTGAAGTTAAGGAGGAATTTAAAATGTTCTCATTTCTAAAAGCTTCAGCACCTAAACCGAGAATCGACAGTGCTCAGTACAGATGCTGAATATAAAAACTTCGATGGCAAGTATTCTCAGGGGTATTCATTGGATACGCAGCATACTATCTAATTAGAAAAACTTCTCACTTGCTATCCCTTATTTAATTGACCAATACGGTTACTCTAAAGCTGATTTAGGGAAAGTTTCACTTGCTCTATCATTGGCGTATGGTTTCAATAAATTCATCATGGGTAACGTATCAGACAGAAGTAATCCTAAGTACTTTATTACTATTGGTTTAGTTGCTTCTGCTGCTGTCAGCTTAATTTTTGGTCTTGTTCCTGCAGTGCTATCTTCATTAACATTAATGATTTTCTTATCAGCACTTAACGGATGGTTCCAAGGTATGGGTTACCCACCTGGTGCTAAAAACAATGACTAACTGGTTCTCAGCTTCTGAGCGTGGTGCTTGGTGGAGTTGGTGGAACGTTTCTCACAACCTTGGTGGTGGATTAATCGGACCTCTTGCACTTTTTAGGACTTTCTGTTTTTGGTGCTTGGCAATCATTATTCTACTTACCAGCGACTATTGCTATTATCTTAGCAATTATTATGTTCTACCCTAATGAAAGATACTCCAGAATCTGAAGGTTTACCACCTGTAGATGAATGGAAAGGTGAAAAATTGTAGAAAAAGTTGAATCTGCTCATACATTATCAGCAAAAAGATATCTTCTTTAAATACATTATTAACAATAAATTCCTATGGGCTATCGCAGTTGCTAACGTATTCGTATACTTCGTACGTTACGGAATTATCGACTGGGCTCCAACATGCTCAAAAGAGTAAAACACTTCTCTGTTGACAAACAAAGCTGAGCTTACTTCTTATATGAATATGCTGGTATCTTCGGTATGTTAGCTAGTGGTTACTTAAGTGACAAAAGTGTTCAAAGGACACCGTGCTCCTCAATGCTATTATTCTTAACAGGAGTGCTTGTTGCAGTATTCATCTACTGGAAAAACCCTCCAGGTAACCCACTTATCGATAACATCTGTCTAGTAGCTATCGGATTCTTAATCTACGGACCAGTTATGATGATCGGTCTTCAAGCAGCGGACTTAGTTCCACGTGTTGCTACAGGTACAGCTACTGGTCTTACTGGACTATTCGGTTACCTACTTGGATCGACAAGTGCTGGTTATGTAATGGGTAAACTTGTTGACGTGTTCGGATGGAACGGAGGTTTCTACGCATTAATTATTTCTTGTGTATTAGCATTCGTATTCATCGCATTAACATTATTCAAGAAAACATCTAAACAATTAGAAAACTAATATAAAAACATCTCTATCAACTAAGATTATTAATCCTCCTTAAATGATAGAGATGTTTTTCATTAAGATAATATCATAAAAATACAGGACCAGTATACTTCTATGTCCTGTATTAATTACATTCTCTATAAGATTAAGTTAGATTTTTAAATATTCTACTAACTCACTTCTTTTTTCGTATTAGTTTTTCCATCAGACGTTTTTTATACGTATCTACAGTTTTAACACTTAGAAATAATTTTTCTCCAATATCTGTGAGTGTATAACCTTCCACAATATATCTACCTACTTCTTTTTCTCTTTTCACTAAGTTCGATTTCTTTATCCTCTTTAAATAATTCATAGAAAATCGTAGCATATTTATCATTTAGATATATTTCATCTTTTAACATAACTTTATCAATAGCTTGAAGTATTTTCTTCATGAGCTGTACTCTTTGTTACATAACCAGAAGCCCCTAATTTAAAATGCTTTTTATATAAGATTTGTCTTCATGCATACTTAAAAATAATTACTTTTTGTATTTATCTTTTCTATAACTTCTAATATATCATATCCACTTCCATCTGGTAATGATATATCACATATAAACAAATCATAAATATTATTATTAATCTTTTTCTAAAAATTCTTTTTACTTGAACAATCATCAATACCACTAAATTCCATGTTATCCTCTAGAAGAACTTTTATACCAATTTTTATCAATTTGTGATCATCAATCAATAATATTTTCATCATTTTTCTCCTCTATTATCATTTCTGTTTTAAATTTACACATAAGTATAGTTGCATACTTATTATTTTTTTAATAATTTAAATTCACCAGAAAAATCAAAAATTCTTTCCTGTATACCATATATTCCTAAACGTCCTTGTTTTTTTGCTAATTCCACACGTTCTTTAGTCAATCCTATTCCATTATCTGCAATAGTTAAAATTATATAATCCGTATTTTCATATAATTTAATTTGTACTTCTGTAGCACCTGAATGTCGTTTTATATTTGATAGTGATTCTTGTACAATACGATATAGTGTAATATCAAAGTTATTATTTTTACCACCTTCATAGTTAGAATAGAAATTGACATCTATTCCATATAAATTTTTATAATCCTCAACATATTTCATAATTACTTCACTTAAACTTAATTCCGCACTAGGTGGTCTTAAATTAACAGCAATGTTTCTAATATTACTTAAGCTATTTTCTATTTCAGACTGAATCAATATTAATCTGTCTTTTTCTTTTTATCACTTTCTTTTTCTACTAAATTACTTATAAGAAATAATAAACTAGCTAGAGATTGGCTCACTTCATCATGAAGTTCCCTTGAGAGCATTTTTCTCTTCTTCTTGAATTCTAAATATTTTTATTCAATAGATAATTATTTAATTTCTTGTTCTTTTTATTATTTTTCAACCATTTCATTTATAGAACTAACAAGAACATGAAAATCCCTACTATAATTGTCTTTTTCAATTTTTAGTCCTATAGTCACCCTCACGTATAATTTCGTCTGTTACTAAAGTCAAATCTTGAACAGGTTTTTTCAATTAGTTTAGAAACATAATACGCAATAACTAATAACATAACAAATACTATCATATTTAAAATTAATATTCTTAAAAATTGACTATATGTTTTTCATATAAATATCTTTTTGTATAAAAACCAACTCTTATATAACCAATATTAACATCATCTATAGATGAAATATATTCTAATAACTCACCTTTTTGAACTTCTATATTTTTAAAAATTATTTAATTGTTCATCACTGAATGTTACAATTTTTTTGAGGGACTTCTTTTAATGTTTTTACCTAGAATATTTTTTCTCATTATCATAAACTATAATATAAGCTACTTCATTATTTAATGAAGCACTATGTATCTTCTGGTGTATTTCATACGTATTTTCTGTTTTTATATTTTTCTGAAATATTACCTGAAAGTTGATAGTAAGTCTGCGTAATTCTATCTTTTAGAGCACTTTTCAATATATCTTTATTATTAACATAAGTATACGCTAAAATTACACTTAAGTATATTGTATAAATTACAATGAAAAAAATATAATAATCTTATTTTTTTATCTTTTAACTTCGCCATGTGCTAATCCTCACTATTAAATTTGGATAATCACTAGCCTTTGTTTCTTCATATTTTTCAATTTGTAGCTGTGACAATGTATTTTTTATATTAGCATCTTGATTTATAGATATTAATATTTGTTTAAGTTTATCTTTTTCTTCATAATTTTTTATGTGTTACTACTGGCCCTGTTGCGACTTCAGAAATGTCTTTATAATTTTAATATTAAAAGCTGTATCAGGGAAATTGTTATACAAATACTGTAACGCCCAATCATCAACTATCGCTGCTTTCACTGTTCCATTAGCCACTTGATTTATTGATTCCTCATGACTATGTGTAAAATAACTATTACTAAAAACTTATTCACCGACATTCCATAAAATAATCATTCATCGCTAAATACCCAGAATAACTATATGTATCTACAAATGCAAAACTCTGATTTTTAAGTCTTCTATATTATTAATATTCGAATCTTTTTTTAGTAATAACTATAGGATGATAATATGTTTTTCCCCCTATTAGGCCTACTAGCAATTCTAATGAATCCTTATCTTCATACAATGAATATACTCCTGTCGATAAAAATGCAACATCTATCTTATTATTTTTAAGTAGTACGTTAATATCTCTATAGCTTTTTTGTATTAATTTTCACTTTTTATTCAACTTCTCTCAATATAATTAGCCAACTCTTTTTCCAAAATATAACTCTTATTATCCCCAGTTACTGAAATTAAACCAATTCTTAAAGTTTCATCATCCTTTGTACTATTATCAACAGTTTCTGTAACTCTGAGAAATCTATATACTCTTCTTGTTTTGTTTTTAAAAACAAAAGGTAATATATTAATAGTACTATAGAAAAGGATTACTACAAGAAAAACTTGTAACTATTCTCTTCATTTTCTTATCCAACCTTCTAAATATCTTTTTCCATAAAATATAATTACTATATTAATATTTTTAAAAATTACTTAACAAATAGAATTAATACTATTTATCTTTTATTAATAGTATAACATTTTTATTAACAATGAAAAAGAAAAAGTTACTAACTTTTCAATATACTATCTTATATTGTTATTTCTATTAATACTAAATAAAAAGGTGATTAAATCTCACTCCTTCTTTTTAGTTTAGATACTTACTAGCTTCTCTTAAACTTAGGGTTAACCATATCATTTTTATTCTTTTTCTAAGAACTCTCTAACCCACTCTGGATTAAATTTTGAATAATCTCGAAGTGCCCAACCTATAGCTTTATTAATGAAAAATTCACTATCACCTAGGTTGTTTTACTAAAAATTTTTATCTAAAAACTTGTTTATCTACTTTTTCTTTAAGTGACAATTGGTACAAAATAGCTACTCGTTTTAACCAAATATTACTGTCCTTACTCACTCTAGCATTATTTGATGCGTAACCTTCGATACGAATAACCAAAGCTACCTACAACCTTAACAAGTAAATCAACAGTATCCCACCATGATTTTTGTCACGATTAGATATTTTAACTTTGAAATATCTTCTCTTTTTAAATTTCTGCATTGCCTTTAAATAATAAACAACTACATATTGAAATTCTCTTTCTTCTTTATTCAACAACTCTCATAAAATCCCAATCGACGGTTTTAGTCTTTCTAGCATCTGGAAAAATATTTTTATAAATTTCCAGTTTCTAGTTGCACCACATATACCTAAAAACTTAAACTTATCTTGCATATACTTTGACATTGATTCAGCTAAAAAGTTCATTACGATTTTTCTTCAAAGTCAATTATTAAATCTAATAATTTTCATAATTTTATAATAAAAATTCTTATCTGTTATTTTCTAAAACTTGCTTTAATAAATCCAGCGAATAATGGGTGTGCTTTTTTTCTGGACGTGATTTAAACTCTGGGTGGAATTGACCAGCTACAAACCATGGGTGTTCAGGAATTTCCACGATTTCAACTAACTTACCATCTGGACTAACTCCTGATAATACCATTCCTTTTTGAGGTTAAACGATCGCGATAGAAGTTATTGAATTCATATCTGTGACGGTGACGCTCAGTAATATTGATTTCTCCATATTCTTTGTGAGCTACAGATCATTCTGTTAATGTACATGGGTAACTTCCTAAACGTAAAGTTCCCCCCATTTCTACAACATTTTCTTGATCCGCTAATAAGTTAATAATTGGATATGGCGTATTTGGATCTAATTCTGATGAGTGTGCTCCAGTTAAACCACACACAGTACGTGCAAACTCAACAGCAGCAAGTTGCATACCTAAACAAATACCGAAGAATGGTACTTTATTTTCACGTGCGTATTTAATAGTAGTAATTTTACCTTCAACTCCACGATCACCAAATCCGCCTGGTACAAGGATTCCGTCTGCATCTTTAAGATACTCATGAACATTTTCTTCTGTAATATCTTCAGATTGAATCCAATCAATTTTAACTTTAGCATTGTGTTTTATATCCTGCATGTTTTAAAGATTCTACAACAGAGATATAAGCATCAGTGAAGTTCTACATGTTACCCTACTATGCGATTCTTACATCTTCTTTTAAGTTATCTACTCTATCCACTAATGATAACCATTCAGTCATATCAGCTTCAGGAGCTGTTAAACCAAAATGATTTAACACGATATCATCAATTTTTTGAGCTTTAAGATTTACTGGTAATTGATGATAGAAATTACTTACATCACGACTTTCTATAACATTTTGTTTTGGAATATCACAGAATAATGAAATCTTAGCGCGTAGCTCATCATTTTTAGAGCCAGTTCATTTCTAACTACGATAATATCTGGTTGAATACCTAAACCACGTAATTCTTTAACAGATTGTTGTGTTGGCTTAGTTTTCATTTCTCCTGCAGCTTTAATGTACGGTAATAATGTACAGTGAATAAAGCATACATTTTCACGTCCTAAATCGCTACGAATTTGACGGATTGCTTCTAAGAATGGTAAAGATTCGATATCTCCTGTTGTTCCACCAATTTTCTGTAATAACAACATCAACATCACTGAGATTCCCCTGCCAGTAATACTCGTGATTTGATTTCATTTGTTACGTGAGGAATTATTGAACTGTTCCTCTAAATAATCTCCACGACGTTCTTTTTCAATAATTGAAGAATAAACACGTCCTGCAGTTACGTTAGAATATTGTCCTAAGTTAACATCGATAAATCTTTCATAGTGACCTAAGTCTAAGTCAGTCTCAGCTCCGTCTTCTGTAACGAAAAACTTCTCCCGTGTTGGTATGGACTCATTGTTCCTGGGTCAACGTTTTAAATATGGATCAAATTTTTTGTAATGTTACTTTTTAATCCTCTATTTTTAATACGACCTACTGATGCCGCTACAATACCTTTTCCTAATGATGATACTACTCCACCTGTTACAAAAATATACTTTGTCATTGTGTTCTCCTTCTAGTAAATAATAAACCCCCTACGAAAAATATCGCAGGGGTGGTTTCTTAAATCACTCTTTAAGAGTGCCCGTATATATTCTAGCATAACGCTAAATTTTTAGCTAACTAAAAATAATTCGATATATTAAATTTTTCTTTTAGTATTTATTAAAAAGAATTTGAATGAACTAAATGGATAGTATCTTAAGCTTACTTTCCCAATCATTGCTTCTTTCTTAACAAATCCAAATACACGACTATCTGTACTGTGTTGTCTGTTATCTCCTAATACGAAATACGTACCTTCAGGAACAGTTTTAGATTTTGTACTACTTAAAAATTCAATATTAAAATCTGGTGTGAATGGTGCAGTTCCAGAAGCTTTTAGCTTCTTTAATTTTGAGCTAAGTATGGCTCATCGACTTTCTGACCATTCACATATAGTACATCATTTCTGTATTCTATAGTGTCTCCAGGAACTCCGATTATACGTTTAATATAGTCGTCTGTTTCATTTTGCATGGAATACAACTTCATCTCCACGCTCATAATTTTTGCTGAATTTATTAACGAAAAGCTTTGTCGTTATCAGCAAAAGTGTAATCCATTGAATGTCCTTTTACTGTAAAAAGGTGCAATAAGATATGTGCTTATAAGAAGGTAAATAGCAATAGAAACTACTACACTACTACCCATTCAATAATTTCTCTTAAAATTTTCACTGGTATATCCCTCTTTAATTTTATTATATGATAAATTATTCTATCATATATTAATATAAAAATCAAAATAATTCCCTTATATTAATAATATCATAATATAGAATATTATTTTTGTAAGCACTATTATTGTATATCTATATACTATAATTATCTGTACGGGAGTCTGTGAACAGTCTGAGAGGAAATATTAATATTTCGACCGAACCTGATCTGGATAATGCCAGCGTAGGTACACTTAGCAAAGACAAACTTAGACCCCCTTTATATTGTAAGGAGGTTTTTATTTTTGATAAATTGCAGTATTGCATTACAAATCCTTCCACTTGATAATCATGATGGAAGATTAAAGATTATAGATAAAGTTATCTATTTCCTACAAAATAAAGCATTCAAATGTAATTGTTACTCCATTTGAAAACAGTAATTGAAAGGAGAATTCAACGAACTTATGGATACTCTTAAAAGAATGCTTTGTCCTAGCGGGTGAGGATAGTAAAAATATTTTTGCAAATGTGAAAATTAACTATGGAGATGTTTTAACTATAAATGAGAAAATTGACAAATTTAATCAATAAATATGCAGCAACTATTTCTATGTTGTGCTTAGTGATTATTTGTCAAGGAGCTGGATATCTCGGTTTACTTCAAAATATATCATACCTACACCTGTTGAAATAGTTAAAGCTTTTATAAAAACTACGAACTATTAATATTTCACAGCAAAATCACCCTACTCGAAGCTATTATAGGTCTATTCCTAGGGATAGTCATAGCATGGCTTCTTGCTTTAATTATGGATAGTATTCCTATATTTAACAAGTCTATCTATCCCCTTCTTGTATTAACTCAAACTATACCAACTATTGCGATTGCACCTATTCTTGTTTTATGGTTGGGATATGGACTTACACCAAAAATTGTATTGATTGTTATAACAACAACTTTCCCAATAGTTGTAAGTATACTAGATGGATTTAGAAACTGCGATAAAGATATGATTACTTTATTACAACTAATGAATGCCAGTAAATTACAAATACTTTGGCATGTGAAAATCCCAACAAGTCTAAGCTACTTCTATGCTGGACTTAGAGTTAGTGTATCTTATGCCTTTATAGCAGCAGTAGTTGCTGAATGGTTAGGTGGATTTGAGGGGCCTTGGGTTTATATGATTAAAGCGAAAAATTATTTGAATACGATACTATGTTCGCAATCATAATACTAGTATCTGTTATCAGTTTATTAAGTATCGAACTGTTAAACTGAGTGAGAAAAATTTATTAAATGGAAATACATAGGAGAAAATCATGAAAAAGATATTAACTAGCGTTTTTGCTTTTTATCTTAGCAATTTCATTAACTGCATGTAGCACAGTTAATAAAAATGCAGAAAAAGAACTTAAAAAGTGGATTTCGTACTTGACTGGGCGATTAACACAAATCACACTGGACTATATGTAGCAAAGAAAAAGGATACTTCGCTGAAGAGGTATTGATCGTGACATTAAGCCAGCACCTGAAGATAGTACTTCTGACTTAATTATTAATAATAAAGCACCTTTTTGGTATTTACTACCAAGACTCAATAGCTAACAAACTTTCTAAAGGGGCAGGAATTACTGCCGTAGCTGCAATTATCGAACATAACACTTCTGGTATCATTTCACTTAAGAAAAAAACAATATCAAAGAACCAAAAAGACTTGAAGGTAAAAATATGGAACTTGGAATGATCCAGTAGAATTAGCAATGGTTAAATCATTAATTCAAAAAAACAAGGTGGAGATGCTAACAAATTAAATCTAGCTCCAAATACAGATACAAACTCTGTAACTCCATTAGAAAATGGTCTTTTTCGATGCAGCTTGGATTTACTATGCATGGGATGGTAAATTAGCTGAAAGCATGAAAACTAGATACTAACTACTTCTATCTAAAAGATTTCAATAAAGATCTAGACTACTACTCTCCAATAATCATTGCTAATAACGATTACTTAAAAAGAAAATAAAGAAGAAGCTAAAAAGTTCTTAGAGCTATTAAGAAAGGATATGTCTACGCTATAGAACATCCTGAAGAAGCTGCAGAGATTTTAATTAAAAATGCTCCAAAGATTGAAAGATAAAAAGATTTCGTCATTGAATCTCAAAAATATTTATCTAAACAATATGCAACAAACAAAAGATCACTAGGGTGAATTTGACGCTAACAGATGGAATGCATTCTACCGTTGGATTAACGAAAACAAAATCACAAAAACAACCTCTTGCAGATAACACTGGATTCAGCAATGACTATATAAAATAATGAATATATTATCAATAAAAACTTATCTTTCAATTATCCTAACAATAAAATACTAAAAGATATAAACATTCATGTCGATAAAGGTGAGTTGTTTCTATACTTGGTGGAAGTGGTGTTGGTAAAACTACCCTTTTCAACATTATTGCGGGTATAAATCCTCTTCAAAAGTGGAGAAATCTCTATAAAAGGTAACACAGACTATAAAGGTCGTGTAAGTTACATGCTTCAAAAAGACTTATTATTAGAACATAAGACTATTATTCAAAAACATTATACTTCCTCTTTTAATAAGAAAAATTAATAAAAAGAAGCAGAAGAAGAAGCAATTAAAAACCTAAAATTATTTAACCTTTACGATTACAAAGATAAATATCCTAGTGAATTAAGTGGTGGTATGCGTCAAAGAGTAGCACTTTTACGTACATATATGTTCAAAGAAGAACTGTTTTTACTAGACGAACCATTCAGTGCACTCGATGCTATAACTAAAATATCACTTCACTCTTGGTACCTTGAAATCAGAATAAACTTGATATAACTACTCTACTAATCACTCACGATATAGACGAGGCCATTGACCTAAGCGATAGAATTTATATCATTAAAAATAAACCTGGTGAAATTGTATCTGAAATAAAAATAAATCTTGATACAATAAATCAAGATGAACAGAGATTAAAATATAAAAGAGGTACTAAATATACTTGGATTATAATAATACACCCTAGCGTGAATTTTCTCACACTAGGGTGTATTTAATTATTTATAGATACTATATTTTTTTATTGATTAAGTAAATTAATATTGCAGGGATTACTGCAAATAACATTATTTTATATCCAAAATACTTCTAATGCAAGAAATATAGGTGCAATGTATGTCTTAGTTGCTGCTGAAAAATACTAAACAGTACCCTAAAAGCTGCTGTTACTAAAATAGGTAGTCCCAGCCAAGTTCCTAAAATCACACCACAAGTCGCTCCAATCGCAAATAACGGCGTAACCTCTCCTCCACTAAAGCCTATTCCTGTACAAATTGCAGTTAATACAATTTTTAATATAAAATCATAAACTTGAATCTGTTCAAAGTTTGTAAAGAAAAGATCAATTAAATTTGTACCTAATGAAGCATATCTGTATTCGAAAACGAAACTAGTTAATATAAAAGCTGCTAAAAGTATCCATGTTAAATTCTTATTAATAGCAACTAATTCTTTTTATTTTTTTCTTTGAAGTAGAACAAATAAGATTCCCACAAAAATAAACACAACTCCAACAAAGATTAATTTAGAAATAAACTCTAAATTTATATTAATTTCACTTACATCAATAATCACAAAGAATTTTCCAAACCTAATTTATGCGATACAAAAAGCACTTATATACGCTACAACAATATAAGTTACATACTCTAAATTTTATTTTTGTAAAGTTAAATTTATCACTGACAACCTCTAAAATGAAAAACTACAGCTGCTAACGGAGTTTGGAATAATCCAGCAAACCCACAAATCATTCCTAATTTTACAAAAATTGTTTTTCTCTATACTAAAATCATCTGGAGCCATATTTCCTCCGATAGCTCCACCCAACTGTACAGCAACACCTTCACGCCCCTACACTCACTCCGAAGCTATGTGCCAATAAAAGTATTTAAAAGTTAAAATAAATGGGAACTTCCACGTAACTCTCTTTTTTTATCAGTTGCCGCTTCAATAAAATACTTCATACCTATAGCACTGGTGTGTAAATATTTATTACTAAACTTAGTAAAAACTAGTATCAAAGGTGTTAGAATCAATAAATACTTGTAATAATTACTAGTTAACTCTATCAGCTTTAATAACGTTTGACCAAATAACGAACAACAAATCGATATTAATAATACAGTACTCACTACTCTTATGTAATAATTTTTCAACATATTATCTACACTTCTCTCCTTTAAATATAAATCTGAGAAAGAAATTCAACTAAATTCCTTCTCAGATTCTTTTACTATTGATTCTTCTTAAAACTTAGATTTGATTTTTCGGTTGATCATAACTGAATCCTTCTCCAATAATATCATGAACTTCGGTTATTGTCACAAAAGCCCGAGGATCGATTTTTATAAACTAAAGATTTCAGTTTTCCTATTTCATTTCTTGAAACTACACAATAACCTATATTCAAATCTTTCTTAGAATAGCTTCCTTGTCCTTTTATATAAGTTAGCCCACGGCTCATATCTTCTTGGATAGTGATAAGTTCTATTTCAGATGAAACTATCATTTACACCTTTTTCCAGGTACTCCACCTTCAACAACATAGTCTATTACTTTAGTACATATAAAAATATAAATCAAAGTATATAGAATCGCTGGAAAGCTCTTAACTACAACAAATGTTAATACAATGATAATACCATCAATAATTTGAATGATTCTTCCGATTGAACTACCTGTATAAAGTTGAACAATTTTTGCTACTATATCTACTCCCCTGTTGTTCCTCCTGCTAGAAAGACTATCCCTAAACCTAGACCAGCTAATAATCCTCCAAATACAGCAGCCAGCAACCTGTCTCCACCAAGATCTATTACTATATGATACTTTTTCAAATATTCCTATCCAAAATGTTAACATAATAATACCATAAACTGTATATAGCATCATTTTTCCTATCTAGCATTTTATATCCAATAATTAACAAAGGAATATTTACTAGTATAGTACCAATAGATACCGATAATCCAACTGCATATAAGAGTAATAATGCTATCCCTGTTCCTCCACCTTCTGCTAATTTATTCGGTACATTAAAAATGCATAATAGCAAAAAGAATAAATAAGCGCATCCCAAAAGATATTATAAATAATTCTTTTTAAAAATTTTTTTGAAATTTATATTTTTAACATTTTTTCTCATAGTGCACCCCAAAATCAACCTCACCCTAATTATAACAGGTTTTAAGAATGTTAGACAACTACAGTAAATAATATTTTTACTCCTTTATTTTTATAAAATTTCATCTTTTCTTGAACATTATTACAAATTTGTACTATAATTATAATATCAATATTGAGGTTGACTTTTTAAAATGAATAAAAACTTCATACCTAATTATCTTACCCTTTGTAATATTTTTTTGTGGTTTTATGTCTATTTTTAACAACATCACATAAATATTTTATCTGGGGTACTGTCTTTATTATTTTAGCTATGCTTGCAGATGAGATACGATGGTATTGTCGCAAGAAAACTTGGAGTTGTTTCTGAAATAGGTCACGACTTAGATTCACTATGTGATGTGGTAAGCTTCGGAGTTGCTCCTGCCATGCTCGTTTTTGAAATATTTGTTACTAATGATAAACCATCAACTTTATTAATGATTATTGTAGCTATTCTTTGTGGTATATACGTATGTTGTGGAGCTTATCGATTAGCTAGATTTAATGTTACAAAAATGAAAAATGGATATTATCAAGGAGTTCCTATTACTACATAGTGGAACAGTACTTGCAATAATTGCACCAATTAAATTACCAAGTATCGCAATACTAATACTATTAATAATAAGTTCATACTTAATGATAAGTAATATAAAAATAAAAATATAAAAATATTATAATTGTAATGTGTACCAAAGATTCTGGACATGTATATATTTAGTTTAAATAAGCGGATGTCTCCCTATATTATACAGGAGACATCCATTTTGTTTTTGATTGAATTCCCTTTTTCTTGTAGTAATATATATTATATCGTGAATAAATATTATATATTTTTACTCTGCTTAAAAGTTAACATCACGAATATTATAATTAACCTTTTTATAATTGATATTTTATCCCCAAAAATAAGTAACCCTAAAAAAATAGTTATTACTTTAATTTTACTTTTTATTTATTATATAATCTTATAGGACTATATTAAATTTTTATATAAGGAGCATCTTAATGATATTTACAGAAATTAGCAGCGACGAACTACAAATAGTACAAGAAAAATAATAATCGTTACTTTTTGCAACAAGCTGCTGCATATAGTAAAATGCTAAATTTCAATAAACTAAAGACAAAAATTCTTGCTGTAAAGGAAAATAACACAGTTCTAGCATATGCAACATTTATTTACTTCCCTTACAAAAAAATTCTTCTATAAAGTTACTGCTCAACACGGTCCTATAATGGATTATTCCAACACCGAATTAGTAACATTTTTATATGACTGAATTAAAAAATATTTTGCTAAAGATTTTTCGTGTTCTTTGTGTGAGAGTAAATCCATTCTTAAATGAACACATTTATAAAGATATCGAATATATTGAAACTACTAAGGAAGCTATTAAAACAGATAAAATATTAACTTCACTAGGATACAAACCACTTAATGACGACTTATTCACAAACCCCTACTCTAGCTTCTCGTTGTATATACTCGAGAGAATTAGAAGAAACTCTTACTGAAGATACAATATTGAAAACTGTTTCGACTATGGCTAAACGATCATTAGCAAAAGCAATAAAAAGAAGGAATAATTATAAAAGAAATCGACATTTTTAATGATAAAGATGCCGAAAATATTTGATTCAATAAAACAAAAAGTACAGAAGATAGAATTAACTTTCAGATTAGAACTAGTGAATACTTTAGAAATCTGAAAACTGCATTAGGTGATAAGCTTCACCTTATGGTTTCTTATTTAGATTGCAATTTACTTGTTTCTAAATTAAATGAAGAAATTAAAGAATACAACATAGAAAAATAAACTAACAGAAAAAAACTTGATAGCGGAAAAAGTAAATCCAGAAAAACTATGAATAAAAATAACTAGAATAACTGAATCAATTGATCTCAATAATGAAAAATAGCTAAGATATCTTCTTTAAAAAGAAAATGGAAATATTGTTTATCTTTCATGTGCGAGTTTTATAGAGACAAAACAAGATCTCATCTACTTTACTGGAGGAATGAAAAAGAATTTTCTAGATTTAACGGTTCATACTTAGTAATGTATACAATGATTAAATATGCGATTAGAAACCAATTCAAAATTTTTAATTTCTTTGGAACATCTAAAAATTTCACATCTGAAAATGCTACTGATTATAGCGTTCTTCAATTTAAACGTCATTTCAACGGAAATATAGAGTACTTTATGGACAATTACGAAAATTAGAAATGCTATTGGAAAAGTTTGGAAAATATAATATTAAAAAGGAATTGAGCCCAAAACTCAATTCCTTTTTTTGTGTCTATTCTGATTTTTTTAGCTGCTTTTTGCAGTTTTTTGGTCTTTTCTTTCTTTTGAGGTTTATTGTTTTTCTGGATACATTACTTTTATCTACTAGTCCATACTCACGCCTCTTCTGCTGTTAGATAATTATCACGTTCTGTATCACGTTCAATAGTCTTAATCGTTTGACCTGTTCTATCTGCTAAGATTTTGTTTAATTTTTCTCTTGTTCTTAATATGTGTCTAGCGGCAATTTCTATTTCTGTTGCTTGACCTTGTGCACCGCCTAATGGTTGGTGAATCATTACTTCTGCATTTGGAAGAGCGTATCTTTTTACCAATAGTTCCAGCTGCAAGTAAGAATGCACCCATACTAGCCGCCATACCCATACAAATAGTAACAACGTCACATTTAATGTGTTGCATTGTATCATAAATTGCAAAACCAGCTGTTACACTTCCACCTGGTGAATTAATATAGAAATATATATCTTTTTCACTATCTTGTGCTTCTAAAAATAAAAGCTGACTTGTTATTGAATTTGCTACTTGATCATTTACATCAGAACCTAGAATGATGATTCTATCTTTTAATAATCTTGAATAAATATCGTATGCTCTTTCCCCTGAGAAGTTTGCTCTATTACTGTAGGAATTAAATTCATTTTCTTACCTCCTAATTTTTCGTTTTCACTAGATATTATATATCAAAAATGGTCAATTAGCAACTTTTTCCCTTTTTAGAATTCTATATTCCCCAATAAAAATAACACTTAAATTCAAATTAAAAATCGACTTAAAAATAATAATTCTAAGCCGATTCTATATAAATTTTATAGTCTATAAGAATGTTCTTTTAAAAATTCCCTACTATCATATTTTACTGCACTTACCGTTATAAATGCTTCTGGACAATTTTTGCTACCAATTTACGCAGTAGATGCATTTCATTTTGTTGAATGACTAAATTATCATTCGTTTTTCTCGTGTGAATAACCACCCTCTACATCCATTATTGTGGGATCATCTATGTAAAGTATTATTTATTACCTCAACCATTCTTTTCTGGATTACTACATATAATTGTACATTGAATATATGCTGAAAAGAATTTTTTTGAACTCCTTTCATAGTTTGATTACGTACAAAACTCATAACAAGGGCATACATCACATATTTTATATCAAAAAAAGATCCATACAATCGTATAAATAGTAATGTCTTGAATTAGAAATACAGTTGGTAAACTATAGTTAAACTGTGATGAGATGAATTTCCTGTGATGTCTGTCCCTCCAGTTGAAGCTCCTGCCACTAAAAGACAACACATTGCTAATCCAGAAATGATTCCACAGAAAAATTGCGGCAACGAGAGAATCTCCTAAATTTACCGGTGGTATAATTTTTGGTAAATTATTTATTAGAAACGACGATACACTTATCACAATTCCTGTCAGAATTACGAACTTTCGGCCAATATATCTAAATCCTAAATAAAATAACGGTACATTTAGAACAAAACTGTGCAGTACCAATTTTTATTCCTGTTAGTTTATTTATTACCAAGCTTAATCCTAAAGCACCACCTGCTCCAATATTATTTACCGGTATTAATAATCCAGCATATATTGAAAATAAAATTGTTCCAAGTACTATTAAAAAAACATTTTTCGACTGTTTATGTTGATCGAGTCGTATAAATCGTATCTGATAATTTCATGATATCCTTATCCTTTATTTTTATCCTGTATATATTTTTAATACAAATATAAATTTAAAAACAAATAAAAATTGATTATCTTTTATAAAACATTAAGAAATAATTCATTTTATAGGCATTTTTGTGTTAAAAATTTAAGTAATAGACTTTTTTAGTTATTATGATATTGAAGAAATTTGGGAGTCATTCATTAGTTAATTTATACGATAACTAATTTTTAATTTGTGAATCTCCCTTTTAACAAGGAGCTATTTATGATTAAACTCTATAATACATTGACAAAACAAAAAGAAATTTTTTAAAAACAATTGAAGAAAACAAAGTAAGAATGTACGTTTGTGGACCTACTGTTTACAATTATATTCACATTGGTAATGCACGTCCTATCATCGTTTTTTTGACGTTGTTCGCAAATATTTAGAACACAGTGGCTACGAAGTAGATTTTATCTCTAATTTCACAGACGTTGACGATAAAATCATTAAGGCTAGTAATGAAGAGGAATTTCTACAAGTGAACTAACTGAAAAAAATACATTACAGCTTTCTTTAAAGACTATGATGCACTTGGATGTAAGAGAGCAACGAAAAATCCTCGAGTTACTGAATATATGCAAGAAATAATTAACTTCATCGCAAAACTTGTTGAAGAAGGATTTGCATACGAAGCAAACGGTGATGTTTATTTTTAAAACACGTAAAAAAGAAGATTACGGAAAATTAAGTAAACAATCTATCGATGACTTAATTAGTGGCGCTCGTATTGAAGTTGGTGAACACAAAGAAGATCCTCTAGATTTCGCATTATGGAAAAAAGCTAAACCCGGTGAAGTTAAATGGGATAGCCCATTTGGTGAAGGTCGCCCTGGTTGGCATATTGAATGTTCTGTAATGGCAAAGGAAACTCTAGGTGATACAATCGACATCCACGCTGGCGGACAAGACTTAACATTTCCCTCACCACGAGAATGAAATAGCACAATCTGAATGTCACAACCATGCACCATTCAGCAACTATTGGATGCATAATGCCTTTTATTAATATTGATAATGTTAAAATGAGTAAAAGTTTAGGTAATTTCCGCCTTGTAAAAAGATATTATTGCAGAAATAGACCCAATGGTGCTGCGCTTATTCATGTTGACAGTTCACTACAGAACTCCAATTAACTATACACTAGAAAAATATTGAACTTTGCGAAAACGAACTTTGAAAAAAATTAAAACTTCTTATCAAAACTTACAATTCAGATTAAATAATGATATGACTGATGAAAAAATTAGATACAGAAGTTGTAGCATTAATTACGGCAGAGTTAAACAAATTTGAAGAATATATGCAAGATGATTTCAATACAGCAAACGCTCTTTCTTCATGGTATGAAATTGTGAGAATATCTAATTCATACACAGCAAAAAAGCTGTCAACAAAGAAACTCTAGAGCTAATCAACGCTGCATTTGAAACTTATAGTTCAATTCTTGGAATAAACGTAAAAAGAAGACAATACACTTGATAGTGAACATATCGAAAGTTTAATAGCTGAACGTGAAGAAGCTCGTAAAAATCGCGATTTCGCTTAGCTGATAAAGAGTAGAGATGACTTAAAGAACAAGGAATTATCCTAGGGATACTAAACAAGGTGTACGATGGAAAAATATAACTTTTAAATTTACTGACTTCGCTAATCCCTAGCTAAATGCAAGCACTAACCCTTGCTTATATTGGTGACAGTATCTATGATATTATGAGTAGAAGTACGTTATGAAAATCACTTGGGTAAAATAAATGAGCTTCATAAAACAGTTTCTACAATCGTATCTGCTAGAGCTCAAAGCAAGTTTTTATGGAAAACATACTAAATAATAGTATATTAACAGAACAAGAAGAAAAATTTATAACCGTGCAAAAATCAAAAATAATTCTAAAGCAAAAGAACGCAAGCATTATGGAATATAAACTTGCTACAGGTTTTAGAAGCAGTATTTGGTTATTTATATTTTAGAAAAACTTTGAAAGATTGGAGGAAATGTTTAACTACATAATTAGACTATATGAAGAAAAAAACAATAAACACTATAAAGAATTAAGACTACAAAGAACAAAAACCTCAAGTTGAAAAATCCTGAGGTTGATTTAGACAAAAGTAATTGCTGGTCGTAACGCCATACTTGAAGCTATTAAATCAGGACGTGAAATTAATAAAAATTTTATTCAAGAAGGTATTGAAAAAGGAAGATTAAAATCTATTTTTGCTATTGCTAATGAGATCATTTGTCAAGAAGTTCCAAAACGTAAACTAGATAATTCTACTACTGAACGTCACCAAGGGGTTATCGCCTATGTTGCACCATACGCTTACTTTGAACTTGATGAAGTAGTAAATAACCTAGAAAATTAATAAGAATACTACCCTACTAATTTTAGATCGTATTGAAGATCACATAATCTTGGAGCGATAATTAGAACTGCTGAGGCTAGTGGTGTTAAAGCTATAATAATCCCTAAACGTCGTGCTGCTGTGGTTAGCCAAACTGCAGTTAAAGCATCTGCAGGAGCGATTGAACACATGCCCGTTATTCGCGTATCAAACCTAACTGATGCTATTAAAAAACTAAAAAGAAAAAGGATTCTGGATCGCTGGAACTACACTAGCAGAACGTTCTGAAGATTATACAAAAATTGCAAAAAGATGTACCTTTAGCTATTGTAATCGGTAATGAAGGTGAAGGAATGAGTAAAGTTGTTACTAATGAATGTGACTTCTTATATCACCTGCCTATGCTAGGGAAAATCCAGAGCTTAAATGCTTCTGCTAGCGGCTGGAATAATTATGTATGAAAGAATAAAAATCTAATGATTAAAATATTAGAATCTAAAGAAGAGCTTGACCTTTGGTTTTGCTCTTCGTATTGAGTATTTTGTGAGAGAGCAAAATGTTCCTATTGAACTGGAATTAGATGACAAAAGATCATAGCGAAAAATACAGTTCATATTGGATATTTTAATAACGATAAACTTATCGGAGTCGCACGTCTTATCGATATGGATAAAGATGTTATTCACATCGGACGCGTTGTTATTGATAGAAAGAATACCGCGGTCAAGAGGTGGACGTGAACTTATTACTGGATGAAAAGTATCGCACAGCAAATTTTTAAAAGAAAAATAATTATCGAACTTAGTGCTCAAAATACAAGCCGAAAAACTTCTATAAATCATTAGATTATAATCGAGTTAATGACATAATATATTTAGACGCTGGTATTGAGCATGTAGATATGAGGAAAGAAATTAATTAAATTATCAAAGGAGGACTTTTTATGAAAAACAATATTTATTTATTGACGGTTATAATTTACTTTTTCGTATGAAAGAATATGACTTAATAAAAAGCTCTACCTTTCCTACCGAACGAGACATTCTAATTGATATGCTTCGCGAATATGCGGGTGGCAATAACTATATCGTTTACTGCGTATTTGACGCTTATCTAACTCGTGCAAAAGAATATATAAAAGAAGAACCACCTATCAGTATTGTTTATACAAAAACTGGAAGAACATGCTGATCGATGGATAAGAAAAACTCGTGAATTAAGAATTAATCACTTTGTGGATATTATAGTTGTAAGTGATGATAATGATGAACGTGATACAACACTTCATGTGGGAGCCATTCTAAGAGATTGTCACATGTTTATAAAAAGAGTTAAAAGATAGAAAACAAAATGTTTTCTAAAATAACCAGAAAACACAATTCAAGAGAATTAAAAATAGACATATTCGAATGAGTGATAAAGATAGAAGAAAACTAGAAAATTTCATAAAAATGGGAAAATTTTAAAAACTAAAAGAGATGGACATATTAAAATCCATCTCTTATTTAATATTTCGAAAAATTCAGATTCTAATTTAAATAAAGCTAATTTCGACTTTTTCCTTTATTTGAAATTTACATGTTATTTGTTTTTCATAGCAGCTGTGTGTATTCTTACTGCAATTAATTTGATAATCTTCTTTATTACCTACTATCTTAGCAAATATATCACCAGCATCTGTTAACAAATTCATAGAATTCACTTTAGTTTGATCTACTATTATTTTCGTATTATTTTTTGTTTCAATTACTGCACTTTTTATAGTATCTTTAGTAATCTGTACCTTTTTATTATCAGTAGATAATTTAAGGTTTTCTACTTCAGCTCCATCATCAACTATCTCATCATTACTATTAACAACTAAATTCTTAACATTAACATCAAATATTTTCGAAGTTGCATCTTTATTTTTCTATACTAATACTTTTATATTCTTTTTGGGAAGATATATCGTTGAGACTATTTTCATCTGATTCCTCTGCAGATGAAGTAATATCTACAGAGTTATTATTAGTATTATACTTATAATTCCCTTAAAATTCCCTTTTATTAGAATTGTTTCATTATCATGATAATAGACTTTAACATTATTTTTTATTGTGCTAATTTTAATACTGTCTATTCCTTTTCTCAATCCATTCTTTAAATACCTTATTAGAAGATTCTTTTTGTAACATTTGTTTCTGCATCCTCTTTTACTAAACCTTACACAACCCGTTGATATAGATACTGTGAATATTCCAATAATTACTGTTTTTAATAATTTTTTTCATAGTAATCTCCTCCCAAGTTCAGAATACTCCTATTTAATATTAATGTCAAATAAAATAAGCAGGTCAATTCAATAAGATTGATTTTAATAAATCAAAATTTTAGAATTTTCCTGCTTCTATTTTTATATAATTATCTCATTGTTACGAATTCTTCAGAACCTGTTGGATGAATTGCTACTGTGTTATCGAAATCACGTTTTGTTGCTCCCATTTTAATTGCAACAGCAAAACCTTGAATCATTTCATCAACACCATATCCAATTCCGTGTAATCCAATAACTTTCTCGTCTTCACCAAGAGTTACTAGTTTCATAAAAGCATGGTTGTCTGTGACTAGTTATTGCAGAATACATTGGAGTGAATGATGATTTATATACTTTAATATTTTCTTCACCAAACTCTTTTACAGCCTGTTCTTCTGTGTATCCAATAGAACCTATCGCTGGGTGTGAGAATACTACTGTAGCAACATTAGTGTAATCTAAGTGCTCTTCAGGTTTATTATTAAATAATCTTTCTGATAATCTACGTCCTGCCGCAACAGCAACTGGAGTTAAGGCAAGTCGTCCTGTTACATCTCCAACTGCATAAATTCCTTCTACATTAGTGTTTTTGGTATTTGTCTGTTGGAATAAATCCCGCTCATCTACTTCCACACCTGCAGCTTCTAAGTTAAGATTTTCAGATAATGGTTTTTCTACCAATTGCCCAGATTAATAAGTCAACTGTAGTTTCACGTCCATCTTCAAGTACTAAAGTAACACTGTCATCAGCGTTTTTACAACTTTTTAGGAATAGCATTTGTATGAAGAGTTGGTCCTTCTTCATTAATTACTTTTTACTAAAAGTATCTACTATATCTTTTATCAAATGTTCTTAAAGGACGATCGTGACGTACAAACAGATGAGTATCAACACCTAATCCATTGAATACCCTGCAAGTTCAACTGCGATATATCCTGCACCAACTACAGCAATACATTTTGGTAATTGTTTAAGTGCAAATACTTCATTAGAAGTAACACCAAACTCAGCACCTTCAACATTAGGGATAGTTGGTTGTCCACCAGTCGCTATTAGTATGTGATCGGCTGTATATTGTTCACCATTAACTTCAACTGTATTTTTTTATTTACAAATTTAGCATATCCTCTTACTAGATACTACTTTATTATTGTTTAATCCACGTTCATAAGAACCATAGATTCTATCAATATATGCAGAACGATTACCTACTAATTTTGAGAAATCAAATTCTACATCTCAAAATTAAATCCATAATCATTTTGCATATAGTTTTAAACTTTCAGATATTTGTGACGCATGCACACATAACTTTTTAGGAACACATCCAACGTTTACACATGTTCCTCCTAATTCATTGCCTTCGATTAACAATCCTTTTTACACCGTACATTGCAGCTCGGTTAATTGAAGCTATTCACCGCTTCCTCCACCAATTGCAATATAATCATAATGTTTTGCCATATTTTTCACCTCTATAATATAGTATAGCTTTTTATCAACTAAAGATTAGTATTTCCTTAACTTTTCGTAAGTTTGAAACTTAATCTCTATATTTCATATTATGCAACATTTAACAATTTAATTCAATAGATATGCTTACATTTGTAATCAAAAATTGAAAAATCATCTCGTTATCAGAGGTTTTCAATACTTTCCAATGATTTCCATTTAAACTATTCAAGCATTGTTAATGATAATTACTTCCTTTTATGATATAATTTTCCCATAAATGAGGTGATTATATGTTTAACTATATAGAAAAATTAAATTCTATAGAACAATTTAAAAACTTTGAAAAGGGAAAATCAAAAATTGTTTTTGTATTTTCTGCAACATGGTGCCCTGATTGTATCATGCTTAATCGTTATTTAGAAGAAACAATGAACAAGTTTCCTGAAATAAAAATTCATCTACGTTAATCGTGATGATTTTTCCAGAAATAACACAAGCTCTTGATATTTTTGGTATTCCTTCTTTTTGTAGGTTACAAAAAAATAATGTTGAAGTTAGCCGATTTGTGTCAAGACTAGCTAAAACTCAAAAATGAAGTAGAACAATTTTTAGAAAAAAATCTAAAAGAACGATAAAAAGGCTCAGCATTTTGCTAAGCCTTTTTGACTATAAATAGTAAAGTGGTCCTAATATTTTTTAATATTTTTCCAGTTGATTCAAATTTTTATATCTAATGCATCATCAACAGTTTTTATCTTATTGTTTTCTATCATTTCTTCTAGTGTTGACGGAATTACACTTAATTTAAATACCGGAGTAATTTTTTAAATCTGATGTAGGGAACGATATTATAAAAGATCGTTTTCTTCAATGACCTACAAAAATCTCTTTTGTTCCTTTATCCATATTTACTTTTTACTGTTTTTGTTTGAAATAAAATGTGATAATGAGTAACCTGATTTAGGCGCTACTATAATTTTATTATTTTTTGTAGCATCCCCAATATTATTAAATTCATCAACTCTTAAAATATTAGATGTTCCTTTAGAAAGATTAATATTTTCCTTCAAAGTTTTTTCAAATTCTACATTAAATAACTTTCTATATACTGCAGTAAATACAATATCTTTTCCTTTTTCTGTAACTACAGCCCCTAGCTCATTCGTTTGCAATAGCTTGTTTTTAGAAACTCTGATATTTTTCTGAGTTTTCACCAGCCATTAAATAATCACTATTTGCCTGCCAACCTAAGAACTCTTGCTCTGTTACTCCTGTTGCTGTCGGTAAGTTTATCATACTATCTATTTTTGAGCCTACTAATACATCTTGACCATCAGATAAAAATTTATCTATTCCTCTTCCAACAAATTTAACAGTTACCCATTCACTCTCTACTTTTTAAAGTAAATCTCTAACACTGTTTCAGCTGTAATATAATCATCATCGCTGATTACTTTCTTATTGGATCTAAATAGTACTTCATATCCTGAATTTGGTTTAATACAAGTTCTGCTAGTAAATCCCCTATTTTTAGTTTCAGGCCACTCTATATCTTTATCTTTTTATACTATCATCAACCTTACCAAATCGTTTATTATAATCATCCTGTCGAATTTTTAATAGTATTAACATTTTTTCTTTATAATTTGCTTTTTACTATAATACTATTGTCGATACTAACTTCAGATAAATCCTTAATTTCATTAATTTTAGAATTATCTTTTTACATCTAAAAATAGTATAACTATCAACATGATATTTTTCTCTATCAAAGAACTTAGTATCTATTTCACTTAGTTTCTGACCAGTTAGCAACGTCACTTCTTTCTTAGTAATACCGTTATCCAATAATATTTTTTTGTATTATATTTTGCTTCAATTTTTATATTATTTCCCAATACCTGAGTATTTTGCGATTTCCTTATTGTCTAGATAATAACCAGAAAATTCATAACTTGAATCATTACCAGAAATTCCCTTAATATTATTTTCTTTAATAAAATTAGCAAATGTTACTCCTTGTTTAATTATAAACTCTTTATCGTTCCTTTTTGAATTCTGAAGGATATTCTAACTTAACATTATTCAATAATCTTTATCCTGAGCTAATTTTACTTCTATTTTTAGATAAGTATGGAAGTTCCAGATTTTCCGCACTAATTTCTTTATCATCCACTAATATCTTAGCTTTTTGTATAGATATAATACTTATCTGGACGATAATACTGTTCCAATTCATACGGTAAAAATCGAAACCTTATCATCCTTAGGTATATTTTTAATTCTATAGTTCTATTTACTACTTCTTTTGAGCCTTCTGTTACAACTAAATTAATATTCTTTTTAGTAAAATATACTTGACTTGATTTTAGAATATTCAAGATTTTTCTATATTTCCTTTATTATCAATATCATAACTAGTAACATTCATTATTATTCTACTATTCGGAATAAAAAGTTTTAGTAAATTTTTATCTACTATCTTACCAGTTCCACTTTTTCAATTGTATTCTAAAATTTCATTCGGAATATTGTTACTATCAAGTGAATAGAAAATTAAATAATTTTGAGAATTCTTTTTATAACTTAATAATTCAGCACTATACTCCAATTCATCCATACCACTTTGAATTACACTATTCTTTTATAGTGAGGAAGAAATAACTTCTGGTTTTGAGAATAAATCAAAATTAAATACATTATCCTTTAGTACCGTATCCATTACAGTCGTATTATAATCAGTAAAATAGTCTGCTTTTTATTTCAGAACTAGTAGTTATAGTTAAACCAAAACACAATAGTCCAAAACTTATAATTTTTACAATATTTCAACATTTCTCCTCCTTTCTTTCTAATTTCTATTATAACATATTCAGTAAAAACAATTATACATAATATCATTAAAAGTGAAATTAAATAATGTAATACTTCATCAAGACAATATTATTTAATGTTTAATATTAAAATTATTGTTTAAAATATCACAAAATTGACCTATAAGCGATTCACTTATAGGTCTAGTTTTTTTATTAATGTTATTTTTAAGCTTCACTTATATTTTCTAACATTATTTGATCATTAGATATACTAACTTCATCATATTCGTAATCATCCGCAAAATCGTACGAATACTCATATATAGGAACATTTCATTAGAGTAATCTAAGAATTCCTCTTCTGGAACAGAAAAACTCTACTTCATTATAACTTTCATCAGCATAATCTGATAAAATTTCATCTTCATAGTCTATTTCAGTATTGAAGTCCTGGGAATATTCATCATCTTGCCCGTACCTGGGATACAGCGACTCAAACTAGATAAATTCATTGTATACATAATTAATCTCCTTAAATATCTTTTTATTATCATAATTATACATAATAGTCTAACTTTTTTTCAAGCAAAAACTATAGTTTTTCAAAATATTTTTCGCACTTCATTAGGTGCTTCTACACTTAACTCTAAAGCGGATTAAATCTCTGTCACCAACAAATAAACATTCTTTTTACAGTAACTTCCCTTGGGAATAAATAGCTATATAAACTAGTCCAACAGGTTTTCCACTTTCATCACTATCTGGTCCTGCAATTCCTGTAGTCGCTACTGCAAAATCACTATTCAGGCGTTTTGCTACTCCTCTTACACCATCTCTAAGCAACCTCTTCCTTATAGCTCAAACTTCTCTAAAGTTTCTTCTTTTACTCCTAGTGTAGTAATCTTGGATTTATTTGAATAACAGACTATCCCCTCTAATAATGAATCTGAAATTCCACTTTTTCTACTAACATAGAGATTTTACCTCCAGTTAAAGACTCTGCAATGGAAATTGTATAATTATTTTTCAATAAGGAGATTAGCAACTGCACTATTTAATTCTGTTTGCGAGCTTGAGATATCTTCATCTCCAACCAGATAAATATACTCACCAACACCTTCTCTACTTTCTATTTCTTCTAGTTGGCAGTTTATGAGCTCTTCACATTCAGTTTTATTTTCTGAACTTGCTGTAATTCGTAGTAGCACCTCTCCAGTTTTTGCATATAACGCTAATGTGGGATTAGTGTTTGTCTATCCATTATATCTTTAATTTTCGTCTCTAGCAATGATTCACCAATACCATAAAAACCTAACATATTTAGAAATAAATTTTTCTTACTATATTTCTCTAAATAAGGTTTAACACTTTTTTCAAACATATCACGCATTTCTCTTGGTGGCCCTGGCATTAAGATAATACGTTTATTATTTTTCTTCAATTATTATTCCTGGAGCTGTACCACAGAAATTTTCTAATACTATAGCTCCCTCAGGGAATCATAGCTTGTTTTTATTATTTTTCTGTAATTACATTTCTACCAGCTCTTGTCAATCTCTCAAAAATTTTCACCCAAGAATATTCATGAAAATAAAAATCCCTTCAAAAATTCTGCTGCACATTCTTTAGTGATATCATCATCCGTTGGGCCTAAGCCTCCAGTTATTATAACAGTATCATTTTCAAAGAAATGCACTCTCTAAAGTTTTTAACAGCCTATCTCGATTATCTCCAACCGTTGTTTGTCTAAAAACTCTAATCCTAGTGCTGCTAATTCTTTTGATAAATATGCTGTATTAGTATTTACAATATCACCCAATAATAACTCTGTTCCGACAGAAACTAATTCAACTCTCATAAATAAACCTCGTAAAATTCACTAAATTTTTCTCTTAATTCTATTCTACATCATCACAACTTAAAAATAAACATTCTAGTCTTAAAAATATCTTGATTTTTTACCTACAAGATAAAAAGGTACCTCAATAAAATCGAGTTTTTATCAAGGTATCTCTTTTTATATTACTTTTATTCTCTATTTGTATATTTTTGATGCAATTCAATTGATCTCCCATTAATTCATCTATTGTTACCAACTCAAAACCTTGTTCAGTCAAGTATTGCAATACAGATGGTAAAGCATCAATGGATGTTTGGTGAATATCATGCATTAATATTATTGATCCAGATTGAGTTTTTGAACTTCCTTCATTATTGAAGCAGTATTACGATTCTTCCAATCAAGTGTATCTACATCCCATAATATAAATGACTGACTAACAGCTGCTTGGATAGCAGAATTAATTCCACCATACAGTGGTCTCATTATATGAACATCTTGACCACTTGCCTTTTTCAATACCTCAGTAGTATCATTTATCTGGCTTTTAGCATGTTCTAAAGTAACTTTTTGTTAATAGTGGATGACTCCATGAGTGATTTCCAATTTGATGCCCTTCAGCTACAACTTGTAGTAATATCTTCATTTCCAGCAACTGAACGTCCTACCATAAAAATGTAGCTTTCGCATTATATTTTTCAATAATTCTAAAAGCAACAGGTGTAGTATTAGGATTTGGACCATCATCAAATGTTAAAGCTACTACTTTTCTGCTTCTTCTTAATATACTCATTATATTTTTCTAAATCCTCACCTTTAAGATATCTTTCATTAATATATTTATATAAGTTATTAACTGGTATTTCTACTGAATCAATATCTTCTTTATTTGATTCTATGCTAATATTAGCTTAGACTCATTATAATTAAATTTCCATATACCTATATCTTGCTCTCGAAAATTTATAATATTTTTGATTAATAACTTCTTCAGATAACCCTTTTTCAGCTAGCTGTTGTTTTATTTTTAGATAAAAAAATTTCTGTTTTAGCAGCATTTGATGAGCTAAATAAACTAGATAATGTAAATTTTTATTATCTTTATCTAAATAAATACTTGAAACTATTGACTCGCTAGCAGATTCAACTTTTTCTTGATTCTACTTTATGAGAGACTTTCTTTACATTTACTTCATTTACAGTCGCAAAAATTCGATTCTTTTTCTTCTCCATAAAATGCTACTTCTTTAATATCCTTAGCGAAGTGTAAATTCCCTTCTACTAATCCTTTGGTAGCTTCATTTTAAACGTTCTTTTTATTTCATTAGCTTGTTCAGTGTTTGTATTCGGGTAATAAACTTTAACATATTTATCTCTAACCAACCAGCCTTAATACTGCTACCTTTAGCTAGCTCAGTTTTGTCTCCATCTTCAACAATCTTTTTCACATCTGATTGAAAATTATATTCTTTCCATTTTTGATATGCTGTATCTCCGAAAAATAATAGAACCAGTACATACAAATATGAAAAGTACTCCAAGAAGAATACCTAATTTCTTCATTACTTTATTCCTTCCTTAATATATTTTTCAATTAAAATTTAGTACTTTTATGTTAATCTCTTCTTAGTTATATAAAGTATACATTAAACAATTAAATTACTCTAGTAAAAAAATTAAACAAAAGTATATAGGTATTCCCTAAAAAGACATTAGCAAACAATGCTAACATCTTATGTATCTATTTATTTTGCATCCTACGACCCTTTTTATCGAAGAATTTCTTATCAGTGCCTCGGCGCTCATTTTCGATTTTTATCTCTATTATCAGAACAGACTGACGTCTATCATTTCCTCTATTCGAACGTTTACCTTTATCTTGTCTACGAGGAAGCGGTTTTTCAAATGATAATTCCACATCAACTTCTTTTTATCATTTATTAGTTTACTTAATAATATAGTGATAATTTTTCTCAGCATTTGTTTCAGCCAAAGTTTGTTAGCTAGACTATTAAACTCTATATGATTTTTATCCATTTCTGAGATAACTTCATCAAACAACCTATTGTGACGTGCTTTTTCACTTCTTCTTGTGAATAAGGACGTAGCATTTTCATTCTCTCACCGCGAGAAGTTTCGATATCTTTTAGATACGGCATTTCTACTGGGTTTAAGAATGTTATTGCTACTCCTGATTTTCCTGCTCTACCCGTTCTTCCAATTCTATGCGTATAACTTTCTACATCTTGTGGAATATCAAAGTTATAAACATGTGTAACATCACTGATATCAATACCACGTGCTGCAACATCAGTTGCAACAAGAATTTGTAATGAATTATTTTTGAATTTACGTAAAATTTCTAATCGTTTTGATTGAGTGATATCTCCGTGTAGTCCTTCAGCCAAGTATCCTTTTAGCAATTAGAGCACTTGCTAATTCATCAACGCGACGTTTAGTTCTTCCAAATACTAATAGCTAAATTTGGATTTTGAACATCTAAAAAAATCAATTAAAGTTTCTAATTTTTCATTTTTCTCTAGCAATAGTAGCATACTCTGTTATATCTGGCTTAAAGATCTTCATCACTTATTGTTTTAATAAGTTTATAATCTTTCATAAATTCTTTAGAAAGCTCCATTATTGTTTTTCGGCATTGTTGCAGAAAATAATAATGTTTAATTATGAAGTTATTTTTGAAAGTATAAATCTAACATCTTCAATGAATCCCATATTTAGCATTTCATCCGCTTCATCTAATACTAAATGTGTCAATGATTCTAATTTTATTGTTCTTCTATTTATGTGGTCAATTACGACCAGGTGTACCTACAATTATTTGTGGACGTTTCTTTAAGTCTTGAATTTGTCTTTCAATGCTTGTCCCACCAAAAACAATACTAACTTTCAATCCTTTTGCTCTTGACATAAGTCGAAGTTGTTCTCCTACTTGTTGAGCTAATTCTCTTGTTGGCGCAAGAATTAATGATTGTAATTGATCATTTACGCCTTACTGTATCCACTAACGGTATTCCAAAAGCACCTGTTTTTCCTGATCCTGTTTGTGCTTGTGCTAAAATATCAATTCCTGATAATACATACGGAATTGTTTCTGTTTGAATACCAGTTGGAGATATAAAGTTCATATTGGTTAGTGATTGAACAGTTTCTTGACTAACCCCTAATTCTTCAAATGTTGTCATTTGTTTCTCCTTAATTAATCCAAATTTATATACTGTTTTTATTTATATAACCTGTTAATTATAGCATGAAAATTGAAAATAATAAAGAAATAAGGGTAAATGATACATTAAAAATATATTAATTTTTAATTTTTCAATTTTTCAATATCAAAAGATAAACATAAAAATAATAGTATAGTAATAATTCAATCACTATACTATTATACTCTCGATAAAAAATTCACATTAGACCTTTTTCTACATATTATTATTTGTAATTTCATCAATTTTTCTAGCAATATTTTTTACAGTTTCTCCTGATTTACTTAGATTATTAGTATATATTAATAACATATAATCTTTATCTCCAAATACTATAGCCGTATCGTGATAGTTTGTTTCGATAGCCCCATACTTACTAGCTATTTTTCTTATCCGGGATACCATCTTTGATCCATTCTCCGTCTTCTGAATCTTCAAGATATTTCATTAATTCTGGATATTTATCGCGTTCTTTATACAATTTAGTCAAACTAACTCCATCATTTCTGGAGTAATCCTATTATTTTTGAGCTTCTTCTTGTGGTAATTTTGCTCCAAGCTCAGTAAGATATTTAACTACTAAATCAGTTGCTGTTGCACTATTACCTATTAACATATTTGTAGCAGTATTATCAGAATATTGAATCATATTTTTGTATTACATATTCTAATTTATAGCTATCTTTCTTTTTATTATTGGTTATTTGACCATTTCCCTCTTCAAAAGTACTTCTCATTATATGAAATATCCAAATCTTTAGATATTTCACCATTTCTGATACGATCATTATATCCTCATAGCATACACCACTTTTTATCGTACTAGCTGCTGTGAAATAATGTTTATCCCCTTGAGCATATCTGTATCCTGTGAGAAGTTTTTGTAAACAATACCTATTTCATTATTCCCCTTATATTTCTCTATTAAATTTTTCCATCGATTCATTTAATTCTATTTCACTAAGTTTTTTATTCTCAATTACTGGTTCTTCTTGTTTATTTTTCTTCCTGTTGAGCTTCTTGTTGAGCAAGTTCCTGCTGTTTAATAGCATCTTTCTTAGCTTTTATATGCCCACCTGCTGAAAAATACCCCATAAATAATTAAAATCACTGCTGTTGATTCAATTATAAACTTTAAAAATTTTTCCAAGTTCTTTTCACTACTTTACTCACATCCTTTATCTGTAGTGTTCTTATACTAGTTTACTACATATCAATTGTTTTTAACAATAATATCTCCAAAATATTCTCAAAATAAGACTTATATTCATTAAAAAAATACTCACTTTTATAATATAAAAATTCACCTCATTGAAAGTTTTTAAATCATTAAAAGAGTAATTCACTATTTTTGAATTACTCTTCTATAAACTTACATATTGGTTTTTCAAATAAAAATCTTGTTCAGATATTTTTGAAAAACCCATATTTTCATACATATATTTTTGGAGTATCATTAGCATCAACTACCAAAAATAACATTTTCTTTTCGCTCATTATTTATCGCAAAACTAATAATATGTTTAGCAATTCCACGATTTCTATATTCTGGTGCTATGTATAGATTATCTATCTCAAAAAGAAATTATTTTTACAATAATATTAGCGGAACCGATTATCTTTTTCTCCGTCTTTGGCTACAAGCTGCTTAATACTTTCTGATCTTGATATTTTTCATAAAAGCAAAGTCTGATTATGTTCAGCCCATTCTTCATTACTAGCTTCAATATCTATTTTGTATTGAAATTTTCAAAATATCTATTTAAATCTACTTTTTGTAGATATTCAACATTATAGTCCGTTGCCTTTTGTTCTACAAAAATTTCTAGTATTCAAATAATATAAATTCAAATTTATTTCGCTAAAACTTTCTTTTTAAATATCTCTTTAGTTTTTCTAGATAATGTAACATTTTCCATTGCTGCTAAATGAATAAAATTTACTCCTTATCTCTAAAAATTTCTACAAGAGGAAATATAATATTCAACTCATCTACAGTAATAGGTTCTTTTTCATTAATAAATAATTTCCCACTAAAAATATAATTTTGATTTTTAGTGTTTGATAAATTCATAACTATCTCGTCTCAACTACCGACTTCGCTTTTGAATAGATATCTTTTAAAACTATAATCCATAACTAGCACCTCCTATTCTTAGTGTATTTTTCATTATTAATGATGACCGTGTGGTCCATGGTGGTGTTTAAAATGATTTATTATTTCAAGTACTCTTGGACTTCCAGTTAAATCATAAACATTTCTTAAAGTTTCTATATACGTTGGATCGTCATGTAAAAACTATCAAAAATATGTAACAACTTCTTCTTCAACAAAATCAATATAATCTTCCTCTTCTGACAGAGCATTTAAAGCTGCACCTAAAAGAATTGGATCGTCTCTTTTATTAATGAGTTTCCATTATATAAATCGTAGATTCTTTCGTATTCATATAATGATTTAAGTGCATTTATAGCAATAAACGAGTGTTTCTTCTGAGATACCCTGTGCTGTTAATACTTCTTGCATTAGAGTACGAATATTATCATTGTTGATCGTCTTTGTATAATGAAATCAAGTGTAGGTAAGCACTAATAGCCATTCCTTGTAACTCAATATATTTTTCTAAGTATTTTTTGCTTCATCACCTTTTTGACATATGCCCTAAATGTAAGTATGCCTCAGTGAAGTCAGGATTAATAGAAATGAGTTAACAAATGTATTTTTTGATTTTTCCAAATTTTGAACTTGATTATAAGCTAAATGCTAATGAAAACAAAAATTTCTGCATCCTCATACCCTCTCCCATTTTGATTATAGAAGTCAATAGCCTCTTCAAATAATCCTAATGCATATAAAGTTATCGAATGCAGTTTGAAAGTTTTTCTAAAGATGGTTCTTCATAAAAAAATTCTCTCACTTAAGTCTCTAGCTTTTATCTTCTCTTCCTGTTGTTAAGTAAATTCCTACTAACTCTTTATCAATTGCACGGATTGCCTCATCAAAATCTGTTTCCGCTCTAGCTGCTAAGAACTTGTCTTCAGCAATTTCATATAGTTCATCTTCTAAATATATCAAACCTTCTTGATATAAAATCGAAGGTGTTTTTAGGGAATTATATAATACTACTAAAGCATCATCTTTTTTTATCTAGATATAGAAGATTGTGAACATATCCTTCAATTGCAGTAGTCTTCTCTCTATTTTGTTCATAAATAATTCTAGATAATTCTAAACATTCATCAAATAATCCATTATCTAAAAAGTATTGTACGAAACTCCTCTTGTTGCTCTCTATCTAAAGCAGAAAAAAATCTATCTCTTTTCAATTCCTCTAAAAATTGTTGTATATCCATCTAATTATCTCCTTGCTAATTTATTCATAATAAAACTCAATTCATCTTTTACAGTATAATCAATATTATTGATACTTTTCTGAGCTTTTTCTAAATATCTTCTACTTATAGTTAATGTTTCTGTTAAAACTCTATCATTATTTTATATATACTTTATTATTTCGTCTTTTTCTTCACTACTCGTATCTTTTTGTAAAATTATAAAATAGCTCTGGTTTTTCTTCCTTTGCTAATAAAGCTGGTAATGTAATATTGCCATTCATTAAGTCTTGTCCGACTTCTTTACCAAGATTTTTGTGCTCCTCCCACAAAAATCAAGATAATCATCAATTATCTGATAACTCATCCCCAAATAATAACCATATGAAAAAGCACTTCTTACATTTTTATCAGAAGCATCCGCTACTATACTACCTGCTACACAAGAGAATGCTATTAATATCGCAGTCTTTCTCTTAATTTTTTAGATAATCTAGTCTTCTAGTTTTAATATCATATAAGCCATCCGCTTGAATAAGCTCACCTATACATAGTTCTTTAAGTGTTTGTGCTAAATATAAATGTATTTTTCTCATTTTCAAACTTAGCAACTTCTTTTTAAAACTACAGAAAATAAATAATCTCCTACACGAAGAGCAAACTCATTACTATATTCTTTATTCATCGTAACACTGCCCTCGTCTAATATCAGCATTATCTATAATATCATCATGAATTAAACTAGCAGTATGAATGATTTCAACTATACTAGCCATTCTAATAATGTCTTTTTATTTAGTTCAAAAATTTCCTAATTTAGCACACATTAGTAAAAGAAGCTCTAACCCTTTTACCTCCATTTAGAAAATACTTTTTACAATCTCATCTAATTGTTCATCATTACTTCTAGTAATTTCTAAAAATATCTTCTAATACCTCATGTACCAACGTATCATACTGTTTTTAACATTCTATTCTCCATTAACTTAAACAAAAGGTTACCATTTTAATATCAGACTCTTGAAATTCAACATTATAGAAGTTAAACCAAGTCTTTATAACACTTTAGAAAAAAATTCATTCTCACTAATCTCTTTAGCAATTAGCTGTAAGTATCCATTCTGCATAGTTTCTGTGAGGATAGTCAACTTATCTAAACTACCTATCAATAAACTATAATACTCAAAACTAAAATAATCACCAAGTAAAAGTGATTTTGATTCAATACTATCACCTTCTAATTTGTGGCTCTCAATTGAACTAAGTGCACAAAAATTGCTGTATTATATAATTCATTATCAAAAATTATATTTTTCTATAAAAGAAGTAATATTTAGTTTTTCTATTAATCTTTCATTATAATTATATTTTTTTCATAGTAAGTCCTTCATTATTTATCTTTATAAATTATACCACAATATTGTGATTAATTAAAAATTTGATTAACTAAATTTCACATAAAAATTTTTATATATTAAATATACATTAAAATAATAAAAGAGTAATCTTAAAATTATGACTCTAAGAAAATCATAATTTTTAAAAATTACTCTAAAAGTATATACTTTTTGTATAATGTTTCTATACGATTAATCAGAATAAATAGCTATATTTTTCTGCAACTATTTCTGTATCGTTATTTCTTAATATTTTTTTATAGTATTAAAAGTCACTTACTAATATTAAAAACATTACTAATGTAAGAATTGCTTTTAGTTGAGACATTATCAATATTATTGCTAATCATACCTAGAAATACATAACAAATTATACTATTATGCCAATTAGATTGTTTTCATATACTCTGAATTTTTAAAGTTTATATAAAAACTATATAAAAACTATAAACAATTGACAAAAACTAAAATATTACCTACCATAGCAATTCTCCTCAATTTTATCCTTACAAATAATTAACTGTTTCTTGATATTCCGCGGGGTTTTCTTTTTCTAACAAACAGCATAATTGCTACGATGAAATATAATAAATATACAGGTATTAATACCCTACTGTTCCAACAGCTACTACAATTGCTAATAATAAGAAAAGTATCCCTGATAAAAATACGTTTTTCATTAAGAATGATGCTAATAATGCTACTACAACTAATACAATTAATAGAACTGAATACATCTTAAGTCCTTGAATCGTATAATCAAGAAGTTGTTCAGCCGATAAATTTACCCCATTAGGATTTTTAGCAAGCTCTTCTTTAAAAAGATTTAAAAATTCTTGGTTATCTTTTTAAAAGTGAAATCTTAAAGAATGATCCATACGCTAAAAATCCTGTTATTACTATTAATATAATATTAGCAATCCATGCTAACACTTTTCTCTACTGTTCTTTTAAAATGGTTTCATGATAAAAACCCTCCTTCTATAAAAATCAAAGATTTCCCTTTTTACTAATTATAGCATAAAACGCTATCAAGTTACAGTGGAAATTAAACTAATTTTCAAATTTTTATACCAAAAATGATAATCTTTACAGTTTGCTAATTAGAGATATTAATTATCCTCATTTTAATCTTTCATTTTACTATTATTTAGATATTTTTTTATTAAATAATACATGACATAACCCTACAAAAATGAATAAACCAAATAAATATAATATCTCCCTTGTAATTTGATAGTCATCAATCGTTAACATAGCGATAATTAAAAAGGGTTATTACCTTAACACAGTAAAAATAACTGCTATAATTCTCTGAATTTTTATTTAACTTCTTTAGTGATTTTTTCGCATCATCAACTACCCCAATTAGAAAATAAAAATACATCAAACATAGTTTTTCCTCCTTTATATTTATTTATAAGTTCAAGCCTCTTTTTAATTTCTATTAACTATAATATTTTTATATTTATCAAATAAATTATAGCATTTATTTCAATAAATTATAAATTTTTCTGTAACATAGTCATATAGTTACATTCTACTTTATAACAAAAAGTAATCCCTCAAACCATTTGATTTGAAGGATTACTATTAATTTTAATGTCGTTCATCAAGCGTAAATCGAACTTCAATCTTGAAGATTCCATCTTCTGGTGCATATGCTCGAATAGTTTCTTTTGTGTTTTTCTACGATAAGTTGTGCCATAGATAATCCTATACCATAACCTTTTTATCGCACTATTTCTAGATTCATCTAATCTATAGAAACGATCGAAAACTTTACTTAAATCACCTTTTTACGTCTGCTTTATTAGAAACCTTTAAAATAGCATGCTTTCTATGTTTATTAAAACAAACTCGTATATCACTATCTTCGGGTGCGTTTAATAGCATTTTTCCAATAATATATCCATTAGCTGTATTATAGAATCTTTTTCACCATAATAATTCAAATTATGCCCTATATCTGTTACAATATACTTTTTGAAAATTGGCCAATTCATCAAAAATCCTCAATTCTCGACTCTAAAACCTCAGTTAAATTAAAATGCGTTCTTTCTACAGTATCTTTTTCTTCCATTCGGCTAAATCATTACCAAACTATTTACTAAACTGGTTAATCGATCAACTTGGTTATGAATATTTTTGAAGCCACTTTGAGTCCCCATTTTCCATCTCTAATACATCCGCATTAGAACTAATAATTGCTAATGGTGTTTTCAACTCATGACTGGCTCCGTTATAAATTGTTTTTGTTTTATATATGTTTTCCTGTATCGATTGCTATTACTCTTTTAGAAACTAAAATGAGTAAAATAAATACCGATATTATTACTCCCATAGAAATTAAGATACTATTTATTACAAATGAGGCATTAGAATCCAGTTCACGTTGACAATTTAAAAATAATATTAAGTTTCCTACATTTGTTTCAACTTTTAAGAATCTATAACTACCTATAAATCCGCTAGTTTTACCATTTTTATGCCTCTATCACTTTACCTTGTAAAGCATCTTGATTAGGTAATAAAGAATCATCACGATACGCTTTTAATTATCTTTCCAAAATTATCTACTTTTTGCAATAGAAAAACCATTGTACTCAGTTGCACTAGAAGAATTTTTTTAGTAATTATTAAATCATCTCCGTCTTCTTTAAAAATTTTTATCAACGCTTCTGATTTTGATGCATCCAATAATGTGGTATCTATTCTTTCTTCAAGTTTATTAAAATTTATAAAATTTAAAGCGACAGCAAAGTATTGCTATAACAACGGCTACGCTACCTACAGCTGTTGTTATAAATTTCTTTCTAAGACTCTTAAACATCTAGCATCTCCAATGTATATCCTACATTCCTTGTTGCTTTAATATGAATATTGGCATCTAATGCTTTTTAGTTTTTCTTAAGTAAGAAATATTAACCCACACAACATTAATTTCTGAATCACTATCATAACCCCAAATTCGTTCTAAAAATTGTTCGGTTTGAATTACATTACCGGATTTCTCATCAACATTTCCATCATTTGATATTCTTTATTAGATAATCTTACCTTATCTTTTTCTGTAGCTAACTTAAATGTATACTTACTTAAAAGTAACATTCTCAAGTTCTAAAAAGACATTTCTCGTAAATGTAGCTTGTCTTCTGTCATTGAACGTACTCGAGCTAACAATTCTCTCGTAACAAACGGTTTTAGTCAAGTAATCATCTGCCCCACTATCTAATCCGTATACTTTATCTTCAATTTCTGATTTAGCTGTAAGTAATAGTACCGGTGTATTCTTTTTATTTTCTCTTAATTTCTTTACTACTGTTACTCCATCCATCTGTGGCATCATAACATCTAAAATCGCACCATCATAATCATCTAACATAAGATAATCTAATGCATCTTGTCCATTATTTACTACATCAACAGAATAATTATTATGTTTTTAACATTGCTTCTAACGCATCTGCTAAATCTTTCTCGTCCTCAGCTAATAATAACCTCATAGTTTTCCACTCTAACTATACTTTCATGTTATAGGTATCTTCAATTAATTACATTATATAAAATTAACTAAAATCAAGTTTAAACAATCTTGTAGATAAAAATCATATACTTATCTATTTTTAAAATTTTTTCCACTTACATTTTACTGTATTTTGCCTATACATGTCAAAATAAATGGCTAGCGTTTTTCTTCACACTAACTAATAATTATTATTTTTCCCTATAAGTAATCCACTTTGAATAAAAGCCTTCATTTCTTTACCGTAGCTATTTTTCAGCATACTCATCTGTTACATCTAAATTAATGATCGGAACTTTGTAAAATCCTGCTTTTTCAATAATCTCATACGTCTCTTCTTCCAGAAGAGCACCAGCCACTCAAGTACAATGCATCTTACTAGATTTTCCATTCTAATGGCAATTCTTTTTCAAAATGATATCTGATATTACAAACATACCATCTTCTTTTTAGAATACGATATATTTCATCATATACTTTTTGTTTTATCTGGTTCTGGGTTGATAACACAGTTGCTAATAACTCTATCAACTGAGTTTATCTAGTAAAGGAATGTTTATTAACTCACCTTTAATAAACTCTATATTATCAAACCCCTTATTATCTCTAACTTTTTCGCTTTCTCTAACATTGAATCCAATCTATCCAAACCATAAAGCGTTCCTACTTTTTGGTTTTTCATTTTAGTGATAAAAATATCCATTCCAGCTCCACACCCTAAATCAATTAAAGATTGCCCTTCTTTAATTTTTCAAATGATTAATTGGATTACCACAAAAGCCCCATATTTCATCTCATCTGGAAATTCATTAATAATTTTTCATCATATCCTATCATGATTTTACTTAGTTCTTTCGGATCAATTTTTTGTCTTGTGTTTAGTGAAATATTATCATAAAAGTTATCAACTGATAATCTTATTTTTGATATTACTATTCATTTTATCACCATTCCTTTATATTAAATGAGTTGCTTGAATCAATTTTTGATTCAAGCAACCTTCTATCATATTCATTCTATCATAGAAGTTTATTTTTCTATAATTATAATTTAACGATTTCTCTATATCTAAATGTTGGATTCGGACGTCCAGGAATTAGAGCATTTAAAGTTTCTTCTTTATATTCTACTACGTTAAATACACGTTCCACTTCTTCTTTTCACTATCTCAACTAGTTTATCTGGATGAACTTCTACGTGCGTTAACTGTAAAGGAATACTTTGTCACTAGTATTATCTAATTTTACGTAGTGTTGCAGTTTTTTCTTACCTACAATATTACCTACTAAACCTTCTTCTTTACCTTGAAGAAGAATTTTTACGTGACCTACATTTAAATTTAATAAATCAAATCTTTCACCCAAGTTAGCTAAAAATGCAGTAGCTAATATTTCAAATGATTCTTCTTTTCAATAGCATACGTTCCGTTTAACCATCCAAATAATGCTTCTCCATCAGCATATGTATCGTAGTCTACTTCTACAATTCTTCTTCCTACTTCTTTTTCACTGTTGATAATGTAATCAAAACCACTCGTCTAAACCTTCTCCAGTTTTAACACTTGCAGTTAGAACATTTTCGTTATTAAATTCTTTTTAGTTTTTCTACTAAATCAGCTAATTCTTCTTCTGATAATAATTCAACTTTATTAATTAAGATAACATCCGCTTCTTCGAACTGTTTATAAATAATATAATCTCCAGGATTTGAATAATCTTTTTAATACTGCTTTTTAAGCGAGTTGGATCACTTCAAAGCTGTAAGTTGTTTTAAGATTAACTTGTTCGTTGTATTTTTTCTTTTAAAGGTTGCATAATAGTCGCTGATAAGTCAGTACAACTTCCTACTGGTTCTGCTAAAAATAATATCACTGTTATTTGCTTCTTGTAGATGAGCAATTGCATTAGTAAATCCACCAAAGTTACAACAGAAACAACTTCCACTTGACTTCTTCAACGATGTCATTATTAGTTTCTAAAAATGAAAATATCAACTAATTCACTTGCTTGGTCGTTTTGTAATTAATCCTACTTTACGCCCTTTTTCATTTAAGCGCTTCGCAACTTCCCATAGAAGACTAGTCTTTCCTGCTCCTAAAAATCCACCTACTAAAATTAAATCTGTTTTGTTTGTCATAATTCTTTTTCTCCTCTAACCTTATTATATTATTTATTTTAATTCGTTTTGTCTTTTTTTAATGCTGGTTCTAACACTTTTAGTAAACAAGTACCCAGCTAATACTCCACCAACTATTGGCCCAAGTATATAAACCCAGAAGAAGCCACCCGCTAGCATCTGGAAATGCTGCTGATCCCATCCGAATGCCCACGCTACTAAACGAGGTGCGAAATCACGTGTTGGGTTCATACCAGCTTGAGTAATTGTCGCTAGTAAACATCAGTAACGATCAACAGTTAAACCTATTTGCACAGGAGCCATGTTATCATTTGGTCTTCCTACATTAGCACCTTCAGTAAATAAGAATATGATTAAAACTAATAAAAAACGTTCCTAGTGCTTCTGCAGCAAATGCCACTGGCATAGAAATGTTATAACCACCTGGTTGATTATAATACTCTCCGAACATCTTTTCGCTGTAGCAACTGATTCAAACGTTCCACGTACTATGTTCTTTTAGCTTCAAACTAGTGCTATCGATGAGCTATAAATCCCATACATTACTAATGAACCTAATAATGCTCCAATAAATTGGCCTGCGATATACATCGGTAATCTTTTTAGCACTCATTCTACCTGTAAGGACCATCGCTATTGAGACCGCTGGATTAAAAATGTGCGTTACTTAAATTTCTAGTCATATAAATACCAAAAGTTACAGAAAATGCCTACAACATCCCTATTTGAAATAAGCTTTGGTGAGACATCGTATAACACTGCTGCTGCCACAGAACCTGTTCGAGAACTAAAATAAATGATCCAAGAACTTCTCCTAAAAAAAGTCATTCTTTTAATGAATATTTCTCCATGAATATCCCCTTCACTATTCTTTATAAGAACATTTTAACAAATTTAAAAACTATATTTAAACATTTTATTTTTCAAATAAAAATGTATATACTTTTTAAAAACAACTTTTTAATACATTTAATATAATCTAAAATATAATAAGATATTAATTAAATTCAATTATATCTGTAAACTAATCCATAAATTCTAAAATTTCAACAAAAATATTATTACAAAATTTTTATTATGAAAAATGACCAAAAACATCAATATGTACATTGATATTTTTGGTCGTTTTATCAACAATCTGAAAAATAAGCCCTAAATAAGACTTATTATTCTACTATACTAAGCTATTGTATTCCTCTTCAGTTAGGTAACTTGAAATTGCACTGTTTTTGTAGTTGTTAAACTAGCATGAGTTTGTCGCAAATTTTTGCCATACGCACTAATTCTTCTTCTGAAATATTATTTAGATCCTCATGATTTAATAGTTTTGATAAGAATGATCCAGCAAACGCATCACCTGCACCAGTAGTGTCAACTGCTTTGATATTAGGTATTTCAGTTACTACTGTGATTTTCATAGTAGACTTCTGCACCGTGTTCTCCTTTAGTATAAAGAACGACTTTCATGTGGCTAAAATCTTTTTAATGCTTCTTCGATATTAGTAGTTCCTGTTAAAAATTCTAATTCATTATCAACAACTTTTATTACATCAACATAAGGTAAAAATTCTTAATAGTTTCAAGGTATACTGTGATCGTCCCAAAGATTGAATCGTAAGTTAACATCAAAAGAAATTAGTACTCCTGCTTCTTTAGCTTTTTCAGTAATAAATGGTGGCTATCTTTTGATTCTTCTTGGATTGCGATACTGCAAAGTGAATTGCTTCAATTTCCGATAAATCTACTTTCTCTACATCTTCCTTACTAATTCTTAATGTTGAAGAACCTTTTGAGTAAAAAAACTAAATGAACGGTCTCAGTTTCATCTAAAAAAACAAATGCTAATGGTGTAAAACTATCTACTTTACGACTCACATATCTACAGTCTACATTTTCATTTTTAAAAGTATTTTCTGGAAATCACCAAAACCATCTTGTCCTAATGATGTTAATAAATAACTCTTGTGTCCTAGTTTCTGTGCAACACACGCAACATTAGCTACACATCCACCAGCCTCTTTTTAAATGATTTTACTTTATCGATAGTTCCTACTCCTTCTCCGATAAAGTCAATTAGCATTCTCTCTAGCATAAAACTACCATTTTAGTTCTCCTCTCTAATTTCGATTACTCCAAGGTTCTTTTGCTAAATAATCAGTAGCTGAGATTTTAACATTATGATTTTCGGATAAAAATCTTGTCGAAAGTATAAATGATGTCATTGGCGAATAATTCAATAGATGAACTATCAAATACTATCTCCACATTTTCTATATCCAACTTATATTTTTCTATCATCTCTTCCATAACCACTAGTGCCAAAAAGAAACTTTTAATTCTTTATTTTCATAGCTAACTTTAAAAATCAACTACACTGATTTCAAAACTTTCTCCATGTTCTTGTTTATAATACCATGTGATTTTTATTAAAGTCATTAGTTTTAATATCACTACCTAATAAATCTTTCATCGATTTATGTAGCGTTTGTCTAACTTTCCCATCTTTGTAATTTACTACGAGGCACTGTTAGACAGTTTTGATAACTTAAACTTTGTAGTCAGTTTGTATAACTACTATCCGGCACATACATCCAACCGATTAGTACACGATTATTATCCTCATCTAAAAATGTTTGTGATGCATAAAAATCATGTCCATAATCTAATAATGTGAAGTTATCTAGTTTGTCAACATTCTCAATTCCATCTTCAACTACAGAATATCCAATTTGATACATATTTTTCATAATATGGGTACATTCTTGTAATACCTTGAGGTGAAAAACATAAATATTTCTTTCCATCTACTTCAAAATAATCAGGACATTCCCACATAAATCCTAGATTTTTGTGAATAGATAGTTTTATAAGGTTTAAGAGTATCTTTATCATATACTAATAAGACATCCATAATCATTACTATCTCTAGCACCTAACACTAGATATTTTTTCCATTTTTTTCAAATATCTTTGGATCACTAACATGATTTGACATATTAGGGTAATCATCTGTTTTTAACAGACATTTTTCTCAGTAAAATTAATTCCATCTTCCGTTTCAAAAGATATGGTATTATGACCACGTCCAGCATGAACGTAGTCATAATCTCCTTGATATTTCACATTTCCTGTGTAATAGAAGACTAATTTTTCCGTCTTCTATATTGGCACTTCCTGAATACACACCATGTGTTTCTTCTTCAATAGTTGGTGTTAAGAAAACGCCACGTCTTCATAATTTTTAAATCACTACTAGTATAGTAGTACCATAATTTTAGTCCCCCGTTTACCTCATATGAATATTGGTGAAAAATATGATATTTACCATTAAAATAAGCTAATCCGTTGGGATCGTTCAGCCATCCTTTAGTAGGTTCTAAATGAAGATTTTGTTTCCAATTATTAGCTAGCATTTACAAGCTCCTTCTTAGTTTTGAAGAAATATGCTGTTACTGAGAATAGAAACGATGAATGATAATGCTAAACCAATAGCAAATGTTGACCAGTGGTTTTGCAGGAATTGATAAGAATCCTGGAAGACCAGCTGCTCTAATGCTGACGCAAATACTTTGTTAAGACCAATCCAAGCACTTCCTACCGCACTTCCTGCAATAGCTCCATAAAATGGATATCTAAGTCTTAGGTTAACTCCGAACATAGCTGGTTCTGTAATGCCTAGTGATGCAGAAATACCAGATGCTGATGAGATTGATTTCATTTTTGTATTTTTGAAAAATACTAATACTGCAAGAACCGCTGCACCTTGAGCTACGTTAGACATAGATGCAATTGGGAAGATAAATGTTAATCCTGTTGCTGCTAGTAATTGAGTTTCGATAGCTGAGAAACTTTGGTGTAATCCAGTGATTACGATTGGTGCATAGAATAAACCGAAGATTCCAGCTCCTACGAATCCCCCTTGCATGTACAACCATTGTAATCCTTCACCTAGTAAAGTACCAGCTTCACGAAGAACAGGCCCCATCCATGCAGATGTTACGAATCCAGTTACAAATAAAAGAAACTAATGGTGTAGTTAAGTTATCTAACCATGATGGAGTAACACGACGCAAGAATTTTTCAATTGTAGCTAGTAACCAAGCTGCTGCAGAATCGGTAATACAGTTCCTTGATATCCTACTTTAGCAATCTTAAATCCGAATACATCCCAATATTGAAGTGCTGTAAGTCTTTGTAGACCATCAACTGCTTGACCACTTTGGTTAACAATATCTAAAGCTGGAGCAAGAGGTTGATTTGTAGCTGGATCAATTTACCAAATGTATAGAAATTCATTACATCTGGGTGAACCATTAACATCGCTAGTGCAGCACCTAGATATGGATTACCACCAAAACGTTTAGTAGCAGAGAAACCAATTAATACAGGTAAAAACACAAACGGTGCATTAGCAAATACGTTAACCATATCTGCAAGACCTGAAAATACCTGGATTAGCTTCAATAACAGACTTACCGGTATAGAATAAATCTTTAGCTGTTAGTACGTTATTAATACCCATTAAAAAGACCACCAGCAGACGATTGCTGGAATGATAGGAACGAAAATATCACTTAACATTTTTACAAAACGTTGTAGTGGATTTCCTTTTTGTTTTTTAGAAGTAGTTTTTTCGCCTTCTTCTTCACTAGAATCTCCACCTTTATATACTTCATTATATTTAGCATATACTTGTTGAACAAGGCCACTTCCGAAGATTAATTGAAGTTGACCGTTGTTAAAGAATACACCTTTAACACCTTCGATGTCTTCTAATTTTTCTTTTATTATATTTTTTCTCATCATTTAATTCTAAACGAAGACGAGTTGCACAATGAATAACTGAGCGTAAGTTTTTCCTCACCACCACTCATGTTCAACAACTTCTTTTACAACTTTTTAAGTCCATAGTTCTTTCTCCTTTGTTTAATTTTTAAAATTTTTATATAACGACTTTTTGCTTTTTACCAAATAAAACAGTAACGTTACTTTTTTTATTTTAACTCACTCATAAAAGTTTGTCAACAAAAAAGTAACGTTACCATATATGTTTTAATAATTGTTTATTTTTCTTGCTTGGAAATCTTATTTTTGATATAATCTAATAACAAAAAAATACTTTAGAAAGTGAGCATTTAATGAATTTCAAAATTTATAATCTATTTTCTAATGTTCTTAAAAAAATATAAATCGCTATAAGTTTACCTATATATCAATTGCAGCTATAATTCAGCTACTCCTTGTCTGTGGTTTATGGGTTATTGCTAGAATTTTTCAACTTGCCCTTACCCTCGCAGGAGAAAGACATTTGGATAAAAATAATATTCTAAGTATACTAACAAATCCATATAGTTTCTTAATATTAAATATTCTTATACTTATAGTAGCATTTTTTTAATGTTTATAGAATTTTTCTCTTCTTACTTTTTACTATATATGGGCAACTAACCGATAGACAATATTCATATCGTAGTATATTAAATAATGCATGGGATAAAACAAAAAAATCTAGCTGGTTTTCAAACTCTATTTTTTTATTATTTATTTTTATAATAACTATTCCTACAATAAATCTAGGTGTACGATCAGTTCTCGCTAAAAATCTATTTATCCCTAAATTTATTAGCGGTGAAATAATGAAAAACTAACAGTGGTCTTATCATTTGGGAGAATAGTAATGATATTTTTGCCCTATCTTAATCTTAGATTAATTTTCACACTTCCTCTTACTGCTGTTGGAGACGAAAAGATTCTAGATAGTATAAAAACCAGCTGGAAAACTAACGAAAACTGGAAAAAGAAAAACTATTATTCACTATGTTCCTATTTGAAACAATATATATTGCATTAGCAGGTATTTTTATCGCTATAATAACATTTTATATGTATGTATTTTGATAGGAATGGAAATAATCCCATTGTACAAACTCTATTTTTCTCATTGATTAGTGCTATTATTTTTCTTTCTTGGAGTAATTTCAAAAAGTAACAGTTATTACTATACTAATAACCGTTTTAATAGAACAAAATGAAATTTCTGAAAAACTAGTTAATAACCTTAACGAAAATAAGAAAAATCGAGATTAGTAGCAACCCTTACTACTATCATAATTATTAGTGCAACTCTTATTAATGGTTTTAATATTCATGGGAATGGAGTTAACAAAAATATTGAAACAGTAGCCCACCGCGGATATGTTACTAAAAGGTGTAGAAAAATTCAATCGAATCTCTTATAGGTGCTTCAGAAGCAGGTGCCAATTACGTAGAATTAGATATACTACTAACTAAAGACAATAAGTTTATAGTTATGCATGATTATAACCTTAAAAAGATTAGCCGGGATTAATAGACGAGTTCAAGACATGAACTTCGATGAGTTAATTGGACTTTCAATAAAAACAAGGAGAACGCATTAGCACTATACCTTCTCTGGAAGAATTTGTAAAAAAAGCAAGAGAATTAAATATGAATCTTATAATAGAACTTAAACCTCATGGAGAGAGCCTTCTAATTATATTGATATTCTATATGATGAAATTAAGAGATTAAAGCTAGAGAATTATAAGTTTATGTCTTTAGATTCTAAAGTCATCAATGAACTCGAAGAAAAATCACCAAACTTAGAAACTGGTTATGTTATCCCACTTCAATTTGGAAATTTTTCAAATACAAAAAGTAGATTTTTCGTTATAGAAGACTTTTTCTTATAGGAATCGTTTAGTAGAACAAGCAAAAAAACAAAAATAAAAAAAGTTTTTGTGTGGACAATCAATGATTCAGCACTAATTACTAAATATTTACAAAGTCCTGCTGATGGAATAATTACCGATGAACCTGAACTTGTTAAAGAAGAAAAATATTTTAGAAAATAACTATTCTTATTTCGATAAAATATTAAGACTAATAAATTTCAGCTAAAAATCATTTTTTTGATTTTTAGCCTTTTATTATACTAATTTCACGAAATATCTCAACGTTCTAATCAATTGTGCTGTATGTAACATCTCATTATCACACTAAGAAACAAACTTTAATAATTTAACCTTCTCTTATTCCTATAGCTTTTTTGTTTATGTAACGTCAAATAGTAAACAATAATTCATATATATATTATCTGAATATAGTATAAGGAGGCTATATAACAAGTAACTCATTAAAATTCTTTTTCTTACCATATTAATAATCTCGTAGCCACTGGTGTTCTTTAAGCTACTTCATCTAAACATTCATTTTTATTCTCGAATAATCAATACTATAGCTTTAGTAAATAATTACCATCAAACCTTAAATAATTTCAAAAACTAACCTATACCGCTTTTTCCTATTAAAACAAGATAATTAATTATACATGATACACCCTAAATTACTATTTCTTCTCTAGTTAAGTTTCCATAATTCACATCGCATATAATATAATAAACCTTAATCTCTTATTTCTCTGGTCAAGAAATTAAACTTTTCCAACTCTCTTATATAAACTTCAGCTTTAACCTTACTATTTAGACGTCTACTACATTCTAGAACAACATTTATTTCTAACTCTTTTGTAAATTTTTCTAAATCTAGTCCTCTGAAAATCTCCATTTCCTCAAGTAAAAATTATATGACAAACTAAACTATTTAATTCTTTTACTTAATTATAATAACCTATAAAAAAATCTTATATATTATCACACTTAAAGATAATACACTATACTCCCCCAACATTTAATCTTCAAAATAAATAATATTATTTTTCGCTTTATTATTATTTATTTAAACCGTTTTCTACGATAAACTAAATATATTTTTATTAAAATATTAATTTTATAAATTTATAATAAATAATTACATATTGAATTTTTTTCATATTTTTTTATTTTTATACTTGTATATGTAGATAACAAAAAGGAGCTATAATTATTATGAAAAATAAAAACTTGTTATGACTATTTCTTCAGTATTAGCTACAGTTGTTCTTGCAACTGGATGTGCACAAAAACTGAAGAGAAGAAAAATAAGAGTGGGGATAATAAAATAACTCTTACTTATGATCAACTTAGATCAAGAGAAAATACAATGGGAACACTGTGGTATCAGAATGCTGCTGAAGTAGATGCTTTATACCAACAAGGTTATAATGTTGCTACTAATAAATTAAAAGAATTATTAAAACAGCCGACTGATAAACCTTATTCTATCGTTTTTAGATATTGATGAAACAGTATTGAGCAACATTCCATTCCAAGTAAAAAAATGATTAAAGATGGGACTGCATTCAATCCTAAATTATGGGATGAATGGGTTCAAAAAGCAGAAGCAAAACCTGTAGCTGGAGCTAAAGAATTCCTACAATTTGCAGATAAAAAAACAAAGTTCAAATCTACTACATCTCAGATAGAACAGATGCTCAAGTGGATGCAACTATTAAAAACCTTGAAGCACAAGGACTGCCTGTTCAAGGACGCGATCACCTAATGTTCAAAAAGAAGGTGATAAATCTAAAGAAGGTCGTCGTCAAGAAGTTATTAAACATACTAATCTTGTTATGTTATTTGGGGATAACTTAGTTGACTTTGCTGAATTCTCTACTAAATCAGAAGCAGACAGAGATAAGATGTTTGAACAATTAAAAAGCTGAATTTGGTGATAAATTCATCATCTTCCCTAACCCTATGTACGGATCATGGGAATCTGCAGTATACCAAGGTGAGAAAAAAAGACGGTAAAGGACAATCTGAAGCTCGTATGAACGCCTTAAAAGGATATTAATTTAAAATAATAACAAATTAATTTAAACAAAAAAATATAAGTGACTTAAGATGTAATAAAAAAATAATATTATTAAGTCACTTATATTTTTATTTTAGAAAATAATTTACTTGATTGATAATCTTTACAGGAGTATAATGATGAGTAGAAAGCTTTTTAGAGCTTCAATCATTAATTTAAATATTTTTATTTTAAAATAGGAGTTATAAATGAAAATAATATTAAATACGTTCTTATACCAGCATTTGCAGCTGCCGCATTATTCCCTGTTTTAGCTAACGATAATCAAGCTAAAGCTAATGAGGATAAAACTGCAACAGCTTCCACTGTTAGTAAACCTGAAAACACTAATGAAAAAAACATCTAACGTTCCTACTACTAAAAATGTTGCTGATACAACACCTGCAAGTCCAGCTAACAGCGTAAAACCGGGACTCAGCAGATAATGTTAAATCAGCTAATAGTACAAATGTGAATAACGAAGTTGTTAATCCAAAAAGTTCCATTTACTGTAACTGAATACAAACAAAAGAGTGCTCTAGAACTTGCTCAATTAATTCGTGATTACTAGTACAGAACTTGTTGACTTAGCTTATAAAGTTATCGCAGAAGAAAATCCTAAATTAAATGCTGTTCTTACAACTGAAAATGGAAAAAAATTCCTAAAAGCTATTGTTGATGAAGCATATAGAACTGCTAAAGAAATTGACAATCGTATTAGCGCTGGTAAACTAGCTACTAACCCTGTTGATTGGAAAGCACAACCTTTCTTAGGTGTCCCTGCTTTAATTAAAGGTCTTGATCGACTTAAAAATGGTGACTACACTAATGGTGTATATCTAAACAAGGGTAAAAATTGCTGACGAAAGTGGTCCTGTAGCTAAAGAATTTTGCTAAATTAGGTTTTGTTATACTTGGTCAAACTAACTATCCAGAATTAGGAACTAGAAATATCACAGATTCTAAATTATTTGGACCTGCTGGTAATCCATGGGATCCTAGCCGTAATACTGGAGGATCTTTCAGGTGGTAGTGCTGGAGCCGTAGCTAGTGGTATGGTCTATAGCTAGTGGTAGTGATGCTGGAGGATCCATCCGTATTCCTTCTTCATGGACTGGTCTTATTGGTTTAAAACCTACTGGACACGTGGTTAAATTCCTCTAGTAAAAACTATCGAAGATGCTAAAAGCTTACTTTGAAAAAAACTGAATTAAGTAAACCAAAAACGTTAGTAGAACCACCTAAAGATTTGAAAAATTAAAAATAGCCTACACTCTTAAAACTCCACTTAAAGATCTTGAATTAAGTGAAGTTGCTAAAAAGCTATTTTAGAAACAGTAGATTTCCCTAAGAAAAAGAAGGATTTACTGTTGAAGAAGTTAAAGAATTTCCTATCGATGGATATGAAGGAATCAAAACATACACTGTGGGTGGTATCGGAGAAGAAAGTTATGTTGCAGCTGTTAAAAACGTAACAGAACAAAACAAACGCCAACTAGATCCTACAACTTACGGATTAGGAACTTCTTCATATATGGGACCAAATGCAAATACTGACGTTTCTTCAGTAAAACCATTATCTACATTTATAGATCGAATGAATGCATTTTATAAAAATATGATTTATTCCTAGTTCCAACTAACGCAGTTACTGCTCCATCTAATGATAAAAAGTAGATCCATATATAGAGCCAGATATAGCAGAACAACTATATAACATTAATAAAATTAAAAGATCCAAAAGAAAGATTTAATTTATTAACTAAACAATGGTTACCAATGACTAGACGTTCTCCATATACTTGGGTATTTAACTTATCAGGAAATCCTGCGATTTCTCTACCAACCTATCTAAGTGACAAGAACTTACCATTTGGTGTAATGTTCGCAGCAAAAAGATAATTCTGAGAAAGTTCTTTTTAGAAATTGGTCAATACTTCCAAGATAAACACCAATTCAAAAATGAATCCAAGTATCAGAAATACAAGAATTTCAGATAATGAAAATAAAGTGGGATAAACGAATTTGGTACTAAATTTGAATACGCTGTTCCTTCTGAGGCGCCTATTGTTTCTGAATTACTCAACATTAGATATCAATAATGATATCTCAGATAAGCCAAAAGTAGCAAATATTCCATCTATTAATGAAGAGAGAAAAACAAGCTCAACTTCTACAGTTCTTCCAAATACTGGTGAAAATACATATAACTCTTTATCAACAATTGGATTTACTTTTTCTTGCTTTAATTGGACTATTGTTACGAAAAAGAAAAATTAGTAATATCTTATTTATAATAAATTATTCTATATTTTAACTACTAAAATAAGTGACTTATTCTCAAAAAGTAATATTAAGTCACTTATATTTTTCAAACTATACTCTTGATTGACAATCGATATCAGAGTATAATTATACACAGAAAACTTTTACAATATATTAAGTATTATTTAAAAATTAGGAGTTAAAAATGAAAAAGAAAAATTTAAAATACGTTCTTATACCAGCCTTTTGCAGCTACTACATTATTTCCAATATTAACTAATGAAAAATCAAGTTAAAAGCCAGTGAGGATAAAGCTACAACACCTTCAAATGTGAGTAATACAGTTAATTCTAACGAAAAACTACTCCTGTAAACAATACTGTAAATAATGCTGTTATTTCAACATCTACTATTCCAGTAACTTCCGTAGCATCGCCTTCAGATAATAATGAATCAACAAAAAGTACTAGTGTTGAAAGCAAAAACTGTTATACCTACAATACCATTTACTGTTACTGAGTATAAACAAAAAAGCGCTCTTGAACTCGCTAAACTAATTCGCGAGAAAAAAGTTACTAGTACAGAACTTGTTGACTTGGCTTATAAAGTTATCTCAGAGGAAAATCCTAAGTTAAACGCTGTTCTTACTACAGAAAATGGAAAAATACCTAATGCTTTAGTTGAAGAAGCATATAAAACTGCAAAAAGAAATAGACGAGAGAATTAAAAGCAGGTAGTCTTGCTGCAAATCCTATAAATTGGGACGAACAACCGTTCTTAGGGTGTTCCAACACTTATTAAAGGATTAGATCAAGTAAAAAGATGGTGATGCTTCAAATGGTGTCTATTTTAATAAGGGAAAAAGTATCAAAATTCAGTGGAGCTGTAGCAAAAAGAATTCGCAAAACTAGGATTTGTTATACTTGGTCAAACTAACTATCCTGAATTAGGAACTAGAAATATTACAGATTCTAAATTATTTGGGCCCTGCAGGTAACCCTTGGGATCCTAGTCGTAATACTGGAGGATCTTTCAGGAGGAAGTGCTGGTGCTGTAGCCAGTGGTATGGTTTTCAATCGCAAGTGGAAGTGATGCTGGGGGATCGATTCGTATTCCTGCTTCATGGACTGGATTGATTGGTCTAAAACCAACTGGACATGTAGTTAAATTCCCTCTAGTAAAAACAATTGAAGACGCCAAAACTTATTTTGATAAAACACAAATTAGTAAACCGAAAACGCTGGAAGAAGTTCCAACTGATTTGAAAAATTAAAAATTGCTTATTCACTTAAAAACACCATTAAAAGATGTTGAATTAAGTGAAGATGGTAAGAAAGCTGTTCTAAAAAGCTGTGGATTTCCTAAGAAAACAAGGCTTCACAGTTGAAGAAGTAAATGAATTTCCTATTAATGGTTATGAAGGTATTAGAACATATACAATAGGTGCAATTGGTGGAGCATATACTGTCCCCGCAAAAACTGCAACAGAAGAAAACAAACGTGATTTAGATCCTGCTACCTATGCATTAGGAACATCTTCTTCTAGGGGAAAAACTGCTAATACTGACGTAACTTCAGCTAGACCTGCCGCAGAATATATAAATCAAATGAACGAATTCTATAAAAATATGATTTATTCTTAATGGCAACAAATGCTGTTACAGCACCATCTAACGATAAAAAAACAGATCCATATGTTGACCCTACAGTTGAAGAAAAACTTTATAATATTAATAAAATTAAAGATCCAAAAAGAAAGATTCGATTTACTTGTAAAACAATGGGAACCTATGATGAGACGAACTCCATTTTACATGGTTATTCAATTTAACAGGAAATCCTTCTATCTCATTACCAGTTTACAAGAGTGAAAACAACCTACCTCTTGGGGTTATGTTTGCGGGAAGAAACAATTCAGAGAAGATTCTTCTTGAAATGGGACAATTATTCAAAACAACAATCAATTCATATTACACCCTGACGTAGAAATACAGTAACACCAGAAAATGGTAACAAAGTTAGAGAAAATGAATATGGCACAAAATATGAATATTCAGTTCCTAGTGATTCTCCTGTCTCTAAAGCTCTTAAGCCTTTCACTGGTAAAGTTGACGGTCTTTCTGTAAATGGTAATAAAGTTGTTGTTGATAAAGACGAGAATGTTTCTGAGTATTCTTTACCTACTGATGCTCCTGTCTCTGAAGCTCTTAAGCCTTTTCACTGGTAAAGTCGATGGTCTTTCTGTAAATGGTAATAAAGTTGTTGTTGATAAAGACAGGAATGTTTCTGAATATTCTTTACCTACTGATGCTCCTGTCTCTGAAGCTCTTAAGCCTTTCACTGGTAAAGTTGACGACCTTTCTGTAAATAGTAATAAAGTAGCTGTCGATAAAGACGGGAATGTTTCTGAGTATTCTTTACCTACTGATGCTCCTGTCTCTGAAGCTCTTAAGCCTTTCACTGGTAAAGTCGATGGTCTTTCTGTAAATGGTAATAAAGTTGTTGTTGATACAGGCGGGAATGTTTCTGAGTATTCTTTACCTACTGATTCTTCTGCCTCTGAAGCTCTTAAGCCTTTCACTGGTAAAGTCGATGGTCTTTCTGTAAATGGTAATAAAGTTGTTGTTGATAAAGACAGGGAATGTTTCTGAATTCAATACTCCTACTGATTCTCCCTATCTCTGCGGCTACTAAACCTTTCACTGGTAAAGTTGACGGCCCTTTCTGAGAATGGTAATAAAGTTGTTGTTGATAAAGACGGGAATGTTTCTGAGTATTCTTTACCTACTGATTCTTCTCCTCTGAAGCTCTTAAACCTTTCACTAGAAAAAGTAGATGGCCTTTCTGAGAATGGTAATAAAGTTGTTGTTGATAAAGACGGGCATGTTTCTGAATTCAATACTCCTACTGTTGCTCCTATCTCTGAAGCTCTTAAACCTTTCACTGGTAAAGTCGATGGTCTTTCTGTAAATGGTAATAAAGTTGTTGTTGATAAAGACAGGAATGTTTCTGAATTTAATACTCCTACTGTTGCTCCTATCTCTGAAGCTCTTAAACCTTTCACTGGTAAAGTCGATGGTCTTTCTGTAAAATGGTAATAAAAGTTGTTGTTGATAAAGACGGTAATGTTTCTGAATTCAATACTCCTACTGATTCTCCTACCTCTGAAGCACCTAAGGCTTTCACTGGTAAAGTCGATGGCCTTTCTGAGAATAGTAATAAAGTTGTTGTTGATAAAGACGGAATGTTTCTGAATTCAATACTCCTACTGATTCTCCTACCTCTGAAGCACCTAAGGCTTTCACTGGTAAAATCGATGGCCTTTCTGAGAATAGTAATAAAGTTGTTGTTAATAAAGACGGGCATGTTTCTGAATTCAATACTCCTACTGTTGCTCCTATCTCTGAAGCTCTTAAACCTTTCACTGGTAAAGTCGATGGTCTTTCTGTAAATGGTAATAAAGTAGCTGTCGATAAAGACGGGCATGTTTCTGAATATTTTTTACCTACTGATTCTCCTATCTCTACGGCTACTAAACCTTTCACTGATAAAGTTGACGGCCTTTCTGTTAATGGTAATAAAGTTGTTGTTGTTAAAGACGGAATGTTTCTGAGTATTCTCTACCTACTGATTCTCCTATCACTGCGGCTACTAAACCTTTCACTGGTAAAGTTGACGGCCCTTTCTGTTAATGGTAATAAAGTTGTTGTTGTTAAAGACAGGGAATGTTTCTGAGTATTCTTTACCTACTGATGCTCCTGTCTCTGAAGCTCTTAAGCCTTTCACTGGTAAAGTTGACGACATTTCTGTAAATGGTAATAAAGTAATTGTCGATAAAAGATGGGAATGTTTCTGAGCATTCTTTACCCACTGATGCTCCTGTCTCTGAAGCTCTTAAGCCTTTCACTGGTAAAGTTGACGACATTTCTGTAAATGGTAATAAAGTAATTGTCGATAAAGATGGGAATATTTCAGAAGTAAATGTTCCCTTCTGTTGCTCCTATTGCTTCAGAATTATCAGAACTAAACATTAACAACAATACAGTTACTGTAACTATTAAATCAAAAGATAAAGATACAAGCGTTGATTTATACTCTACAGATAATAAAGATTTAACTTTATCTACTAAAGATATCACTAAAAATATAAACTTAGAAAATCTAAAAAGATAAAGTTATTGCTGATGCCAACAATAGTATTAAAGACAAAAAAGATATTACATCAATTAGAGTAGTAGATTTAGAATTACAAAAAGACAATAAAAACAAATCAAAACTAAATGTTCCAAGAACAGTAAAAATAGCTTTACTTCAAAATGAGAAAAACAAAGACATACTTGTTTATCATATTAAAGAAGATAATTCTATTGAACTTGTTCCTTCAAATATAATAAAAGGAAGTTTGCAATTTAAAGTTAATCACTTCAGCAAATTCGCTATTATTGCTAAAATTAAAAACAGCATTTGCATCAAGCGAAAAAGATATTAATAGTTCAAATCGTTCAAGAAGAGAAAAATTCACGATAATAGACACTAGAAGAGCTGACTCAACTCCCTACTAATGTACAAAAACTCTTCCAAAAACTGGTGAAACTACAACTAAATCAGCAATAGCAATTGCTCTATCACTTCTTGCTATAATTGGACTGCTAAAAACGTAGAAAAAAATAATTAATTAAAAATAAATTACCTCGGAAATAAATTTCTTTTTAAGAAACCTAAATGCCGAGGTTTTTATTTCTTTGTTAGTTTTTAAAATAAAACATAATTCTATCTAGTTCAAAATAAAAATGTAGTTCATAATAAATATGAACTACATTTTTTCTCATAATTGTTCAGCTACCTTCAGACGGGCGCAAGCTTTTAGCTAATGCTAATTCCGCTCGTCTTACATCAAGACCATCTTCTTTCTTAGCAAGACGATTTTCTGCACGTTGTAATGCTTTTTGGCACGCTCAACATCAATATCTTTATTCAATTCTGCTGTTTGAACTATAATAGTTACTTCGCCTTTTTATGTGTTTCCACAAATCCTTCACTTACAGCTAGATATTCTTCACGTCCATCGGGAAAAATCACTTTAAGAGGACCAACCTTTAATGATGCAAACCATAGGAACATGGTTAGCTATTACACCAAGTTGTCCACTTGTAGTTCCCAATACAACCATAGAAGCTTCTTTAGCGCTATAAGCTTCTCCATTAGGAGTAACAATGCTTACACTTAAAGTATCTCATTTATTTACCCTATTTGTATATATACTTCTACCCCTAGTTTACGAGCTTTTTCTAATACGTCTCTAGTCCACCAACTAGACGGAATGCATCTTCAGGAATGTGGTCATATTTACCTTCTAAAATTCCTTTTGAAAGCTTGTACTGATTCTGATACTGGTACGTATGAACCAGGTTGACCTGTGAATTGTTCAGCTACGTGGAAGTCTTTGAGATAAGAAGAATTGAACACGACGTGCTCTATCAACTGTTTTCTTATCTTCATCACTTAACTCGTCCATACCTAAGATGGCGATAATATCTTGTATCTGCGATATTTTTGAAGAGTTCTTTTGAATTGTTGTCGCAACTTGATAGTGTTCTTCTCCTACGATTTCAGGAGCCAATGCTCGATGTAGAAGCAAGTGGGTCAACGGCTGGGTAGATACCCATCTCTGTTAACGCACGCTCAAGGTTTGTTGTTGCATCTAAGTGGGCGAATGTTGTCGCCGGAGCCGGGTCAGTATAGTCATCGGCTGGTACGTAAATCGCTTGGATAGATGTAACAGAACCTTTTTTAGTTGATGTGATACGTTCTTGTAAAACGTCCCATCTCTGTAGCAAGTGTTGGTTGGTAACCAACGGCTGATGGCATACGTCCCAATAACGCAGAAACCTCAGAACCTGCTTGTGTGAAACGGAAAATGTTATCGATGAATAGAAGCACGTCTTGTCCTTCTTCATCACGGAAGTATTCCGCCATTGTTAATCCTGTTAATGCTACACGCATACGAGCACCTGGTGGTTCGTTCATTTGTCCGAATACCATGGCTGTTTTGTTAATAACACCAGAATCTTTCATTTCATAGTATAAGTCTTTTCCTTCACGAGTACGCTCACCTACACCTGTGAATACTGATAATCCACCGTGTTGTTGCGCAACGTTGTTGATAAGTTCTTGGATAAGAACCGTTTTACCAACTCCCGCACCACCGAAAAGACCGATTTTACCACCTTTAATATATGGTGCAAGTAAGTCGATAACTTTAATACCTGTTTCAAGAACCTCAACGTGAGTTGATAATTCATCGAATGTTGGAGCTTCTTTGTGAATTGAATCTTTACGAACTTCTGCTCCTGCTTCTTCACCGTGGTCAACTGCTTCACCTAATACGTTGAATACACGACCTAATGTGTAGTTACCTACAGGAACTGTAATTGGTGCTCCTGTATCTACTACTTCTGCTCCCCTATTTAATCCATCAGTAGATGACATAGCACATTGTTCTTATCGTTATCACCAATTTCTAGAGAAACTTCAAGAACTAATTTTTCTTTTTTCCCATCGCCTTTTTCTATGTAAACTTCTAAAGCGTTTAATAGATTTGGCATATGCCCTGATTCGAATTTAACATCTACTACAGGTCCCATAACTTGGAGAATATAACCTTTATTCATATGTTGTATGCTAACTTAATAGCTTCTCCTTTCTCATTACTATTTTGTTGCTGCTGCTCCACTTACAATCTCTGTAATTTCTTGTGTGATGCAGCTTGTCTTGCACGATTGTATTTAATCGTAAGTGTATCAATAATATTTCCTGCATTATCAGTTGAATTTTTCATTGCTGTTTTTCTTGCAGAATGCTCACTAGCTTTTACTATCTAATATACTTCCATAAATCATACTTTCTGCATATTGAGGTAGTATTACATCTAGTACAGCTGTCTCACCAGGCTCAAATTCATAAGCTCCTGTAGGTTGTTGCTCTTCAGAATTTGCGAATTTGTCTGTATTGTCAATAGGGAAGAACTTTACTCCAGTCACAACCTGTTGGATCATACTAACAAAGTGATTGTAATGTAAATAAATTTCATCATATTCTTTATCTATAAAGTATCCTACTACTTTATTAGTAATTTCTTTAACCTGAGTGAAACTTGGCTCATCTGGTATATCTCTATAACTATCAACTACATTATAGCCATTTTTCCTGAAGAATTCTGCACCATAGTTACCTATAGCAACAATACCATACTCGCTATTAGTGTGTCTTTCATTAACAGTATTAACAAAGTTTCTAATAACGTTTGAGTTGAATCCTCCACATAAACCACTATCACTAGTAATTACCACATAAAGAGTTTTCTTAGCTTCTCTTTTTTCTAACATAGGGTGTTTAATACTAGAGCTTTTCCCAAAAATCGTCCCCATTACTTCTTGCATTTTTGCATGTATGGATTAATTTTTGCGTGTTTGATTGTGCTTTTAAAAAGCTTAGATGTTGAAACCATCTCCATCGCTTTTTGTAATATGACTAGTTTTTCTTAGTAGAATTGATTTTTGTTTTATATCTCTTAGTGACGCCAATTAGTTCACCACCTTTACTCTACTACTTATCATCTTAGGCAAAAGTTTTATTGAATGCAGCGATTACTTCATCCATAACTTCTGTTGATGGTAAGTCTTTTGTTTCAATAATGTGCTTAACTGCTTCATTTTCATGAGCATCTAAGTATGAATATAATTCTTGTTCAAATCTGTGAATATCTTTAACTTCTACATCATCTAAGAATCCATGAGTTAAAGCATACAGAATCATAACTTGTTTTTCTACTGGAATTGGTTTGTGTAAGTCTTGTTTTAAAACTTCAACTGTACGTTTACCACGTTCTAGTTTCTCACGAGTAGCTGGATACAGGTCAGAACCCGGAATTGAGCAAAAGCTTTTCTAACTCACAGTAAGATGCTAAGTCAAGACGTAAAGTACCTGATACTTTTTTCATCGCTTTAATTTGTGCAGATCCTCCCACCCTAGATACTGAAAGTCCGGCGTTAATCGCTGGTCTAATACCTGAGAAGAATAAATCTGATTGTAAGAAGATTTGTCCGTCTGTAATCGAAATTACGTTTTGTTGGAATATATGCAGAGATATGCACTTGAGTTTCTACGAATGGTAGTGCTGTGATACTCTCACCGAAATCTTCACTTTTAACAGCAGCACGTTCTGAAGACGTGAGTGTAGATAGAATACGTCCCAGGGTATGCTTCACGACCAGGTGGTCGTTTAGTAGTAGTGATAACTCACGGTAGAGCTGCTTGTTTAGATAAGTCATCATATACGATTACTACATCTTTACCATTAAACATAAATTCTTCTGCCATTGCAACCCCTGCATAAGGTGCGATATAAAGAAGTGGTGCTGGTTGAGATGCTGATGCTGTTACTACGATAGTGTAGTCTAATGCACCGTGTTCTTTAAGAGTTTCTACAACACTACGTACTGTAGATTCTTTTTGTCCGATTGCTACATAGATACAAATTACATCTTGTCCTTTTTGAGCTAAAATTGAGTCGATAGCTACTGCAGTTTTACCTGTTTGTCTATCTCCGATAATAAGCTCACGTTGTCCACGACCGATTGGTACTAATGCATCAATCGCTTTAGTACCAGTTTGGAATGGAACAGATGCTGATTTACGTCCCTATAGCCCCCTACTGCTGGAGATTCGATTGGACGGCGTTTTGTAGTGTTAACTGGTCCACGACCATCAACTGGTTGTCCTAATGGATCAACTACACGTCCAATTAGTTCTTCACCTACAGGTACGTCCATTACGCGTCCAGTACGACGAACTTCGTCTCCTTCTTTAATATCAGTAGTTGGACCTAAAATTACGATACCAACATTTGTGTCTTCAAGGTTTTGAGCAAGCCCCATAACCCCGTTTTTAGTGAACTCTACAAGCTCACCACTCATTATTTCATTAAGACCAGTATACACGAGCAATACCGTCCCCTACTTCTATAACTGTACCGACATCTGTTGACTTAACTTCAAACTGATAATTTTCTATTTGTGATTTTAGTAATGAACTAATTTCTTCAGCTTTAATAGCCATTTATGTCCCTCCTTGTTTCAACTTCTTCTAGATTGAAGAAATTTTGATTTTATAGCATTTAATTTCGCCTTAATAGTAGCATCTACTACTTTTATTATTATAGGTAAGTTTTTAAACCACCTAGAAGACTTTCATCTACAAAATTATTAATTTCTACATTTTCTAGTTGTAACTCATTTTTAATCTTTTAGGTTTTCTAACTGTTCTTCAGTTAAAGGTGAAGCTGATTCAGCTTTAACAACAACATTTCTTGAATGTTTATTAAACAATTCAGTATATTGTTCTAAAACAAAATTAATTAATGAGTTGCAGATTACCTGCTAAGATTTTTAACAACATTCACAACATATTTATTTACACCTGCAAATGCTGCATCAATCAAGTTAATATTTATTTTTCTAAATTAGGGTTGTTCATCAATGCAACAAAATCAGAGTTTCCATTAACGACTTTTTGCAACTTCTTTTAACTCATAAGAAACTTCTTCTAATGTGTTATTTTCTTTTGCAACTTCAAATAATGAATATCCAATTTTATTAGCTAATACTGACTTACTCATTATTTCACCCCTACCTCTTTAATGACTTTATCAACATATTCACTTTGTGTTGAGCCATCTAATTCTTTTCTAAAATTTTCCGAAGCTAAGCACTGATAAATCAGCAATTTGTTTTGTTGATTTCTTCAAGTGCTCTTTTCTTCTCGTCCTCAATGTCTCTTTGAGCATTTACTTTTTAATTGTTCTGCTTGTTTTAGCGAGCTTCTTCAAGAATAGCTTGTTTTTCAATCTTAGATTGTTCACGACTTCTTCCATCATAACTTTAATTTCTTTTTGTGCATTTTTGATTTTTCTTGATTTTTCTTCAAGTAAAACTAAAGCTTCTTTTGATTTTTAGCTGCATCATCAAGTTGACCTTCAACTAATTTTTGACGCTCATCTAACATATCAATAAGTTTGTCCCAAGCAAATTTTTCAGTAATACTAATAAGATTAATACAGCTACAATGTTAATAGCCATATTTCCTAGATTAAAACCTTGATGAGAAGAGTGTTCAGTAGCTAAAAATACTAAATTTTTCCATTTACTAAATGCTCCTATTCTTCATAGTTCTTTTGTTTACAGTATTATACTAAATTATTTAGCTAAGATAACGAATGAAATAACGATAGCTAAAGATAGGTACTGCTTCTACAAAGTGCAGAATAATACGAAAGCATTTGATTTTAATCTTGACTCTAATTCTGGTTGACGAGATACACCTTCGATAAATTTACCGAATAAAAATCCGTTACCGATACCAGCACCAACTGCTGCTAAACCTGCTGCTAAACCTGCTCCAATTAATTCTACCATAATTATATTTTTCCTCCTTGGATAATAAATGAATTTTATTAATTATTAGATTTTTGCACATATAGTGCGTTTAAAAAGATTAATGTTCATCACTAATTTTTATGTGATAAATAAATAAATGTTAATACGGTAAAGATGTATGCTTGGATAAATCCTGATAAATAGAGAGAATCCTTTCCATACTACTAACCCTACTCATACCAGCTAATAGCTCAAAGAATCCCTACTGTAGTAAGCGTTGCTAATAGCGCTAATAAAATTTCACCATGCATAGATATTACCAAATAAACGCATTGAAAAAGTCATTAAGTTTGTGAACTCTTCAATAACTTTAAATGGTGTAATACCTATACCTGAAGAAGTATACGTACCAAAATAATGCTTTAACTCCTTTATACTTAATTCCTGCAAAATGAGTAAAGACAATCATCAATAATGCAAGAGAAAGTAAATGTTGGATCAGCTAGTTACTGAGTTTACATAAACTACCTCGTTGTAACTAACTTCTATTAATACACCAATAGTATTTGCTACTGCAACAAGTGAAATAATTGTTAGAGCTGTCGCTCATAATCCTTTACCATATTTTTTCCAGCTAACATTACCTTTAATGACATTATCACTAACGAAATATGCAAGTAATTCAACCGCATTTTTGACGTTTACTATCTGGTCTCAATTTTATTCTACTAGTTAGAAACATCACAATAATAAAGGTAAAGTAAAACTGTTATTAAAGTTGTGATTACACTAGGAATATTAACCGTTATATCATAGCCAAATAATTTGGTAATAAGATATGTGTTTTTCCATATATTCCCCTCACCTCTTTTCTTAAGTAACTTTTTATATTTCTAAATCTGTTGTAATATAAAATCAGAAATACATAATAAATATTATAATATGATTTTGCTGATATTTGCTAGCGATTTCTTAAATTTTATATAATTTAATTAAGAATAATCTATTATATATTATTTTGTTCCAAAGATTCTATCTCCCAGCATCACCTAATCCTGGTACAATATAACCATGATCATTTAATTTTTCGTCTAGACCTGCAATAAAGATATCTACATCAGGATGTGCATCATGTAATGCTTTTACACCTTCAGGTGCTGCTATTAGACACATAAATTTAATATCAGTAACCCCACGTTGTTTTTAATGAGTCGATTGCCGCAATTGCAGAACCACCAGTTGCTAACATTGGGTCAACAACGATAAAGTGACGTTCTTCTGGATTGCTAGGTATTTTTAACAAAATACTCATGTGGTTGTAGAGTTTCTGGATCACGTATAGTCCAACGTGACCTACTCTCGCAGATGGGATTAAATTCATTAATCCATCTACCATTCCCTAATCCGGCACGTAAGATTGGAACGAAAACAATCTTTTTACCTGCAAGACGCTTGCAAGTGGTAGTTTGGATTGAGTTTCTACCTCAACATCCTCAAGCGGAAGATCGCGAGTGATTTCATAAGCCATTAAAGAACCTACTTCATTAGTAAGTTGTCTAAAGTCTTTAGAACCCGTTCTTTTATCTCTAATAAAAGATAATTTATGTTGGATCAATGGATGATCAAAAACATGAACTTTTTGACATAATTTATAGTTCTCCTTTGTATTATTATTATATTTATTTTTACTCTAATTATTTCATTTTTAACAAGAGATATCCGAAAAATATTTTGCTCCATTCAATAAATATTTTTATTAGTTTTTGTTATATTACTAGACTTATACTACATAAAATATTACAATAATAAAAACAATGATTATGGAGATTTTTATCATGCAAAGAAAAAAACATTATTAGGGATATTTTTACTCACTAGTATTTTTATACTATATCATCCCGCTACTTTTTGAAATTTTATAATGGTACTAGCGACAAAGCTGGCTTTTATTTTGATTTTTAGCTTATGGATTCTCTTCATTTGCAATCACAATGTTAACATACCTTCCTAGGACAGAGAACAATTTATACACCGCTTCTAAGTATTATTTTAGCACTTCCTTTATTTTTATATTTTAATTCAAGTGCTTTTAGTTTTTAATACTTATTATAATAGGATTTTCTTTTTATTGCTTACGCATTATCAGGATTATTAAAATAATTAAGGAGGCAAGATGAATATTTTTTAAACGTAATTTACTAATAGCAACCAGTATCTATGTACTTTTTATCTAGCACCAATATTGGCTAATCCCTTTATGGCTTTTAAATTTATTAGAAGCTTCCATCATTGGAGCTTTAATTTTTTTGGCGGATTCTATCTAAGTTATATTTTTCATGTATACTAACAGAAGCAAACTCGATGAACGTACTAAAAATACTATAATTACTATATTAGTATTAATAATAGCTTTATTAATATTTTTTTAATCCTTTTCAAATTCCCTATTGCATTTAATATTATTATAAATAGGTATTTAGCAATACTAATTCTTCTGCTAATATTAATTTTTTTATAATATTATTAGCAAGGAAGATGGATAATTCTATAATCCTAGTTTTACTTTTTGCACCATCGATTATCCAAGGATTACTTATGCGTCTATCTTATAAGGCAATAATATTTTTATATTGCCAACCCTAACTTTAATTTATATTTAATAGTCGCTATTTTTCATTGGATATTATATTTATAACAATAACAAAAATAGACGAACATATAGAAGATATCATATATCTTAATTTATATATCAAATCCGTCTATAAATATAAAAACTGATAACCTAGATTTTATTTCTAGATTATCAGTTCTTTTTTATTAGTTATCTATTTCTACTTTTTAAAACTTTTCCTGACACAGCATCAACTTTTAGATCATATTCTAATCCATTTGCACGGGCTTCTATATCATAAACGTATAAAGGTACTCCATTATTTTTGAACTGCATAATCGTCCTCATACTCAGGTTTAATTTTTACAAAATTAATATTTTTGTTCTGGCGTTGAAATTGCTTGTGCTACTATAGAACGAATTTCTTGTTGTGATTTTGCATTTTGTACATTTTTGTTGAGTGTTATTATTATTATTATGAACATTTGAAGATTGGTTATCATTTTGCGAATTACTGTTTGAACCATTATCACTATTGTTACTATTGTTGTTATTATTTCCATTACTATTATTATTTTGTCCAACATTTATCTTCACGTTAGAATATGCCTCTTGAATTTTTAGCTCGTTGTGATGTTTCATACTTATCGTATGCATATGCTCTACTCCACCTGTAACTACTACAGCCAATGCTCCAATAATTAATGTTTTTTTAAAAAGTTCCTTTTTTTCTGTTGTTTTCGTCATTTTTCATTTACCTCTTTTTACTTTTATATTTTTATTATACATTTCCTTTATGAATCTTAGATGAAGATTAAAATATTATTTTTCTAGTCATCAATTTTCACTTTTTAATACTTTTCCTGATACAGCATCTACTACTACATCATATTTTAATCCGTTAGCTTTTTGCTTCAACTTTATAAACATATAAAGATACTCCATTATTTTGTGGTGCGTAATCATCCTCATATTTAGGTTTAATTTTTACAAAATTAATATTTTGTTCTGGTACTGATATTGCTTCTGCTACAATTGAGCGGATCTCTTGTTGTGATTTTTACATTTTTGAGTATTTTGTTGTGAATTGTTGTTTTGAGTATTATTATTTGAGCTATTATTTCCACTATTGTTATTATCATTTAAATTAGTTTTGATTTCCTGTATTCAACTTAACACTATAGTATGCATCTTGAATTTTAGTTCTTTGTACAGTTTCATATTTATCATAAGCATAAGCTCAACTCCACCTGTTACTACAACAGCTAAAGCTCCAATAATTAATGGTTTTTAAAAGTTTCTTTTTGTTTTTTAGGTTGTTCATTATATTGGTTATCATATTCGATAGTTTCAACATACGTTCCTTCAATTGTTTCGATTTCGTTGTTATTAATATTTTTTTGTCATTTTAATTTACCTCTTTTTCTTTTATATTCTTATTTTTATATTTCTTTTATGAACTAAATGAAGATTTCATTTTTGTTCTTTTCTTTTTGATATTTTTATTATATCTTCGTTTTTATGAATGCTAAATGAAGATTTCATTCTTGTTCTATTCTTTTGATATTTTTATTATATCTTTGTTTTATGAATGCTAAATGAAGATTTCATTCTTGTTCTATCTCTTTTGATATTTTTATTATATCTTTGTTTTATGAATGCTACATGAAGATTTTCATTATTTTAAAATTTTCATAATACAAAAAGCACACCTTCCTATTTTAAAGATGCGCTTCATTATTCTTATATATTCACTACAAATTTTGTTCCTTTTGGTTTATTATCTAATACAGCTATTTTCCCATCATGTAATTCTACTATCGTAATAGACAAACCCTAACCCCGAAGAATTATCTTCAATCGTTGTTCTTGATTTATCTACTTTATAAAATCTATCCCAAATATGTTTTTCTCAGTATCACTTTATTCCAATTCCGTCATCCCCAACTTCAAGAATTATTCTATTTCTTTTGGCTAAATAAACTTTTACTTCTGTTTCGCATACTTTTTCAAAGCATTAGACAATAGATTATCTATCATTCTCATAATTAAAGCTTCATTTGCATGAACTTTGATATTTCTCTTCTATATTTATAGATAACTTTATATTCTTATTATCGAATAAATATTTTGATAGTCTTCTAATGTATGTTTTATTTTATCCGATAAAAGGAGTTCTTCCTTTGGAATCTCTAAAACGACTATCTAGCCTAGCTAATTCTAAAATTTGATTAATCATAGAGGCCATCCTCTTACTTTGTCTTTCAATTACATCAAATGATTCTTTTAGCATCTTCTATAGAATCTGTATATTTAGCTCCATATTCACTTTCTGCCATAATTACAGAAATTGGCGTACGAAGTTCATGTGATACATCCGAACTAAATTGGCGTTCTCTTTTCGATGAATTTTTCTAGAGTTTCTAACATTTCATTAAATACTTTTCCTAATTTGTGCAACTCATCTGCACCATCTTCTATAGAAATTCTTTTACTAAGATCATTACTTTTAGCGATAGCATCAGCAGTTTCGGTCATATCTCTTACAGGTTTCAATGAACTCCTTATTATCAAGTATCCACCATACATTATAACTAAAAATGACAAATGGACTACCCACACTAATAATTAACGGTAATATCCAACCGTTAATGTTATTAGTAATTTGTACTATACCTCTCACATATTTTCCCATTCCTAATCTAGTAGAACTAGTTTCTGAATCATAATATAAATACTTATTATTATTTACATCTTTATATTCAGAAATAACTCCTAGACTAAAATCATTAACCTTAAAATTTCTAGGTACAGAACCTGCAATAAGATTTCCATCTTTATCATAGACTGATAAGGTGACACCATCTTCATATGGGGTAAACTTATCAGATCCACTTAGATTTCAGCTACCTCTTCTATCAACTTCTTTTCACTACTCTTTTCAACAACACTATCACTAACTAAAAATGTCCCAACTATCAGTGATCCTATTAATAAAACTATAAATGTTGTATACCATAAAGTGATTTTTGAAAAGTTAATGATACTTTTTCTAAATGGAAATATCGATAATTTCTTAATTTTTATTTAACAAAGTATCCTAGCCCCCTTTTTAGTGTAAATAATAGTCTTATCTGTACCGTTATCTAATTTTTTCTAATATTTTTTATAATAACATCTACTATATTTAGAAGCTCCCATCATAATCATAATCCCATACATGATTAAGAATCTGATCACGACTTAAGATACTCTCTATTTTTTTCATAAGATATTCTAATACCTCATATTCCTTTACCAGTTAAGTCCAATATTTCGACCATTTCTAGTACACTTGTTTTCTTCGAAATATCCAAAACAACATCATCAACTTGAATAACATTAGTTGCTAGACCATAGTTACGTCTCATTAGAACCCTTATTCTAGCAAAGTAATTCATCAAATTCAAACGGCTTAACTATATAATCATCAGCTCCACTATCTAAACCGACGATTTTATCCTCTAAAGTATCTTTTGCCGTTAACATTATAACAGGTGTATTATTTCTACTCTCACGAAGTCTCGCTATAAATTCATAACCATCGACATTCGGCATCATAATATCGGTAATAATCAAATCATACTCACTATAACTCACAAAATCTAATGCTTCTTCCTCCATCAAAACAACTATCTACACTATAATTATTCTTTTTTTAAATGCTTTAGTAATTATTCTATTCAAATCACGTTCATCTTCAACAACAAGAATCTTCATAACAATCTCCTCATACTAAATTTCTACTATATTTTTACTTAATTCACATATAAATGTAAAGGGAGTGACTCAAAAACGTAATTTCTTAGAAACAAGATTTTGTTGATTCATCCCAGAAAAGTTTATTAGATATCTAAAAGCTTTCATAAAGCGAATTTGATGTCAATAAACCACTCGTCTATAAGTTTTCATATACACTTTGCTAAAGGGCAACCCCTTTATAATTTCATTACTAAATAATAAAGTAAAAGATGAATCTAAAATGAAAAAGAGCATATCTTAAACTCAATTTTTGTTAGTCACCCCATAAGGTTCTATTCACTTTCTTCCAAGTTATAAAGTAACTCGTATAATGCTTTTTGCATCTAGTTTTTCTTTTTCTTCTTTGCTAATATCTCGAACTAATTCTCCACGGTGCAAAACTATTATTCTGTTTCCGTATTTCACCGCATCTTGGATATTATGAGTAATCATTAAAAGCTGTTAATTTTTTCTCTTCAATCTTTTGTCGAGTAAGTTCCATTATCTTCTTCTGTGTTTTAGGGTCTAATGCTGCCGTATGTTCATCAAGAAGTAAAAGTTTTGGAGTTGTCATAGTCAGCCATTAAAAAGCGCAATAGCTTGGCGTTGTCCACCAGATAATAACCCCATCTCACTATCTAATCTATCTTCAAGTCCCTAAGTCTAAAGTTGCCAGTAATTCTTTAAAAAGCTTTTCTATCTTCTTTCGTAGTACCCTGGTTTTAAAACCTCTAACTTTACCACGACGTAACGCTAAAGACATATTTTGCGCTACAGTCATACGAGGAGCTGTTCCATCAAGTGGATTTTTGGAAAACTCTACTGATGAATCCTGCTCTCTTGTGTTCTACTATATTACTTACATCTTTTTCCTTCTATTAAGATTTCTCCACTATCTAGTGAGAACGAACCTGCTAAGGCATTAAGAAAAGTTGATTTCCCTGCTCCATTTCCACCAAGAATAGTAATAAAATCACCATCTTTTATTTCAAGACTAACATTTTTTTAAAAGCATGTTGCTCTCTAATAGTTCCAGGAAAGAATGTTTTTATCTATTTTATTAATTTTTTTATAAATGACATTTTCTATGCATCCTTTCTCTTAGCTTTTAATTTTTAATTGAGGTAGAGTTAAGAATATAGCAATTACTAGAGCTGAAACTAATTTAAAGTCATTTGCTCCAATAATATTTAGTTTTAATACTCCTACTAGCAGTAATCTATAAATTATCGCACCACAAATTACACAAACTAATCTTGACGTAAAAAGCCACATCTTTGAAGATTACTTCCCCAATAATAATTGCTGCTAAAGCTACTACTATAACTCCAATACCACTATTTACATCTGAATAACCATTGTTTTTGTGCTAAAATCGCACCAGCTAAAGAAATAATTCCATTAGCAAGCATTAATCCTAAAAATCGTCATTGTTTTTGTAGAAATACCTAATGCTGTCGCCATTTTCTCATTATCTCCTGTTGCAATTAAACTCTGACCCTAATTCCGTTGAAAAAGAATAAAAGACATAGCGATAATAATTAATCCAGAAAGAATAATTCCAACAAATACAGTATCATAATGAGTTGGTAAGTTTAATCCCTTGAATCTTACTAAAAATTGTATCTTTATTGATTAAACTTAAATTTGGTCTTCCCATAATTCTTAGGTTTACCGATAATAATGCCGTCATTGTTAAGATACCTGCAAGTAAACTTGGAATTTTACAAACAGTAATTAAGAATCCTGTAACAAGACCTGCTAACATACCTGCCACTATCGAAATCAATGTAGCTATAATAGGGTTAATCCCATTATGTATACAAATAACACAGACAGCTGCTCCTAAAGGATACGCTCCTTCAGTAGTCATATCCGCAATATTTAAAACTCTAAAACTTATAAATAATCCAAGCGATAATATACCCCACAGCATTCCCTGTGAAATCGCTGAAATAAATAGATCCATCCTGCACCTCTTTTATTTAATATTTCTTCTAAATTGATTTTTATATAATTTAGAGCGACTCATAAACAATAATTTTTTTCTATTGATTTGATGAGTCGCTCCTTTTAATATTTATAATTCAAATAGCTTCTTAATAATATAATATCAATAATATTATTTTTTATCTACTACTTTTTGCTTTATCTTTAATTTCTTTTGAATTTCGATTCCTAATTGTTTTGCTTTCGCTTCGTTTGAGTAGATAACACCTTCATTAGCAAGTACGATTGGCATATCTCTAGTATCTGCACCTTTTTAATACTTTAGCTACAACTTTAGCTGTTTCGACACCGATTTGATATTGGTCAACACCTAGTCCTAAAAGTCCTCCATCAGCTACCATTGTGTCTGCAGATGGGAATACTGGAATTTTCTTAGCATCTGTTGCTTTTACTACTGTTGCCATTGCACTAGCGATTGTGTTATCGATTGGTACAAAGATTGCATCTGTTTGTGAAGCAAGACTCTCTGTTACTTGTTGAATATCATTTGTATTAGCTACTGTTGAAACTTTAACTTCTAATCCTAATTCTTTAGCTAATTTTTTTCAGCTTCTTGAGCTTGTTTTACAGAGTTATCTTCACTAGCTGTATATAAAATACCAACTTTTTTCATGTTAGGTAATACTTTTTTTCATGATTTCAAGTTGTTGTTTAATCGGAGTTCTATCACTTACACCAGTAATGTTGTTTCCTGGTTTATCTTCAGCTTTAATTAATCCTGCTTCTACTGGATAAGTAATACCACCCTGATGATTGGTTTATCTTTAGTTGCATTCGATAGTGATAAAGTAGCTGGTGTTGTAATACCTACTAAAATATCGTTGTTATCTGTAACTAATTTTTGACCCCATACTTGCTAAGTTACTTTGATCACCCTTGAGCATTTTGAAGATCAATTTTTAAGTTCTTACCAACTTCATATCCTTCTTTTTTAAGTCCATCTTCTAAACCTTTATAAATTTGGTCAAGAGCTGGATGACTAAGTAATTGAAGTACCCCTACTTTTCACTTCTTTATTATCAACTTTTTAGTTTCTTCACCTTTTTACTAGAGAAGAACCCATAACCTAATACACAAACTAATAATACCGCAGAATGCTACAAAAATTTTATTTACTTTCATTTTAATAATCTCCTTTTACTTTTTATCTTTAATAATATTTTTTTGTAATCAAATTTTTAAAGCGTATCATATAAAAAGACCACTAGAATTTTATCCAGTGGTCCTTACGTATAATTTTAATAATATAAAAACCACCTAGATATTTCTATGTGGTCTCGATTTTTCCATCACAAATAATCCACATAGATACTTACTTCTCACCTGAGAGCCGTATCTATGTTAAAAAGAAACAAGATCGACTCAGTATCTAGTGGCTTTGCCAACGAATATTTAATTGTAGCGTGTCAACTGATACAGTTTCATCAAATCTTTTTCTCCTTTACGTTTTAATTCTTGTTTACATTATAGCAACACTTTTATTGTCAATATGTTTTTAAAAAAATATAAAAATTCTGACAATTCAAAAACACTATATTTAATTATGAAAAATTACTATATCACTCTTTACTTTTTAAAATCATTTTTCTAAAATATTATGAAATATATTAACACCCAACTTTATTTACCATTTTCTTGTACTACTAATATTAACTTACATTTTAAATTTATTTTTGAAAACAATGAAAATAAGTCGTTTTCATAACTGTAAAAATTAATATTTTTAAAAATCAACACATCTGTAACCATTACTAATACTGTTATATTTGACTATACTTTCTATTACATATACATTGTATTTTTTATAAAAATAAAATTGTGAATATATCATTTTATGAAAATTTACCTTGAAAATATATTTTTCATAGGAGTATTATAAATATATGTTATTAAAATATATATAGTTAAGGTAGAATTTTATATGGATAGCCAGACAGCTATGAAGAAAAAGACAAATTATTTAACAAAGGATTTATAACAATAACTACGATTAACTTTATTGTATTTTTAATTTATTACTGTTTTTGTAGTCATTACAGCTAAGTATGCAACTTCTCAATTAGGTGCTACTGCTGCTCAAGCAGATTTGCCGCTAGTATTTATATTATCGGAACACTTGTTGCCAGTCTATACATTGGTAAGAAATTAGAAATCGTTGGACGTAAACAGATTTTTACGTTTTGGAGCCTTTAATCTACTTAATTACAACAGCAGCCTACCTAATCTCATCTAACATCGTTATTTTTAGATACTGTTCGTTTCTTAAATGGATTTGCTTATGGAACTATCTCTACTGCAGCTAAAACGCAATAGTTACTAGCATATATTCCTAAAAACACGTAATGGTGAAGGTATTAACTACTACGGTTTTAAGTACAAAGTTTAGCAGCTGCTATCGGACCATTTATCGGTATGTTATTACTACCTATTACAGGATTTCAATGCAGTTATCATTTTAGCAATTGTATTATCTGTTGCTGTTACAATTGCTTGTTTCTTATTCCCAGTTCAAAAATATCGAAATTAGATGAAAAAACAAAAAATTACTAAACAGTTGGGCATTTAAATACATTTATTGAGATATAAAGTATTATTTATCTCTACTGTAGCATTCCTAATTGGTTTAGCTATTCAAGTGTACTAGGATTCTTATCAATCTATGCTGATAAGCTTTAAACTTATCTACTGCAGGGCTTTCTTCTTTGTAGTATATGCACTAATGTACAGCCACTCGTCCATTCTGCAGGGCGCGTCTTCGATGCACGTGGTGAGAATGCAGTTAATATCCAAGTTTTGTATTCTTAACTATTAGGATTATTAATGTTAAGTTTTCACAAATGGTAACTTCATGTTGTTATTCTCTAGTGCTTTAATTGGTTTAGGCTATGGAACATTTATGTCAAATGGTCAAGCTGTTTGTTTTAAAACTTGTTGATTCTACTAAAGTAGGGGATGCACTTTCTACTACTTTATCGGTTTTAGACCTTGGTCTTGGATTTTGGACCATCATGCTCTGAGGTACTATTCACGGAATCCTTATCATAGCAAGGAATTTACATCCTTTGTGCAGTAGTAACAATCGGGAGTGAAACAGTTCTTTACGCTATGTTCTACAAAGGTAAAAAGTACAGTGTCTTTAAAAACTAAAAACTAGTCGATAGTAATATTAAAATCATTTAAAAAGTAGTCCTAAATAAAGAGTTACTATTAAACTTATATACATAAGGTATGTAGCATTACTCACCTCTCATCCACATATATATCTTTTTCATGTAAGTATTTAAAATATTTGTTATCTTTTGATCTTGAGAATCTTCTATATCCTATTACTGAAAATATATATCTAACTGTTTTAGTATGTCTAGAGAATAATATCCGCTATCTAACACGCAACTTTTTAGCAGAGGATTAATCCAAAGTTTTTCTATCTGATTTAATCTATCTATATACGGACCACTATCATGAACGTTACCTGGAGTTATATGGCGGTCTATAATAATATTATTCTTCCGTCTACTGTTCTATGGTCTAAATACATAAAACCTTCTTCTTTATGATCTCTGTGTTAATAACCACTATCTGGATCAGTAGTGTTAATTCGTTGTCTTTTTAGTTCTTCTTTTCTTCATACTTAAAAGGCTTTTTCTATTTTTCTCTCTCTTCATTTATTTCTTTTTCTAAGTCTAATTTTTCTTTCTTTTTACTTTTGTGGTAATTTCAATTTTGTATTTCTGCGTTAGCTTTAATGTGCGTTGAGATCAGTAAAAACTCTGTTCCGCCTACTAACCACACCTCTTTTCATTTATCTTTCTGGATATCGTCTTGCGACATCAACTAATTTTTCTTTTAATTATCTTCTTAGGATCACTATTTTAGATAATAACACATTGCAAGAGCATAAATTAGTACATCTGCGAGTTCATCTTTTTATCTCTTGAATATTATCTCCTTCTTCATTCCATTGAAAGTGTTCAAGTAGCTCTGCCGCTTCTATTGAAATACTTTTAGAGAACCTTTCTAAAGTATCATACTTTTTTCCCATCCTCTTTTTTTCCCTAAATTCGGTTATTATAGTTTTTAATTCTTCCATGTTTTACTCCTCTAGATTAAAACTATTATTTGTTAAATTATTATATAGATTATAAAATTCTACTAAACTTAGAGTTTCACTTCTTCTTCCTGGCTCAATATCACTATCTACACAAGCATTTTTGTAAGTCTTGTTTTTATCCTTACCATAACTTGAAATTAAAGTTGTTTAAGTAGAGTCTTTCTACGTTGTACAAAAACATGAACGGACAAACTTAAAAGAACTCTAGCATCAGTTTCAAATTCTCTAGTTTCTTTTTGTCATGATTTTTACAACTGCACTCTCAACATTCGGTGCAGGTACAAATACTTTTTCGGTACAGTAAATAGATACTCAACATCAGTGTAGTAATTTAATAAAATCGTTAATGAGTTGTAATCTTTTGTTCCTACTTTCGCATTTAATCTATTAGCAACTTCTTTTTGCATCATAACTACATAACCATCAATTTTTCTCAGTATTCTCGATTAAATGAGTTAAAATTGAGTTGTGATGTAGTATGGTAAGTTTGCGACTACCATGATTTTCTCACAATCTGACATCTTTTCAGCGATTATTTTATCAACATCAACTTTTTAAAATGTCATTATTAATAATTTCAACATTAGGATAATCAGCAAGTGTCTCCGATAAAAATCGGTAAAAAGTCTACCATCAATTTCAAATGAAATTACTTTTTTAGCTTTTTAGCTAGCGCTTCTGTAAGAGAACCAATCCCAGGTCCAATTTCTATTACTCCTACATTTCCATTTACTCCAGCTCCATCAACAATTCTATTTAAAATATTAGCATCTATTATTCTGTCCTAGGCTTTTTCTTAAATGTAAAACCGTGTTTTTAGTATTTCAAAAAGTTTTTCTTGGGTGTTCCTATCATTATTTTGAATTCCTTTACTTATTTTTTCATTTCTTCTAATAATCGTTCTTTAGAAATATTATACATATTTAGTTTATTTAGTAGTTGTTTAGCATTGAGTGTAACCTATGTTTTAGTCTTTCACAAAGTTCTTCTCTTAGAACTTTTAGAGTTGCGCCTCCAACTAAAACCCTAACTCTATTAATATTTCGTTGCTTATATCATTTTCACTTCATCCATTGGTGTGTAATGATTTTTGATAGCCGCTATAATATCTTCTTTACTCGCAGCTTCTATTCCAATTTTCCCTTTACTATCTACAGCTTTTTATTTGAAATATATGCATGTTTTGCCGTAGGAATATTTTTCTCTATAATACTTCTAATTCTTTTTCCCGCATAATCAGGATCCGTTAAAACTATTAATCCTCTTGTTTTTTTCTAGAAAGATTAGACGTTCTATCTTTTTCTTAGTTAAGGGCAGATCATTGGTCTCAAATGTGTCACAATCTATTGCTTCTTTTGACCCTATTAGTATCATCTCTTCCTTCTACTACTATTATTTCTTTGATTTTCATTTTATTATCCTTTAAAAATTCATCAGTCTATTATAACATATTTAGACAAATTTTTGCTCATACTAGCATGAATATTTCAAATAGTTGTATAGTTCATGCGTAATTTTCATGGTGAACTTTATACTTATATCCATCACAAAGAAAATCTTAATTCAAATTTATCTTTAAGCTTAATTTTTCTAGTGCTTTTCCCTTCTTTTACATACTAGTATTTCCCAATGTTTTTCAAACTTAACTAAGTAACAATCATAAGTCCTATCTTCCCCATATACTCAGTAAAATATAGTAATCCTACAAGATCTAGTATTATGTGCCACCATTTTACTAGTTTTTCTTCTTTCTAACAAATAAACCTTCTCACTCTTAATTAGATAATTATATAATTCTTCCATAACTCCCACCTCTTTATATTAATTATATCATAAAAATCCTCTGCAGAAAAAACTGCAAAGTATTTTATTAATGTATATCTTTTTCTTAAAAAGTTAGCTCCACTTACCTCACTAACTGTACCAATCGATAGAAAGGCATTCTTATCATTTCTAAAGACTATTTTCTTAAGTTTTGATTCTTCAATACAGTGATTACACAAAATATGATTTTTGTTTTTCTTTGTCCTGAATAACCACCTTCTCCATGTAATAAAGTCACACCACGGCCTAATCTATCCTGAATTTCTTGACTTATAACCTGATAGTTACTAGTAATAACCATAACCGATTTAGAGTCATTAAGTCCCTCAATAACGATATCCATAACTTTTAGACGCTACGAAGTAACTTATCATAGAATATAATGCAGCTTCCCATGTAAATACAAATCCAGAAGCGATAAAGATAATAACATTTATTCCCAAGGACCATTTCACCTACAGAAATCGGTAATTTTTAGTAGCGTATATCGAGAACATCTCACTTCCATCTAACGTACCACCATTTCTAATAACTAATCCTACCCCTATTCCAAAGTATTATCCCACCGAAAATACATGCTAAGAATGGATCTGTAACTAGTGGTGGAAAAATCATGAAAAATATGAAGTTGCAAAAAGATAAAAACAACAATTCCAAATATAGAAGCGATCACCAAATCCTTTACCTATCTGTTTATATCCCAAATATAAAAATGGAATATTAAAGATTAGAAATAAAAACCCTCAAGTGGTAATCCCAAATAGTGACGTGCAATAATAGACACACCAATTACTCCACCATCTAATATATTATTAGGAATTAAGAAAAATTCTAATCCCGCCGCAAAAATTAATGATCCAATAATAATACTTATATATTTCTTTAAAAATTCTATTTTTACTTTCCATTGATTCTCCTTTTTATTTATGTTTTTGACATATAGGACAAAAAGTGACTTGAACGTCCTTTTTATTGTTACATTTTTCTACATCATGACCTAGAGGGACAAACTTTTTCCCATATATTTGATGGAAATTTTTGCATATTTCCCTTCACCACCATCAGCATGAACATAATCCGAAATAGTAGAACCACCTTCTTTTAATTGCAAAATCAAAAATATCAACCAACTCTTTAAATAAACTTTCCTTCTTCTTTTTTTAGATAGTTCACTTGCTTTTTGTTAGAGGATGGATTTTTTTGACGGTATAATACCTCACAATCATAGATATTACCACAACCACAAAATACATTTCCTTCTAAGAGAGTGCTTTTTATAGATTGATCTCTATATTTATTTTCTTCCAATTTACTTAAAAATATTTTTTGGCGTTTTTATCAAATGGCTCTGGTGCGAGATTTACAAATGGTTTTAAATTTCGTTATATCATCAATATACCTAAGTTCTCCAAATCTTCTAATATCACTATAGACTAATTTTCTCCAGTAGATAATTCAAAAATTACATGTTGATGTTTATAATAATTTTTGTTGGTAATTTCGGCTATATCCTTAACTAAAAAGAATGCACTAGTCATTCCAAAGTGAGTGATAATATATCCTTCATTTAATATGAAAATATAAATACTTTCCTCTACGTGATAACTTTTTCAATTTCTTTACCTTTGACACTATCTGAAAAAGAGCTGAGTTCTTGTTTAACAATAGCCATTTTACCTGCTTTATGACCATCTTCAACAACATTAGAATATGTTATATTAACAATTTTCTTATTTATTACTACTTCTTCAAGTCCAAATTTTATGTTTCTCAACCTCTGGTAATTCTGGCATAATGCACTCCTATTTTTGTACTTATTATTTTTATTTTAATACAAACATTTGAAAAATTTCAAAGAATTTCCAACTTTTCTTTCCAGTTACAGTATAGAAAAATTATCAAGTTTTTCATTATTTTTCAGCATTATTATAGCGTTAAGGGCTTATTATGTAGTATAATAAAAAAAGTTAAATGAGGGGTCTAATATTAGATGGAAGAAAAATGTCTAGACGAAAAAGAATTAGTACACCCTCTTACAAAGATGGAGCGAACCTCCTAAAAAGAGGATTAGAAAAATATTAATGACAGTCTTTTGCACTATTAATACTTGGAATCGGTGGCTTTGCTGCGTATACGTTTTTCAACTTTTTCTAGTTCAGCTCAAAAAGGTTATAAAAATGTAAATTATTTAAAAGAGGTTGATCCTAACTTCAAAAATTCTCGAGTATTAATCCTGGTATTGATATGAATGATGATCGAAAAGCTCAAGGACAAACACGTGAAGATAGTAGAACAGATTCAATGATCTTAGCTACTGTGAATAAAGATAAAAACGTATGGATATGGTAAGTATCCCTCAGTGATTCACTTAGTCTTATGAGAGAAAAAGATGATGAACATAATGATAGTGCTTATTTTCTATGATAAAATCACTCATGCTCATGCTTATAATGATGTTAAAGGAACTACTAATGCAGTAGAAAACTTGTACATACACCAATTAACTTCTATGTATTAATAAACTTTTAAAGGCGTTTGAACAAACTGTTGATGCTTTCGGCGGAATTGACTTATATGTTCCATTTGACATGGATGAACAAAATGCTAATGGTGAAGAAAATACTGTTAAATTAACAAAAAGGTTGGCACACACTAAACGGTGAACAAGCACTTGCTTTTTTCTCGTAGTAGATATTACGATAGTGATATCGAGCGCGGTCAACGTCAACTACAAGCTATCCATGCTCTAATTGATAAAGCAAAAAGTCTAAATGCCTTAACTAAAATTAATGATGTAATTAATATCGCTGGAGATAATGTTGAACACAACTTATCTACAACTCAAATCTCTTCAGCTATTAAGATGTTTTATCAATGATGATATCGAGATTGTATCGCATAGAATTGATGGTTACGATGTGACTTATAACGGAGTATATTATTACTATCCACGTCCATTATCACTTCTATACGCTTCATCAGCCTTAGAAGCAATCTTGATTTACCATACCAAAAAGCAACTGACCTATTAAATATATATTATCAAGGACATATTGCAATTGGACTTAAAGAATATAAAATAGATAATCTTCGCTTAGCAGATACATATCCAGTTACTAACCTTACGTAATAATGTCACCAGAAGACTTACTAGCAAATCTTCCGGAAAGACTTACTAAAGAAGATCTGAAAAAAAGATATTACCGTAAGTAATGAAAATAGACCTGATGAAAATAGTAATACTGAAAAACAATGCTAACAATAGCAACTAACAGTAAAAATACTATAACTGGTGTCGGTACTACAAACGCTAATCAAAATACTGGCGTAAATAATAACCAAGAATAAATAATATCCCATCAAAAACTATTTTTGATGGGATATTATTATTTATTTGAAAAATTTTACATTTACAGTTCCAGTATTTGAAGATGTGAATAATTGTTTCTTTTTATTTGAGCTATTTGTAAAATTTGATTCTTCATCATTTAATTCAGCTATAATATCACCTTCTGTTGACTTAAGAGTAATAGAATTATTTGCAGTAAGATTACTTAAAAGTAATATTACCAGTAGTTGTTTTTAAGTTAATATTATCTGAACTTTCACTAGGAAGATTACTTACCTTAATATTTCCTAGTTCATTAGTTATATTAATATCTTTTATTGTTGATGATGACAAATCTGTATTTCCTGTTTTATTATCAATACTAATATCTTTTAAATCATTAATATTATTTAATTTAACATTTCCTGTAGCAACATTAATTTTTTAGAGAATTATTTTTTTACTATTTAAGTTATCTATATTTAAATTTCCAGTTGCTAATTTAATATCAGCATCTGAAGCTGAAATATTAGTTATATATACATCACCCTATGTTTACTATTAATTATAAGAGATTTAATATCTAGATTCTTGATAAAATAATCTCCTATTTTATTAACTGAATTGATATCGATATTAGAAGATTTAGGTATTTTTATAATAAGTTTTTCTTTTTCAGTAAAAAATTAACATTAATACCCACAATATTTTTATTTTCTTTTTATAGATAACTTATTTCCTATGTGCTCTATATTAACTTTACGTTTCTAGAGCAGTATAGTATTCTATTTCCATATTTTTAGAAGCAGTATTCTCTTCTATGATTACATCAGAATCAATAATATCTAAATCTAGATTTTTAACATCATTAATTGAGACAGTATAATTCTTTTTCTCGAAATTAGAAGAAAATCTAGGGTATATGACCATTATTTAAGTAAGTTGCTAATCCTATCAATACTAGTCCAAAAAAATTATAAAACTAATAGAAATTTTTATAAATTTATTCATTTATATACACCTCTTTTTTTGAAAAATCTTCACAAAAATTGTTCTGATGTTTATACCATTTTGACGTGACTTTTTATATTTTTTTATCAACCAGTAAATACCAATTAAACCAGCCCCTGAAATAACAAATCCAAATCCTAAAGTATCTAAGAAATACGAAATATTTCTTTCGTAAATAAGATAAAATGGGGATTTTTAATATTAATAAGATTCCACCAATAAAAATAGCTATAATAGAAAATACAATACTAAATATTATAGATAGAATAACTATAAAAAGACTAGCGACTAGAGAAAATATAGTTATCCAAGCAGGAAATAATAATACGGTAATAATAAAGCCAAGCTCTGTAGGGATTTTTCGTGGTATAAACCTCCATACTAGTTTTGTTTGTTTTTTCCCAATATTATGTTCATCTAAAAATTTGATCAACGATGATATTAATATCCCCTAATTGCGATACAGCTTCTTCTTCACTAAGCCCTCATCAATACGATCATCAATTATTTCTTCGAAAAATTGAGTGTTTTATACATCTCTTTTTGGCGATAAATATGGTTTTTAATTTATTTCCCAAAAAGAGCGCAAAACTGTGTCTTATTCATATTTTTCATCTCTAATATATATTTATGTGCATTACTTATTACTTTCCAGTCGATAAGAAATTCCTGAATTTTATTGAGACCAACATCTGTAATTTTATAATATTTTCTTAGTCTACTATTATGTTCTACCGAATATGAGGTAACACAGTCGTTTGCTTCCAAGCGTTTTAAGATTGGATATAACGTTGATTCCGATATAGGAATTACATTTGAAACATCTTTTATAATTTTATACCCATATGATTCAGAATTACGTAAAAGTAGCAAGAACACATATTTCAATAAACCTCTTTTTAATTGAGCTTCCATACAAATATCTCCTTTCACATTATACTATACATTGCATAGTATAATTTGTCAAGTAGTATAATAGAAATACATTCTAATTATTGACATTTTATTTATAATACATCATAATTAATATAGTAAATTCAACAAAATATAAATTACAAAGGAGGTACTATGACGAAGAAATTTATTACAATTAAAGAAGATTCATATGATGAATTTCGTTGATCTACATTTATTACTCATCTAATTAGAATCAATAGCGAAGAAGAAGCTGAGAATTTATTCAAAAATGAAAAACATTACGATGCTACTCATGTCTGTTCTTGTTATGTATATGGTGACAATAACGAAATTACTCGAGCTAACGATGATGGTGAACCGAGTGGAACTGCTGGAGCACCGATGTTAGATGTACTAGTAAAAAATGAAATAAAAAATGTTTGTGCTACAGTCATCAGATACTACGGTGGAACTAAACTAGGAACTGGTGGTTTAGTTCGATGCATATGGTGGTGGAGTAATTAACGCACTAAAAATGCAATATTAGTAGAAAGAAAAGATGCTTTTGAAGTTAGACTAGAATTAGATTATAGTCTAAATGGAAAAAAATAGAATATGATTGGAAAAGACTAATTTTATCGTGAATAATTTTAGAATATACAGACAAAAATCGTTTATACAATCTATGTTATGCAGGAAGATTATGATAACTTTGAAAATTGGATCGCTAATCTAACAAACGGACAATTCAAAAATTCTATCATCTAAAGAAAAACAACTAGAATTCGAAATTAAATAAAATAAAGAAGGTGTGAAAGACCCTATTTGATGGTCTCTTATACCTTCTTTATTATTCTATGCGAAAAACTCTTCTATCCACTCTTTTAAATCAAAAATAGCTTTTTTTAACTAACTGTTCTTTACTATTAAATTCTAAATCTAACCCTTCTACTCTTAGAACTTTTTACTTTATCTATTCCTATTACGCTAAATATTCCCCTAACATATTGAACTGCAAAGTCTAGATTAGTATATTGAATATGCTTATCAAATTCTCCTCCACTTGTTATGATAAAGGTTATCTGCTTATTATTCTTATCTAAACCTATTAAAGACTCTTCTTCACATTTAAATGTTTCATTCACTATAACTATATTATCTACATAGTCTTTAAATTTTTGATACTACATTGAAATTATGAAGCGGCATATAAATAAACACTGCATCAGCACTTTTCCATTGTTTTAGAATCTCTTCTTGCCTAATTTTATCATGTTGTTCTTTTTTTCTGTTAATTTTTCTCCTTCATAATTGAACATAAACTTATCCATGACTGGAATATGAACACTCGGATCATATAAATTAATCTTTTTCTATACTACTAAAGCCTTTATCGATTAACACATCTTCACCGATTTTCCCTAAAATATTAGAAACTCTATGTTCTCCATTATAATCTGGATGACACATAATCTGTAAAATTTTTCATAAAATCACCTCAAATAATATAATAATAAATAGCTTCTTGACTAAAACTAGACAAGAAGCTATATTCTTACTAAATTCTGAGTAAATAGTATTTATAGTTTTTTTCGTAATCATCGTTATGAACACCTACGATAATATTAATTTCATCATTAGTTTGTGAAATCAATGCAATATTTACCCCAGCTTCTCCTAAAAGCTTTGAATAATCTGCCAGATAATCCTTTTTGTATTTTTCATTTTCTCTCCAACTGTAGCAATAAGTGAAATCTCATGAGTAACATTTCACTTCATCTGCTTCAAGAACTGCTTTAATTTTTAGCAACTAATTCATGAATAAACGGTCTAACATTACCTGTTTCTACAACTACAGAGAATGAATCAATTCCACTAGGAATATGTTCAATACTAACATTAAAGTCTTCAAAAATCTTAAGTGCTTTCCCAATTAAACCAACTTCATTTGCCATGTGACGTTTTTAATTGTAATAATGAGAAATCTTTTTACCTGCAATACCTGTAACAATTTGTTTCTCATCAAGGTGTTTATTATCAGAAATAATAGTTCCTTCTGCTGTTGGATCATTTTGTATTACAGATTTGGATAGGAATATCTTTATCACGAACTGGGAAGATTGCTTCTTCATGAAGAACACTTGCTCCCATATATGAAAGTTCACGAAGTTCTGTATAACTAATGACTTTAATTTCGTGTGGATTTTCAATAATACGAGGATCTGCCATTAAGATTCCAGACACGTCAGTCCAGTTCTCATAAACACTCGCATTTGCAATATTAGCGACTATAGCTCCACTAACATCTCCTCCCCCACGAGTCATAATTTTAATTTCTCCATTTGGTCTGCTTCCATAAAAATCCCGGAATAAGAAGACGATCATGCTCTTTTACAATCGCATCAAATGCTGCTTGAGTTTTTCTCAAAATCAATCTCACCTTGATAATTATAAAAATTAAATCTTTAGCATCTACAAAAGTGATATCCTAGATATTCAGCCATTAATAAAGCTGTTAAATATTCTCCGCGACTCACTAAGTATTCTTCATCGATTCCTTTACTTATCTCTGCTTTTTAATTTAGCAAGTTCTCCTTCGATATCAAAACTTTAAGTTTAATTCATTTTTAATCGCTACAAACTTATCTTCAATCATTTTTAAAGATATTATCGAAAATTTATATTATACTTAGTATGAGCATAACATAAATATAATAAATCTGTTACCTTATTATCTTCTTTATTTGCTTTCCCAACAGCACTTACTACAACAAAACGACGTGCATCATCAAGTTCCACAATATTTTTAACTTTTTAAATTGCTCAGCACTCGCTACCGAACTTCCACCAAATTTTTGATACTCTAACCATTTTAACTCCTTTTTCTATTTGTGTTATTTGTATTTTCTATTCTAATATATATTATATAACTATTTTACGAAAAATCAATAAAATTTTTCTGAAAAAAATCTAAATTTTATTTAAAATAATCATTTTATTATTTATGGAATTTAGCAACAACAAAACTACTATCTTTTTCTTTTCACTTCATCTACTAAATTAGTAAGTTGTTTTAAAGAAATTTCTTTTGTTTTCACATAGAAATTACCTTTATATTGCTCAACGCTCTCTATCAGTTCCCCTGATAATTCTACAGATGAACGAACCAAGTAATTTCTTCTTGTTAGTTCTTCTGAATAAGATAGAGTATTCTTAATTACAACATCAACTCTTGTTGAACCCTCATTAATGTCTACTATATCTTGAACAATCGCATTTCCTGTTGGGAATTTTTCCAGCACCTTGTCCATAGAACTTAAGCTCTCCAATAAATGATCCGTCTAAAGAAATAATATTGTTATTTAGAGGAACAGCAGCCTCTTGAGATTCTTTTTCCAAAATATAGAAAGCATTACGAAGTTTCATACTTACCATCTTCTACATTTGTTTCTCCAATATACTTAACAGCTAAATCATATTGTTTTAAATAGTCGATATCATTTTAGTAATATTTCTCATAGAATATGTTGGAAAATCAGGTTGAACATGAATATCAAAAAGCAAAGTGCATTACTTAAGATTATTTTATTCACAACATCTCCACCGTCTACATCAGCACTTGGGATCAGCTTCTGCATACCCCAACTCTTGTGCTGTTTTTAAATGTAGAATCGAAATTCTTGATCATTTCTATACATATTATCAAGAATAAAAGTTACTTGTTCCATTGAAGATACCATATACACGTTTTTACTTCATCAACACGTCTAGTTCTTTCTAGGTTTACAAGCCAAGGAATTCCTCCACCTACACTAGCTTCAAAAATAAACTTAACATTATTTTTCTCAGCTAATTCTACGAACTCATCTAAATATTTTGCAGCGACAGCCTTTATTAGCTGTAACAACATGTTTTCCATTCTCTAGTGACCTTTTGATGAAGTCATATGCAGGGTTAAGTCCTCCAAGACATTCTACAACTACTGAAAATTTCTTCATCATTAATAATTTCATTAATATCGTCAGTAGCTAAGATGCATCTTATCACGACTTCTAGCAAAAGACACTCTTTTACTTCTAATTTCTTTAAGTTCCTCTGTATTTTACCATTAGTTATTATCTCATATACTCCACTACCTACAGTTCCATATCCTAAAATCGCTATCTTCATAATTATTTTTCTCCTAAAATTCAATACTTTATTTTCAATATATATTTAAAAGTCTATCAAGTAATTTTTCCCATGTCAATCATTTAATATCAAGAATTTTCAAAAATTTCAATTTTTGATTATTTCGACTGATTTTTATAACTTTGTTTGGTGTAAAATTATAGTTATAAAAATTAAAGTTCTTTTTATAAAAAAACACTTGTATTTTTTACAAAGAACATTGTATCATATATACAACGATAAAGCAAGGAGATTTTTAGATGATTTACGAAAGTACAAGAGATATTAATAGAAAATTAAATCCAAGTGAAGCTATTCTTCAAGGATTTAAGTGAAGAAGGCGGACTTTTTCGTTTTTAAGAGATTTAGGAAAAAATAAATTAGATTTAGAAAACTTAATCGGAAAAAGCTATATGAGTAGTAGGCTGAAGCACTGTTAAGTCTTTTTCGTAGATTTTTAGCGATGAAGAAATTAAAGAATGTGTTGAGGAAGCTTATAGAGGTAAATTTTCTCACGAAAACATCACTCCTCTAGTGGAGTGAAGATGGACATGTCCTTGAATTATTCAATGGACCTACTAGTGCATTTAAAGATGTTGGTCTATCACTTCTTCCACAATTAACAAAAACAGCCCTTACAAAAGTAGAAGATAAAAATGACATTCTTATTTTAACTGCGACTAGTGGAGATACTGGTAAAGCTGCTCTAGAAGGGTTTAAGGATGTAGATAGAACAAAAATCATGGTCTTCTACCCTAACGACGGTGTAAGTACAGTACCAAAAACACAAATGCAAACTCAAGAAGGAAAAAAATACAAAAAGTTTGTGCAATTCATGGAAAATTTCGACGATGCTCAAAGTGGAATTAAAGGAACTATTTGTTGATGAAGAATTCAAAAAGAACTACTTTCTAAAAACATTAGGTTATCAAGTGCAAACTCAATCAACATCGGACGTCTTATTCCTCAAGTAGTTTACTACGTTTGTTTCATACCTAGACTTAGTAAATACAAATAAAATAAAATTAAATGATAAAGTGAATTTTGTTGTACCTACTGGTAACTTTCGGTAACATTCTTGCTGGTTACTATGCTGAACAAATCGGTTTTACCTGTTAACAAATTAATCTGTGCAAGCAACAACAATAATGTCCTTTATGATTTCTTAACGACTGGTGTATATGATAAGAACAGAGATTTCTTAAAAACAGTATCACCAAGTATGGATATCTTAATTTCTAGTAACTTAGAGCGTCTACTTTACTACGTTAGCGGTTGTGATAATGACTATATCGCTAAGCTAATGAAAGATTTAAAAGAAACTGGGCGTTTTGAAGTTACTGGTGACGTGCTAGCTAAGATTAAAGATAAAGTTCCATAGCTGGTTTTTGCTGATGATGAACAAACTAAAGAAACTATCAAAGCTATCTATGAAAAAGATAACTACCTGTTGGATACACACACTGCAGTAGCCTATAAGGTACTTCTTGAGAAACTTAGATAATGAGCATGCTAGTATCGTACTGTCAACAGCATCTCCATATAAATTCACAGAAAGTGTTTACTCTTCTCTATTCGAAACTCAAGGTGAAGATGAGTTTACTCTTATGAACAAACTTCATGAACAAACTAAAGTTGTTATTCCCTGAGAAACTTAAGAGATCTTGATAAAAAGAAATAAGACATAAAGATGTAATTAATAAAGAAGATATGAAAAATACATCTTAGAGAAACTAGGTGATTTATAATGGTAGAGTGTTCGTGTACCCTGCCACTTCTGCTAAACGTTGGATGTGGTTTTGATAGTCTTGGTGTTGCTTTGACACTTTATACTACTTTTAAATTCGAGAAAATTAGACAGTGGGTCTAGAATTTCGTTGGATTTCGAAGAACGTTTTTCAAATGAAAAATAACCTAGTATATCAAACATTACTAACTACATTAAAAAATTAAACAAGGATATTTCTGGTGTTAGAATATCTATCGAAAATGATGTACCAATTAGCCGTGGTTTAGGTAGTAGCTCTACATGTGTAGTTGCCGGAATTTATGGTGCATACTTATTAACTGACACACCTATTGATAAACAAGAAATCTTTACAATAGCTAATGAAATTGAAGGACATCCCTGACAATGTTTCACCTGCTATTTTTCGGAGTCTAAGCTCATCTTGTACTACTGATAGTAAAGAAGCGGTAACTGTAAGATACGAAGTCGATGAAAGATTTAACTTTCTTAGCACTAATACCAAATTTCGAAACTTCTACTGAAGAAGCTAGAAAAGTAATGCCAAAAGAAATTAAACTTCAAGATGCTATTTACTCAATGTCGCGTATTGGATCAGTTATTAAAGCATTTGAAACTTATAATTTAGAACTTCTTAAAAGGTTATGGGTGATAAAATCCACGAACCTTATAGAAAAGAAATAATACATGAATATCATGAAGTAAGAGAAATCTGTGAGAAGATTGATAGTTCTGCATTTTTCATTTCTGGAAGTGGTTCTACATTAATGAATATCGTTAGCGATACTAACAATATTGAAAAATAAAAACTGAACTTGCTAAATTAAAAATACAACTGCAAAGCCATATTATTAAAAGTTGATAAAGAAGGAACAGTAGTTCTAAATTAATATGTTATAAAATATTCGAACTTCTTCTTTCATTACAAAGAAGGAGTTCATTTTGAAATAATTTTTATATAAATAAAGGAGAAATTTATTATGCAAAAATCAAAGAGTAGCCGTATCTAGGGGCAACAGAGAATGGTAGGTCAACGCCTATTAGTATTATTAGAAAATCACCCATACTTTCGATGTTGTAAAGTTAGCAGCATCACCTCGTTCTGCTGGTAAAAAATATGGAGAACTTATGGAAAGTCGTTGGAAATTAGACCACGCTGTGCCTGAATACACTAAAGAATTAGTTGTTGAAGACTTATACAAAATTGACGAAGTTTCTGAAGGAATTGATATGGTATTCTGTGCCATTAACCTTGATAAAGAAGCTTTAATCAAACTTGAAGAAGACTATGCTAAACGTGAAGTAGTAGTTGTATCTAACAACTCTGCAAACAGAAATAAAGATGATGTACCGATGATTATTCCAGAGATTAACTCAGCTCATCTAGATGTTCTTCCTGCGCAAAGAGAACGTCTTGGAACTAAAAAAGGATTCATCGTTACAAAACCTAACTGTTCAATTCAAAGCTATGTACCTATCTTTGAAGCAATTAAAGAGTACGGTGTTAAAGAAGCATCTATCTGCACATATCAAGCTATCTCAGGAAGTGGAAAAACTTTCAACGAATGGCCTGAAATGATCGAGAAACATCATCCCTTACATCGGAGGAGAAGAAGAAAAAGTGAAAAAGAACCACTTAAAATCTTCGGTAAAGTTGTTGATGGGAAAAATCGTTCCAGATGATTCTATGAAACTATCAGCTCAATGTATTCGTGTACCAGTTCTTGATGGACACCTTGCTTGTGTATCATTCAATTTAGAAAATGACCCAGGACTAGAAACTTTAGTTGAAAAATTAAAAATCATGTTCCTGAAATTGCTAAATACGACTTACCATTAGCACCATCACCATTTATTAAATACTATGAGGAAAACGATCGTCCACAACCAGTACTAGACCGTGATAACGAAAAAGGTATGCAAATTACTGTAGGCCGCCTTCGCGAAGATAACCTATTTCGATTACAAATTCGTTGGACTTTTCTCATAACACATTACGTGGAGCAGCTGGTGGAGCTGTTTTTAACTGCAGAACTAATTAAAAAAATTAGGATACTTAGATTAATATTATAAAAACAATACTCCAAGAGAATTTCTCTTGGGTATTATTTTATTAGTCTCTTATTTTTCTATTTCACTATTTCTCTCAACTCTACTTTTTCTATTTTCTTTTTAAAGACAATGTACATGCATCAGCAGTCGCAATTGACTCTAGAGCTGCGACACCATTTAATAGTTTTTCATATTCTTTTGATACTTTTTCTCCATTCAAAATGTTATGCAAATACAACATTTCTTTATCTATACAGCTTTGTAACCAAAGTGGACAACGTACATTAGGATTTCCATAAGCTATTCCTCCGTCCATTCCTCTACCTGTATAAATAGCCGTTCTATCATCATCTTCTTCTTTTGATTCATGGATTAAGAAATGACTCTCTCCTTCTCCCTACTACTCTTAAAGTACCTTTAGTATTATATAAATCTAATTTTATAGCTCCTTTTGTACCTTCTATAAGGACATAATGTTCACCCCATCTAAATGCATTCCCATATTCAAGTACTGCATATCGTTTATTAGAAAATTCCAGATTAACTATTAAGAAATCATCTTCATCACCAAAATTTTCACCGACATGACATACATTTCCGCCTATCATAGTTGCTTTGCTCAGGTAGACCATCCATAATAAATTGAATACAATCAAGTTCATGAATGTGATGGTATAAGTGTCCTCCAGATTGTGATCGAATTTTTCCAAGAAACAGTTTCTTGTTTTTCTTCCCATCCTGTTCTTGCAGCATGACAAAAATATTACATCCCCAATTTTCCCTTGCTTAATCAATTCTTTTTGCGTGACGTACTCCATTAAAAAAATTCATAATATGACCTGCCATAAAAATCACATTATTTTCTCGACAAGTTTCAACCATAACCTTACAATCTTCATACGATAAAAGAAATTGGTTTCTCACAAAACACATGTTTTCCATTTCTAGCCACTACTCTACAGGTTCACGGTGTAAATTACTAGGTGTCGCTACAACAACGCAATCTACATCATCTAGACCTACCAACTCTTCCAACGACAAACAATTTTTTTGCATTAAGCTCCCTAGAAACTTTCTCTCCATTTTTCCGGATCAAAAACTGCAGTCACCTTCGCATCTTTTTATTTTTCTCTAATGAACGCGCTAAGTCTGCACCAAAATAACCTGTTCCAACAATTCCATAATTTGTCATATTAAAATCCCTTTTAAATTTCCTATCAAATTAGAAAAATATTATATCTATACTATTTATTCTACATCTTATCTAATACAAAATTTACAAGATATATTGAGTTTCTTGTCCAAAAAATTACTTATTTATTAAATTACCTCTACTTATTTCCAATACATCGCTAATCTAAGATATCTTCTTTTTAAACATAAAAACCCTAAGGACACCTCCTTAGGGTTTGGTAATATTTAAATTATTTAACGTCTAGAACTTGTCTACCTTTGTACATACCAGTTTTTCTATCAACACGGTGACCCATTACGTAGTTACCAGTTGTTGCATCGATAGTAATTGATGGTGCAGATAGTTTTTGTGAGTTCTTCTTTTTCTTTTAGCTGTTTTTGATGTTCTTCTAAAAGGAACTGCCATAGTTAATTTCCTCCAATTATTTTTAAATAATTCTTATTGTTCTTTAAATAATCCATTAAGAGCCGCAAATGGTGATTCTTTCTTTTCTTTAACATCAGTTAAAGACTCTTCAGAAACTACTTCCCAGTCATTACCAGAAACCATTTCTAACTCTTCTTCATCGAAGTAGTTATTGGAATATTTAAAATTATAAGCTCATTTACTAAAGGTGTTAAAGTCAATATACATATCCATTAAATTAACGTCGAATACCTCTTCTCCTGCAAATACAGACTTATCAACGTATTCTTCTCTCTCTTCAATTTCAAATGGAACAACCACCTCTTTAAGTGTTTTTCCTGAAATCATTTCGAAGTTTCCTTTAATTAATAGATCGGCATAGATTTTATCTTGTCCACCTCGAGTTAATTTTCCACTAACAACAACATCTCTAATATCTTTTTAGAGAGTTATCATAGTGTTCTACTTTAACATTTATATTTTCTTCAAAAACAAAAGTATCACTATTATTTTTGAATAACGAAGATCTTAACCATTTCATTAAATATCACCTCATAAACACATTATTTATTATATATCTTTTACTTTAAGATGTCAACAAAAAGTTGACTCTTTTTTTATTATTTTTTAGTTTGATTAAATATTTTCAGTATATTCGCTAACGACATTATGAAATCCTACAAAAATCGTTAACTTAGCTGTTAACACCATATACGGAGCCATTGTTTTTGTGATTATTCTCACTAAAACCTTTAATTATTTTTCATAGCTAAAGGAATAGTAACGAACACCAGTAGATTCCACCACGAAGCATATTTAGTAACTATAAATAAATACATTTAATAAATATACTACAAATAAAGCTAATTGCCATTGTTTTAATCGCATTATTTCTTCCAACTAATATCGCATACGTTCTTCTTCCTGATTCTTTATCATTGTCTAAAGTCACGGATATTATTCGCTAATAAAATAGCTCAATCATAATAAAACAAAAGGTATTGAAACTACAATAATATCAGTATTTACATATCAGTTTGGAAAGTAAAAACGATAAAGCAATAATTATGTTCCCCATAAAGAATCCAGAAACAACTTCTCCCAAAAGGAGAATAAGCTATAGGGTACTTTCCACCTGTATAAAAAAATATCCAGCAAGCATACATACTAAATCCCACTAAGTAATACATAGATACTAGTCATAAAATGTTAAAATTAATCCAAAGTACAAAATGCTACATGTATACAATACCAATGCTCCTACCATAACCTCTCTGGGACTTAGATTTCCCCTTCACTATCGATCCAGAAATTCCCTTCAGAATCAATCTTATCCAAGCCCATGCTTTGTGATCATAATATTCATTAAAACAGGTTCGTTGCTGCTTGAATCAATAGACAGGCTAGTAAAAACAAAAATAAATTTTAAAATCGAAAACTTAATCTCATATCCTAAAAGCATAAGTAGCTCCCAAAATAATACCGGTGCTATTGATGCTGGATAACTATGTGGTCTTGTACACATGAAAAATTCTTTTAATTTACTTTTTATTCACAACATCCTCCTAGTTATCTTCTTACCTTGAATATTATACCATATTTTTGAAAGTGCTATGATATTAAATTTCTTTCCTTCTATCCATAATCATTTTAGCATAGCGTTTTCATCGATTTATGATATAATTAAAGAACATAAAACTATTTATTGGAGGCATTCCCTATGAAAATTGCATGGATTGGAACTGGAGTTATGGGGGAAAAGCATGGCTGAACACCTATGGATGCTGGTCACGAACTTTTTCGTCTACAACAGAACAAAAATAAAACTGACAACTTAGTAAAACGTGGAGCTACTCTTCTAGAAAGAGATTAAAAGATGCACTTCAAACTTTGCAGATGTAATATTCACTATGGTTGGACATCCTAAAGATGTTGAAGAAGTTTACCTTTGGTGAAAAATGGACTTTAATTACAACTGCTAAAAAGATCAAAGTATTTGTAGATATGACTACTTCTTCTCCTACTCTAGCTGAAAAAATTAGTAATGAATTTCTAAAAGTTGGTGCATATGCACTTGATCTTCCTGTAACAGGTGGAGATGTTGGTGCAAAAATGCTACTTTATCAATTATGGCTGGTGGAGATAAGAAAGTATTTGAAGAAGTTGTTCATCCATCTAGTTGAAAAATTAGGTAAAAAGTATTACGTATTTTGGTGAAGCCGGTAAAGGGACAATATGCTAAACTTGCTAATCAGATCGCAATCGCTACAACTATGATTTCTGTCGCTGAGAGCTTTTAAATTCGCTAAAAGAAGTTGGTTTAGACTTAGATTCATTCTTCAAAGACAGTATCAACAGGTTCTGGAGGAAGCTTCTCAATGACTTCATACGGACCACGTATCCTAAACGGAGACTTTTAAACCAGATTTTTCACTCATCACTTTATTAAAGATATGAAACTAACTTTAGAAGAATGTGAAAAATGAACATTCAACTTCCTGGACTTGAAACAGCATATAAAATTTACAATGAATTAGAAGAAGAAGTCCGTAACACAAATGGAACTCAAGCAATTTCTAAATGGTATAAACTATAAAAAGATGAGTTGATCAGACGATCAACCCATTTTTAATATGTATTTTTCTCCAATTTTTAATGCTTTAGAATTTTTCGCATGCCCGATTTCTTGTGTTTTTAGCTACCGGTAAAGAAGACGGTATATAATCTTGAACAAGTTTAAATAGTTCCTCTACAGAAAATTTCTTTTTTTCAATTTTTGTAAAAGTTCCTATTAGTAATCCTGAAATTATATCAAAGACTCGATTTGCTTTAACTGTGAAAGATGAGTAACGAAATTCCCTTCCATTCACCAATTTTAATAAAATAAATATAATTTTTATGTAAACTAAGAAGTTAATATTTTACTCAAAATCAGATAAAAATCAACTCGAAGAGCATATAAAGTGAAATTTTTAAAAATTCTATGATATAATTAAAGAATAAAACTAATTTTTATATAGAGGAGTAAAATATGAAAATTGCATGGATTGGAACTGGAGTAATGGGGAACAGCATGGCTGGTACATTTAATTGATGCTGGACATGAGCTTTTTCGTTTTCAACAGAACAAAAAGTAAAACAGATAATTTAGTAAGTCGTGGGGCTACACTACTCTAAAGAAGCAAAAGAAGCACTCGCTATTTGCTGATGTAATCTTTCACCATGGTTGGTTATCCTAAAGATGTCGAAGATGTTTACTTGGAAAACGGACTAATTTACAACGCTAAAAAGGACAAGTATTTGTGGATATGACAACATCATCTCCTACTCTAGCTAGAAGAAATTACTAATGAATTTGCAAAAAGTAGTATATGCATTAGATCTTCCAGTAACTGGCGGGGATATAGGAGCAAGAAACTCAACATTATCAATTATGGCTGGTGGAGACATATATATGAAGAAATTGTCCATACCACTTGTTAAAACTAGGGACGAATATTACTTATTTTGGAGAAGCTGGTAAAGGACAGTATACAAAACTTGCCAATCAAATAGCTATAGCTACAACTATGGTTTCTGTTGCTGAGAGCTTAAAATTTGCAAAAAGAAGTTGGTCTAGACTTAGAATCATTCTTTAAAACAGTATCAACAGGTTCTGGAGGAAGTTTCTCAATGACTTCATACGGTCCCACGTATCTTAAAACGGAGACTACAAACCAGGATCTTTTGTACATCATTTTATAAAGATGATGAAACTTGCTTTAGAAGAATGTGAAAAAAATGAATATTCAACTTCCTGGACTTGAAACACATATCAAAAATATATAATGAATTAGAAGAAATAGTCCGTAAAACAAATGGAACTCAAGCTATAGCTAAATGGTATGATATTATATGAGTTGGTTTTATACATCAACTCATTTTTATATTTATCATTCCACCTATTTTTAATGCTTTAGAATCTTTTTGCATGTCCTATTTCACTTGTTTTAGCTACAGGTAAAAATTCGGTATATATTCCTTTTACAAGTTCAAATAGTTCCTCTACAGAAAATTTCTTTTTCAATTTTTGTAAAAGTATCCTATTAACAAAATCCTAGAAATTATATCAAAAGACTCGATTTGCTTTTCAGCTGCATAAGATGAGTGGCTAATCCTCTCAACAGAAGTTCCTAATCCTTCTATAATAATACTTTATTTTCCACTTTCGGAAAAATACTCTGTACCAGACTAGTTTTAAGAAACATCTAATATTTCCTCCGATTACTTCACCTTCGACACTACTCCCCTTGTAGAAATTTCCATTTCACATCAAATAGAAATCTGTTCATTTTTCATAAAAGTATTTTTCAAAGTAGTTCTGATTTCTTTACTCTCAATAATATTTATATTTGATACAAATAATTTCACTTTCATTTGTTTGGCTTTCAAAGCATTTAAGACTGTTGTTAAATCGCTATAACCAAAGAAAGGTTTATAATTTCTTTTTATTGCATCATAGTCTAAATAATCTAATACCTCATTTGCAATATCTCCACCAGAAATATCAAAAATTGCTTTTTATTTCTTTATTTTTCATAAAAAGGACATTAACTCCTCAGCTCGAACTTTGTGCTTTTCGCTCGCGTCCAAATCTTATCTCTATAGATATATTTAGTAAAGATAGGTACTAAACCCATCTCTACTAAAATACTTTCTAATTTTTCTAGTCTGTCTTTTATCTTTCAATATTTTTCCCATTTGAACATACTACTAATGCACATATTTAACATCATACCTCAGTTTTCCTTATCTATAGATTTTTCAATATATATCAAGAGGTCGTGATTCGACAGAATCTATTTCTTAGTAAGATTCTGTATCTTCCTAAGTAGTTGTTAGTAATCTAAAAACCTTATAAAACGAATTTAGATATCGATAAACCACTACATCTATAGTTCATATGAAATTCATTAAAATCTAGGACTTTAAGCAGTCCCTTTTTCTCTTATTCATTGATAATATTAATTATCTGTTCGACTTTAAACATAGTATTTAGAACGCTTTGACCACCTTCATATTGTTTATTATTTAATCGAAGAACCATTTTCCCTTTTAATTTTTCCACCTTCAAAAATTGTTTATTAACGGATTATTATTCATCCCATCTTCAATCCATTTATCTGGTGCTTAAAGTCATTCCACTAGCTCCATCAATTCCTCCAAATGCAGCTAGATACATTTTATCTTTTTGAAATAAAGAACCTCTGCATTACCGATACTCTTATTATCTTAGATTCATTACCTTTATAACTATCATCTATTTACTATACTTAGCTTGTTTTTAGTGCTGGCACTTTTTATAAACCTGATCTGCATTATATGTATCTGGAGTTGCCGCATTATACATATCAGTGATTTCTGCCAACGACATTGGAACAACAGTAAGTCCTAATTGAGCATCTCTGATATGCTTACTAAAAATCAGAAGAATATGCAAAAATACCTAACATACTGTCTATTCCTCCACCAGACCAACAGCGAAGAATTTATCAGCACTGCTTTTGCAAGCACCCTTTATCATGTGCACTTTATTATTTAAATTGAAGTTGCTTTCCATGTTAAATCACCATCGATTGATTTTTAGAACCTACTTTACCTAAATCATCACCTGTTGATGTTAGTTTTCCATCATCATATTTTATAAGAACCGATAATTTCATTAATTCCATTGACCTTACGGTCTACTAAATATCCACCTAAACGGAAATAAATTTTATCATCACCTTCACTATTATCAACATGTATAATAAACAGATGGCGCATACTCAAAAGATATCAACAACTGATTGTGATAAGTGCAACTCTAGAATTTAGAGCATCAATATCATTTAAAGAAGATATTTTCTCAATAACAATCGTAGTTTCCTTTATCTAATACCATCAACACTTCCTAAGTTCGCACTATTATTTTTAGTTGTACTTTCTTCTTCATTTCTTCGTATTTTGATAATCCCAAATACACATAATAGCTGCAATAAATATCGCAGCAAAACCTAATATATACTTTATTCCTTTATTCTATATGTTTCTCTTTTCCTTTAATTATTCTCTATCAAATGTTGGCACATAGAAGTGTCTTCCTTCTAAACCGAATAATTTATCACTAAATGTTCCAGGTTCAACATTCTGCTAAGTTTTTCTCAAACATCATCATTCTAGCATCGATATTATCGATAAAATGAATTATCTCGCTTCTTTTTATCATCGGTAATTTTGGAGAACCAAATTCATATTTACCATGATGAGCAAGAATCATATGTCTTAAAAAGTGTAATCTCTCTCGCTTCAATTCCCAATTTATCAGCCATACGAGCTACTTCATCACTCATAATAACAATATGCCCTAAAAGTTCTCCCTCTAATGTATAAGATGTTCCTACAGGTCCCACTTAACTCGATAGTCTTTCCTAAATCATGTAAAATAATTCCACTGTATAATAAATCTTTATTTAGCGATCGGATAGATAGCTACTAAAGCTTTCGCTATTTTTAACATCGTTGTCGTATGGTAAATTAGACCTGAATAAAAAATCATGATGCATTGATTTAGCTGCAGGATAACTAATAAATTGTTTTTATATTTATTTAACAATTCGATAGTTACAGTTCTTAGATTTATCATTCCTATTTCTTTTAAGAAAGTAATTTAATTCATTTATCATTACATCTTTTTGGAACTGGTGCTGTTTGAATATAATCTTGAATATCTATATTATCACTATCAGTTGCCATTCTATAATTTCTTTATTTTTTAACTGAAGCTTACCACGATAATCTAGTAAAGTTCCCTTCTACATGAATCATCTTACTAGCTTTTTAGATTTTCACTATCTTCTTTTCAACTTCTTCCCAAATTTTTCCCATCAATACTACCTGTTTTTATCTTTTTCAGATAAAGTGTTAGATAAGGTTTTCCACTTGCGCTACTCACGAATAACATTATCTAATAATAAAAACATACTGATTTCTTGATCAGTTTTAAATTCATTTATGAACATTTCCCCACTCCTTCTTTCTAGTGTATTTTTATATCCATCTTATATTTTACTTTGTATTACAAAAATTCAAATAAATACGGTAGATGACTTAACAAAACGATAAAAAGGAGTGACTTAAAATCGTGATTTCTAGAATTCGATTTTAGTCACTCCCACAGAACTATTAGACTCTAAAACCTCATAAAACTTTTTAGATATCAATAAACTACTGCGTCTTTTAGTTCTCATTTTTAACTCTTTATAATTTAGACCTTTTGGATTAGTCCATTTTATCTTTATTAATCAAATAAATCTTTTTGCTTTTTCTACTGACTTTGTCTAAAAAGCTTTTCATCTTCTTCAACTTTCTCATCGTTTAACTTTTGCAAGTTGAAGATATAATTCACGTTCTTTTGTCGATAAATTTTTAGGGATTTCAATAGATACCACAATGTAGTGATCTCCTTGACCATATCCCATAACGCTTTTAACCCCTTTACCTGAAAGACGGAATTTACGTCCATGCTGTGTTCCAGCTGGAACATTTAGTTCTATTTCACCTGTTAAAGTACGTACATCTAGTTTTGTACCAAGAGCTGCCTGTGCTGGAGAAAGTTTTTAATTCAGTATAGATATCATCACCCTTCTCTTTGGAAGTATGAATCCTCAGCAACGATTACTTCTATAAATAAGTCACCTGCTGGACCACCATTTTCTCCTGCTCCACCTTTACCACGAAGACGAACACGTTGCCCTGAGCTAATTCCTTCTGGAATCTCAACCTCATATTCTACTTCACGGTTATTGTATCCTTTACCGAAACAGTGTGCACATTTATCTTTAATGATTTTACTCGCCCTTGACATTCAGAACATGTGCGTTGACTTTTCGCATACGTCCGAGATGGAGTATCTTGAATTACCGCTTCGTCACTACCATTACATCTATGACAAGTATTTACGATGAAGAATCTTTCGCTCCCACTTCCGTGACAGTGATCACATTCTACCATCTTTACGGATTTTAATAGTTTTTCGTACCAAAACGGCATCTTCAAAACTTACAGAATGCGGTGTAATAAATCTCTCTCCTTGACGTGGAGCATTGGGATTACGACTGTGATCCTCCTCCACCGAAGAAACTTGAGAAAATATCTCCAAGGTCATCAAAACCACCTGAGAATCCAGAGAGCCTCCACCGAAGCCGCCAAATCCACCTTGAGCGGCTCCACCTTCAAATGCTGCGTGACCAAATTGATCATATTGAGCTTTTTAGTATCGTCACTCGGTACTTCGTACGCTTCTGAAATTTCTTTGAACTTATCTTCAGCGCCTGGCTCTTTGTTGATATCTGGGTGATATTGTTTTTGATAATTTTACGATATGCTTTTTAATTTCAGCTGCACTTGCGCTTTACTACACCTAAGTACCTCATAATAATCTCTTTTAGCCATCTTAATCTCTCCTATAATTAATTATTTAACAAAGGGCTAGCGCATAACGCACCAGCCCTTAGACTATTTATTTAATTATTTTTCTCAGTGAAGTCTGCATCGATTGTGTCATCATCGTTATTTGATGAAGTTGCTCCTGCATCTGCACCTTGAGCTCCAGCTGCCGCATTAGCTTGTTCATAAAGTTTCATAGTCATTTCTTGAACAGCTTTGTTTAATTCATCTTTAGCAGCTTTAATTTCTTCTAAGTTATTATTTTTATAGCTTCTTTTAATGTATCGTTTTTAGCTTTGATATTATCTAATAAGCTTTGATCTACTTTATCTTTAGCTTCTTCTAATGCTTTATCAGCTTGGAATGAAAGTTGATCAGCTTCGTTACGTACGTCAGCTTTCTTCTTTCACGTTTAGCATCTGCTTCTGCATTAGCTTCTGCTTCTTTAACCATTCTATCGATATCAGCATCAGTTAATGAACTGCTTGATTCTAATAGTGATTTTTGTTGTTTTTGAGTTCCAAGATCTTTAGCAACTTATTTACAATACCGTTTTTGTCGATATCGAATGTAACTTCGATTTGAGGTACTCACGTGGTGCTGGTGGTATATCTGAAAGTTGGAATCTTCCAAGAGTTTTGTTATCAGATGCCATTGGACGTTCACCTTGTAATACGTGGATATCAACTGCTGGTTGGTTATCTGCAGCTGTAGAGAATACTTGTGATTTAGATGTTGGTATTGTAGTATTTCTTGGAATTAATACTGTCATAACAGATCCCATTGTTTTCAATACCTAATGATAATGGAGTTACGTCTAGTAGCTAACGTCTTCTAACGTCACCTGTAATTACTCCACCTTGGACAGCAGCACCCATAGCTACTACTCGTCAGGGTTTACTCCTTTAGGAGGCTCTTTACCCATTTCTTTTTAACAGCTTCTTGTACAGCTGGAATACGTGTGAGATCCACCAACTAAGATTACTGATCGATTTCACTTGGGTTTAATCCAGCATCTTTAAGAGCTTGACAGAGTTGGGATTAATGTTCTTTCTACTAAACTGTGAGTAAGTTCATCGAATTTGGCACGAGTTAATGTCGTTTTCTAAGTGAACTGGTCCGTTAGCTCCAGCTGAGATGAATGGTAATGAAATTTGAGTTGAAGTTACACCAGATAAGTCTTTTTAGCTTTTTCTGCTGCATCTTTAAGACGTTGCATTGCCATTTATCTTTGAGATAAGTCGATAGCATGTTCTTTTTTGAATTCATCTACAAGGTAGTCGATAATAGCTTGGTCGAAGTCATCCTCCACCTAGTAGTTATCTCCTGATGTAGCTAATATGAATACTCATCTCCCAATTCTAAGATAGATACGTCGAGATGTACCCCACCAAGGTCAAATACTAATACTTTTTGATCTACATCTGTTTTCTAATCCATATGCTAATGCTGCTGCAGTAGGTTCGTTGATAATACGTTCTACTTCTAATCCAGCGATTTTTACCAGCGTCTTTGAGTTGCTTGACGTTGAGCATCGTTGAAGTATGCTGGTACTGTAATTACAGCTTTAGTTACTTTTTCACCTAAAGTAAGCTTCAGCAGTTGCTTTTAGGTTTTGTAAAATCATTGCTGAGATTTCTTGTGGTGAGTATTTTTCCCATTTCATCTTCTTTATAATCTGTTCCCATGTGACGTTTTGATAGAAATTACTGTGTTAGGGTTAGTAATCGCTTGACGTTTTGCTACTTCCTACTTGAATTTCATCACCTTTGAATGCTACTACAGAGGTGTAGTTCTGTTACCTTCTGGGTTAGGGATTACTTTAGCTTCCCACCTTCTAATACTGATCACATGAGTTAGTTGTTCCTAAGTCGATACCTATAATTTTGACATATTCTTGTCCTCCTTAAATTTATAATAACTATATTTTCAAATTTATTTGTTAAAATGATTATTTCACTCTAACAAAGTCTTATATTACTTTTACTTGCGCAGTGGCTAGTTTCAAATTATTTTTATCACTGCTTTCTTAATTTTTGAGTATGTATCTGCGCAGTGGCTACTTACCAATTATTTCGTTGCTACGCTCCTCATTCTTGGTGTAGCTGTGCGATTCTTACCCTACTTTTTCTTCACCTTCTAGGTTCAAAAACTAAAGGATTAAGAATTACGAGGTTTACTTTCACCATTGCTGGTCTGATTACTCTATCTTTTAGTTTGTAACCTTTTTGGAATGTGTGTCTAAGATTACTCCGCTTTCTTTGTCGCTTTCTTCTCCTTGCATTACTGCATGGTGGAAGTTTGGGTCAGACTGAGCATTTTTCAGTTTCTACTAGTTCAACACCTTCTGATTTAAGCGCTGTTTGTAATCCTTCATATACCATTTGTACACCTTTTTAGAACTGTTTGTACTCTTCATTAGTTGACTCAACTTGTAAAGCACGTTCTAGGTTATCCAAAACTTAGTAAGATTTCTGTAATCACTTTTTGACTCTTATAAGCATTTATAGTGTCAATTTCTTGATTTTTACGTCGTTTAAAGTTTTCAAACTCTGCAAAGTCGTAAATATTTGTCTTCTGACGCTTTTACTTCTTCTTGCAGTTTTTCAATTTGCTCTTTGTATAACTCTTCTGCAGTTCAACTACTTTCTTCTTTTAAATCTGTCGTTTCTTCAGTCTCAACAGTTTCTTCTGTTGTTACTTCTTCTTGTAGAGTTTCTTTTGTTCTTCAGTAGCCATCTCTACCTCCTAATTATTTTAAATTATTATTTAAATTATCACGAACACAAGCTATAAGTGTCATGATTTTCGAATAGTCCATTCTCTTTGGTCCAAATACGGCTATTACACCCTTGACCTTTCGATGTATTATAACTACTAGACACTAATGAAAGATCATCTATATTCCCAAGCTTAAGCTCAGTTCCTATTTTAATAGATGGTTTTGTCAGTTACTTCATTATTATCTAGAAGCTCGACTATCTTATCATCTTCTAAGAGCGATACTACTTCTTTTAATTTATCTACATTGTCTATATCGGGTTGTTTAAGTAAATTGTACTTACCCCCTAATGCTAGAGTCTTTTTAATTTTATTTTTGCAACAATCTATTTAAAGCCACCACTATCATATCATGTAGTTGTTAACTTTATTCTTTAGATATTTTTTCTAACTCACCATGAATCATTACGTGAGCTGTTGCCATATCCACATCATAAAAGTAACTTTGTAGAAGTTTATTAATCTCTCCTATATCTTCTGCAGTGAAATCCGCATCAAGTTTATAGTTTTTGTTGGAATACTTTCTCCTATATTTGTTACTAATATAACAAGAATGCTACGACTACTTAGAAGAATAACCTCTATTTTTTATTAATGCCTCATCTGTTTTGTCGGAGCTAGTATCACCGCCGTACAATCCGTTAAGTCCGATAGTACTATTGCATCTCTAGATAATTATTTTCCCGAGACTATATCTCCACCAGAGAGTTGTTTAGTTTTCATTCCTCACTATTTGATAATTCCATAATCTTTTTATGTAATCTACATAATAGCGATAACCTTTTTCCGAAGGTACTCTACCTGATGAAATATGAGTCTTTTTAATCAATCTTCTTTTTCTAATTTACTCATATCATTTCTTATCGTTTGCCGAACTGAAATCAATATTTTGAGCAATTTGTTTAGAACCTACAGGTTGATTAGTCGTAATAAAATTTTTCGACTATAGATTGAAGAATGAGTGCTTGTCTATCTATTAACATTGTCATCACCTATTCTCCAATTTTGTGTTTTAGCACCTAACTATCTGACTGCTAATCATATATAATAATATCATTAAGGTCAAAATAAGTCAATAGGTTTTAAAATATTTTTGACTTTTTGACTTTTAATCTCTCAATATAAGACAAACCCTATAATATCAAGTTTTAAACATGCATCAGAGAATATATATTGAAACAAATAATAATAAATCCTTCAAAAATTTTTACCACTTATGATATAATAAAGGTTAATCAATAGAAAAGGAATTTTTATAATGAAAATATTTAAACTTTTGCACTGTACTTTTATCTTCCCTACTTATATTAACGGCATGTAGTAGTGAAAAAGACAAAAGTATTTACTACAAAATATGGAAATAATCAAGAAAATGAAACAACATTAACTTATAAAGGAGAGGTTGTTAATAGATTAAAAACTATTTCTAATATCACTGACCTAGGAACTGATGAAGAAGCAGCCTACAATAGTATAAAGACATCTATCGACCAAGAAAATAAAGATATCGATGGACTTTTCTTACACTATTGAAAAGAAAGATGGAAAAGTAATTATTACTTGGGATTTTAGATTTTACTAAAATAAACTTTGAAAAGATATGGGATCGCTTGCATTTCAAAAATCTTCTTTAGATGAAGAAAGTTAAGCTACATAGAGAAAACCTTAAGAAAAATGGTGCTGTAGAAAAAATAAAATTTTATAAATAGAGTGTTTATCAGCTAGAACTTTAATCTTGCTGATAAACACTTTTTCTTATAAATACACTGTATTTTATCCTCACCTTCCTTGTATCTTTCAGTAAAATTCTTGTATAATAAGTAAACGAAAGAAGTTAATAGAGGTAAAATTTTTGGAACTTATTGAACTTAGAAAAGAACTCGAAGAAATTAACAAAAAGAATAACGGAATTTAAAACTTCATTAAAAATAGAAGATAAAACTGAACGAGTTGCTGAAATTGAAAAATACTGATGCTGAAGCTGATTTTTGGAATGATAGCGAAGCAGCTAGCGTATTAGTTACTGAATCAAAAAGTATAAAAAGAGCTCTGATGAATTTAGTGAAATGATAGACTATTTAGAACACTCTGAAGAGATGGTTGAATTTCTAAAAGATGAAGATGATGAAGAAATTTATCAAGATTTACTAGAAACAGTAGTCAATCTTAAAAATAGTGTTGAAGATTTTAGCTAGATTATTATTCTCAGAAGAATATGATAACAACAATGCTATACTAGAAATACATGCTGGAGCTGGTGGAACTGATGCTACAGATTGGTCAGATTAATGTTGCGTATGTATGAGAGATTCTTCACAAAACAAGGATTAAAATATAGTTACTTAAACTATCAATCTGGTGATATCACTGGAGTTAAATCAGCAACTATAAAAATTGAAGGTGACTTGCATATGGATTATTAAAAGGAGAAAAAGGTGTTCACCGAGTTGTTCGTATCTCACCTTTTTGATCCATCTGGGAAAAAGACATACATCGTTCGCTTCAATCGATGTAATTCCAGAATTCAATGAAAGATGAAATTAATATAGAAATTAATAATGAAGATTTAAAAATTGATACTTACCGTGCTCAAAGGTGCTGGTGGTCAACATATTAACACTACTGACTCTGCCGTTCGTATCACTCACCTTCCTATTGGTATCGTCGTTCAATCACATCAGAACGTAGCCAAATACAAAATAAAGATGCCGCAATGAAAAACTTAAAAATCAAAACTGTATCAACGTGAAATAGAAGAAAAAGAAAAAGAACTCGCGGCTATTCGTGAGAGCAGAAAGATATTGGATGGGGCTCACAAATTGTTCTATGTCTTTACACCACTACCATGGTTAAAAGATCACAGAACAAACTACTGAAGTCATCTACCGTTGATAAAGTAATGGATGGTGAGATTATCGATTTTATCGATGCTTATTTACATTACAATATGAAAGAAAAAGAAGTACTATAGAAAAATGGACCTACCGGTGTGTACCGATAGGTCTATTATTTTATTTTTCTCATCAAATCTTTTCTTCTATAAGTTTTTCTTCTGTCTTCTTCAGACTTACTTTTTATCTCCAGAACTTGACTATGGAAGACCTTTTAATTCGTAATCTCAGCTACAGAATAATCAACGTTACAGTTTCTATAGCAACTTTATCTTGATAATCAACCTTGTCTTCTAAACCTTTTATGCCTTTGAACTTTTCTCCTAATTTCTCAGCTTGCTTTTTAGGCTTCTTTTAGTTGTCCTAATTCAGAATAAGTAATAATATTTTTGGCTGTTTGTTTTAGTTACAACATCACCTTTATAATAAAGTGTAATTTCCATTTGTACACCAGGTTGTTTTTAATATAAACCTTACTTCCTTCTTTTTCAGAACATCCTACTAAAAATACTAATAAAAATACTGATATAATTTGTAATATCTTTTCATCTTATAAACTCTCCTATCCTTTAGATAGCATTTACTATTATACCACTAATTCGAGAGTAACGCAAACGTTGAGTTAAAAAGCGATACAACTATGTATCGCTCTTCTTATTATAGTTTTCGTATTCTGCTGGAACATCAGATGGATTTTCCTTATTAATATGATCGTAGAACATAACTCCATTTAAGTGATCAATCTCATGTTGGAAACAAATTGCTGGTAAGTCTGTTAAAAGTTAAAGTAACTTTCTCATCATTTTCATTATAACCAACTACTTTTAATTTTTGAATAACGAGGAACATATCCCTTAATATCTTTATCTACAGATAAACATCCTTCTCCACCATGCAGTAACATTTTGCTGCTGAATTTGAGATGATTTTTGGATTGTATAGTGCATAAGAAACTGTATCTTGGAACTCCTCATCTGGAATATGCACATGCAAATCATTCTTTTGAAACGTTGATTTGTGGTGCAGCCTAACCCTATTCCAGGTTTTAGTCCTAATTTTTCTGCTTTTCATCATCTTGTGAAGCAATAACATACTCTAATAATCCACGTAAAATAGCTTTATCTTCGTCTGAGATAGGACTTTGCTTCTTCAGCACGCGCTCTAAGTTGCATGTGGATCAATAATTATATCTTTAGTAGTAATCAAATCTTTTTCTCCTTTATTTCTAATTATTTATTACGGTATCTTCGTACATACATAATTATTTCACAAATGTAACAGAATGTCAAAGGTCAAAGTTTCCTAACTGACATAAAGTTTTATTTTACATAAAATATCCTCTAATTTTCTATCTTTATTTTTAAATTTTCTGAAAGTTATTTTTGTATTTTTATTTATTTCGTGTTATGATAGTACTATTGATAATTTATAAATAAATTTTTAGGAGGGTGTATTATGACTTTTGAAAATTACCATATACAAGACCAAATACAGATCAATTAAAAGAGCAATTAGCAGAAACTTAGTAGAAAGACTCAAACTCCAAATAACGCTAAAGAGACACTAGAAATTTTTAACGAATATAATGAACTTCGTGATAACGTAAGTACAATGGCACAATTATCAGAAATTCATTAACAACAATCGATACAACTGGATAAATTCTATGAAAGCTGAACAAAATTTTGGGATGAGTTTGGCCTGAGGTTAGATTCTCTATACAGCAAATTCAGTGAGGCTATGTTCAATTCAAAATTCAAGAAGAACTAGAAATTGAACACTACTCAATCTAATTGAAACTTCTTTAAAAGTATTTGTGATGAAATCATTGAAGATTTAAAGAAAAACAAACTTTCTTCAGAATATACAAAACGCTCAGTGCTAAAATTCCATTTGATGGAGGAGACAGACAACCTAAGTGGTATGGCTAAGTATGCACAAGATGCTAACCGTGAGACTCGCTTACTGCAAACCAGCTGTACTAATTCTTTAAAGAAAACTTAGAACAATACGATAGTATCTATGATCGTATGATTCAAAGTTCATGTACTCGTATTGCCACTTGGCTCGAGAACTTCGTAGAAGTTGCTTACCTACCTTACGTAGAACAGACTACAACACACGCAAAAGTTACGTAGCAACTACAGAAAACAAATGAGGAAATCGTACCCGTTGTTGAAGAACTTAAAAGCTCAAGCTAACCGTCTAGGACTTGAAAACTTTCATTCCACGATGAAGTGTAACATTCAAATCAGGTAACCCTACACCAAAAGGAGACCGTCCAACACTTGTTGATTACGCAAAAGACAATGTATAAAGAATTAATCACCTGAGAACTGATGAATTCTTCACATTTATGACTAGAAAATAACTTATTAGATTTAGATACAAAACCAGGAAAAGCTGGTGGTGGTTACTGTACATTTATTCCAAATTACAAAAGCACCATTTTATCTTCGCTAACCTCCTAACCAAACACCACATGATGTTACAGTATTAACACCTTGAAGCTGGTCACAAGCTTTCCAAGTTTTTCCAAAGTAGACATCGTATGCTAGACTAAGGCTACTGGCAACATGCGAAGCTTTACGAAATCCTCCAATGAGTATGCCGATTTCTAACTTTCAGCTGGATGAATCTATTCTTCAAAGATGAAACAGAGAAATTGCCACCACCTGTGGCAACATCAATCACTCTTACCATGTGTGTGTTACAGTTGATGAGATTCCAACACGAAGTATACAGAAAAGTCCTAGAACTGACTCCCAAAAAGAACGTCATGTAAGGAAATGGTTAGAAAGTCGAAAGAAAATACTCACCATCTCGTTACTGGCGCAATGTCTGTGAACTTGATGAAGGTTTATTCTTCTATAGACAAGTCCACTGACCCGGAAAATGCCATCTCTACCACATCGACTATGCTTTGAGCTCAAGTTTGTGCCTTCCAATTCGCAAAAAGCTAACGAAAATAGAGAAACGCATGGAAAGAATACCCACAACTATGTGACTCGTGGAACTGAATCCATTCTTTAGAGTTAGCGAAAAGAAGCTAGCTTAGAAAATCCATTCGAGAGACGGAACTATTTCTAATATCGTTCCAGAACTTAGAAAATATACGTGACTCTGTCGATGCAGCAAAATTCCCAGGATTATTATGAGGGACTAATTTCAAAGGTTCTAAATATTAAAAAGTAATCTATATGAGAACTCATAGATGCAGTGGTTTATGTAATAGTTCTCGCTTTACAAAAATTTTAGATAGCTAATAAACTACTGCAGAGAAGTGACTCAACAAAATACTTTGTTTCTTAAGTAAACGCGATTTTGAGTCACTCTTTTAACTATATTAGGAGGATAAAATATGAAAGAGATAGCGGCATGATATTGACTGGAACTTTATAGAGATTCACTAATGACAGAACATTTTTAAAATTAATAAAAGTATGAAGTTGTAGATGAAAAATATTGGCTAAATGGTGTAAAAGATAGTTACATCAACTGGGATAAAGAGATTTGAAGACTGATAACTACCTATTTGGCGTTTCTGAAGCATATGTCCAAGCAATATACAGGCCTTCATAAAAAATATCGACTTTTCAGACTGAACAAGTTATGAAACTTTGAAAGCAGATCGTGTCTATAAATTCACAAGAAACATTATAGAAAGAAACACAAGAAAAACGGACACCTAATGATCTTTTATTTCGAAGTCCTGACTACCTTGCCAGAAGCTATGGGTACATCACGCATTTTTTGTGCTATAGGTAGTAAATATATATAGAAAGATGAAAATTTACCGGCGAAGTAGTTCCAATGTGGGATGCAGATAGCAGACAAAACTATCGATAGACTAGTTGAAAAACACAATATCGATCTTGATCAATCTTTCGCTTATGGCGATACTAATGGAGATTACAACATGCTACAGACGTGTCGGTAAATCCATGTAGCCATGAACCCAAGTCGTGAACTACTAAGCAAAATTAAAGAAAACAAAGAACTAGTCTGCAAAGCTACTATTCTTATCGAAACGTAAAGACGTGTAATTTATAAAACAAAAGCTAATATAGATATCATAGAAACTATAAAAGAAAAACTCAAGGTAACGACATTATGTCATACCTTGAGTATAATCATTAAAATATTTAAGTATTATATAAGAATTCAGATCCTTCTTCACTATTAAGATTAACTCCTGAAACCAATCTATTTCCTACTTTTTATAAAAGCTGAGGTTGAGTAGTAAAATAATCTTACTTCGATCTTCCTTAATAAGCTTGAAGCTCTTGACCATTTACAGACCATTCAATTTGTTTTCTCCGTTATATTTTTAGAAGATATCCTTTATATCGATTAACAAGATCAGAGCTCATTTTTCTAGCTCCTTCTTCACTTGTTGCTCCACCTATTCCTTGAGCATCTGCAGGCAATGAATTACTATCATTTAATAATGCAGGATTTGGACCACCCAATTCAACATCAGATCTTTTTCTTTCTTGCGCTCAAACTCTCTTGCTTTTTCTGCTAAGTTCCTTAGCCTTTTGTGCTAGCTTCCTGGGCTTTATCATAAAAGCTTATTACCCGCATCACTTAATAATTGTTTTAGACTATTATTATTGAATCTTATATTTTTCTAATATTTGAGAAAGATCCTTATTAAAGTTCACATCTAGTTTAATATTTTTATCTCTTCTTCTGCTCTTATAGTTTTCAATGTCAGAATTTAACCAATTTATATAGCAGCTGAAAAAGTTTCGAATTTGTATCAAGTTTTTAGCACGATCTAGACTATCTTTTGCTTCATCAATTTTCTTATCATTTAAAAACTAATAGATGTATTCCTAACCTCTTTTGCAACTTTTAATATCAGTTTTAATCGTAGGAGATAACCTTCTGCGCAACATCAGTAGTTAGAGTTTCTAAGCCTTTTGCTCCAGCTTCGAAAAATCATGACTGATATTAATCATATCAACATATTTTTGATACTCTTCTTTTACCTTCTTTATCTTTTTCCACTACCAAACATAAAATAGTAAGCTGTAGCACAAATAATAAGGCAACAATGACACTCGAAAATATAGCAATATCATATATATTCTCCTCTAATATAAAATATCCCCATTCCGTGGTTTATAAAACTATTATCTCATAGAAAATCATATTTTACTAGAAAAATTTTAACATACAATATGTTTATATAAGTTTGATAATAACTTGTATTTCTCTGGATATGCAGAAAATTTTTAATTCATGTATTCTTCCCTTATTATAAATATTTAATAGTACATACTTTTTATTATGATTATAATCTAGCCCTACAATATTTTTGTAGTATATCTTATATCCCAAGAACTTATAAAACCTTTTTATAAGAAAAAGTCAAATACTCTTCTCTAAAATATATATCACAATCATAACTAAATGTCAGTCGATAATCTAACCTCTCTAAAATTGATAAATTCTGTTCCTTTTAAAAATTTATTTATCTCATTTCTTATTTTTAGAAATATTAGAATTATACTTTAGATAATAGTCAAAATCCGCTGTTAACAAAGTACCTCTCTACATTAGTTAAAGCATTAAAATTAATTGTATCCATATGAAAAACCTCCTTAATATACTTAGTATATTGAGGTTGAGTCAGAATGTGGGAATTATTATATTATTTATATTCTAAATATTCTCTAATCAATTCATTCCATTTATTTATAATAAACTCATGTTTTATTCTTTTTGATACTTAGTAGCTGATATGACCTCTATAAACGTAACACCTAATCCTCCCATATCCAATTTCATTTATGGCACTACTATCTTTTAGTGCTGTTCTAATTCCAACTTCTAAAATATCGATGTCGAGGGCTATAATATTTGAATAACTAAGTATTTTCTAGTTTCTCACCTCTAATAGAAATTCATATATCAAGATCCTTTTCCATACTTGACACAAATTATTAGTCTGATGTATTCTCCTAATTGTCTCATTTATAATAGTTGATGTGAAAGCTTGTTTCTTCAACAGTATACACCATCGCCATATCTATATGATATTTTTGATAGCTTATTAACAATATTTCTTATCCAATGATAGAAAAGGAATCTGTAGACTCTCTTTGCAGATAATATAACTCCACTTCGTAAATGTAAAATTCTCCCTAAAGATAACTAAGAGCAATTTTAATCCTACTGTCCACTTCTTTCATAGAAATCTTTTCTTTATTCCATATCCTCAATATCTTTTTCAATATCTGCTCTTCAGCTTTAAATAGTCTTTTTCTTTTGATAATGTCCTTCTTTATGTTATAAAATTGTCATATTTAACATGATTATGATTCTAGCTGATAGATTGAGACAATGTAACCGTCTTGTTGCTATATTAGCTGTTCCAAATATTAATCCTAAAATTGGATCATGCCCAAGTGTAGCTTGCCTCATGCCTTTTCCCCTCCAAGGTTTATGCTTTTCTTTTATTCTCTGTTCCATTTTGTGTATCAAAGGGTACTGGGTTTGTTAAAATCTCTTGCGATTGACGTTCTATAATACCTTTACCTCTTTGGTCTCTCTATTATAGTTTGAGGTTTCCCTGCACATTCTTTATCAGTAGGTCTAGATTCTTTTTGTGAAACTAATTTTTCTGCAATTGTTGTCTCGCACCTGCACCAACTGCGATAAATAAAATTGTTATATCTATTTTTAGATAATTTTTGATATCCTTAAAATCACTTTCTATAGTTCTCTTGAGTGTTCACCTGATTTTCTACCTAACTCTAATATTTTATCAGTTTTATTAAAGTTCTATTTGCTGACAGCAATTTCTTTTCTTTCCATTATATCTGTGCTGTTTCCTAGCTTTATTAAACCTAGTATCCATAAACTAATCCTCTTTTATTTTCTTCCACAATTTATGGATATCCTCTAATATTTATAGTGTTCTTTACATTAGCCCTCTCTAATATCCCCAAATAAAGATTACTATTTTCCAGGTTTCTACATCAACTTTCTTTTTATTTAAACTAAATATACTTTAAAATAAAATTTGCTTTCTCTTCCATCAATATAGTTTCTCTTATTGATATATAGTCTTTTGTTGTCACAATCCTTCTTTCCCCATCTAAATGATGCTAATCACAAAATAATATAATTTTTATCTTTTTCTAAAGAAAGAATCTATTAAATTTTTATTATTTCATCAACTTGTTTAGTATACTAAATCTATCAAACCATTCTGATTTATTTTTCAAAGCTTGTTTCCTCATAATTTGTGAACTTCTCTCTCAAACTCTTGCTACTTCTTTTCCAAAACTTTGTAATCTTAAGCTTTTATATAACTATTTCGTCTTTCTTCTTGACGCAATATTGATCTATCTTAAGACTATGATTTCATTTATTTTCGAAAAAGTAAATAATATATCCTTTATCTCTGCTGTCAAAAATGCATGATAAACCATACAATCTTCCAGATTTTCCTATAAAAGTATTTTCTATTCCATTATTTTCTAAATCCTCTAAATCAAATACTTCAATATCTTTATAATATACCCTGATACCATTTATATTAGAATCTATCTTATTTAATATACTTCTTAGTTGTTTAATATATCATTTATCTTTTCTTTTTACTTCATCAACCTTTCTTTTGCTCTTCAATAAGTATATATATACAATTTTTCATTTTGATATAATTCATCTAATACTTCTTTTGTTATTTCATTCTGTACTTTCATATTTACTGGTTATCTTTGTAATTATCTAATTGACCTTGTGACTGTTCCCATCCTTACGATTACCTCTTTCTATAATTAGCTATCATCGCAAATATTATACTGATTGAATAATTCATCATTCTGTATCAGAAACTATTGCTAAAACATTATCAACATCTATGTCTAACTGATATCTTAATTTATCTAAAATTTCTGATTCTTTTAAATTTCTGTTTTATAATTTTCACATTACTAAATATTGAAGTATCCTTTTCCAATTTTTCGAATATCTAATAGATACTTAATTGGTATTTTATTAATAGTTACTTCATCTATATAGCTCGTTCCATATTTATAAATTAATATCTCTTCCAAAAATATTAATCATTTTCAATATTTAAACTTATACTATCTTTAATATTACTACTCAGCTAGTATTTGATAATACATTCTTATTAATTAATTTGATTTATCAATATTAATGCTAATGTATTCTAGTATTATTTTATATAGTATTTACATGATTTGAATCCAAATTTAATAATAGTTTAAAAATTATATCCATTTGAAAAATCACCTATTTTTAAAACTTTTAATCAATTGATATGGTTACTGAGACGTATTTTCACCATAAAATTAGTGCCTGCTTTGATAACAGATAATATCAACTTTTCTATTTTCCTTCGATAAAAATCAATCTCTAATTTATCATTAGTTCAAAATCCTCAATCAATACCTTTTTCGTGCAGATAAGAATAAATATCATCAAATTTTTCATCATATTGATCTAATTTATGTTCATATTTTTCAATTCTAAATCTCCTCTTGGCTAATATTAAGCTTTATTTGACCAGCTCTTTTAAAATATCAATCGGTATTTCTTTCATTGTAATCTCCTTTTATTCCATTCTAAATTTATACTTGCTTCATCTTAAAATTCACCCATACTCTACTTGAATCTTTATTTATATAGCAGGATGATATAGACAATACTCCTCTACATTTCCCAACAGTTTACCCTTTAATGTCTTCCTTCCTAAATAAAAGAATATATATTTCAAGATCATATCTTCGTACTTATTTCTAACATATGAACTAATCTTTTCAAACAGTCTTATTATTTTGTTAGTATCTATTAATTTGCATTTACTAAAATAAATATCTTTACTTGTGAATTCTTTATCTATCTTCTGCTCTCTCATTTAAAATAGTGAAATTTTTCCCAAATAGAGAAAATAAACTTCTAAAAAGAAATAAATTTTCTAAATATTTTAACTATCATTTTGGAAAATCTCCTTTTGAAACTTGGTATAAATGCACTTCTAAAATTCTTTATATTTCTTTTCAATTGATTGTCCTTCAAATCTCTTTATAAAGCCGAGAATAACCAAAACCACTATCATCTGTATACACCTATTACCCACTATTATTCTTATCATCTCATTCTATACCTCCGTCTCTTCTTATTTTTTATTTTCTCCTTGGCTATTTAGCCACATCTCTATTCCATCACCATAGCTTTCTACAATAGTATAAACTTTATCTTCTGAGTTTTTATGACCTTTGCTGTTGGTAATCTATCAACATTGCTTCAAGCGATGGACCGCTAAACTCAAATGTAAACTTCTTGTATTTACCTCCATACATAAACTGGATTCTCTTACGAAATTCTCCATCCTCAAATCTATCTCTATATGGAATATAGAAAGTTTCGTCTTTATATTTAATATTACTCATTCTATCAATTCGAAAAGACTAGTGGTACATCTTCTTCACTAGTTATTCCATAAGCTATTAAATAGAAAATAGAATTCTGAGACATAATAGAAATAGGTCGTACTTCTGTTTTGTTTCTTATCCATTCGAGTATGATCAAAAGTTATTACTCTGGTTTCTCTAATTACATTCGACAAAGATTCCATAATACCTCTAGTAAATCTCTTTCCATGTTGAAGTTCAGTGTAGTAAAATTCTTCATTGTTAATCAACTCTCTAACATGTATTTTGCTTTCCCGACTTAATTGATTTTGTAATTTTTTAATAATAAAGACATCTCTTTTTATTAAAAGCTCTACTTTCTACAAAAATTTTACTAAGTGCTAAATACATCCTGTTGAGTAAGTATTATCACTTTCACTAATAGCTGTATAAATATACTCTTTGTTCTTTACTTTATTTCAAATTCCCGATTTCATCTTTCTTCTCAAAAGATAAGCACGTAATTCATCTATATCCCTTTGAATAGTCTTAAGAAACTCCATATTCATTAGCTAAATCTTCTTTTTACTAACTCTCTCTCCTCGTCTGAGTCTATCATATTTTCAGTCTCGAAACTTTTTATCTCTTGAAATTTTCCAAAATTATCGTCTCTTTCTCATCAAAAGTCTCATGTTTTCATTATATCATATAAGATTCGCTATTCAATCGTATATCTTATTTTCATTATAAATATATTCTATAAATATCATATTGACATATTTTGTCTATGTTTTCTGTAACTATCTATATAAATTATTTCATTTTTGACTGCTCTAAAATTACCTTACTACCCTCTAATTCAGTTTATTTAGCTGTTGACTCACTATGCAGTCGTCAGCTTTAAAATCCATAATCATAATTTTATTTTTCAGAATCTTTCCACAAATAGGCTCCAGCACTATTAATGATGTAGAAAATATTTACCAACGTTAGCAAAGTTTCCTTGAACTACTGCTTTTGTAAGTTGAACAATATTATACCATTAAAATGGTCATTGTGTCGTTAGCTTAAATGTATTTAATCCATTACCCATTAATGAGAATGCAAATGCAATTGTAGTAATATATGCAAACGTACTCATCTTACCATGATATCCAATATGAGTTTGTAGCATGTAGAATACAAATGAAAGGATTGCAATTGCTGTTAAAACTGTATATAATTTTGCTTTTCGACATTGTATTTGGTTTATCTGTAGATTTATTCCATACATAGATCGCACTTTTCCAAAATAGATTAAAAATGTTACAGGGTATGTGATAATCGCAGCTTTGTTACCTAGGATATAATCAATAACTCCTGATAATACGGCATTAATAATACCTAAGTAGTTACCAAGTTTACTTAATTTTTCCTGTAAATCTTGTAGATAGCATTGAGATACCAACATTAATTACAGAAATAAGTCCAAATGGTATAAGTGCAGTCCATGGACCCCAATCAACGAATTTATCTAATCTCGTTGCTAAATAACCTGATGCAATAGCGATACTAATTACTAAAACAACCCTAGTAAATCAAACCATTTTGATGTTGCGAATATTTTTAATTTTTGTTTCATAAAGCTTTTATTCCTTTTTAAAAGTATCGACATTAAATTAATATAACCTTAATTTTAGTTCTTAGTAGCTTTTTATATCCTTACTAAAAATCTACTCATTATACATCAAACATTTTCCACTTTTCAATCAATTTATTTCTTTATATATCATTACATTGTTATATAATATAAATATATTTTTAAAAATGAAAATACCATATTATCTTTATATTTTTAGACTTTTTATCTGATGCATATATTTTATTTTTAGTTTCCTCATAAACATATTTTATTCACCTTGTAAAACTTTTCTTTTTATATCAATTTGTTTCTTATCATACTTTTACTAACTGATAATGATTATAATTTATAATGGATTAAAACTGAAAGTGAGTATATTTTATTGATGAAGAAAAACAAATTATTTATAGCCCTAATGGCTGGTACTATCGTTATTAGCGGATGTGCTACTAAAACAGAAAAGAAAAGAAGAAAACAAAACTGCTCCAAGTTGATACTTCTAAAGATACAAAAGAACAACTTAAAACAAGCTACTGATCTTTTATAAAAATTCGTAGAAAACCAGTAGATACTCTACTTAAAGATACTGAAAAATTTGCTGAAACTATTAGAGCTGGAAATCTTGAAAGAAGCTAAGAAACAATATCCAGTTATTCGGCTATACTATGAACGTTCAGAACCTATCAGGAAAGTTTTGGTGAGACTGAGTGACATCGACCTCCGTCTTGCTGACTACCTTGAAGAAAACAAAACAGAAGAGAGGTTGGCGTGGATTCGCAGAATCGAAAAATTATGTGGGAACAAAATACTACTAAAGGTACTGAAGAATACGCAGACCAACTAGTAAAAGATATTAAAGAATTAAAGCTAAAAGTTGCTACTGTTGAGTTACTCCTGACGTTTAATGGTGACTGGTGCTGTTTGACTTTACTTAACGAGTTGCAACACAATCACAGGTAGAAGAAGAAATTTACTCTCACACTGACCTATACGACTTTAAAGCTAATATCCGAAGGTGCTGAAGAAATCTCAAGATTTTTAAACCTTTAAAAATCGAGAAAAGATAGTAATTAGCTAGTGATTTAACTGAAAAATTTTGCTACAATTAATGGAGCTTATTGAATAAATATAAAACTGATGAGAAGCACTATAAACTATATCACTGATCTAACAAAAGAAAATACTAAAGAACTTTCTGAAGCAGTATAAAATTAGGAGAACCACTTTCTCAAATGGGTGTAATTTTAGACAGAAGAGGCTAAATAATATGGAAGAATCTGGTAAAAATGGATTGACAAAATAACAAGCGTGATTTCTGAAAAAGCAGGAATGACTGGAGCCGGTGCAGTTGTTGGAGCTTCTGCTCTTGGTGGATTTTTCGCAAAACAAAGCTGAAAACAACGAGGCTATAGCTGACGGAGAAGAAAAATCACATTCTATGGTAAAACACCTAGCTGGAATTACTACTCTTATGCAAAAATGTGTTTTATTTTGTCGTGCTAGATTTACACTCTACTAAAGCGTGATGATGTAATCGACATGTTTATAGGAATGGACTAAATATGGTGAAAAATTAATGAACGGTGAACTTAGTTGAACCTGCTTTAAGAAACCATTATTTACCACCAAAAGATACTGGAGAAACGGTAGGTTCATCCCTATCGTTTGCTCCTGACTATTCGAGTTAGTCCAAGTTTCTTATGAACTTAGAGAATAAAGTCTTGAAGAATTTAGAGACTTACCACCTTTCGCTAGAGAACAGTTAAAAGAAAAATATACGGGTGGAGACATTTGTATTCAAGCATTGCAGATGATGAACAGGTAGCCTTCCATGCAGTACGTAACGCAGTTAGAAAAGCTCGTTCTACTGTAACTATGAAGTGGAGCCAATCTGGTTTGCCGCTATTGGTAACCGTCTTGAAACACCACGTAACCTTTTCGGATTTAAAGACGGTACTGCTAATGCAACTAAAGAAGACCAATTTGATAAAATTGTATGGTGCGATAAGGACAACTGGATGAAAGATGGTAGCTACATGGCTGTAAACGTATGCAAATGCGACCTTGAGACATGGGATAGAACAAGTCTAAACGAACAGGAGAATACCTTCGGAAGATATAAAAGATAGCGGTGTTCTTTCGGAGAAACTGACGATTCGCCCCGATTGATCTTAATAAAAAAGGACCAGATGGCAAACCTTTAATTCCTGTAACTTCTCACGTTCATTTAGCACATAAACCTGGTGTGGAATTATTAAGACGTTCATATTCTTATTCGGATGGTATAAATGAAACTACAGGACAATTCGATCTCTGGTCTGCTATTTATCTCATTCAAAAGATCCAAAGACAATTTATAACTATCCAGAATAGTCTGAAAATGAAGATAAGATGAATGAATATATAACTCATATCGGTAGTGGTCTATTTGCATGTTTTGGAGGATGGAGGGAGGAAATATATTGGCAAAAACTATTTGACTAAAATAATTTTAGCTTTTATCGTTCTTTTCAGTTTTAGTTCTCCATAAAAACTATTGTAGCAAAAGAATCATACAGTAATCTTTTTATAAAAATTACCGACGCTAATACTGCAATAAAAATAACGAACAAGACAAAAGCTAAAAGATTAATCGAAAATTTAAAAACAGAATTTGAAACAACGAAGAAAATTCAGATTCTGAGCTGAGTTAAACAAACATTAAAATCAAATGATATTAATGAAAGAGCAACTTGAGAATTATCAACTAACTTTTACTCGCTTTTGAAATGAACAAAATCCTTTAGACAAAGATCGAAGCTGAGAAAAAGCTTTTAAAAACGAAAACTTTGACCCCTGCTTTTGATAAATTAGAAAAAGCTATCGACACTAAAGATGTTGAAACTATGAAAGCAGAATATGTTAAATACAATGCTGCTTGGGTACGTAATGAAGGTATCGTAAGGACACTTGAACCTGCTTACTACGGAAAAGTAGAAACAACAATGTCATTTCTACGTAGTTCCATGGAAGTTGAACCCTATGACTATCAAACTACAAAATTATATCTAACTGATTTAAAAACTTATCTAGATGATTTCCTTGCTGGAAAAACTAGAACAAAATTCAGAGGTTAAAACACTTGAACAAGGGATAAAAAGCTTCTTGAGAAGATAGCCTTGCAGCCTTTTAAAGATGGAGAATAATGATGTCAGCTTTGCGAAAAATGAAAATTCATAGAAGTTTGTGTTTCATGATTGCAGAAGTTTCGAGACCCCAAGGCACTTCGCTATATACAAAGTAGGCTGAAAACTCCTATCATTGTAGATGGATGGTGGCTTGAGCAAAAGTACTCAGAGATCAGCTTAAGAACTCCATCTGAGGCTTTCTCATCTCGATACGAAAATCTAACTATTCTGCATTAGATTCTATGCTAATCTTTACTTGCAATGCAGGTGTGAAAGCATTAATTATCGTCTTCTCTCTAGCATAATGACATTAAAAGCTGCTAGATAAACAGAAAGAGGTTGATCTGGATGGATTTATGCGGGTGCCTTAGTGACAGTATTCTTTCTAGTATACTTGCAGCTGGTTATTTCATACTCATTCCTGCTCTATCATCTGGTACTATTAGCTGAAATCATCACGAAGAGGTGTTGTTGGTATCTGCAGTAATTATGATGAGTATCAGTGTTGATTGGCTGCCATAAGCTCTGTGGCGCATGGAAGAAATATATGGGACACAAAGTTAAATCTAGTACTTTCTGCAGGCTATATCTATGTTCACACTTGGCTTCTTGGCAGTATTTCCGTGAAGGTGCCGAAACTATTTTATTCTGTATGCTGGTAATATACCCATTAATTTCACGGCCCAAACACTAATCAACAGATAGCTCTGCTATTATCGCACAATTATCATTATGGTTAACTTCGGAAAATTACCTATTAGCAGTAACCCTAGTTCTATCTTGGTTAATAACCATTTCTAGGATTCAAAATGCTTGGGTAAGCTATTACGTAGCACTGTGTGCTTTGTTATACTGTCAAACAATTTATAGATTACTTACATATCAGGAATTTTTTACGTCTACCTAGCTTTGAAGTAATAATAACTCAACTTATCTATATCATTACATTTGTGTAATTAAAACATATTCTATGAAAATCTAAAAATAAATAAATTATTAACGATGAAATATGAGGAATAAAGTTTCTGTGGATCATCTAACCGAACTTAGAAAAGACTAATCTCTCATGCCATGTTTTGTCTCTTTCTCTTGTTCTTCATTATAGTCAGCGGATATATATAAATTTTAACTAATGTTTCAATAAATTAGTTGCGGATTTATTGATATATATATCTAACTCTTGCAGGATTTTGTTCCTTTTGTTTTCATACATTTATTTTAACATATCAAATCTGGGCATTTATAAAACTGCATTAGAAAGCTCATTACTAACATATATACAAGCGGTATTCATTTGTTTTCAAATGGGATTAATTCGGTTCTTTTTATGGTAACTCCTGCTATCTTGAAGTGACCTTCCTTTCTATCAGATGATTATTCAACACTCAATTAACAACAATTATCTATGTTTATCGTGTCCGTATTTGATATGTAATACTTTCCAGTTCCCTATTATTGTTGCATTCTAACATCATTAGGTATACTAACACCTTCCTTCAACTAGAAATAATATAGAAGATATGCATATTTTATACTTAATTGTAATAGCGATAGTCATTACACCCTGTGACTATAAAGTGATATCGTTGTCAATACCATTATAATTTTAATTGTAATTAACTAATGTTAATATATTTACAACAAAGGGTGAAAAGTAATGATTTTTACGTGATATGGGCTCTGGGATTATAGTACTTATTATAGCTGCTCTAATAATCTCTTTGGTCCTAAACGTCTACCTGAACTTGGAGATAATTGGAAAATGTTCACATCATTTAAAATAATTTCCGGGATTAACGGAAGAGGGAAAACTCGATAAAGACGAAAAAGATTAAAGTAGACTTTACAATATGTTTTAAAGCATGTCTATGAAGTCTACTTTTCTAACTCTGTTAAATCATATGGTGTTGTTGATAAACTTGGTTTTTAACCAGTTATGATAAAATAAGTGAAGCCACCCCATAATATTTTGGGTGCCTTCATTATCATCATTCCTGGGTAATAGTTCACAGGGACTTCGATTGGAAGATTACTATTCTTATCACGTACACATATTCATTGTAGAGTGTCTCTGCCATCATATTCAATATGTCCTGTACAAAAATCTTTCTAAGATCTTCAAAGTCGCGGCGATTAATATTAACCTCTTGATCTCGCTAATAAATAAATTTAAATGGTAGGTAGTTTCTCTTCTTCATTTTAGTGTGTCTAGAATGAAGACTAAGAAGATGTATCTGCATAAATCCTCATTGTTAGTGTATGATTTTTCTAAAAGACATCATGTTCAAAAAGCTCAAATATCTTATATAGCATTACTTTTTGATGCCAAAATGATGGTATATAAACTAGCCTGGGCTGCCCAACAAATGTTAAGTTTGACATGGGTCTTACTCCATTCAATACTATTCAGTTCTTCCAATAATTTACATCTTCAAATTCTAATTGTTCCAACGGGGCACCTGTAATAATAAGAATCCATCATAATATTTATGCTTTTACTTCATCAAATGTCTTATAAATTTCTCTAAATAAGACTGAGAGAGCTGTGTTTTGCGATATGACATCTGATAACATGAAGAAATTCTACCGTGATTTGGAGCGGAGAGTTTCCCTAAAAGTCTATAGTAATTGGCGTTCAGTTTCTTCTTTTTTTTAGGCATTAGATTTAAAATTAAAATTTTTATTGGTGTATATCTTGATTTTTAGCTCTATTCTCTTCTATAACATTCTCCCTCTTCCTAATAATTTATTTTTTTACCAGTAATTCATTTTGAATACATTAGCATTATTTATCTCTTAACTGTTCTTTATCTTAAATAAAAAAAATATACTATTACAAGTTAGTATTGCAATGAGGACATGATTTATATTCTCTCCATGTTATGGATACAATCAATTACCACTACTGTATTCCTATTAGATATTATTCGAGACCATTTCAATTACATCTTTTCATACTTTCTCACACCACCGAAAGCTCTCTGTTTGAATCAATTATGTTTTATCTTTTCGTGTTTATGATAATTTACTTAATATATAAAATTTAACTATTTGTCAATAGAATTCATCTCAAAATATAAACTATTTGATGTATTTTGAGAGAATAATCTAAATTGTTGTCGCTACAGTTCGAGATTTATTGCGTCATAATCGGGACACTAACGATATTTACAATACGTCCCTCTTCTTTAATTCCTTTTGAGTTAGAAAAGAGCAATTAAACCACCATGACATACATTAACATTGTTTTCTCCGGATGCTCTTCATATATTTTCCTTAAAGAATGCCTCCACTCTATCAGCAGCATCAGAATCTAGATTTCCATTCTATCTCCAGCGCTAAGACCAGCTCCATACTCGGCAAAAATCCTTCTACTCCTTCTCTATTAATCTTTTATCCTTTAATTACTTCTAATTTTTTATTCTGTTTTGAATTGTCATATGTCAACTTTTATTGTCGCTCTGCAAAACGCTACCGTATATCAATGTCATAGCAGCCAGTTCAGCCGCAATACGCCCGGCGTTCCTCTTCATTTAGAGGGAATGATTCTGATGCTGCTGATGAGGTGGAGGCATTCTTTGAAACAATCCGGGCGTGTGGCTGTGTCATGGTGGTTTAATTCGTTCTTTCTTAACTCAAAAGATTAAATGGACGT
>BNJV01003094.1_pt1 | contig 162197 bp, 235 predicted proteins | sample 8540591 | NCBI WGS metagenome assembly BNJV01 (sample SAMD00202457, study PRJDB9452) | human saliva metagenome | host: Homo sapiens
GGTTACGTATTGCTCAGACTGGTGGATTTTGGCTGCGGCTCTACGGCGAGATCGGTCGTACTTCGCGTCGAGATCGGGTTCTGGTGGTGTGTCGGGGCGTCTGAGACGGCGGGGGAGCGTGGGTGAGTGCGTCGAGGTGGTGGTTCCTGTGGAGTGGTTCTTGGGCTGGGGTTCGTGTGAGTCGGCTGGACAGCGTCGTGGGGCGGCTCTACTGGTGCCTGCGTGCCGGGTGGTGGGAAGGTAATACTGTGACGTTCAAAGTCGGTGGGAACCGCGTAACCGCGGAACGAGCCTGTTCATCGGTTTTTCCAGTAAGCCCCGTGAAGGACCACCGATGACTGCTACCATGATGACAACAGGGCCCTGCTGGTGGGCGGCGCGGTCTAATCAGCCGCGCTCGGCTGTACTCTGGATGTTTGACAGATTGATCCTGGCAGGTGAGCATGACCAGCTGATGGCCTGCTACCAGCCCTGGTCAAGGAGGCCCTGAGGCCCGCCGCTGAGCTGACCGAGCACCTGCTACGACAAGGGCGAGCCGACCACCCAGCACGCGGTAACGCCAGGAACGGGAACCACGTCCAAGATGGTGACCTGAGGGGCCCTTCGAGATCGAGGTTCCCCGGACCGACCGGGACCCTCACCCCCGTCTGGTGCAAAGGTCACGCCGCCTGACCTGGATGCCATGATCATCAGCCTGTACGCTGCGGAATGACGGTCACATCCAGCACCACCCGCCCCACGCTCACAGCTGGAGCCCAGCTCGGGACCATTTCGAGGATCACCGACGCGGTAGCCGATGCTGTCCTGAGTGCAGCGCCGCCCGCTGGAGCGAGTTCCAACCGGTGGTCTACACCCGACCCGATCTGGCCAACGTCCGCGCTGATCACCGGGTCGCCTCCCGCTCCCGGCCCCATATCGCGGTCGGGGTGACATGGACTGCATCAAGCACGTCCTGCATCTGGGTCCAGGCCGAGGAAGGAGCCTCCTCTGGGCACACATGTGGAAACAGAGCTACCAACAGAGGCGTCAAGGACGTGCTGACCGTGTGCCGCGACGGCTCACCGCCTCCCTGAGGCACGAGGCGACCTGGCCCCAGGCGACGGTCCAGACCCGCGTAACCACCTGATCCGCGCCTCCGATGCGGTTCACCCCACGGGACCGCCAAGGTCGCGCTGCTCAAGACCGCTTACACCGCCCTGAACCAGGAGGCCGCTGGCAGGCCCCTGACCGACTTCTCCGAGTCCGACATGGGGCAAGTAACCCCAGACGGTGGCGACCTGAGCGCCTGAGCGATTCACACCCTTCCTGATCTCCCGCCGATGCTCAGGCGTGTCATCTACACCCACCAACAGCATCGAGTCGCTGAACTAACAGCTACGCAAGGTCTCCAAGAACCGCGGCCACCTCCGATGAGGCGGTGATCAAGCTGCTGTGGCTGGCGATCTACACATCGAGGACAAACGAGCCCGAGAACGCGACAAGGAGAAAGGACTGCCAGCATCCAAGCGCAGGGCCAAGGGCAAGCTCACCGAAGACAGATCACCACCGACTGGAACAAGGCCCTGGCCCACTCACCACCGCCTACCCCGACCGAATCAACCCTACCCATAGACCCCGCCACACAGAAAACTGGACAGGCCCTGCGGAACGGCAACGTCGGTAGCGGCCACAATCCTGCTCCCATGTGCGCCGACCCCCCTCATTGCGCATGGGGAGCCCGATCCCCGCATACGACGATCGCCAGAAAAATCCCGTCATTCCAACAAAAACCAGCCCTGGTCCCGCAGAGGTCCCAGTCTCCCATGTGCAACACCGACGACAAACACGCCCACCAGGCGCACCACACCCTACGCAACCAACCCACCACCCACCGAGCACTGTCCCAGATGCCCTCGACACGCCACAATCTCGAGCCGGAACTCGACCGATCTCGATGCGGAGTACGACCGATCTCGGCGCGGAACCGGACCGATCTCGAGGCGGAAGTGGATCGATTTCGGCAGGGGCGGGCAGTGAGCGGCAAGAAGGCAGTAAGTAAGGGCGAAGACCTCGTCGTCCTCGCCCTGGTCGGCATGCGGGCTGATTCCCGCGCGGGCTCCGGTCGGCTGACTCCGGAGGCGTTGCGTCGAGACCGCTCAGTGCTGGTCGGTGCTGGTCAGCGCTGCTCGTCCCCGGGCGCGCTCGGCGGCGAGGGTGCGCTGGAGCTCGCGCTCGCGGGTGACGGCGGCGAGGATGGTCAGGTCGATGTCGAAGAACATGGCGATTCCTTTCGTGCTGGTTTCTTCGGGTCCCGTCCCGGAGGTGGGACGACAAAACGCACGGCCGACAGGGAGCTCCGTCGTCGTGCGTCTGAAGAAGAGTAACCACCGAACCTGTCGGTTCCCATCAGCCTGGCGCTGTGAGGTTCAAGACTGTCGAGACTGTGCGGCATCCGTCGAACGCGGCTGCGGGGCGGAGCAGGGGGCTCGGGGTGGAGCTGCCGAGGATTTTATCGCGATTCTGCTCCGTATTTGAGGCGTATCTGAAGCATACCAGATGGTGAGCAAATTTGACGGATGAGACGAGGGAGGTCTCACCATGTTGAGTCATTCCGCTCCGTATTATTCTTATGCCGTCAGTTATCAGACGACAAGTAGGCGAACGCGCATGGCGACGGCGCCGACGGGCTGCATTGAAGCGCCCTATGTGTCCTGGTCGCCTGCCGCATCCGTTTGTTTGTTACGACTACCGAAGGATGTCTCATCATGAATGTCAAAATTGCCTCTCGCATCACCAATGTCATAGCTGTCTTCGCTCTTGCCGTGGGAATATCTCCTCGGCTCCCCGGCGCAAGCCGATGAGGACGATGATTTATGGGCAGTTCCGGTTCCTATCCCGGGTGCAGCTATGGAACGCAATGGAATCTGTGAGAAGGGGGAGATCTGCTTCTATCACAACAGCAACCTCGGAGGGTCGGTCTCCGACTTCTTCTCCGATGTCAAGGACTATGGGACCTCTCAGCCTGGTTGCTATGAATTCAAAGGCCCCGGCGAGGGGCAGGGGGAGTGCATGGACCACAACGTGGCATCCGTCTGGAATCGAACCGGTGAGGTCGTGTCGATCTACAAGGATTCCGAATGTCAAGGAGACCGCGCTGTTGTAGGGGATGACGAGATTCCCCAGAACCTCAGCGATCTCATCAAGAATAAGAACGCCTCTCATTGCATCGGCTGACCTTTATCGGGCCTCGCCGTCGGGACCGATAAACTCGCCGATCATTCCGGCGGGCAACTCGATCCCGTAGCGCGCCGCATATCGCGAGATCGGTCCAGTTCCGCGCCGAGATCGGTTCGTCAAGCGAGAAGTGGACCCATCTCGACGCGGATTGGGACCGATCTCGGTGCGGAGTGCGACCGATCTCGACGCGGATTGGGACCGATCTGGGTGCGGAGTGCGACCGATCTCGAGCGGAAGTGGACCGATCTCGGCGCGGAGTGCGACCGATCTCGGTGGAGAGAATGAAGGTCACTCAGAACAAGTCGGTATCCACCCCGAAAGCCTCGACGACGGCGCGCAGCTCGGCGTCGGTGACGCCCTCCCCGAGACCGCCCGCCATCATGTTGCGAACCTCGTACATGGCCCCGGTCTCGGCGTATTCGACCTTATCGACGGCCGCGAGCGGCGAGTCGTCGGAGCGCACCATGATGCCGTGCTTGGACCACAGGACGATCACGTGGTCGCGCAGGGCGCGCACATTGTTCTCCATGAGGGTCTGCGAGCCCGGCACCATGAAATCGAGCACCTCGATTCCCGCGGGGATCTGAACAATCGTCTCGGGCTCCCAGCGCAGGATGCGGCGGTTGAACTCCTTGGTACTGCGGATCGCCTTGATATGGCTGAGCTGGACGAGGTACGGGGTTGGGCGTGGATGACGGCCTGGACGCTCCACACCGCGGTGCTCCACCTGATCGTTGTGCACGGCCAGATGCGAGTTGAACTCGCTGGTGGGCTTTGGCGTAGGGCCCGCTGCGAATGGGTGTACCAGGTGCCGGTGGCCCCGCCGTCGTCGACGACGAAGGCGGACACGTTGGCCTCGGGCGCCCCGGCGACATCCCCGCAGGCGGCAGCCCGAGCCGGTCACCAGGACCGTGCGGCCGGCCAGCGCCGGAGCGGGCAGCGGCAGCTCGGTGCCGGGGGCGGGCCTGGGGAAACGGTCGGTCAGACCGAGCTCCTCGGGCGCCGGCGGGATGGCCACGGAGATGTTTCTGCTCCGGCCTCGACGGCCCCCATGTGGTCCAGGCGGCGTCCGGCGGCGCCCATCTGGGCGAGGGCATCATCAAGGGTCGGGTGTGCGCATGGGCGGTTTCCTCGAATTCTTGGATTCTGACTGCTTCTGGATGTCTTCTCCGACCGGGCGCTGCCGCAACGGAGCTGATGCGGGTTCAGCTGAAGAGCCGCCCCTCAGCGGCGTCCCAGTCGGCGGCGTCGGGGTCGGGCGTGTACTCGGTGATCCGGGTGGAGTCGCGGATGAGGCGGCGCAGGTCGCTCAGGTCTCCCTCGAGCAGGCTGGCAGCCCCTGGCGGCGACGACCATGTTGCCCAGGGCGGTCCCTCGGCGGGGCCGGCCAGGACCGGCAGTTCAGTAGCATCCGCGGCCAGCTGACACAGGAGCCGGTTGTGGATGCCGCCGCCGACCATGTGCACGACTTTAACCTCGCGCCCCGACAGCTCCGCCGCCTGACGCACCGCGCGACGGTAGGCCAGGGCCAGGGAGTCGTTGATGCAGCGCACGTACTCCCCGACGCTGCGGGGCCGGGGGCTGGTCGGTGGCCCGGGCGGCGTCGTCGATGCGGGGCGGCCATGTCCCCGGGGCGTAGAGGCGGAGTCGTTGATATCGACCACGGTGCGCAGCGGCTCGGCGGCGGCCGCGGCGGCGTCGAGCTCGGGCAGGAGATCTCCATGCCCTGGCGCTGCCAGGTGCGCACGGCCTCATTGAGGACCCACAGGCCCATGATGTTCTTCAGGTAGCGGACCGTGTGGTCCACGCCGAGCCTCGTTGGTGAAGTTGGCGGCCTGCGGGAGGCCAGGGTGAGCACCGGCTCGTCCAGCTCCAGGCCGACCAGTGACCAGGTGCCGCAGGAGATGTAGGCGAAGTCGGCTCCGGCGGCGGGCACGGCGACGACGGCGGAGGCCGTGTCGTGACTGCCGACGGCGATCACCGGAGTGGGGAGCCATCGGGCCCGAAGACCTCCAGGGACTCGCGGCGCACCGGGCCCGATGAGGGTGCCGGGCTCGACGATGTCGGGCAGGACGCCGTCCAGGTCGAGGCCGAGCTCGGTGCGCAGGCGCTCCAGCAGGGGCCGCGACCAGGCGCGCAGCCGCGCATCGACCAGGCCGGTGGTCGATGCGTTGGTGACCTCGGCGACCCGCTGGCCGGTGAGGAAGCAGGCCAGGAGATCGGGCAGGAGCAGCAGGGTGCGGGCGTAGGCGCCGTTCGAGGCCCGGGGGATGCCGTTGTCGCGCGCCTGGGCCACGAGCTGGAACATCGTGTTGAACTCCCTGCACCTGCAGACCGTTGATCGCGTAGATCTCCGGCGCCGGGATCTTGGCGAAGACCCGCTCGGGGATGCCGCGGGTGCGCTCGGAGCGGTAGGCGTGGACCTGCGCGGACAGGGGTGCCTGAGCCGTTGACCAGGCCGTAGTCCACGCCCCAGGTGTCGATGCCGATCGCCGACAGGGGGCCGACGTCGCGCACGGCCGTGAGCAGGCCCTCGCGCACCTCGTTCCACAGGTGGAGCATGTCCCAGAACAGGCGCTCGCCCTCACGGGTGGGCAGCGGGATGGCGCCGTTGGTGAAGCGGCGCGTCTGGGTCAGGTCGATGCGTCCATCGGCGATGGTGCCGACCATGACATCGCCCGGAGGAGGCGCCGAGGTCGACGGCGCCGATGTGGACGGGGCGGGTGGCGGTCATGAGGGATCCTTTCGGAGGACGTCATCAGGTGCGGATGGGGGCGGGCGCCCCTGGCGGCCCTCGGCGGGCGCTGGGCGCCGGCTGTAACCGGGGACGGGCGTCCGGGCCACAGCCGGGACATGGCACAGTATGAGCCTTATGAGGCTATGGCCCAGCCGGTCCCGGTCTGCCCCTGGTCGGCTCCGGCCGGTATCGGCAGGCCCCGGTCGGCCTCCTGTTCAGTCGGCCGGAACCGGTCAGAGCCGGTCCTGGCCGGCCCGAGTCGGCCCCGGCCGGGACCCGGCCTTAGTCGGCGTCAGCCGGTTCCAGCCGGCTCGGCCGGCCTTAGCAGGCCCCAGGCGGCCCCGGCCCTAGTCGGCGTCAGCCGGCCCAGCTGGCCCCGTCCCCACTGCGAGCGGGCTCAGGCGCCCCAACCAGCGGCGTTGCCGCCGACGCGCTCGGCGCGAATCCTCTCCAGATAGCCGGAGTCCAGGAACGCCCTCATCGGATCGGGGGCCAGCCCCCGGGACTCGCGCAGCTCGGCGAGCAGCGGGCGGACGTCGGTGCTGAAGGCGTCGACGAAGACGTCGTTGGCGGCGAGCACGTCACCGGCGGTCTGGGCCGCCTTCAGGGCCTCGCGGTCCACCAGGAGCGCCTTGGCGGTGGCCTCCTGGACGTTGGTGGCCGAGCGGATCTCGCCGGGGATCTTCTCCTCCAGGTTGTGGCACTGGTCGAGCATGAAGTTGACGCCCGAGTCGGGGGCCAGCGCCCCGGCGGCGACGATCTCGTTCATGATGCGGAAGAGCTGGAAGGGATCCGCGGCGCCGACGATGAGGTCGTCGTCGGCGTAGAAGCGCGAGTTGAAGTCGAAGGCTCCCAGGCGCCCCAGGCGCACCAGCTGGGCGACGATGAACTCGATGTTCGTGCCCGGGGCGTGGTGCCCGGTGTCCAGGACGACCTTGGCGCGCTCCCCGAGCGCCAGGCAATGGACGAGGCCGTGCCCCAGTCCGGGACGTCGGTGTGGTAGAAGGCCGGCTCGAAGAACTTGTACTCCAGGACGAGCTGCTGATCCTCGTCCAGGGCCGCTAGATCTGGGGCCAGGGGAGTCGGCCAGGCGGTCCTGGCGCTCCCGGATGGAGTCCTGCCCGGGTAGTTCGTGCCGTCTGCCAGCCAGATCTTCAGGGCCGGCGAGCCGGTGGCCCGCATGATGTCGATGCACTCCAGGTGGTGGGCGATCGCCCTGGCGCGGATCCGTTCGTCGGGGCTGTACAGGGACCCCAGCTTGTAGTCCCTCGTCCTGGAAGACGTTGGAGTTGATGGTCCCGATGGAGATGCCCTGGTCCTCGGCGTGGCGGCGCAGGGCGTCGTAGTCGTCCGTCCTGTCCCACGGGATGTGCAGGGAGATGCGCGGCGTGACACCGGTGAGGCGGTTGACCTCGGCGACGTCGTCGATCTTCTCGTAGGGGTCGCGGGGCACGCCCGCGGTGGTGAAGAACCCGGAAACGAGTGCCGGAGTTGCCGAAGGCCCAGCTGGGCAGCTCGATGGTCTGGGTCTCCAGCAGGCCGCGGGCCTCGGGGCTCAGGTCGGACAGGGTCGGGGTGGCGGGGTGGGGCGAGGGCGTCATGCGCTGCCCGTTCAGATGCTGTGGTTGCTGTAGTTGCTGTGGCTTTCGTCGGATGCCAGGGCTCCAGGGGCGTCAGAGGCTTCAGAAGCGTCAGGAGTCTCAGTGCTCGGTTGAGCCGGCTCGGCTCACATCGGCTCACATGCTGGTCACGTGCTCGCCGTAGCGCTCCATCTCGATCTCCTCCAGGCTCTTGCCCCGCGTCTTCGGGGCGAAGACGGTGCCCACGAGAGTGGCGATGATGAGGAAGCCGATGAGGATGGGCCCGTCGATGAGCAGGCCGTTCTCCTTGGCGAGGATGATCGGGAAGATGAGCGAGATGAGGCCGGAGGCCAGACGGACGGCGAAGAAGACGATTCCCTGAGCCGCGGAGCGGTACGGGGTGGCGAAGAGCTCGGGGGACCACACCGAGTAGAAGGCCTGGGCGGACGGCCCGGCTGACAGCCCCCAGATGATCGTGTAGGTGAACGCGGTCCAGGCCGCGGTGGAGGGCCCGAAGACGAGCACCACCCAGGAGACGATGGCCAGCAGGTCCCGCCGACGAAGTAGTGCCAGCGGTAGGAGACGCGGTCCACCAGGTACATGAAGACGAAGGTCGAGGCGATGACGAAGCCCCACGAGAGCATGGAGAACAGGTCGGTCTGCAGGGTCTCGTAGCCCATGGAGCTCAGGATCGTGGGCAGGAAGATGCCGTTCTGCGAGGCCGCCTGGTTCCAGCAGGTGTAGATGACCGCCAGGAAGATGAGCGCGGTGATGTTCACGCGGCGGGTGAAGAGCTTGCGGAAGGCGCTCCACATCGACGGCGGCGTGGCGTCCGCGCCTCCCTTGGCGTTCTCCCAGGTCTCGGACTCCTCCAGGCCCCGGCGGATGTACCAGGTGGCCAGGGCGATGACGACCAGGTGGGCGAAGATGATGCGGCTGCCCAGCAGTCCCAGCGGGGCCAGGGCCGCTGCCAGGCCGGAAGCCGATGAAGGGGCCGAAGGACCAGGCCAGCTGGGTGGCGCTGATGTGCTTGCCGCGCTGATCGGTGGGGGCGAACTCGGCGATGTAGGTCCAGCCCGCCGGGACCGAGGCGCCCACGGCCAGGCCGATGACGACGAAGCCGGTGAACAGCATGGCCAGATTGGCCGCGAAGACGACGATGAGGCCGCCCAGGGCGTACAGGGAGCAGGTCGTAGGTGTAGATGAACTTGCGGCCGTACTTGTCGCACAGGGGACCGCCGATGAGCGCCCCGATGGCTCGCGCCGAAGGCGTTGAGCTGAAGGCGGCCAACAGGCCCTGGCGACGGTGCCGTCGTCGCTGGGGGTAGGCTGCGCCCCAGAATCCGAGGGACGTGGCGATGGCGATGATGGAGCCGGAGTCGATGTAGCCTGGACATGGCGACCGCTGCGGTCGCCTTCCATCCGGTCAGTGGCTTGCTGGCCATGCTCTTCTCCTTGAGGGACGAGTGTGGGGATCGGGTAAGAGGGGTATATAGAGAGTTAAGTGATAAGGGAATCGAGTCAGTCCAGGCGGAAGTACTGGGGCAGGACGGCGGCGCTGCCGCCGCTCGGCTGGACGAAGTACTGGGCCATCTCCGCCTGCCAGCGGGGTGCTGACCTCGCTCGTCCTCCATGGCGGCCGTACCGCGGCGACGTCGTCGGATTCGAAGTAGCCCACCACCAGGCCGTCCTCGGGGCGCAGGAAAAGGGAGTAGTTGCGCCAACCGGTGCGATGCAGCGCCTCGCGCATCTCCTGCCAGACGCGCTGATGGACCTCGACGTACTCCGTGAGGCGCTCGGGGCGGACCTGGAGCAGGAAGCAGCAGCGCTGCCGGGAGCGGGCGTCCGTGGTACTCAGCAGGTTCTCCAGCGAGTCGGCGGGTGTTGTCGTCATTGAACATCCTCGTTTAGGGGAGTGGGCGATCCGATATGAACCGTTTCAAGAGAGAGTTTACCCGCCGCTGGGCGCCTCCTCAAGGGTGGGCTGCTCCTCGTCTTCACTCCGTCTGCCGGCTCGTCCGGCCGTGCCGGCCCGTCGGCCCGCCACTGCATCCGTCCGGCGTGCCGGCCCGCTCTGGTGCGTCGCCCGCTCTGGCCTGGGGCGAGGCGCGTCCATGTAGTTCCCGCCCGCCCTGTTCCGCCCCTTCTCTGAAAAACGCAGCCGAAGGCCGTTATCCTGCGTGCAGAATCGATCGGTCAAGGGCATGATGAGGAGGGTGCCGTGGCTCATCCTTCGGTGCGCGACGCGTCGCTGAGAGGGCCGGCGTCTCGGTCGGCACGGTCTCGCACGTCCTCAACCACCCCGAGGCGCGTGGCCGGACCAACCTTGGACAGGGTGCGCGCGGCGATCGACGAGCTCGGCTTCGTGCGCTCGGAGACCGCCCGGCGTCTGCGCCATGGGGGCTCCTCGTTGGTCGGGGTGCTCGTCCACGACATCTCCAACCCCCTTCTTCACCGAGGCCGCCCGCGGCATTGAGGACCGCCTGCGCGAGGACAACCGGGTCCCCATGCTGAGCTCGACCGATTCTGATCCGATCGCGAGCGCGAGCTCAGCTGAGCCTGCTGGCGGGACTGACGTGCGCGGCGTCATCGTGACGCCCTCGAGCTGTACGCTCGACAATCTCGCGATGCTGGCCGGGCGCGGAATCCCGAGTGGTTCCTCGCGGATCACCCGCCGATCTCCGCGGGCCTCGTCCACCGTCTCCGGCGACGACGTCGCGGGCGCGCGCGCCGCCATCGCCCATCTGGCTCGATCTCGCCATCGGCGCATCGGCTTCGTCAACGGCCGCTGTCGGTCGAGGCAGTCCGTCGACCGCCGCAATGGCGTGCTGACGGCGCTCGCGGATGCTGGACTCGAACCCGCCATGGTCCTTGCGGAGATCGGAGGTCGGTGGGGTACGGGTACGCGGCTGACGCCGGGGCGGTCGGGCCGCGGCGCTCCTGCAGGCGGAGTCTCGGCCGACGGCGCTGTTCTGTGCCAACGATCAGCTGGCCATCGGCGCCATGCGCGAGATCCGCCGTCGTGGACTGAGCATCCCCGATGACGGGCCATTGTCGGCTACGACGACGTGGCGATCGCCTCCGAACTCTATCACCCTGACTGGGATCAGTGTTCACGTACCCATGCGCGATATCGGTCGTGCTGCCGCGAGATCTGCTGCTCGCCGACGGCCTGAGGTGCGGCATGTGGCCTTCGCCCCGAGCTCTGCCGTGCGCGCCTCGACGTCGGGCCGGCTCGCGCCTGAGCCGGGTCGATCGCGGGCTGGAAGTGGACCGATCTCGGCGCGGGGTACGACCGATCTCGAGCCGGAACTGGACCGATCTCGGCGCGGGGTACGACCGATTTTCGAGCCGGAAGTGGACCGATCTCGGCGCGGAGTGCGACCGATCTCGGGTGAGCGGAGGTGCAGGCGGGCCGATATTGTGATACCGCCCGCGTTTTTCCTCATAATGAGCAGTGAGGCGTCGTAGGCTGATCATGTTGTGTGCGCCGGGGGCATCCCGGCGCCCCGTCGAAGGAGCCTCGTCGTGTCGGAATCCCAGAAACCGCAGGCCAACACCCCTCGACCCACGAATCAGGTACGGCCTCGCCTCCGGCGGCTGCGGCCCAGGGTGAACAGCCGGGCCAGGCCCCGTGGGGCGAGATGTCCGATGTCTCGTACTCAATGGAGACTGTGACAGTGGACCCGAGCACATTGAGCATGCTGCGCGGCTCGGGGCAATCCCAAGCGCCCTCGCAGCAGGCTCCTGGTCAGCCTCAGCAGGCTCCCCGGGCAGCCGCCTCAGGCTTCGGCGCAGCAGCCGCAGCGAGGCTTCCGGGCAGCCTCAGGCGGCTCCGGGGCAGGCGCCCGTGACGGGCCCGCCGCCGGTGCAGGTCCGGCCTCCGGGTGCCCTGTTGCTGGAGGCCAGGCGACGTCCGCAGCCTCCGGGAGGACCGGGCGTCTCACTCACCGGAGGGTTCTGCGGCGACGGTCGTTCTTCCATCAGGAGGATTTAGAACATCTGGTGGCGGATCCCTGCCGCCCCCGCCTCCGGAGCCCAGGCGGCCCCTGACGGCGGGTCCGCGGGATACTGGGCCGGGTTCCGGCACCTGGGCCGGGCCCGCCTGCGGCCAGCCGGCCCAGGCCGCGGGGCCCGCGACGTCATCGACCCCGGTGCCCGCGACCTACTCGATGCCGCGACCGCCGCCCGGCAGGGGCCCCTTCATCGGCGCATGCCCGGCGCCTCTCCCGCAGCTTCTCCGCAAGGACCCGCGGCTCAGCCGATGGGCGTCCCCATGGGCCCGCCGCCCAGCAGGGCGGTGCCTTCACCGTGCCCGGCGCAGCGAATCCCGCAGCCCCGCCCATGTCGGCCCCTCGGGCCGGCGCTCATATCGGCCCTTCGGGTCCCACCGTCTCCGGCTCGGCCCCGGCTGGGCAGGCGGCCTTCACCTCGCCTACCCCGCTGCCGGTTCGACTGTGCCTCAGCAGTCTCAGCCTCAACAGCCCGCGGCGCCCGCAGCATCGGCGCCGCCCGCCGGCGGCTCGCCGGGGCGAATGCCGCCGGACCGTCCGGCAGTGCGACCTACTCCGCAGCGGCTGGCTCCAGCCTCGGCGACTACTTCCCCGAGGTCGCCGCCTCCCAGGGGACGCGGGTACGGGGGCCGCTTCCGGGGTGCAGACGGGCGGGTGGCCCACCGCTCGTCGTCGCCGACGTCGGCCGCGAACCTCCTCGACGTCGCACCCGGTGAGTCCTTCGGCGGATGGATGCTGGCAGTCCTCCTGTCCGGCCCTGCCCCTGATCGGCCTCATCTACCTCTGCGTGAGTGTCCTTTGGCGGATCGGCGTCGGCCTCGCGCCGCAACTGGGCGCGCGCCGTCCTCGTATGGCGGGTCATCGCCATTGTGCTGTCCGTGATCTTCGGAGTTGTTATCAGCGTCCTGGGTTATCAGCTCGTCATGGGATGACGACCGGGCGGCCAGCGCAGTGTCAGCGCCGGGCCGCCCGGGGTCTCTGTCGGGTCCGTTCTTCCGCTCTACCGCATCTACTGCATGGGTGAGAAGCGCACGGCTGTCCCGGATGCCGTCACCATGAGCATGCCGTTATCCGTGCCGAGAGTCTCGTAGTCGATGTCGACGCCGACGACTCCCTCGGCGCCGAGCTCCTGAGCGCGCGCCGTCATCTCCGCCAGTGCCGTCTCCCGGGCCTGGATGAGCTCGCGCTCATAGGACTCCGAGCGACCCCCGACCACGTTGCGGAAACCGGCGGCGATGTCCTTGAACATGTTGACTCCGGCGATGGTCTCGCCGCAGACGACGCGCAGGTACTGGGTGACGGGATAGCCCTCGACGGTGGGCGTGGTGGTGACGATCATGTGCTCTCCTTAGAAACGATGGGTCTGGACTGCGCGAAGCAGCTGCGGCCTATCCTTCCAGGGGGCGTCGCCGTCGTTATCCTCCCCGCGTCGGAAGTGGCGGTCGTCGTCGCGTCCTCCTCTGGCACGAGGGTGCGGAGCCGAGAAGTACGAGGAGGAGACCGGCCGGGTGGGGAGGACTGCACGATTGCCGGCACGCGCAGGGAGTGCGCATGTGCGGCCCGAAGGCCTTAGGGTGAGTTTCGGTATTCTACCGCTCTCATCAATCATCCCGTTCCCGTCATGAGAGCCCTCCCAGGCGCAGCCGCCGTTCTACCCCAGGTGGGTGGTCCCGTTTCTCCAGCCCGTCTACTTCGCGCCTCCTCAGTCGCCGGAACACCCTGCGGATTCCGTGGGCTCGTGGATGCTGGCGCTGTTTCTGACCAGCATCCCCATCGTTGGTTTCATCTATGTGCTCGTAGTCGCCTTCGGCGGTTCGGCCTCCCCATCGCGCTGCAGCCGGGCGAGGGGCGATGCTCCTGTGGCAGATCATCGCCATCATCCTCGTCGTCGTCTTCATCGCCCTGGGCGGGTGGGCCCTGTTCGGAGTCTCAAGGCTCGTACTGAGAGCTCTTGCCTGGGGAGCTCTGCCGGACTCGCCGGGCCCGCACCGTCATCGCGATTGGAGCGCGGCGAGAGTTCGGGCGTAGCGCGGCCCGATCTCCCTCGGGGGTGACGGTCGCGCCGTCGTGCTGCCATTCGGCAGGTTCTCGACCCGGAAGGAGCGTGCGCACCGCGCACGCCAGCGGGACTGAAGGCCGCCGCATCCGTGTCACCGTGTGCCCGGCCGGGCAGGTTCCCCGCCATCGTCCCTCCATGCGCGGCGCGTGCGGGTCGACCAGGCGCGCCGGCCGGTGGAGCCGATGCGCCGGGCCTCCGCCCGCCACACGGCGTCATGCCCGTGGCTGGCGCCCACGCGCGCGTGCGCGATCCGTGGAGGATCGTCTCGCGGACCTCGGCCCGTCGTACAGCCGCATGAGGTGGCGCGAGAGCGTGATCCGGCGACGCGCGTGGTCGGTCTGCCCGGCCTCGTCGTCGAGCGCGGTCCAGGTCCAGCTCCAGTCCTCAAGGCCGTGGGTCGCCATGAGTGAGCGGGCCAGAGCCAGGACGTCGGGCAGGTGCACGGGCTAGAGCGTAGCGACCCGGCCCGGGTTCTGGACGCCGCTTCGACATGACGTGCGCGAAAGCGGTCTTCTCGCCCGCTGCGGGACTGAGCGAGGGCCGATCGGTGGGAGGTTGATCGGGCGGAGAGGCGCGTGGCCCGGTGCCTGGGGACGTGCCGCCGGGTGCGCGCTGCCGTAGGGCGAGCGCGTGTTCATAATCCGCTGCCCTGACGGGCTCGGCCCGCCGCGTCGATGTGGCAGCATGGCGACGATGCCTCAACGTCCCCATCCCTCCTCCCGCCGTCCGTCTCGGGGCGGCCGAAGTCTCCCGCGCGACGCGCGCTCAACGTCCGCGTCCGCGCGCTCGACGTCCGCGCGTCTCGGGCCGCTACCCGCCCCTCCGGGGCCAATCCGCGCTCCTCCGGGGCCAGGGGCGCGGCCACGGTCGTCGGCCGCGCCGCCGCAGCCCGCTGAAGCGCCTGCTCCTGTCGCCTTTGGGCTTCCTGCTGGGAGCATTCGTGATCCCGTTGCGGTGGGGCTGCTTGCGGACAGACTCATCGGTTCCGCACCGACGCAGAGCGCTGCGCCGGCCACCACTCACACCGAGCCGGCCCCTGTCAGCACCGACATGACCGGCTTCGATGCGGCCCACATCATTGACGACGACGTCTTCTACGACTCGACCACCATGACGACCAAGGAGGTCGCGGCTTTCATCGAGGAGGGTCAACAAGGGCTGCCAGGACGGCCTCGATGGCACACACTGCCTGGCGGAGGCGACCTTCGACACCCAGGACCGCGAGACGACCACCGCCTGCCCCGGCGGCTACAGCGGCGCGGTCGCGGAGAGCGCTGCGCAGATCATCTCCAAGGTCGCGACCGCCTGCGACGTCAATCCCCAGGTCCCGCTGGTGCTGATTCAGAAGGAGCAGGGATTGCTCACGGCGTCGGGCGAGTCCCTGACCGCCGGCGACTACGAGGCCGCCGCCGGTTACGCCTGCCCCGACGGCGCGCAGTGCGACTCGGAGTACGCGGGCTTCTTCCATCAGATCTACGGGGCCGCCATGCAGTTCCAGATGTACCGCCCTGAACCCCGAGACCTACGATGTGATCGCGGGCGTCCCCCTGCAGTTGGCGTACTCCTCCGGACTCCGCGTGCGGCAGCGCCGAGATCACGGTGGCCAACCAGGCGACCGCCGGCCTGTAGCGCGACTACACCCCTACCGGCCCAACGCCGCCGCATACACCGGCGGGGACGACTGCACCAGCTGGGGAACTGGAACCTACGGGTATTTCCGCAGCTTCTTCGGGGATCCGGCGCCGTCCGACGCCGGTGCCGCCGGTGCTACCGACAGCCCAGGTGCCGCTGACACCCCGGCGCTGCCAGGTGCCTGGCGCGGGCGCTGCCGACAGCCCTGACGAGCCCTGACAGCTCTGATGGCCCTGACACTGCCGGCACCGCGGGTGCCGCTGAGCGCGCCAGACGTCGCCACCCCAGACGCCGCTGACGCTGCTGGCGCCGCCGAAACCGCCGACGGCTGGGTCGCGGGCCGCCGTCGGGCCCTTTCGGACCGATCTCGGTGCGGAGTGCGAGCGATCTCGGCGCGAAGTGACCGATTTCCGAGCCGGAGTGCGACCGATCTCGCGGCGGAAGTGGACCGATTTCGAGCCGGAGTGCGACCGATCTCGCGGCGGAACTGGACCGATCTCGGCGGCTGGAGGCGGGGCGCGGCACGGCGAGCGCTTGCTGGGCGGCCTTGAGAGGCTGCCGCTGGGAGGATGCGGGCATGGGTGGCAATCGGTCCTGGCGACGACCTGGGTCGTCGTGGAGTACGCGATCAGGATCGTCGCGCTCGGGGACCGTGCGGAGAACCGCCGGCTCTCGTCGTCGACGGCGTGGCTGCTGCTCCATCTTCCTGCTGCCGGTTCGTGGGCCTTCCCTCTACATCTTCCTGGGCGGTCCGTGGATCCACGGCAAGCGCCGCGCGCAGCAGACTGCCATCAACGAGTTCGCCCTGGGTCCACCAAGGACGTGCCCTACGCGCCGAGGACAGCAGGCACTCGCCGCACCTGGACTCGGTTCTGCGGATGAACCGCACTGACGGGCCTGCCGTGCGTGACCGGCGACGTCGTCGCCCTGCACGGCGACGCGGCGGCCACCTACGCCGAGATGGCCGCGCCATCGACGCCGCCACCGTCACGTCCACGTCGAGTTCTACATCCAGTCCTGGGATCCGGTCACCGACGTCTTCTACTCCGCGCTGGAGCGGGCCGTCGCCCGCGGCGTGGCCGTGCGCCTGCTGGTGGATCATCTGGGGTCGCGCAGTACCCCGGCTGGAGGAGGCTGGGCGGTCGCTTCACCGCCGCGGGCATTCAATGGCGACTCACGATGCCGCTGCTGCCGCACGAGCGGGCGCTTCCGCCGACCCGACCTGCGCAACCACCGCAAGCTCCTCGTCATCGACGGCGAGCGGGCCTTCATCGGCTCCCACAACATCATCGACCCGAGCTACCGGCTGCGCTCCAATATTCGGGCCGGACGCACTTGGGCGGACCTGAGCGTGGAGGTCACTGGGGACATCGTCGTCGAGGCCGAGGCGGTCTTCGAGATGGACTGGTACTTCGAGTCCGGCGAGGTGCTCGACCTCGACGGCATTCTGCCGCAGCCGGCGGGCCCGTCTCGGTGTCGCAGGTGCTCAGGGAGGCGGCTCCCGTCAGCACTCCAGGCCGCAGCGGCCGGCCCGACGCCGTCGTCAATGCAGCTGGTGCCCTCGGGCCCCGGATACCCCACTGAGCCGAACCTGCGGATGATCCTGTCCCTCATCCCAGAACGCCACCAAGCGGGTGTCCATCACGAGCCCCTCTCGTTCCCGACGAGGCGCTTCTGGCCGCGATGACGACGGCGGCCTATCGCGGCATCGAGGTCGAGCTCTTCGTGGGGCTGGAGTCGGACCACTTCATCGTCAACCATGCGCAGCGCTCCTACTATCAGGCGCTGCTCGCCGCCGGTGTGCGGATCTACCGGTACCCGGCGCCGACCGTGCCGCACGCCAAGTACATGACGGTCGACGACGAGATCGCCGTCATCGGCAGCGCGAACATGGATTTCCGCTCCTTCGCCCTGAACTACGAGGTTATGCTGCTCGCCTTCGGCGGCGATCTCGACGACATGCTGCGCGCCAACGACGCCTACTACCGCACCACGTCCTCCGAGCTCACCGCCGAGGAGTGGGCGGCCGAGCCATGGTGGAAGCGGTACGTCGACAACGTCTGCCGGCTGCTGTCCGCCGTCCTGTGAGGCGCGGCCCGTGAGCCCTGTGAGGCGCAGCCTGGCAGGCGGCGGGTGCGGAGTTCACGGTGCGCCGTCGTGTCTTGGCGGCCGATAGACCGATCTCGGCGCGGAGTACGACCGATCTCGAGGCGGAACTGGACCGATCTCGGCGCGGAGTACGACCGATCTCGGCGTTAGGACGGGTTGTTGATGATCGCTTCGAACAGGGCGATGCCGGTGGACAGGTCCCGCAGCCGCATGGCGTAGGGGTGATCGACGAAGAAGTCCGTGATGGGGCCGAGGTCCACGGCTGCCATGGGCTCATCGCCGTGCTCGGAGACGGCGGCTGCGACCGTGCCGTCTCGCGCACGATGAGCCGGACCTGCTGCGGTGAGTCCTTCGTCTCGAAAAGAGGGTTGACGCGCGCCATCGGGCGGATGTCGGCGCCCAGGGCCTCCAGGACCGGGAGGACGTCGATGCCTCCGTCCGGGGTCGCCAGGTCGATGCGCGGCAGCCAAAGGCTTACCTCGGGGACAGACCCTCGCTCTCCGCCTGGTCGAGCAGGGCGCTGGCCGCCGCCACGTACCGCTGGGCAGCTCCTCCGGCAGAGTGCCCTTGTCCGCAGCACGATGTCCAGGGCGAAGTCCTCCGCGTAGGGCACGCGCAGGACCTTCCAGGTCACCGAGCCGGTGGTCCCCTCGGTGCAGACCATGCGTGCTCTGCTGCCTCATCGTGGGGACCCGGACGACGCTGCCGTCCGCGCAGGTGAAGTCCTCATCCTGGGTGCGTCTTCGTCGAAGAGCTCCTTCCCACTGCGCGGCGAAGAGCACGACGTTCTGCAGCGCGAGGTCGATCGTGGTGGCGTCCAGCGCCGAGGACTCGATGAGGCCCGCCGTGTTCTGCTTGACCCACTGTGGAGGACATCCTGGGCCTTATCGACATCGAGCCCGTCGCAGGGTCCGCGGAGAACCAGTACCGGACGTTGTCGATGAAGTCCTGGCTGACCTCGGTCGGCCTCATCGTGATCGATGATGACGATCTGGTCGGCGACGTGCACCAGCGGGATGCTCGGGGCCTGTCTCGTCGGGCTTGAAGCCGGAGATCGCCGTCGTGAGCGAGCAGCGCGGTCTGGATCGCGGACCAGGTCGTGCTGCGGGCTCCTCATCCGCGGCGCCGAGCAGCTTGTTGAGCCCCTGGGCCTCCGGGTCCGTGGCGCCGAGTGAGGGCCGCCGCCAGATTGAGGGCGAGGATGCCGGGCTCCCAGGGCGTTGGCGTGTGCGCCATCGGCCAGCTGGGCCGATAGGGAGGGCGGCGCCCAGGGCGTCGCAAAGCGCTGACAGCGGCATTCCGGGTCCGGCGCTCTCCTCCAGGGTCAATTCGGTGCGTGCCCTGATCGCTCTTCAGCACGCAGTTCCGCCGATGTCGCGTTTCAGATGGAGCATCCGGCGAGGGCGCTGGCGGCGATGGTGGACAGGAGAAGCATGGTGCGACGACTCGGACGGAGTGCGGTCTGCGCGAGTCGGCGGCGGGTGTTGAAGGTTGGAGCGGAGCGGTGATCGGCAGAGTCGGTGGCGCTCATGGGCCAGAGTCTGCCTCTGGGAGGCTCCGGAGAAGGGTGGGGAATCCGGAGAAGAGGGAAGGTGTGTCTGGGAGGACGCGCCGGTGCATGAGCGCCTCGGCCCGGCTCGACCGAGGCCACTGACAGGGCCACCGACCGGCATTGCACACTCGCGCGTGAGCCGTTTGTTGAGAAACCGCGGAATCATGCGGAATCGCGTTGTGCATCCCGGCTGATGTCACGTTCCCATGTGCGTACCACCCCCATGCACATGGAGCCTGCCACCATGTTTTGATGACTCATGCAGAACCGCGGATTCTCAAAGGAAAGTGGTTTTGTCCTCGCGGCGCTCCCCGCCGTTATGTGTGCAACCTGCTCCCCGGATGCCCCGAATCCGAGTCCTGATTAGGGCGAATCGGGCTGAATCGGATCGAATCGGGCTGAGAGCCAGTCGCTCTAAAAGTTGGGTCATGGTCCCGGATAGCGCCCCAAGACCCTAAGAGCGCTGCTAACCCTGCGAGCGTGGGTATTGCTGAGAGCGCTGCTAACCCGACGAGCGCCGGTATCCCTGCGAGCGCCAGTAGCGCTGGCAGTGCCGGCAGTCCCGACAGGGCCGGCAGCGCCGACAGAGTGACCATTTGCCGAGCGCGGCGACCGCCCCGCGGGTGCCGCAGGTCCTGCGAGCCTTGAGAATCGCCGCCGAGCACCGACGGCTGCGGCGAGTCGTCTTCCTCGCGAACGACATGCACCGCCCCAACGGCATCGTCAGCGCCACCGACCTGCTCGCCACCGAGATGAGGGCGCGCGGTCTGGCCGTCGACATCTGGTGCTTCGGCGCCTGCGACCCGGAACTGCGCGAGCGCCACCATGTCATCGACGTCGTGCCCGGTCGCCGCCTGACCACCAAGATGCCCGGCTTCGCCAACTCCAAGGCCGCCCTCAAGCCGATTCGCCATCTGATCACCCTGGGCTGGTGGCCCCTGGGCGTCAGCCCGCCTGCGCCGCCTGGCCAGCCGCTGGGAGAAGGACCCTCCGTCATCGCGCGCGGGCCTGGGTCGGTGCGCCTGCTCGACCAGGCGGGCGTCCGCCCCGCTCACCTCGTCTCCCAGGTCCACACCGATGTGCCCGCCCTGACCACCGTCCAGCGCGCCCTGGTGCGCGGCGCCGCAACCGTCTCGGCCGCCGTAACCGCACTGACGCCGCAAGGCGCCGACGAGCTGCGCTCCTGGGACATCAATGCCGTCCCCATGACCAACCCGTGCCCCGACTTCGCCGGGGCGGCCGATCCGGGAGCGCTCGCGCACCTGTCGTCTTCCTCGGGCGCCTGTCGGAGGGCAAGCAGGCGGACCACCTCATTCGGGCCTTCGGGGCGGTCTCCCGGCCCGGCTGGCGCCTGCGGATCTACGGCTCCGGGCCCCAGGAGGGGCGCCTGCTCGAGCTGGCGGCGCGCACCGGAGGCGATATCGAGCTGTGCGGCTCCGTCGACGACGTCGGCCCCGTCCTGGCAGGCGCGGCCATCCACGCCCTGCCCTCGCGCTTCGAGGGGCTGGGCATGTGCATCCTGGAGGCGAACACAGCTGGCGTGCCCTCGGTGGTCTACGACTGCTCGCCCGAGGGTGCGCCTGGCGGGCGGGCCGGCCGCCTCGCTCTGTGCCCAACGGGGACGTCGATGCCTTCGCGGCCGCTCTGAGCGCCCCTCATGGACGACGACGCCGCGCGCGCGACGCCGGGCGGCGCGCCCGCGCAGCCGGTCGGCGCTTCAGCGCCCCCGCCATCGTCGATCGGTGGCTCGAGCTGTGGGACCAGCTCGCCCGGGCGCTTGAGCCCCGCTGATCGGCGTCGCCGCGAGCAGTGCTGGATGCCGCCGGGCCACGGGCTGATCTCCTGATGACCAGTGGCTGGACGCGCGGGGCGAGAATCTTGGCCGATGTCGCGGGCGCTGCCACGATGGCACCATGACACGGCGTTGGCAGATCATCTCGGTTGAACTCGTCTCAGGGGCGCGGGCAGATCTTCGCGCCCCCGCCCGGTCGGGACCTCATCGTGCCGCCGTCGACGACCTTCGAGCGGCTCGGCGTGGCGATCGACCTCGCGCTGGCCCGCTGGGATCTGGGGCATCTTCGCGACTTCACGCTCGATGGCACCCGCATCATCGACGACGCCACCGATCTCGAGCTCGGCTTCGGGATTCAGCGGCGGCGCGCTCATCGACAGGGTGCTACGCCATAACGCCAGAGTGAAGGATCATGTCGATGTCGGGAGGTGTTCCGGTACGTCTTCGACTTCGGGGACGACTGGACCTGCCGGTGCACCGTGGCCAGGTTCGGGGATCCCGAGCAGGAGGTCGGCGTCGTCGTGCAGGAGCCCACCGCGATCTGGGGCTGGGGGCGCTGCCCGACCAGTACGGGCGCGTCCGCCATGATGACGAGTTTCCCCGGGGACGATGCGGCACTGACGGCGGCGAAGCAGGCGCGCGCCGAGGAGAACGAGGTGAGACACCTTCCTGATGACCTTCGGCCAGGTCGAGCCCGAACGGCTCGACCTGCGGGCGGTCGGGTCGCTCGGGCCGCCAACGACCCCCGAGTGCGCTGATCACGGCGCTGACCGGTGTCAACGCCGACCACGCGCTTCAGCAGATCGGCCAGGCCCTCATGGAGGTCTGGGACGGGATTCACGGGCCCAGGCGCCCGCGCGGAAAGCAGGGCCGTGCGGGGGCGAGGCTCGCCTCGGTCATGGCGACCTGAGCAACCGGCTCCGCTGGCGCGCCGAGGAGGGCGACGTCATTCTCGAGCGAGGAGCTCGTCGCCCGGGTTCAGGGGCATGACCCGGTCGGTCGGCCGCTGCCGGTCGACCTCGAGGAGCTGGCCGACACCATGGCCTCCTACGGCGACGTCAGCGGCGGGTACCTCGATCTGGACACCGGGCAGGTCCTGCTCGCCGCCATGGTCTCGGCGCGCGGGATCAATCTCGAGGCGGGGGACGAGGGTTCGGCATCGAGCCCGGGCGCCCGGTGGGTCGTGGTCGATGACAGCGCGAAGGCGATCACGACCGCGGATCGGCGCGGCTTCATCCATCACCTGCAGAGCAGCGGACGGCAGGACGAGGCGCGCCGCTGCGAGCACGCTGGCTGCGGCGATGCAGGCGCAGTCCGCGCGCGGCTTCGACGACGCCATCGACGAGCTCGGCCTCGCCCCCGTGTGGGTGGGCTACCGGGATGACCGCCGCTGGGGCCGGGCCCGCGAGGGCGCTCGCTGCGCACGGGTGCGCCCCACTGCGGGGCACTCCATCAGCGAGATCGTGGGGTAGGCGGGCTGTCCATCTTGTCCGCCCTGCTTGTTCTGTCCGCCCCGTCCGCCGCGGGGGTATAGCGGTCCCGCCGACGTCGGCGGCGAGCCGGGAGCCCGCATGATTCCGCCGGTGCGGACGCGTATCAATCAGGGCGATCGGCGTCGAGCCGGTGGGCGAGTCGGGTACGGGGAACCAGACCACGCGACGGCCCTGCTTAGTCGAACCCAGATACCCGCGCCGCTCCAGATCTTGCAAGTCGGTCCTCGCCGCCAAATCTGGGTGGCGACGTCGTGGTTCGTCTGATGGGCCATCACGGTGGTCGATGACCCTGGGTCTCGCAGGAAGCGCTCAATGAGGGCGATCTGCCGGTGGTTGAGGCTGAGGTTGCGCAGAAGGTGGTTCGCGCCTTGCAGTTCTGCCGTCTTGCGAGCCAGGTACGCCTCGAGTTCGTCGATGGCGCGGGTGATGATACGGGCCTGCTCCAAGTAGAAGTAGGTCAGGTCGCCGTCGTCGTCTTCAGTGAGGAGGAAGGAGCGCGCGTACTGGGCGGGGGCGTGTGCGAGGAGCCGTGAGATCGAGAGGAACTCAGTCAGGAAGAAGCCCTGGTGCAGCATCGACCAGCAGAAGATGGCGCGGGAGGTGCGCCCGTTGCCGTCGGCGAAGTAGTGGTCGTGGCCCATCATGAAATGCAGAGTGATGGCGCGCAGGAGTGGAGGCATGTACGGGCCGTCGTCTTTCGAGCCGCTGTTGGCGAAGGCGCACAGCGTCTCCATGCGCCCGGGCAGTTCCTCGGCCGGTGGCGGTACGTGGAGGATCTGGTCCTGATCCTGTGTTCCGTAGATCCGGACTCTCTCCTCCCGGGGCGCTGGATCCGACCGGCGTCGGCAGGATCGTCCAGTGTGCCGGTGGTAACTCGGCGGTGGATCTCGCGTATCAGCTCGGGACTCAGGGTTCATCCTTGAGGGCGATGATCTCCCTGCATGGCCCCGTAGTTGTTGAGGATCATCTGCTCGCTGCGGTCCTGTGGATTGCGTCCTCTCGCGCAGCATCTCCTTGGCGCGCATCCTGGAGGTGGAGCGCCCTCCAGCTGCGAAGAGGTGATCGCCTCCTCGGTGAGTGAGGAGATGAGGTAGCGGTTCCTCGTCGAGGGGTTGGCGATCGGCTCGGGAGGGCGACCTCGCCCCGGGCGCGGGTGGAGACATCCTCAATGAGACGCAGGAGTCGGTCGGGCAGGTTGTAGGTCAGGCGCGTCCCGTCCCGCAGGGTGGATGGGGTGGCGTGCTGTCTGCTCTCTGCGCAGGCGAGACCGCCAGCCACCAGTCCTCCTGAGTAAATCCCGCGGGCGGTTCATGGTGAGTGAACCACTCCCACAGGGTGGTAGTCAGGATCCTGGCCGAGGGCGGCATCGCTCAAAAGATCGGGAATCGGCACTTTTTGCTGCGCGCAGGAGCGACTCTCGTGATGGCGGCGGGATGGATCTCTTCATGGGTGATCCTCAACTAGATGTATACCGCTACCAACTGCTAATTTAGCCTGAATTGGCAGTTAGTAGCAGTTAGATGAGAAGCGGACCGATCTCGGCGCGGAGTGGGACCGATCTCGATGCGGAGATGGACCGATCTCGAGGCGGGAGTTCGACCGATCTCGGGATCGGAGCTTGGCGACAAGCTGCTGATCCGCTGAGGCTCACCTGCGGCTCGTCCCAGCGTCTGGGCGAACAGGCTCACCCGCAGCTCCTCGAGCATCCAGCGCGCCTCGACCAGCACCGCCTCGCGCTCGGCGTCGGGCGGCGCCGACGCTGCGCTCCCGCGCCCTGTCGACGACGGCGCTCGCCTCGGCCACCCTGGCAGGCCAGGGCCGCGTCCCGAGTGGGGGAGGACCCGCCTTCTCCACCCCGCAGCGCCAGGGCCTTGAGATATCGCGGCAGATGCGTCAGCTGCTCGGCCGGGGTGGCCGCGACGAAGCCGTCGAAGACGAGCTCGGCGGCGTGCTCGCGCACCTGCTGCGAGCGTGTTCGCAGCGCCAGGGACGTGCAGCTCGACGGCGCGCTCCACCTCCCGCTGAGCGGCCAGCGTGCGCGCAACCGCCTGCGCCGCCCGGTAGACCTCGTCCTCGAGCTCGTCGCGCATGACGCCGACCAGCTCGGCGAGAGACGACCCGCTCGCGCACCGCGGCCAGATCGTGGCCCGACGTCGCCGCCCACCGGCCGGCGACCACTGCGCGCCGCGGCCAGTTCCCACATCCTCCACGAGCGCCTCGGTGCTCGGTAGGGCTGGCCGCCAGAGTCAGAACGTCTGCCGTCCACGCCGTCACCGCCGACGGGCGGGAAGAGTCCGCGCCAGGGCGAGCGCTGTCACGCCGCCGCCGTGCTCGCGCGCCTGGGCGTCGGCGTCGGACAGGATGACCAGATCCGCGCTGCGCGCTGCGGGCCCGCACCGCGCCGGCAGCGCTGCGCACGACCAGCCCCGCCGTCCCGGTGGACTCCACCGTCGCCGGATCGTCGAGCGCTCCGGCGCCTCCAGCCCCGGCACGCCGCTGGGCCAATCCGACAGTCCCGTGCGCTCGGCAAGGCCGGCCTGGATGCCGTCCCGCCGGCCGCGCTCCCGGCTCCGGGGCGGCCCGACGCGGAGGCAGTCCCGGTTGCCGGCGCAGTCGTGCTGGCTGCACCGGTCGAGTCTGCCGGCCCGGCTGAGCCGCCTCGGGCCGCCGGCTCCGACCCCGAGGCGCACGCCGGCTCCGACGGAGGGCACGCCGCCGGTCCAGCCACCCCGGCCCCCTGCGCTTGCGTCCCTTCCCGCCCCCGCTTTGCGGCCACGGGCGTCCTCGCGCTCCTGCGCCTCGGCCATCGCCTGCGCCAGCGCCCCGCGCACGACCGAGCGCACCGCCTGCTCCGTGCGCCCCCGGACAGGCGCTTCTGCAGGGGCGACGAGATCCGTGCCGCGCCGAGCCTCCGCCCTCGAGCGTCCAGGGGCCACGAAGGCGATGCGCAGATGGTCTGGCAGGCGCTCGTCGGCCTCGGCCCAGTCGGTGTCGGTGATCTCGACGTCGCGCAGTCGCGCCACAGCCGCGGCGAAGGCCTCCCGGAAGGGAGACCGCCGGCGCGCTCGCGACCGTCTCGCCGTCGGCAGTCCCCGCCGCCGGCAGTCCCTGGCCCCGGCGCCCGGGACCTGCTCGCGCATGGTTGCCCACACCTGCGCCCCGACGTCGGTGCGGGCATCGAGCCGACAGCGCACCCGCTTGGGCAGGGCGCGGATGGTCGCCACCACCAGCTCGGGGCGCATCCCGGGCACCAGCCAGTCGAAGCCGTTCGGGGTCAGCCGCCCCAGCACCTCGACGGGCACCTGCACGCTGACGCCGTCGTCGGGGGCGCCCGGCTCGAACACGTAGTCCAGGCTCAGGGTGAGGTCGCCCCTGGACCCAGCGGTCCGGGTAGCCCGGAGGCGTCGTCCCCGCCGGGCAGGAGCAGCTCGCGCGTGTAGTCCAGCAGATCGGGTGCTGCCGCCGCTCGCGCTTCCACCAGGCGTCGAAGTCGTTGGCCCCGTAGATGCCGTCGGGCAGGCGGACGTCGTAGAAGTCGAACAGGGCCTCGTCGTCGGCCAGTAGCCCGTGGACCCGGCGCCGCCGCTCGACGTCGCCGAGCTCCTCGACCAGCTCCCGGTTGCGCTCCACGAAGCCGTGCCGCGCATGCCAGCCGCCCTCGACCAGCCCGGAGCGGATGAACATCTCCCGGGCGACCTCGCGGGCGGCGGGCGTGCCCACGCTCGCCAGGGTCGCGGGCCGGTCCGCCGCCAGCGTCATCCCGTACAGCAGGACCTTTTCGTGGACCATGGCGGCGCCGTGCCGCGTGGACCAGTAGGGGCTCGCCGAAGACGCGCTTGGTCAGGCCCGCCCGCTCGCCGACCTCCTCGACCCAGCGCCCATCGACCCCTGGCCACCGTGCGCGCGAACAGGCGTGAGGTCTCCACCAGCTCGGCGGTCATCACCCAGTCGTAGGTCTTGCGGCGCAGCCCTCAGCCCGGCCAGATGGTGAAGCGGGTCCCGCGCGCCCCGGCGTACTCGCGCCGCCGCTCGTCCCAGTTGCCGACGTTGGACAGCAGTCCCACCAGCAGGGAGCGGTGGATGGCGTCGGCGTCGGGCGTATCCGCGCTGCGGCCCAGGGCCACGACGGCGGTCGCGACGTCCCCGTGGGCGATCGTGGCCGCCTGGGTGCCCGGCTCCAGGGCCGCCCCGGCCGCGCGGATCGACCGCACGGTGGGCAGCTCGACGGGAGCGGCGTCCAGCCCCAGCGGGCGGGCGAGCTGACGCAGCTGGGCGTGGACGTCGAACACCACTCGCGCACGCGCAGGTAGTGGAGGAACTCGCTCTGCACATGCGGCGGAAGGCGGAGCCGGACAGCTCGCGCTGCTGGGTGCGCAGGTAGCGCACAGGTTCAGGTAGGTCAGGAAGTCTGGTCGGGTCGGCCAGGCGCCGGTGCATGGCGTCGGCCGCCTCCCGGCGGTCGGCCGGGCGCTCGCGCACGTCCTGGATGGACAGCGCCGCCACGATCACCATGACCTCTCCGGCGCAGCCGAGCTCGCCGGCCTCCAGCAGCATGCAGCCCCAGGCGCGGGTCGATGGGCAGGCGGGCCAGGCGCCGGCCGACGGCGGTCAGTCGCGGTCCGCGGGCCAGGGGCTCAGGGGCGAGCGGCGGCCGGTGGTCCGGGGACCGGTTCCGCTCGTGCCCGCAGGGGTCTTGGGGGTTTCAGGGCTTTCGGGGCTCCCCGTGCGCCCGGAGCGCGCCGGGTGCTCTGGGCCGGTTTCGATCGCCCCGATCTCGGTGAGCAGCTGCAGGCCGTCGCGCACGGCGCGCGGGTCGGGGCGTCAGGAAGGGAAGTCCTCGACCGCGCCGAGACCGAGCGCCGCCATCTGCAGGATGACGCTGGCCAGCGAGGTGCGCAGGATCTCCGGCTCGGTGTACTCGGGGCGCGAGCGGTAGTCGGCCTCGGAGTACAGGCGGATGGCGATGCCGTCGGCCACGCGCCCGCAGCGGCCCGAGCGCTGGTCGGCGCTCGCCCGGCTGACCGGCTCGATCGGGAGGCGCTGAACCTTCGTGCGGTTGGAGTAGCGCGAGATGCGCGCCAGGCGGGTCGATGACGTAGCGGATTCCCCGGCACGGTCAGGGACGTCTCGGCGACGTTTGTGGCCAGCACGATGCGGCGGGTGGAGTGCGCCTCGAAGACACGATGCTGTTCGGCGGCGCTCAGGCGCGAGTACAGCGGCACGACCTCGACGGCGCCCGGAGCGCGGCTGCGCCCGTCCGGGGTGTAGCGCGGCCCCAGGTGGTCGATGAGGGCGGCCTCGGTGTCGCGGATGTCCCGCTCCCCGGCGAGGAAGACGAGGATGTCGCCGTCGCCCGCGGCCATGAGCTCATCGACGGCGTCCAGGATGCCGGTGACCTGGTCGCGGTCCTCCTGCGGGGCGGACGACGGAGCCGGGCCGGGGGCGGGGCGCGCATCAGGGCTGTTGGGGCCGTCTGAGTCGTCGCCGGGGACGTGCCCGCCGGCGCCGTGCGGGGTGTGCCGGGGCCGACGTCGAGGCCGTCGTCGGCCAGCAGCGGGCGGTAGCGGATCTCGACGGGGTAGGTGCGGCCCGAGACCTCGATGACGGGGCAGGTTCAGCGGGCTCAGCGGAGGACTCGCCGCGGTCGCCGGCCTCGCGGCGCTCGGCCTCGCGGCGCCCGAAGTGCTCGGCGAAGCGGGCCGAGATCGATGGTGGCGGAGGTGATGATGACCTTCAGATCCGGACGGCGGGGAGGAGCCGGGCGAGGTACCCCAGGATGAAGTCGATGGTGAGGCTGCGCTCGTGGGCCTCGTCCACGATGATCGTGTCGTAGCGCGAGAGCATCGGATCGGACTGGATCTCAGCCAGGAGGATGCCGTCGGTCATGAGTTTGACGAGCGTGCTCGGGCCGGTCTCCTCGGTGAAGCGCACCTGGTAGCCGATGATGCCCTCGCGCCCGATCCGGGTGCCGAGCTCGTGGGCGATGCGTTCGGCGACGGACCTGGCGGCGATGCGGCGCGGCTGGGTGTGGCCGGATCATGCCGGTGACGCCCCGTCCCAGCTCCAGGCAGATCTTGGGCAGCTGTGCGGTCTTGCCCGATCCGGTCTCGCCGGCGACGATGACGACCTGGTTGTCGCGGATGGCCTCGGCGATCTCGTCGCGGCGCGCGCTGACCGGCAGCTCCTCGGGTGAGATCAGGGCGGGGACCGACGCGGCTCAGGGCGACGAGCTGATCGGGGAGTAGCCGTGCCGGGTGCTGCGGCGCCTGTCGGGGCGGCTGCCGCGGTGTCGATTCCGGCGGCTGCGCTCTCCGCGCGATCTGTGCTCCCTGTGCCTCCGTGTTTATTGTGTTGAGTTGCGATCGCTGTGGCGCGAGTGGCCGGATGCTCGCCGGGACGGCCGCGATCGAGCAGGAGTGCAGCGCGTCCGCGCTGGTGTCTGTGGCGTCGTTGGCGTCGTCGAGGTCGCCCGCGACGGCGGGCAGCGGCATGTCCTCGGGGTTCTCGGCGGTGTCCATAAGCCGCTCAAGACTATACCGGCCTCTTATTCGCGGACGAGCAGTGGGGATCCCGTCGTCTTCCGTGGATGGTCCGCTGATGGTCCGCTGATGGTCCGGGCGGCCGGTGCCGGAGCTGCCCGCGCCTCGTCTTGGACGGCCGAGCTATTCGGGAAAGGGCGGCTCTCTGTCGCGCGGCTCGTCGGTGCGGCCGGTGCCGGCCGGCATGAATCCGGCATGAATGTGGCGGGACCGGGGCCGTCGTGGACACGAGAGGCCCTCGGCGGGCATACTGGTGGGGAGTCACCCGGCTGTCACCGGATGGCTCCCCGGGTAGGCGGCTCAGTCGAACCACTTACCGAGGGCATCCACAAGGACACCGATGGCCCGGATCAGGCGAGCGGCGCTGATCAAGACATCGCTCACCTTCCGGGCCGTCACTTTGCCCTTGCGGACTTTGGCATGTCGGCCTTTCGGCTTGGACACGGCCCCCACCTCCTCCCTGGCTCCTCGACTTCCCCGGCAAGGACACTGGGTGTTCCGGGAGGAGGTGCCGGAAGGCCCGAATAGCATGCCACGCCAGAGCCAGATCAGGAGGCGCCCTGACCTACTACACGCAGACTGAGCCGGCGTGAGTTATCCGCCTTGTCAAAGACATCGGCGGGGCGGTGGAGTGGTCCTTGGTGCTGCTGGGTATGCCCTTGCTCTCCTGCTCGTCAGCCGGCCAGGGCGGTGGGGATGGCCTCGTCCAGGTACCAGGTCCAGAACGTCCGGCGTGCAGGCGCATCCGTCTTCTCGATCGGCATCCAGTTCAACGCACCGGCAGCAGTACTCGCGCAGCAGTCAGCTTGTATCGAGGGAGTCCGGTAGCAACTCATCATCAGCTGTTTCACCTTCTGCAGTATCGTAGTCGGGATTTCGATAACAGGCTGAAATTGTCATGTGTGCCGCTCCCTCGGCGATAGAATGGCGGACTGCGTGGGTGCGGTGATATTTTCTACTTCACCAGATACATCGACAGGAAAGTCCTCTGCGCGATTCTCGGCCTGCTTTGGGTCTATCTGCTGGTTGACGAGCTTTTGGGCGAGAGCGAGCATCTCCTCAATGCGGTTGTCGCCAGGGAAGACGCGATTCCAGAGGTGCTGCACGGCCGTACGCACATCCCGTCCAGTTCAATTCGGTGGCGGTAGGAGGCCTCGTCGTTCTGGGGGTCGATCATAGCCCTCCAGATCCGTCTACGAGTTCCGAGAGACAGGATCGCCTTGCTGCTGGCGGCCAGCTCCACCCGCCCAGTCTCAATGTCTCTGCTCACGGCATCCATATCGATCATGGGCCTGCTCGCCCCTTTTTCTTCGTTGCTCTTCGGGGTTATCGCCCAGGATCGTGCGGGGCATGTCCTGCGCAAGGTCTCTTGTGTGCGGGGCGTTGGCTTAGTAATGCGGGCGGCCCGTGCGAGCCCCGTCTACGATGGGTCGCATGTCGAAGGAGCAGAGTCGCCGCACCCGTCTGCGCACCTGGGAGCGCGCATCCGAGTGGCCGCTGACCCTCGCCGCCCTCGTCTTCCCTCGCCGTCTACGCGTGGGAGGTCATCGCCGATCCGCGCGGTGCGGCCAGGCCGGCGCCGAGCTGACGATGAACATCGTGTGGGCGGTCTTCGTCATCGACTACCTCGTGCGCCTGATGCTCGCCGCCGACCGCGGACGCTGGTTCCTCCGGCACCTGTTCGACCTCATGATCGTCGTCCTGCCCGTGCTCAGGCCGCTGCGGCTGCTGCGACTCATCGCCCTGCTCGGAGTGCTCCAGCGCAGTGCCGGGACGGCCCTGCGCGGGCGGATCACGGCCTACACCGCCGGCGGCGTGAGTCTGCTCGTCCTCCTGTCCTCCCTGGCGGTGCTCGACGCCGAGCGGGGCGAGCCCGGGACGCCGATCACCACCTTCGGGCAGGCGGTCTGGTGGTCACTGGTGACCATCACGACCATCGGCTACGGCGACCTGGCGCCCGTCACCGCGGTGGGCCGGTGCGCCGCAGTGCTGCTCATGATCGGCGGCGTCGCGCTCGCCGGCGTCGTGACCGCCACGCTCGCCTCCTGGATCGTCTCGCTCGTGGCCGAGGAGATGCCGAACAGGAGGCGGCCACGCGCGCCCAGGTCGACGCCCTCCAGCAGCAGGTGGCCGCGCTGTCCGAGCGCGTCGAGCTGCTGGTGGAGGCGGCGGAGGCAAGGGGGACGACGACGGCCCCCGGCCCCTCCGACCCTTCTGGCTCTTCCCACTCCCGGGCGGCTCGGGTGCCCGGGCCCGACGACGGCGCCGCGCCGCGGAGCGCGTCCTCCCGGCAGCCGCCGGTCGCAGAGGAGACAGAGAAGGCAGGGGATGCAGAGGATGCAGAGGATGCGGAGAAGGCGGAGGGGCGCGCATCGTAGAAGGCGAGTCGGCCGTTCTCCGGGGCGCGCTCCGCGGCGGGGGCCTGCGGCGGAGCCCCCCGGTGCGGGGCTGCTGACACCCCTACTACCCGTACTACCGCTGCTAATGCCTGCTGCGGCGCCAGAAGGCGACAGCCGTCACCGTGAGGATGAGCGCAGCGCGGCGGCTGCAGCCCACCACGCCACATCGAGGCGGCGCACCATGATGCACAGGACGACCTGGACGGCGGCGCTGAGGACCGCGGCGATTGCCACCGGACGGCGAGTCGGATGGGCGCGACGGTAGGCCGTTATGACGGCGGCGCGCTGCTCGCCGAGTCCTCAGAGCGTCCGCATCGCGCGCCGGCAGAGGAACCCGCCGCATACCAGCCATATGAACTCCAGCACCGGAATGAGGAAGTAGTTGTTGGAGGCGATCAGCTCGGGTGCCGTGCTGTGGTTCGGCCGTACCGCCGGCCACGTGAACACGAGGATGAGCATGTCCATGCATGCGATGCACCACGTCAGCGGATCGTAGAACTTGTGGCCGAGTTCGTGGACACCGGAAGCGAGCCGGCTGTCGGTCGGGTCGACGGCGAGGGCCGAGCTGAGGGCCGTGCGCGCCTCACGGATCTGCTTCGTGCTGCTGGCCAGCTTGGCCTGCAGCGCCAGGGCTCCGGCGTGATCGGGACTCAGCGACAGCGCCTCGCTCACCCGGGCCCGTGCCCGTCTGACGTTGTCCAGGCTTAGCTCCAGCTCGGCGACGGCCACGTACACGGACGGGTTGTAGGGCTCCGCGTCGAGAGCCCTCTCGGCCAGCTTTCGGCATCGTCGGCGTCCGGCGCCGCAATGGCGCTCGAGCAGGGCGAGCCGGGCCAGGGCCACGCCGCTGTCTGGATCGAGCTCCACGACCCGGCGCATGAGACTCCGACGCTTGAGCAAGGAGAAGGAGGGCGTCAGCTCGGCGGACAAGAACGTCGCCCAGGCGTTGCCGGGGTCGAGGGCCAGCGCCTCATGAGCCTCGCGGCGCGCCTCGTCAACGCGTTCGGCCTCGAGCAGGACGAGCGCGAGCTCGAGTGCGCCTGCGGCGAGTCGGGGAAGTCGACGCTCAGGCGGCCGGCCTCCTCCACGGCGCGGTCGGGCTGCCCCATCGTGCGCAGCAGAGCGGCCCGCTCAGGCGGCCCCGCGTAGTCGGCATCACTGGGCTGGTCCGCGGCGTCGTCGGGATACTCCGGCACGCCGCCGGGAGTGGAGTCCGTCATAGAGCCTGCGCGCGGCCATGAGCGGCGCAGGTCGTCGTACTCGCCGTCGTTATTCGCATAGGCGACGACGTTTGCGGGCGCTGGAGAACCATGCGCCGCAGCTGGGCCGGGTCCGGCGGAGAACCTCTGCAGGTCCCGCATGGTGATCATCCGGACCCGCTCGGTGCGCATCGACTCCGCCGGGGCGGCCTCGGTGGCCTGTTCGCAGACCCCGGCGATATCGGCGCCCGTGAGCCCGTCGGAGTGCTGCGCCAGCCAAGCGAGGTCGATCCCGGATACGGGGCGGTTCTTGAGATGGTGCCAGAAGATCGCGTACCGGGCCTCCTCGTCCGGGGCAGGACCAGGACGGAGCGGTCGAACCGGCCGGGACGGCGCAGCGCCGTATCGAGGTCCCACGGCCGGTTGGTGGCGGCCAGCACGTACACGCCCCTCGTTGTCGGAGTCGACCCCGTCCAGCTCGGCGAGGAGCTGGACGGTGGTGTTCCGCGTCGCCCTGACTGCCCCCTGTCGGCGTGGCGCCGCATGCCGATCGCATCGAGCTCGTCGAAGAACAGGACGATCGGAGCCCGGCGCCGCGCCATGAGGAAGAGCTCGTGCATGTTGCTCTCGGAGACTCCGACGTACATGTCGAGGACGTCGGCGACGGTGACGTTGAGGAAGGCGGCCCCCATCTCCCCGGCGATGGCGCGGGCGATGAAGGACTTGCCGCACCCGGGCGGTCCGTACATGAGCAGGCCGCCGCCCAGGGGCTTGCCGAACGCCCGTCGCAGCTCCGGATGGCGCAGGGGCCGAAGAACTGCAGCTCGATGGCGCGCTTTGGCCCGGTCATCCCGCCGACGTCGTTGAGCGTGAGCGGGCTCGCCTCGACGTCCCAGACCTCCTCGGGCGGCGCGGGCACGTCCCTGATGGTCGTGAACGCGGGGGCCTGGCCATTGAGGTCCGCTTCCGCGCGCTGCCAGTCGAAAGTCCCCGACGTCGATCCTCCCGGTCGGGGTGGGGGCCGCGGGGGCGTCCGGCGGTGCCGAGCCTGCCGGGTCGCTGGCCCGCGTCAGCAGCGAGCGCGCCGGCATGCGTGGGCTTATCGGCCAGGACCAGCGCGCAGTGCTGCACGGCCTCACCGGTGTGCCCCGCCTTGAAGAGCAGGTCGGCGAGGTGGAGCCGCAGGGCGGCATCATCGGGGCTCATCGACACGGCGCGCCCGGAGCGCATCGATCACCGCGTCATCCATCCGCCACCTCCTCGACTGGAGTCCCTCAAATCGTAGCGGGCAATACGCCGGTGTCTCGGACCGATCTCGGCGCGGATTACGACCGATCTCGGTGGGCCTTGTCCGCACCTTTCGTCGTGCGGGCGTGTGTGGCAGGCTCGAGCGCATGGCAGGTCCTGATCAGTCCCGACCGGTCCCTTACGGCGGCGTGCCCGATCCGAATCAGCCAGGCCAGGCGGTGTCGCGTCCGGTCGGGCAGTACCCGCCCGCCGCCGGGCAGCAGGCGGCCGCTCCCAATTCTTCTCCCGGCTACGGCTATTCCCCCGCCTATAGGAGCTCGAGGCCTCCGAGGCGAAGACACACAGGCATTATCGTTTTAGTGGTCGTCTTGGTGGCGGTGCGCGTTCTGGTTGTTATTACCGTTGTTGGAATCCTCATATGGTTTTTGGGTGAAAAAGTGACCGTCATGAAGTCGGTGCCAGTGCTAGTGCCGGAACCAATGTCGCGGATTCCGGCGATCGCTGGTCGAGCGACTGGTTGAATGGAGTCGAGGAGGCGTGGACTCTGGACGCACCGGCCGGCCTCGGCGGAGACGCGTCCATAACGATCATGGGCGACAAGCTCATTCGCATGCTGAGCGGGCCCGATGCCGCGACCGTGACGGTGTACAGGCTGGGGATGGGGGCGCCGAGCAACTCTGGGAGGAGGGAGGTCAGCGGCTCGGCCTCCTGGATAACCGTGTGGAAGAACTGGATCGTCTATGCGGGCCGACAGTCGCATGCCGTCAACCTGTACGAGGCCGACGGCTCCACCAGGGGAGACCTTCGAATCCGGGGTCGATGAGCAATTCACCACGTATCCCTGGACTCCGTCCCCTTCACCCTTGACCAGGCGCGTCTGTGGCTCAAAGACGGAGATGTTTCCTGGGCTCCGAGCACATACTCCGTTTCGCAGGCAGATGCATGCATGTAATTCGATCACCGTCGGGGACAACGACATCGATCTCGGAAAGGAGAATGCCCTGACCAAGGGCAAATCGGGCAGCTGCTACGGGACCTCGCCGATTCAGGCTGTCTACCATTCGGGAGACGGTCAGATAGCCACATTCTACGAACATAACGATAGCAATGAGGAATTCCTCCACCTCGTTGACATGACCACGGGGCAGTCGCCGGATCCGATAGCTTCTCGGAGACAGGTCGAGCTTCAGCGTTCAGGGAGATCTGCTGATCGCCTACGACAGGGCCGGAAATGCGACGGCGTATCGCCCGGCGTGATATTTGCGCCGCAGCATCGGGAGATCGAGTAGGAGAGTGAACGCACCCGACTCGCCACCGCCCGCCGCCCGTCCCGTCGGCCTGTTCTGCGGGCTCGCCGTCGTTGATGTGATCCAGCTCGTCGAGGCGCCGCCCGCTCCCGACGACAAGATCGTGGCCTCGACCAGATTATCGCCGCCGGCGGCCAGCCACCAACGCCGCCGTCGCCTTCGCGGCCCCTCGGCGGCCGCGCGATTCTCGCCGCACCCGTGGGCGCCGGCCCTCTGGCCGATTTCGTCGCGCGCCGACCTGGCGGCGTGCGGCGTCGAGCTCATTGATTGCTCTGAGAGCACCGCTCGCCCCGACTGTCCTGACCGCCCCTGACTGCCTTGAACCCGCGTTGACGGCGGATGCAGTGGATTCAGCGGCGCAGCGGATGCAGTGGAAGGCCTGGATGGCGTGAGCGCCGTGTGAGCGTTGTCAGCCTCTGCCGCCCCGATGGCCTCGGGTCTGTCGATCTCATCGTGCACCGTCACCGTCGCCACCGGTCAGCGCTCCGTGGTGTCCACCAATGCCCGCGCCGGTGCCGCGATCCCGCCCCGCTTGAGCGATACGCCTCGCAGGTGGCCGCCGGGCGGAAGTCCCCGCCTGGAATCGTCCTGATCGACGGGCACAATCCCGTTCTCGCCGCTGTCGGCCTGGACCTGGCGGCACGAGTGGGTGCTCAGCGTCATGGATGCCGGGTCGTGGAAGGACGACGCTGCGAATCTGCCCGGACGCTGCGATGTGGTGGCGGCGTCGGCGCGCTTCTACCTGCCCGGGCCTTCCGGTCTCATGGCGGCACCGGAGGATGTGGCGCACTGGCTGCTCGACGCGGGAGCCCACGGGCCGTCATCACCCGCGGTGCGGATCCCGCCCCGTGGTGGTGCGCGGCGCCCGCGGCGCTGTTGCCCGCCGCGAGTCGAAGCGGTCGACACCCTGGCGCTGGCGACATCTTTCACGGGGCGCTCGCCCGTGGTCTGGTCGGGGCCCGGCGCGGAGACATTGCCGGGCCCGTCCTGCGCCGCCGTGGAGCGCGCCTGCGCGGTTGCCGCCGCCTCGACCGAGGTCTTCGGGACGCGCGCCTGGCGACAGCGAGTGCGGGGATGAGAAAGCCGGACTGGCGTCGGCTGCCGGCGTCTTTTGCACACTCGGTGGCGGTGCACGTTGCGACGATCCCTGTGATTCTGCGGAAGAATGACATCGTCGAAGAAGGGGTGATGTTCTCCCATGTGCGGTGACCCCTCCTGTGCACATGGGAGACTGGCAACCGTTGTTGACGAATCTCGCGGAACCCCATGATTCCGGGAGAAACTGGCTTTGCCGCCTTGATGCTGCGCTTCTCCTATGTGCAACGTGCGCGGCGGGACCGGTCTGCGGGGCGCCGATCGCCTGCGTCCTCAGCCCAGCCGGTGCGTGATCCACTCGATCGCCAGCTGCGCGACCTCTTCCCGTGCCGTCTCGGCGTCATCGCAGCGCACCTGCTGGAGCGACTGCCGTCGCGCAGCAGGGGAAGCCCTCGGTGGCGGCCTCGGCGGCGTCCGGGAACTCGTCGGTCAGGGCGCCGTGCAGCATGAGGATCGGCCACGGCAGATCTGCCATCGTCTTGTCGGGGGACTGCAGTGAGACGTCGGCCAGAGTCTCCTTGCTCAGCACGTCCCAGTGGCGCGAGTTGGGGTTGTCATCGGGAAGGCGGGTCAGGCCGTGGCGGTCGAGCTCGTCGAGCTGCGCGGAGGAGAAGACGTTCTCCACAGGATGGACTGCGGGCCGACCACTGCGCCCGACACGCCACGACGGTGCGCACCTGCTCCGGTCGGGCCAGCAGGGTGGCGGTCGCGCCGAGGCCGTTGGCGTGGATCGCCTGCCTGGCGAAGCCCCGATCCGCCAGCCAGCCGCAGACGGCCTGAATGTCCTCGATCTCCCCGGCGAGCGTGATGACATCGTCATCGGACTCGCCAAGCCCGGAGAAGTCGAACTGCAAGGTGGTCAGCCCCGCCTTCCGGTAGCGTGCGGCGAGTTCGTCGAGGCGGTGCGCCAGCCCATGCCGGTCGGTGAGGAAATTGTGCGCGAGGATGACGGCGCCCTCGTGGCGGGCGGGGCGGTCCGGCCTGCCTCCAGGGCGGTGCTCAGTCTCGGGGAGATCCAGCGGATCGGCGGTATCCGGCACGCACAGAGTCGCGGCCAGAGTGATGCCGCGCGGCCGTGTCGATGCTGATCTCCGTCATGCGGCAAAACCTAGAGCAGGCGTCAACGGCGGGTCACGGCATCAGCATGAGTACCGGATTGCGCTGGCAGCGTGAAGCGTTTGCGCGGCGCGACCAGCCCGTTTATTGTTCGGACTGGTTGTTTTCCCGATCGGCGGACACTGCCGCCCTGCTCCGTACCGAGGCGCTACACTTACCGCCGTTCCATCCAGAGCGGCCGAGAGGCCGCTGATGACGCCGCAGCAACCCCCTCGTGGTGGGTGCTTCTGCTGGACCGATGGAGACCGAATGACGATGTCCCCGATCAGCCGAGAGCAACGCCGGTGCGTTTTCAGCGCGGCGCGCCCTTCAGCTCCCGGCGCCGTGCCCGCCCCGCGCTGTGCCCGGCGCCGTGCCCGCGGCCGGTGCTCCGGCGCCGTGCCCGCCCCGGCTGTGTCCGGCGCCGTGCCCGCCAGCGCTGTGCCCGGCGCCGCGCCATGCCCGCGCCATCCACGGCGCTCCTTCCTCATCCCTCGAGCTCTTTCCCGCCGCGGCCCGGGCGTCATGTCACGCAGACCTGGGGTGCGCTCGACCGGCTGCTGGGCACCCGCCCCGACTTCGCCTCCGTCACCTACCGGCCCTCCTTCGTGACCAGCGGCACCAGCGACCTCGGCAGTCCCGGCCGACCCGACGGGCCCGGCGGCTCGTAGCGCCAATACCTGAGAGCACCGGCAACGCGACCGGCACGAGATGCACGTCCACGTCCGGCGCGAGCGCAACCCTGCCGAGGACGTCGTCTCCCACGTGCTGTCCCGATCAGAGGTGCCGCTCATGGCGCACCTGACCTGCATCGGCTACCGCAAGGACAGCGTCGTCGAGATCGTCCGTCACTTCCTCGACATGGGCGTGCGCCGCTTCCTGGCCCTGCGCGGCGACCCGCCGCGGGGCTTCGCCGCCGAGGACGTCGCCGGGGAGCTCCCCCACGCCGACGACCTGGTGCGCGTCATCCGCGAGGTCGAGGCCGACTACTTCGACGACGGCGCCCGCCACCTCCAGATCGCCGTGGCCGCCTACCCGGCCGACATCGACCACGGCACCGGTATCGAGGTACTGGCCGCCAAGCAGGCCGCCGGCGCGGACCTGGCGATCACCCAGGTCTTCTACGACCCCGAGGACTACCTGGCGCTGCGACGCGCCGCCCCCTCACCCGGGGTCGACCATGCCGATCCCTGCCCGGGCATCATTCCACTGACCGACCCTGAGGCGCTCTGACCCGCCTGGAGGCCCTGACCGGCGTCTGCGTGCCCGGCGCACCTGGTGCGCACCCTGGAGCGCTCCGCACGGTGGGCAGCACGCCGCCGGGCATCGACGCCACCCTGACGCCTGGCCTCCGCCGTGCTCGACGGCGGCGCGCCGACGTCCACCTCTACACCTTCAACCGGGACGCGTCCGGCGCTCGACATCGATCTCCCACCTGCGGCTCGGGCGGGCATCCTCGACGGCGCACCCCCGGACACCGCCGTTCAGCGCGAGGTCCGACGCGAGCTACCTCAACGCCACGCCCCGGCGGCGACCGCGCCGAGTGCTCCGAATGCCCGGGGCGACGAGGGTCCCTGAGGCGGCGAGCCGCCGCGCTCTCGTCGCGCCGTCCTGCGGGTCCGCCGCTTCCCTGAGCCTGACCGCGGCGCGCGCCTGCGCCCGTCTGCTTCACCACCGGGCCCCGCTCAGCCCGTACGCTGCTGATGCTCGCGCGCGCCGCGGTCGCCCACGCACTCTGCATCTCCGCCGACGAGAACCCCAGAAACTAAGGAAATCAACGCATATGACGCCCCTCGACCCCATCGACCCCTCAGCGCGCCCCTGCGCCGCCCGCCACGATCCTCGGCTACCCCCGCATCGGTCCGGACCGCGAGCTCAAACGCGACGTCGAGTCCTACTGGAAGGGCGCCCTCGACGCCTCGACGCGCTGCGCGAGCGCGCCGCCGCCCCTGCGCGCCGCCACCCGCGCTCGTCTGCGCGGGCTGGGGCTGACCGGCGCGCGCGCCGTGCCCCGCGGACTTTCACCTACTACGACCAGGTCCTCCAGGTCACCACCGCTTTCGGGGCCCTGCCGGAGCGCTTCGGCGACCTGCGCGGCAGTGCCGGCGATGCCGCCGATGCCGCCGATGCCGGCGGTACAGACGCCGAGGCCGGCGAGTTCCCGGGCACCTCCCTGCCCGGGCTTCTTCACCGCAGCCCGCGGCGAGGGCGAGCGCGCCGCCCCTGGAGATGACCCAAGTGGTTCGACTCCAACTACCACTACCTCGTGCCCTGAGCTCGACGCCGACACCCCCATCGGCTACGTCCCCGGCTCGGCGCCGTCGACCCCGACCGACGGGCCCGGTCGCCCAGGTGCTGGAGGCGCTGAGGCGTCGGCGAGAGGCGCCCGCGGCCCGTCGTCGTCGGGCCCTGGTCACCTACCTGCTGCTGGCCAAGGCGGCCGACGCCGCCGGCGCCGGCTTCCGTCCGCTGGACCGCCTTGCGCGACGTGCTCAACGCCCTACGGGCACCTGCTGGCCGACCTGTGGGCCGCCGGCGCCCGAGTGGGTTCAGCTCGACGAGCCCGCCCTGGTCAGCGACGCCTGGGACGTGCCCGCGCGACGAGGTGCTGGCCGCCGCCGCCGATGCCTACACGTGGATCGCCGCCATCGCCGAGCGTCCCCAGGGTGCTCGTGGCCGGCAGCTACGGCCCCGCTCGGCGACGCGCTGCCCGTCCTGGCCGGCACCGGCGTCGAGGGGATCGCCCTCGACCTCGTGGCCGGAGAGCCCGCCCCGCCGACGAGCCTCGAGCCCCCTGGCCGGCAAGACCGTCGTCGCCGGCGTCGTGCTCGGGGCCGCAACATCTGGCGCACCGACCTGGACGCCGCCCTGAGCACGTCCTGGAGTCCCTGCGCGACGCGCTGCCGGCGAGGCACACCCGTCGTCGTGGGCACCTCCACCTCGCTGCAGCACGTCCCGCACGACGCCGCGCGCGAGACCTCCCTGCCCGACGACATCCGCTCCTGGCTCGCCTTCGCCGACCAGAAGGTCGCCGAAGTCCGCATCCCTGGCCGCGGATCGCCCGACGGCCGCAGGCGGTCGCCGACGAGCTCGCCGGGACGACCGCCTGCGTGCCGAGCGCGCCGCCCACCCCGGGTGAACGGCGCGGGGAGGTGCGCGCCGCCGTCGCCGCCGTCACCCGACGCCGACCGCACCCGCGCCCCCTACGCCGAGCGCAGGCGCGCCCAGGCACGCGCCTCGGCCTGCCCCTGCTGCCGACGACGACCATCGGCTCCTTCCCGCAGACCGCCGAGATCCGCGCGCCTCGCGCCGCCCACCGCCGCGGCCGAGCTGCGACGACGCGGCTACGAGGACGGCCATGCGCGCCGAGATCAAGCGGGTGGTGCGCCTCCAGGAGGAGATCGGCCTGGATGTGCTGGTCCACGGCGAGGCCGAGCGCAACGACATGGTCCAGTACTTCGCCGAGCTTCTCGACGGATTCGCCGCCACCGAGCACGGCTGGGTCCAGTCCTACGGATCGCGCTGCACCCGCCCATCCATCCTGTGGGGCGACATGAGCCCGGCCCGGAGCCCATGACGGTGGCCTGGAGCTCCTACGCCCAGTCGCTGACGGACAAGCCGATGAAGGGCATGCTCACCGGGCCGGTGACGATCATGGCCTGGTCCTTCGTGCGCGACGACATTCCGCGCGCCCAGGTCGCCGACCAGCTGGGCCTGGCCCTGCGCGCGCGAGGTCGCCGACCTGGAGGCCGCCGGAATCCCGTCGTGCAGGTCGACGAGCCCGCCATCCGCGAGACCCCTGCCGCTGCGCGCTGGACGACCGGCCCGCCTACCTGGAGTGGTCGGTGGGGCGCCTTCCGCCTGGCCACCGGCGGTGCGGCGCTCCGACCACCCAGATCCACACCCACCTGTGCTACTCCGAGTTCGACGTCGTCATCGACGCCGTCGACCACCTGGATGCCGACGTGACCTCCATCGAGGCCTCGCGCTCGCGCATGGACATCCTGCCCGCCGTGGCCGCGCACGGCTTCGAGCGCCAGCTGGGTCCGGGCGTGTGGGACAATCCACTCCTGCGGGTGCCCAGCGCCCAGGAGTGCACTGACCTGCTCGAGCGGGCCGCGGCTCGCGCTGGGCGTCGAGAAGCTGTGGGCCAATCCGACTGCGGGCTCAAGACGCGCGCCTACGCCGAGACCGAGGCGAGCCTGCGGCACTTGGTCGCGGCGGCCCGCGCCGTTCGCGAGATCGGTTGAGTTCCGCGTCGAGATCGGTCGTACCCGTGCCGAGATCGGTCCGGTTCCGCGTCGAGATCGGTCGCAGCCCGCGTCGAGATCGGTCCGGTTCCGCGTCGAGATCGGTCGTAACCCGCGTCGAGATCGGTCCATGCGGAGGTAAGCCACATCTCGACGGGGCAGCCGTCAATGCTGGGACGTATCCCTGGGCTGTCCTTCGCCCGACCGTCCCTGTTGCACTCGTTCCGATGAGGTTGCGCGGTTGAGGGCGATCCTCGGCAGCTTTCCTCTTCAACGCCATGACTGCGCTCTCGTGCTCTTGCGTCCTGCCCCGGGCCGGCATGGGCGGGCTGCACATGGGAGCCGCGAACATGTGCGGCGCGAGATCGTTTTTCCTTGAGATTCTAAGGTTTTCTTCGGATAGTCAGGGTTGAGCGACGCGCTCCCATGTGCACAGGAGGGGGCTGTGCACATGGGAGCGATGCTTCGCCTTTTGCCGATGGAATACTTCCGCATGATTCCGGGCTTCTGCTCGGCACTAGTCGCGCCTGAGCGTGCAATGCCCGACGGCGTGCATTCTCAGGCTGTTCCGGCTGCCCGCGTCGCTTACGACGTCGAATCAGTTGAGCTCGAACCCGGATCGAGGCCGATGTGAATGATGCCCAGGTCCCCGTCTTCGCATGGTTCGGCAGCGATCGCCCGTCAGGAAGACGCAGCCACGTGCGGGACGTTGCCACCGATGTGCCGATAACCCGTCCCAGCGGGCTCCTGCATCTTGACCCATGTCCGCTGGGACAGGCTCTCCGCTCCTGATATTGGCGCTTTTTAGGACCGATTTCGAGCCGGAGGTGGACCGATCTCGACGCGGGAGTACGACCGATTTCGAGCCGGAGGCGGACCGATCTCGACGCGGAGTGCGACCGATTTCGGTGCGGAGTGGGACCGATCTCGGCGAAGGGTGGTGGGCGGGATGCGTCAGGACGGGTCCAGGGCGCGAGCCGCCTCGACGGCGCTGCGCACCCGGCCTCCTCGGTGCGCTGGGGCTCCTGCCAGGTCGCCCCGGGCACGGAGCAGCGCATGTGACCTCGCGGACGCCGCTGGCCTCCACCACCGGCCACGGTCTCCGGATGCAGCGAGCTGGCTGCGATCACCGGGGGCCGCCGTCGTGGCTCGCCGCGACCATGCCGTGCAGCACCTGCGCCCTCGACGGCGGTATTCGCCCCGCCAGAGGACAGCACATATGTCGACGCCGAGCCCGCCCAGATCGCCGTAGGCCCTCGATCGGATCGCGGGTGATGTCGATGGCCTTGCTGAAGGTCACAGGCGCGCCCTCGGCGAGGTCGACCAGCAGACGCAGCAGTCCGCGGTCGATGGTGTGCTCTCGGTCAGCGCCCCGACGACGAAGCCGAGATCGACCGCCGGGGCAGATCGGACCGGGCTCCGCCGACCCGCTGAGGCCGCGTGAACTCGCTCATCTGCAGCGAGAGGGCGGCGATTCGACGCACGTCGGCCGTCATGGCGCGGACCTCGTCGGCGTCGAAGACGAAGCGACCCGCCGCGCCGGACGGATCATGATGCGCAGGCCCAGGGCGCCGCCGCCGTCCGAGGCCCAATGGACTCCCGCCATCGCGCGACGACGCTCGACCTCCTCGGCGGCGGCGAAAATGGCGTCTCCACCGCTCCGATGGACGGCGTCGTCCCACCGGCGGCGAGGTTGTCGCCAACTCGGCCCGGTCCGCACCTGCGCGTGCCGAGGCCTCGAACGCCCTCGACATTCTCCACACATGTCTCGACGACGACATGGTCGGGTTCCCGCCACGGAGGCGGTGAGTCTGAGGCGGGGCGGTAACGGAGAGACGGCGCTGTCTGTGAGAGCCTCGTTGCATTCATGCGCTGAGTCTGACACGGCCGGGTGGTTGAATGGAACCGCCCGCGGATCCCATCAGGGATCCGCGGCAGGCGGATGCAAGTGCCTGAGGTTCTGACCTTTCGGGTTGCTTTCGGGTCGCTTTGGGGGCCAGGACTCAGGCCCGGCGGGAGCCCGCAGCGGACCTCGGCTGTGTTAGTTGGAGTTGCCGGCGTTGATGACGTTCGCCGGCTGCGAGACCAGCTTGTTGGTGTCGACGGCGGATACGTAGTTGCGTCCGCCCAGCAGGACCCCGAACAGCACGAGCAGGGTCATGCCGATGAGCACGAGGATCTGGAGGACACTGATCCCTGACGGCGGAACGGATGCTGGGCACTGCGTGTCAGTGACGCGCGACATATGATCCCTCCCGGTAGCGATTGAGCGAGCGGGCGCCCCGCCGTTCCACTCATGACAGCGCGATGCAGCTCTGTCGTTTCAGTGGGAGGAGCCGCGCGAGTGCGTCGCCTGGCAGAAATCCGCCATGATATGGGTGGTAGAACGTATCAAGCGCGGCCTGCCGGTGGTGGCTGCGGAACGCCGCTCAATGGGCTGATCCAGCGTAGATGCGGTCGGCGGCCGCGCCGTCTGCGCGGCCCGCCCGCTCCGTCCTCTCTCGCCTTCCTCCTCGGGTCCCACTGCCCTTACTCGGCGCGCTCCGTGCGACGGTGATGCCGTCGGCGAACGACGGCGCCACCGGAAGCTGTTCCGATCAGCATCGCGTTCGCAGGGCGTGATAGATGTCGGGCTTGGCCTGACCAGGTCCCGCCTCGCGGGGCGGTTCTGCGAGTCGAGCTCCTCGCGCCACCTCGCCCGGCCTCTCGACGAGGTAGGTGCGAGCCCAGGCCGCGAACATACGTCGACGTCGAGGGTCGGTGAGGTATCGCCCGCGCCTCCCGGAAGAGTCTCCGCGGCGCCGGATCGCCCGCACAGAACCCAGTACATGCGCTGGCCGACCGACGGGGCGGCCGATCGAAGTCCGCGTGCAGACGGTGAATCCTGGCCGCCCGTCCGGGCCCCAGCTCCCTCCAGCAGCGCCTTGCGACAGCATGTGCTGCGTGGATGATCTCCAGCCCGTCGGGTGGTCCAGGCCCTCCGGCGCAGGCGGTGCGTACCTCCACCATGCGAGCCGCGACCACTTCCAGCCAGTGCCCGATCGTGGATCCGGAACGTGGCGGAAGGCGTCGGCGGAGCTCCTGGCTGTACTCCAGCAGCGGCGCGACCAGGACCCGTCGTAAGTGCTCGGGGAGGCGTGGAAGTCGTGCGCCTCGAACTGCTTGCAGATGCGCGAGGTGATGCGCAGCGCGCGCTCGAGGTGGAGCCTGTGCCCGGTGGCGGCGTACGCGCCCAGCAGCGCCTCCACCGTGTGCATGTTCGCGTTCGCGCCCCGGTAGGGGTCCACCTCCAGCGTCTCGCGAGCGGGAATCGACGACCATCCCGGCGTCGTCGTCCTCCACCACAGGCGCTCGAAGGCCTCCAGTCCCGCCTCCAGCAGCTCGCCGGCGCGCGGCACCTGGGCCAGAAGCGCGGATGCGGCGGCCAGGATGACGAAGCTGTGGTCGTAGGAGACGAGCGGTCCCGCCACGGGCGCCTCCAGGGCGACCATCTGCGCTCCACGCCCCGGCCTCCCGGTCGCGGCAGCGGCCCGTCGAGCAGTGGGCGGCGACGCCAGCCCGCGAGCGAGGCAGTCTGGGCTCTCAGGGCCTTCAGGGCTCTGTAGCTTTCGCAGGGCCTTCGGGACCTCCGGTCTCCTTCTTCGAGCAGGTGCTCCCGCGTGAAGCAGTGGTCATCCTCCTGGTGATCCACAGCTGGATTCCGCGGGAGGCGTCCACGGAGCCGTCGTCGGCGAGCCAGCCGAATCCTCCGGACTCGCGAGCGCTTCCCGAAGCGCAGGAGTCGGCGGGCCTCGGCGTCGAAGAGCGGGCGGGTCGCAGTACTGGTCATGAGTCCTCCTTGACTCGGTGCTTGTCGCGATGCGCGGCACCGGGCGTCAGGACCTTGACGGAGTTGTCTGCGAGGGCCTTGCCCAGTGCTCCTTTGGGAACTGTGCTGGTGATGAGGTAGTCGGCGATCTCGAGCGTCCCGATCGTCGCGAACAGACGGCGGTCGAGCGGGAGTCGGCGAGGATGGCGACCCGCCTGGCGCGCGGGAGGCCATCCTGCGCGAGCATGGCCGCCTCATCCAGGTTGGACGTCGAGATGCCCCCGGCGTCGACGGCGCCGACCCCCAGGAGGGCGAGATCCACGCGGATGTCCGTCTCGACCCCGGACACGGAGCTGGCGAAGACCACGGGGCCCACCGTCACCTGACCGGACACCCGGACGTGCCCGCCGATGACGTACAGATCCCGGCAGGCCTCGGCATTGATCTCCGCAGCACGCGCAGCGAGTTGGTGGCGATGATGCAGCTCGCGCCGGCTGCCTGCGGTGCCGCACGAGGGGCGAGGGTCGTCGTCCCGCCGTTGATGAAGAGCACGTTCCCGTCCGCGACGAGTCGGGCGGCCGTCAGGCCGATCTGCTCCTTCTGGTCGGGCTGGAGCCGCGAGCGATCCTCGAGTCCCGACAGCCGTGCCGGGGATCGCCGGGTTGGACATGGCGCTGTGGGCAGCGGTGATGACCGGAGGTCGAGGCTGGTCCAGGTCGCGGCGGATGGTGTCGGGGGAGACGGCGGGGTGCTCGGCGAGGGCCGCGACCGCATGACCTGCCCGTGCCCCGCGACGTATTTGACGATCGCCGGCCTTGCGGCCGGCCGGTGGGCGGGATGCATCGCCTGGCGGGAGCAGCGTGGCGGATGAATGCGTGTATGTGCTGGTCGTTGCGACTGCTTCCACGAAAACCGCAGTCGACTAAACGACACTGAAGTCGCGCCACTGTTCCTCCTCGGCGGCAGGCGTTCCAGCAGTTAGCGCGCTATGCCGCGACTCAGATCAACGATGATGGGCGTGACGATGTCGACGTGAATGGTGGGCAGCTTCGCTGCTGCCATGACAGCCCTCATGGCGGCAATGGGGCTCGCGGGCTGCAGCGGATCGAGGCGGTGCCGGACGGAGAGGTCACGCTCGAGTTCGCCCAGTGGTGGGAGCCGGAGCGCCCGGATGGCACGTTCCGCGCCCTGGATGGACGGAGTTCGAGGCAGCAGAACCCAGCATCAGGTCGAGGCTGCTGTCAGGGGCTACGCCTCGACCTCAAGGGAGCAGCTCGTGGCGGGCGCCGCTGCGGGCACCATGCGACGGACGTCGGCATCTCGACGGTGCCTGGGTCGGCGACTTCGCCAAAGCAGCGATCGCGGACCTGACTGCGCCGATGAGCGCTACGACGACTCCGGAGCTGGCCAGCCAGATCACGCGCCAGGTGCTGCGACCTACATGAGTTCCGGTGGTGAGACTTCCGCGTACCCGATGTTCGCCAACCTGTCAACGCTGCTGACTTCAGGGCCGGCGTCTCCCAGATCCCTCCGTTACACCCGCGAGGAGCTCGCGCGCGGCCGCGAAGGCCGTCACCGGAGACGTCTCCGGGCTGGGCGCTGCCCCTGTCGCTCGAGGCGCCCAACGGGATCCAGAACGGCGTCATGTCACTGGGTCTGGGCTCGGGCGGGTCGATGCTGACCGCCGACGCAAAGCCGAATCTGAAGGGCAATGCCGACGTCAAGAGCGCTCGAGGTTCATCAAGCTGTGGGACGACGGCGTCGTCTCCCGGGCGCCTTCACCATGAAGGAGCAGGACAAGGTCGAGGACTGCACCAATGCCCGCACCGGCCTGGTGATCGACTCCCTGGCGCGCGTGAGACACGATCCGCGAGGGCAATCCCGATCTCACCGCTCGACATCGCCGCGGTCCGCAGAGCGGATACACCGGCCAGCGCGGCATGCCCTTACGCCTCGTGGGATCGGCGTGTCGGGGCGACGGAGTGCACGACCTCCGCGGCGTGGAAGCTCGTGGCCTTCTCATGGCGCGCGCCGACATCAACGCCGAACTCGCTTCAGCGACGCCAAAAGCCTTCCTGGCCAGCAGCAACCAGTACGACGCCCGTTTTCGTCAACAACGACGAGATGTTCAAGAAGGCCTTCGAGGATGCGGATCGGGCACCCCCGCCAACGAGGATTCACCGGGCTTGCCGGTCTCGGAGACCCCTCGCGCGCAGTTCGGACGAGCAGTCTCGCAAGAACCACCTCAGTGGCGAGCTCGACGTCGATACGTGCTCTCCAACGCTCAGGATGCCTGGGATGCGGAGTTCTGAGTCCGGAACGCGGGGCGCAGCCTGAGGTCCTCGGAGTCCTCGGGCTGCGGAGTCCTCAGAATCGCCTCAGCTGCAGGTCCTCGGGAACCCGGGACATCGAGGCGCTGCGCCCCGCACGCGCTGCGGCCAGGTGGCTCTGGGCGCGGGCGGTCCCGCCCGCGCTGATCGCGTCGGGCGGGCCCTGTGCCCTACGCCTACCTTCTTCCCACGCTCGTCCTGCTCGTCGTCCCTCATGGTGCCGATGCCGATCATGCGTCATCGGCTACTCCCTCCAGGGACGGCGCCATCACCGCCCGTACGTCTCATTTCATCGGGCTGCACAACTTCATCGAGATTCTCACGGGGCGGATTTCCGCAACGCGCTGTCGAATACCGATTCTGGTTCGTCTCGGTCAGCGCGTGGTGGCGCTCATGCCGATCGGCCTCGGCTTCGCTCACATGCGCGTTGAACCCGCAGATCGGTCTCGCGCATCACCAAGATCGATCTTCCGCACGCTGTCTCGTGCTTCGCGTTGCCGACGATCGCCATCGTGGCGATCCTGTGGCGCTCTGCCGCTCAACAATGAGACTGCCGTCAACGCGATCCTGTCCGGTATCGGGCCGGTCTCGAGCCAGCACGAGCTGGCTCGCACTCGATCCCGGGAGTCGGCGCTGGTGGTGGTCACCTGCATCAACAACATCTGGTCGCGTCCGTTCTTCATGATCTCGGTCCTCGCGGGCCTGCAGGGCATTCCGCGCGGCCTCTACGAGGCCGCCGGAGGTCTCGACGGCGCCGGGCCGATCCGCGAGGTTCTGCGGTCCATCACCATTCCGCAGCTGCGGCCGATCATCGATACTCCATGGCGCTGCTGGATCTCATCTGGACGTCCCAGCAGTTCGCGCTGGTCGATGACGACCGGCGGCGGCTCACTCAGCGCCACCGAGATGCTTCCTCGACGTTCGCTACAAGCTCGCCTTCTCGAGATACGACTTCTGCCTCAGCGTCGGCGGACGCGCGGTGATCGTCCCGCTGCCGTCGATGATCCTGGCGTCTTCTTCGTCCGCAGCCGAGAGGCGAGGGATTGACTTGTGACGTCAGAAGCAGCGGCGGCGGCTGGTGCGCGGGTCGGGGGTATGGGATCGGGCCGCTGCTCGGCAGCGCATCGCCGCGTTCCCCGTGCTGTGGATGCGCTCAGCCAGCCCTCATTCGTCGAGGTCGAAAGATCTTCTCGAGTCCGCGAGGATCATTGAGGAGCTCCTCCTTCGCGACCTACGTCTCGAGTCTTCCACGACTCCAGGCAAGATGAGGTTGCTTCATCAACAGCCAGCTTCCGCGAGCGCTGTCCGTCACCGCGCCAGACTCCTCATCGTCGCCATTCTTGGCGTCTATGCGTTCCGGCCGATCTCGACTTCCCGGGCAAGCGGCTGATCAGCGTCGCATCGTCATCTCGGTGCGAGCGGGTTTCTGATCACCACCGCTGATCCCCTTCTTTCGGGCTGATGGTGGGGCTCCGCTGCACCAACACCCATCAGGGCCTGATCCCGACTCATGGTGCGTTCACCCTCCCCACGCTGACCATCATGCTGACCGGTTGTACTTCCAATACGCTCGCGCGAGACTCGATGAGGCGGCCAAGGTCGATGGGACGTCATCGTTCGGCGCCCTGTGGAGGGTCCTGGTGCGCCGATCTCCGTTCCACGGAGTGGTCTCGGTGGGCATCTACACGTTCATGATCGACGATGGAACGAGTACCTGTTCGCCCTCACCCTCACCAGGACGGAACAGCATGCGCTGCGGTCGATCGGGATTCCAACTGCTCAGCCGGGCAGCACTCCTATGAAGTGGAACAGAGATGTGATGGCGATGTCCGTCCTCGGCTCCTATTCCGGTCATTTTCCTCTTCATCTTCTTCCGCTCTTCATCGGCGGCACGAGCGGCCGGATCCGTCAAGAGCTGATTCCGGGCGAGGTGCATGAATGCGGGTCGGCGAAGTGATGAATGAAGTAGGAAATGAACTTTGGTGTGAATAAGGCAGGGCATAGTGCCAGATGCAGGCGCGCATCTGAGAGTCCAGGCGGAGATCCAGGCGGAGATCCGCACAGAGGCGGGCCCAGATAGCGCAGCAGGTGCACAGCGAGGGTGCACGCAGAGTAAAGCATATGCGCAGAAGCGCGCAGGAGAAATGGCAGATAGAAAGGTAGACTACATGCTGCTGAATCACCGGAATGAGCATCCTCGCCGTCGCCCACGAATACCGTTTCGCGGTGCCGCGTCGATATCTCAGAGCTGCTATTCGATGCTCCGCGCCGTCGTGGACGTCCTGCGAGGCAGCGCTCCCCGCGCATCATCGCGATCCGCGACGAAGCTGGAGCCACATCCGCCCGGAGATGCTGGCCTCCATGATCCCGATTGCGCGCAAGTCCACGGTGCCCACGCGATCCACCCGGATCACGGCGCCACCTACAGGCAGGTGCCGCTGGCGATCCAGAGCGGCTTCACCTCCGCGATGATGATTGACAGTCGTTCGCGCGCGAGCAGAACATCGCGGAGACCTCGCGCGTGGTCCAGGCGGCTCACGCCGTAAGGAGTCTCCGTGGAGGCGGAGCTGGGGACGATCGGGGTCTCGGACAAGTACGGGGAGCATCTCGGCTCGGAGGAGATCCGTACACCGACCCCGATGACGCCGCGCGTTCATCGAGGCCACCGGGTGGACTCGCTGGCCACGCCATCGGGACGCGCCACGGGCTCTGGCCCTCCGAGGTCAAGCTGGAGCTGCGTCTCGGACCCGCTGGCCCAGATCAAGCGAGCGCCTGGGGATCCCCTGGTCCTGCACGGCAGCCGAACAACTCGACAAGGAGATCGCCGGCGCCGTCCGGCGGCGGATCAACAAGATCAACATCTCCTCCGGCGGTCGGGCGGCTCCATTTCGCGCATGCGCGAGGTGCTTGAGGACGTCCACCTGCGCGAGCCCAACGTCATCGAGCCCCGTGCGAGGAGTGCCATGCGCCAGTGCGCGGTGCAGAAGATCGATCCACCCGAGTCGGCGGGTGGCAAGCCGACCTCTTCTGAGGTCTCTGAGGTTTCTAAGGTCTCGAGGTCTCTGGCACCTGAGACCTCTCCCGAACGGGGAAGGGATACGACGGGGCGGATCGTTCTCGCCCGGGTGGACGGTCGATCACGAGCTGGACTGGGACGCCGCGGCATTCCAACGGCTCGTCGATGGATGCGGGATTCATCTCGCTGAGGTCGAGGACGATCCGCCCGGCGTCGCCGATGAGCGCGGTATTGCGCTGGCGATCCTGCGGTCACGCAAGGCCCGCGGCTGGGTGAGTGCTATGTGGCGGATACCATGTAGCTGTTTCTCGCCTTCGACCCCGCTCGACCATCGGTGACGCTGGGGGCACATAAAAGTGTTGCGCTCGCCAGCGGACCGGCTCGGCGTCGAATCCATGGTCCACCTGGTGTCCATCAGCGATGAGGTGCGCGAGCGCTGCCCGAGGCGGCGGGCTAAAAGCGCCGAGGGGACCCGCTGATCCGGCACGTCATCGTTCAGCATCCGCGCGGCGCGTGCGGCTGGTCGATGGATGGTCGTGGCCGTTGCTGGCCCAACCGCGTCATCCGGTCAACACGAGCCGAATGAGCACATGGTGCCTGTGCTGGGGACCTTCCCGGCCCCTCCGGGAGGCGCCGGCGGTCCTGGTGTCGGGCTCAACACGATGAAGTCGGTCGATGAGCTGCGCGTCAGACCTGCGGAGCGTCGACATGCTCCGCGGCGTGCCGCGCGGACGCTGGTGGTCTACGAGGACGCCGGTTTCACCGACGAGGCCGTGCGGCGGTCGTTGAGGTCGCCGTCATTACCGGCGTCCACTCGCTCAACGAGGATGAGGCCCGGCACTCACCAAGTGGAGACGGACCTGGCGGACCCGCGGAGGTCGCCATGATGGAGGGACCTTGGAGATCCTCGACGCTGACGGTCAGCGGTCCATACGAGCCGGTACGCCGCCCGCATCGGCGCTCAGCGCGAGGCGGCTCTGTACCGCGATGCCGCGCAGCCCGGGTGCGTCATGGCAACCACGCGCTTCGCCTGCGGCGACCGTTACGGCCGTGCGGAGCATATTGTCATCGCCGCCTCGCCGCGTGAGGCGATCGGAGTCGCGCTGGCCGGAGCTCCGGCCGTGCGGCGGCCGCGTGCTGATTGCTTCCAGCTACGGCCTCGACGCCCACGACCATAGGCCTGGGCGATGCGTTCATCGGCGGTGCCATGGCTCTCATCTGGCGGCTGCATGAGGGGGCTGGCGCCCGAAGCCCGGTCCGAGTGGTGAGGCACGTCGCCTCGTTGGGACCTGCGGCGTGTTGCAGTGCGACGCGCATCGGCAAAAATAGGGGCGCACGAGGCCGGACCGCCTTTGCGGACGCGGCGTCATGTCGTAGGTGTGCGCTGCTTTCGCGTTACATGGCGGGCGTCCGCGTGTCGGTCGCGGCGCGGGTGGTTCAGGCGCGCTTGTCGGTACGGGCGCTCCCGTCCGGGACGACGGCGAGCCACGTCCACGGTCTGGCGATTCCAGCCGCGCACGGCCTGGGGCCGTTGCCGATGACGTCCGGAGTGGGCAGGCAGTCTGTCCTCCGTGGAGTAGGCGAAGAAGCGGTACTGTAGTGATGCTGGCCTCGCTCGGCCAGGCCGGACAGGGCCCAGGTGCGGGGCGGCTCATATATTCATAGGGTGCGTCCGTCGGAGGGAGACCAGGTGGGCGGCGAGCCGCATCCGCGCATGGAGGTCATGGTCCGGTGAACAGGCGAGCCCCCGGCCAGTGCGCAGCCGGTTGTAAAGGCCGCGCCGCAGGTCAGGACAAGGGTGATTGGCGTTATCTTTGCTCCTGCTCACGGTTCCGCTCCGGTTCCTCTCGTGGGCTGATGTGGATGGGGAGAGGCCCCGCCCCGAGTGTTCGGGGCAGGGCGATCGCTCGTCCCTTGTCCTTATCATTGTCGGTCCTTCTCCCGGTGCTTAGCCTCCCTTGCCGGGCGCACCAGGTGGTACAGCATGACTGCTGCTACCATAGAAGGCGGAAGAGCTGATCAGGACCTTGATGATCCTGGAGCATCATCTCGGCTCCCTTCTTCAGCCCCCGGCCTCCCTCCGGGGCTGCGCCTTGAGGCCGGAAGCCTCTCAGGCGCCCTGAATAACACATATTGACGTCTGCAATGTTGAATGAGATCGCCCAGGCTGTCGGCCGCGCTTCTCGCTGTTGGGGGCGCATTTACGAAAGGTCTGGGCCCGCTGATGGCGGCGATTCCCCGCTTGCGCGAGTTAGACAGGCTGCGCCGCCCCGTTGGGACCCGCGGCGCAGCGCAGTGCGACGCGTATCAGAGGTGCGTATCAGGGTCGGACCACCTTGCGGACGCGGCGTCGTCGTACGATCTCTGCTTACAAGGTTAGGTATGCCTATCTTGTGAGTCTGACGAGTCTCACGAGTTCCCGCGGCTCACCATCCAGGAGGTCCCATGACGCCGGAGACCGCTCATCGGCCCTTTGAGCACGTTACCACCCCTCTGCACGGCGCGGCGGGCGGCGGAAGCCGAGCATCCCTGTCGATTTCCACCTCCCGCCGGGCTGCGCGCCCATGTCCTGTGTCTTCATCCCTCACCCTGGCCTCCGGACCTCGCAGGGCTGGGCGCCTGATCAGCCTCGGACGCGGCCTCGGCGATCCTCCTGCCCGGCGTTGAGGGCGCGGGCCTGGCGCTCTCACCCGCGCGCGATGGCAGCCGCAGCCGCCGTCCCTCGCCTGTGCGGGCCAGCTCATGGTCGAGGCGATCGCCCGCTCCAGCGCCGCCGAGCAGGAGGGCGCGATTCGCACCCGCCTGCTCGGCCACATCTTCGCCCTCGGCCCCGCTCGCGCTGGGTCCCGCTCCGGGGCGAGAGCGTGTCCCTGCTGAGCCGACGGCGCGGAGCTGCGTCGCGCTGTACCGCCAGACCTTCCTGGCTGGCACCGTCGCCGCCTCGCCTGTCCCGGCGCGCGTCCACGTGCCGCTCGCCGCCACGGTCGACCGGGTGCCCGCCGCCGTGCTCGCATGATCGCGTCGTCCTCGTGCCCGGCGCGCCATCATCGGACTTCACCCAAGGTCCGCAGATCGTCGGCGAAATCGCGCGCCCAGCGCTTCAGGCCTCGCCGCCGAGTACCCGAAAACGCGCCATCGAGGGCTGGACCACCACTCTGCGCTCGCGTGCCTGCCCGCCGCCGCGCCGCCGACCTGGCAGCGCGCGTGGCGAGACAACCGTCGCGCAGTCATGCTGCTGGCCGGCAACCAGCCTCGTCATCCTCGTCACCGACCGCCTGTTCTCCCTGTTCTTCGTCACCGCTGCCGTCGGCATGGCCGATCGCTGCGCCCGCCATCGGGAGGTGGGCGACGCCCCTCGCCATCGCCCCTGGTGAGTTATGTGCTCCCTCGAGCCCCTGGACCACGTGGGCGCCTTCTTCTACGTGGGCATGGGGGCATGGCCAACCCAGCGGGCCATGCGCCGCCGCTGCTGGCCGTCGAGGCGTCCCGGCGGCGCCGCTCCCGACGACGGGCTGCCGGTGGGTGCCCGCGAGCGCCGAGCGGCGGCGGGCCCGCGCTGACCCCGCGAGGTGACGGCCCTGGCGGGCGCTGGCGGCGGAGCGCTGCACACGGGTCGGCCGGGCCGGCTCATGGCGGTATGCACGGGCGGCCGGGTCACCATGGCGGAGCTGGCCGGCCGGCGCTCCCAAGACCGGTCCCGGACCGGCGTCGACCCTCACTGTGGAGGCCGGCGAGCACGTCGCCGTCGTCGGGCCCTCCGGGGCGGGCAAGTCCACGCTCGTCGCGCTGGCCGGCGGCGACCTGCTCCCCGCCGCAGGCACCGTGCGCGTGGTCGGCACCGCCTCGACCGCCGGCACGCAGGACGCCGTCCGCGCCGCCCGGCGCCGTCGTCGCCCAGACGACCTGGCTATTCACCGGCACCATCGCCGACAACCTCCGCCTGGCCGACCCCGATGCCGACGATGCGCGCCTGTGGCGCGCCCTGGAGGCCGCCAACCTCGACGACGAGGTCCGCCGCATGCCCGACGGCCTGAGGACGCGCCTGGGGGAGCAGGGGCTGGGGCTGTCCGGCGGACAGGCTCAGCGCGTCTCCCCGGCCCGCGCCTTCCCGCCGACCGCCCCTGCTCATCCTCGAGTAGGCCCACCAGCCAGGTCGACCTCGGCTCCGAGGCCCAGATCGTCGAGGCCATCGACCGGCTCGCGCAAGGGCGCACCGTGCTGACCGTCTCCCATCGTGCGGGTGCGCTCACGACTGCGGACCGGGTCGTGCGCGTCGCCGACGGCGGGGTGGATCCTGTGAGCCCCGAGAGTCCTGCGAGCTCCGCGAGTTCGGAGAGCCGTGGGCCCGGAGGCCCTGCGAGCTCCGGACGGCGCGGGCGGCCCGGAGGCGTAGGCTCAGCCGATGGGCTCCGGGTAGGCCACGGACTCTGCGCTTGCCGGGGTGGCCCGGACTCTGCGCTTGCCGGGGTGGCCCGGACTCTGCGCTGCCGGGGCGGCTGGCCCGGACTCTGCGCCTGCCCGGAGCGCGGACTCTGCGCCTGCCGGGAGTGGCCCGGCCCCCGTGACCGAGAAGGAGGTCTGAGCCGTGACTTCTGCGACTAACGCCTGAGACCCTGCTGGAGTCCCGTGAGCGGCTCCGTGCTCCGCCCCACTGGCCCGGAGCACCCTGAGAACCCTGAGAACCCTGAGACTCTGAGCCTCACGAGAACTCAGGGGCGGGTGGGCGTCACAGCTCCGCCCCGAGCCGACTGAGTGCTCGTCGTCACTGGCTGCTGGGTCACCCGTCCCGTCCTGAAACCGCTGCTCGGCTCCACCCTGTGCCGCATCACCGACTTCCTGCTGGGCGTCGGGCTCTTCGCCCTGGGCGCCCACGCCGTCGTCGCCACCGGATCGGCACTGGCCTCCGGAGCCCCCGTCCCTCGCCGTGGCCCGTGGTCGGCGCCATGGCGGCTATGAGTCTGGCCAGGCGGCGCTGCGGTACGGCGAGGCAGTTCGCAGGGCACTACGTCGCCTTCAAGGCCCTGGAGCTGCTGCGCGGCGAGATCTTCGCGCCCTCATCCCGCGCTCCCCGCGCGTGAGCGCCTCCACTCCCGCTCCGGGGACCTGCTGGCCCGCGCCACCAAGGACGTGGACCGTATCGAGGTCTTCTTCGCTCACACCTTCGCTCCCACGGTCTCGGCCCTCGTCGTCGTGCCGACCGCCAGTGCTGGTCGCCATCGGGGTCCGGGTCTCCTGGACCCCTGGCGGCGGGTGCCCACCCTTCCTGCTGGGCGCTCTGGCGATCGCGCCCCTGCTCGGCCGACGCTGCGGCCTGACCTCCGCACGTCGCACGGCCACCGCTCGGGCGGCGCTGACCCAACACTGACCGACTCCGTCCAGGGCCTGGCAGCGAAATCGTCGGCTACGGCCGCACCGCAGACGCCTGGCCGAGATGGCCGCCCTGGACGACGACGTCGCTCGAGCAGGGCGGCCGCCGCCCGCTGGGCCGCGGTGCGCCGCGGCGCCGTCGCGCTGCTCGTCCTGGCCGGGCCGCTCGCCGTGCTCGCCGTCGGCGCGCGCAGGTGCAGGTCGGGCGATCGGTGCCGCGCCGCGCTCGCGGCCGCCGTGGCGGCGCTCATCCGCCTGGCCGAGGACCGTGCGGGCGGTCGAGGAGCTCGCCGGTGCTCTGAGCGCCTCCTTCGCCGCGGCGGGAGGCGGGTCTGAACCGATCGACGCCCCCGTCGAAGTCCCCCGACAGCGATCGGGAGCTGCTGAGCGCGCGCCCACGACGTCATCTGGGAGGACGTCGTCTAACCTATCAGGGCGAGGGCGGCCGCGCTCGCAGGTGAGTCTGCGTGCCGCCGAAGGGGAGTGGACGTGCCTGGTGGGCGTTTCCGGGTCGGGGAAGACGACCCTGGCGGGACTGGCGGTGCGCACCGACGTCCGCAGTACGAGCGGGCTGCTGCAGACGACGTGGATGTGGCCGAACTGACCGGGGACTCGCTGCGGCGCGAGGTCGCACTGGTATCCAGCGGGCGCACCTGTTCCGGGGCTCAGTGGCCGACAACGTCCGGCTCCGCCCGCCCCGATGCCAGTGACGAGGAGGTGATCGGCGCCTGCCGCGCGGCCTGCATCCACGGCGGCTTATCATGGCGATGGGCTCCCGAGTACGACACGCTCATCGGGGAGCGGGGTGTCGGTCTCCGGCGGTCAGCGCCAGCGCCTGGCGCTGGCTCGCGCCCTGCTCGCCCGCCCGGGCGTGCTGATCCTCGACGAGTTCACCAGTCACCTCGATCCCGGACTCGACGACGCCGTGCGCCCTCGGTGCGCCGGTGGGCGCTGCGGTTGCACGATCATCGAGATCACCCACCGGCTCGCGCGCATATGGGGCAGGCCGACCGCGTCGTCGTGCTCGACGGCGGGAGGTGGTCCAGGACGGTGCGCCCGACGAGCTCATGAGCGTTGACGGCCCGCTGCGCCGTCTCATGGACCGCGGCTGAGGGTGAGGACTGGCGGGCGGGCGGGCGAACTCTCGCGAGATCGGTCCGGTTCGCGAGATCGTCGTACTCCCGCGTCGGGATCGGTCGCACTCCGCATCGAGGATCGGTCGCTAACCCGCGTCGAGATCGGTCCCACTTCCGGCTCGAGGTCGGTCGCAACCCGCGTCGAGATCGGTCACACTCCGGTGCGGGGTGGTTCTCGGGGGTGGAGGCCGTATAAGTCGGGCCGCACCGCCGCGAGTCGGTCCTGCCGATGCCCGCACATGCCGAGGTGGTGGGTGTTGCACGTCGCGCGCGCGCCCGCGTCAGCGAAACCGCGGAATCATGCGAAACAGCAACTCCAGTAGCGACTACGATTCCGCTCCCATGTGCGCAAACCCCTCACCGCACAGTGGGAGCTCGACCGCCACACACAATGATCACCGGAAAAGCCCATAATCCCGGCAAAAACCAGCTCCCAGCCCACAAGGTAGCAGCCTCCCATGTGCAACACCGAAGATCCCCACCCACCACGCCTGCGTCGAGATCGGTCCGGTTCCGGCTCGAGATCGAGTCCGATTCAGCCGGACCGATCTGACGTCGAGGCGCGCACGACAGCAGCTCGGGGTGAAGGCCCACATGCCGCGCCTCGGAGCCGTCGGCGAGCAACAGATCTGCAGCGGTGCGACCGATCCTCGACACGGGTTACGACCGATCTCGCGGCGAGCGGACCCGATCTCGACACGGGTTACGACCGATCTCCGGGCCGGAAGTGGACCGATCTCGGTGCGGGTGCGACCGATCTCGGTGGCCTTAGACGTCTTCGACGTCCTCGTAGCTCTTGGGATCCTCACTCGGCTCGAGGTGGGCCGACACCCGCAGGTTCGGGTCCACCGCGACGAGTTCATCGATCACGCGCTCGGTGAAGTCGTGCCCCTCTTTCACGCTCCAGGCGCCCGGCACGAGCACGTGCATGTCCGCGAAGCGCCGATTCCCCGCCTCGCGCACCCTCACCGCGTGGAAGCCGATCCGCCCGTCAAGACGGTACCGGGCCAGCACCGCCTCTATCCGGGCCTGGGCCTCCTGGCTGGGGCCACGTCCATGAGGCCGGCCACGGATTCGCTGACGAGCTTGAACCCCGTCCACATGATGTTCATGCCCGCGCCCAGGGCGACGATCGCGTCGAGCACGGGCGAGTCGAAGACCGCCACGAGACCCAGCCCACCAGGACCGCGGCGGAGGTGACGACGTCGGTGGCCAGGTGCTTGGCGTCGGCCACCAGGGTCGCCGAGCGCTCGCGCGTGCCCACCCGGTGCAGGACCCAGGCGGCGCCGCCGTTGACCGCGGAGGCCCCCACGGAGATGAGCGAGGCACATTCAGCTGCTCGGGCATGACGGGCTCTATCAGTCGCCCGATCGCGGAGATGATGATGACGGCGGCGGCCACGAAGATCATGACGCCCTCGACGATGGCTGAGAAGTACTCGGCCTTGGAATGGCCGAACTGGTGGTCGTCGTCGGCCCGGCTGATCGAGATCTTCAGGACGATGAGCGCCACCACGGCGGCGCCAGATTCACCACCGACTCGGCGGCGTCGGAGAGCAGGCCGACCGAGCCGGTGATCCAGGCCGCGAAGGCCTTCAGGGCGATGGTCGTCACCGCTGCGCCGATGGACAGCCAGGCGTAGGCGCTCAGGTCGCTGGGCGGGGCGCTAGCGGGGGAGGGCACGCCACGAGTCTGGTCGTACGATGGTTCACCGGGTCCAGCCTCAATGCCGGCCCGTGCCGCGCGACGGCCGACTCCTGTGACAGCCGACTCGTGCCCGCCGGCCGACGCGCGCCGCCGGCCGACTCTCCGCGACGAGCCGACCCGCGGCGCCGCTGCCGTGATCGGACGCCGTGTCGGACCCTGGGCGCATCGTAAGGTGTCGGCGTGTTCCCCGCCCAGCTCACGGTTCCGGAAACGCTGCCGGAGACCTTCCGCGTCCTCGACCTGTCCCGGCGTGCTCCTCAACGGCATCCTCGGCGGGCTGATCGCCCGAGCGCAAGAACTTCGACTGGTGGGCTTCATCGTCTAGCCATGCTCACCGCGACGGCCGGCGGCGTCCTGCGCGACGTCATGATTCAGGCCGGACCGCCCTTCGCGCTGACCGACCCGTCACACCTCTACACCGCCTGCGCCGGTGCCGTGATCGCCTGGTGGGGTGCCCTTCACCTCCCGGTTCGCCGGTCGCTTCCTCGTCGTCGCCGACTCCGTGGTTCTGGGCACCTGGGCCGCCACCGGCGCCTCAAGGCTCTGAGCAACGGTCTGCGCGTTATGCCCGCGCTCCTGCTCGGATGCCTGACGGCGGTAGGCGGCTCCATGATCCGCGACGTGTCCGTGGGGGAGACCCCGGCCGTGTTCGGCGGCAACAAGCTCTACGCCGTTCCCGCCCTGTGCGCCGCGGGCACGGCGGTCGCCGTCGTCCGCGTCGGCCTGCCGGAGGCCTATGCGCTGCTGGCGGCCACGGTGGTTGGTTCGGGACCTGCCTGATGGCGTACTGGCGGTCATGGCGACTGCCGGTGGCGGGGACAGCAGCGGCGTGCGCCGAGCGCCTGGCCGCCGGCGACCCGACTCTGGCCCGCTCGCGCGCCAGGGCCTGACAGGTCTGCACGGCGGCACGGCGCTGTCGAGGCTGGCGCCGCTCGCTGCCGGGCGCACCGCCGGGTGCCCAGGCCGTTGCGGCGACGCAAGCCCCTCGACGTCGAGGACCTGTGAGGCCGGGGGGAGAGAAGGCCGCCTGGCCGGTCGAGCTGTAGGACTGCCCGGCCGGTCGAGCCGTGAGGACCGCCTGGCCGGTCGGGCCGTGAGGACCTGGGCCGGGCTCGACCGGCTGACCGGGCCGTGTTCAGGGGGACGCCACCGCGGCTCAGCGGCGCCTCCCCTCAGTCGATGGGCCGGACCTCGGCGTCGTCGATTTCGCGGACGGCGCGAGCCGGCGAGGGCGAGGCAGGCGGCGCTGTCGGCCGGGCCGCGGAAGAGGCGGTCCTGACGGCGTCGAGCGACCTTGTCGGTGACGACCCCTCCCCCTACTGCGCATGAGTGGCGGCGGGTGGAGGCGGCGTCGACCTTGTCCTTGACGAAGGGGCGCTCGGCGACCCGTGAGGCGGCGTGGGAGGCGGCGGTCTTCATGCGCTCGTACTGCGCGCGGCCGGCTCGCGTTCCCAGCACGTAGCCGGCTCCCAGGCCGATGATGAAATGGCAGCTTGCTGGCCGTGGCGATCTCCTCACGCTGGTGGCGGTACTGGGCCAGAGCCTACTGGGCGCGAGGTGCTCCGGCCCCGGAAGACGGGGGATTTGCGCGGTGGGCGGAGGCGTCATCCGGATGCGAGCGGCTTGCCGTCGCCGTGGCAAGGACGGGTTGCACATGGGAGAGAGGCCGCGATCGTCGACGACTGCCGTTTTCGTTGGAATTCCAAGGTTCTTCGACTGTGATCAATTGGAGTTGACAATCTCCCATGTGCGCAGAGGGGGTACTACGCACATGGGAGAGATTAATTGTGTGCCGCCGACATCTTTTTCCGCGGAATGACGGGGTTCTCTCGGTGCGGTGCTGAAGGCGGGTGTGCAATGTCGTGCCATGTTGCGCAACGTCCGGCTTGGAGGGCACCCAGCGGGCCGCCGGTCATATGAGCGTCGGTCAGGCGGGTGTTGCGGGCCAGGGGGCGCTGATCGCAGCAGCCGGGGTAGCGCAGGCCGATGGCGCGCATGCGCCAGGCTGGCCTTCAGACCGTCGGGGCGTCCGGGTCGGGGATGATCGTGAGGAGATCTCGACGTCGCTGGGGCGCTCGCGCTCGGTCCACAGCAGGCAGTCGATCCAGTCGCCGCCGTCCTCGAATGGGGAGGCGAACATGTCCTGGGTGAACTCGTCGGGCACGGCGGTGTAGGTCCCCCCGCCGTAGGTGGTCATGAAGGCGTCCGCCTGCTCCCGAGTCAGACGATTGTCGCTGGTCAGCTCCTCGGCCTGGCGAGTCGCGCAGCAGACGGCGTCGGCGACCGCGCGCACCCGATCCACCACCTGCGGTGGCAGCGCCCGGGTGTACTCGGTGCTCCAGTTCCGGGAGCGGTCGGCCCGTGAGTGCAGCGGCCATCCGGGAGCAGACACCATGCTCCTGCCGGCCAGTCGGAGCTCGCCGTTGGGCCACACTCCCAGGCGCTGCGCGGATGCGTGCACCCACTGCCGGCCAGTGCTTCGGTACTCGCCGTCCTCATGCCAGGTCGTGAGGGCGCTCGTGAACGCGGCGACCAGACTCGTAGAGCAGGGTCTGCTCGGACGGGACGCCGATCCGGTCCGAATCCTCCAGTCGCACCAGGATGTCTCGGTCGCGGTGCTCGATGACGCGCCCCAGCTCGATCGGCCCCAGACCGGCGGGCGGCCCCAGTTCCCTGGTCGGGTATCCGCGGGTGAGGCCCGCCAATCGACTCGCTTTGCCCGTGACTCGGATCTGGCCGCGCCGTCGTCAGGAAACCTGCGTACCCGGATGCGCTCGCCCAGGTCTGGCCAATACTCGAACTGACAGCACGCCGGATCATCGGAGAAGGGACATGCCGTCCATGAATACTCTCGTCGCCGCTGTCCTCCAGATGCAGGAAGAAGCCGGGCGTGAAAAAGGTACTTCGTCACCACCGCCCACTCGACCGGGCCCCAATAATAAGTTTCTGCTCGCTGTTCATGTCGGCCTACATTTGCCCACGACGAGGGCGCGTCAGAGTGCCTCGCCGCGGCTCATTCCCAGCTTGCGGCGGCGTGAGTGCCGCGCACTGCAGCACTGTGCTGAACCGCTGCCATCGCGGATGTGGACCGATCTCGGTGCGGATTGCGACCGATCTCCGGAAGCCGGATGTGGGACCGATCTCGGCGCGGGAGCGACCGGATCTCGAGCCGGATTGGACCGATCTCGGCGCGGGTACGACCGATCTCGGCGAATGCGGCGTCGCTCAGGCCGGCTCCGGATCGGCCCGGCAGCGGATCCGGGGACCAGCTCGGACGGCAGCATGCGGGCCAGCTCGTAGCCGTCCGCGCCGACGACCACGGGCACGTCCGCCTCGCGAGCGTGCGTGCCTCCGGCCCCAGACCCATGGGATGGGCCAGCTGAGTCCCCGCCAGCACCTGCTCGGTCGGCGTCAGCCGGCGCACTGCACCGCCGCCACCCGGTCGGGTGCTCACGGGCCGCCTCCCTGCAGATCGGCGGGTCGTGCTGGCCGTCGTCGCCCACCAGGAGCCAGGTCACGTCGGGCAGGTCGATCATGAGGCGGCGCAGCTCGGTGCGCTGGTGCTCGATGCCCGAGCGGAACAGGCCGGTATTGGTCGGTCCCTCAGTCGGTCGCGAGCATCGGGCCCGCGGGAAGCCGTGTCGCTTGAAGAAGGACCGGTGAGTGGGCACGACATTCCACGCGCCGGTGGACAGGTAGATGACGGCGTGCCCGGGTGCGCCCTTGATCCGGGTGAGCAGCTCGGCCATGCCCGGAACCGGCTCTCGCGAGGAGGTGTACTTCACCGGCTGGTTCCAGGCCGCCACGAACATGCGCGCACGTGCGAGACCATGGCCGTGTCGTCGATGTCGGAGACGACGCCCAGGCGCGGCGGGCTCCACCACAGGATCCTGGTGGTGACCGTGCCAGCGCTCGGTCGCCTCAATGCGGGCCTCATGCCAGCCGCCTCAGGCCGTGACCCGCGCACGACGACGTCGATGCAGCCGTCCTGGTCCGCCCGCGTGCGCACACCTCACCGCCCCGAAGCGGATCGTCACGGGCAGGTAGGGAACGGGGCGTCGACGAACAGGCGCCACCCGCGCTGGGCCTCCAGGAGGTTGGTGGCGGCCAGCTCGCGCACGTCCCGCACGTCGCGGGCGGTGGTGGGCACCTCCTCGGGAAGGGAGCGGAGACGGGGGCCCCTCGGCGGGGGCGTCGCAGGCGCAGCACCATGCGGGCGAGTACCCGTGCCATGTCGGAGGGCGCCCCTGCCGCCGTCGGATTCGCGCATGAACGGAACCGCGGCTGCAGGGCGGGCAGGCCGAGCCGCAGCCGTCGTAGGCGATGACGCGCGGGCGCCAGCCGCGCCGCTTGGCATTGCTGGGATCACGTCCCGGTGGAACCGGTCCTCAACGGCGCGGATGACGTCGAAAAGTGGCACGGGCCGATCTTACGGTCTCGGGGTCCTCCTCAGGCCCGTCGATGCGGATCTCGTGGTGTGCGACGCGTCCCCCCGCCGTCCACAGTGCGACTCCGGCCGCCAGCGCCCACCAGGTGTAGGAGGAGCCGACGACCGTGGCGATGAAGGGCCAGTCTCCGCTCGCATGGTTCTGCCCCGGGAACCACCACTGCATCGCCAGCGCGAACACGGCCGCGCCCGCCAGCGCAGTGACCGCCAGCGCGGGGGAGTACCAGCGCCATGCGGCCGTCGCCAGGGTCATGAGAATGGGCAGGCACCACACCCAGTGATGAGACCAGGAGATCGGGGAGATCAGCAGGCCCGCCATCATGGCGACGCCCACCTGCGCAGACAGGATGAGACCGGTCGTGCGGGGAGGCGCCGTCATTTTTGTTGTCGTGCTGATCCTCTGTATCGCGCGCCATCGCCGTCAATCTGCGCAGCAGCAGCCACGTCCCCAGGCAGACCGCGATGGCGGCCGGCGCCCATACCGGCGTCCACGCCCCTCGGCAGCCACCGGGCGATCGCGCCCTTGAGTTCTGGGTTGCCCGCGTACTCGGGAAGCCCGCCCGGGAGGGATCGAGCATGGCGGACAGGAAGAACCGCGCGGACTCGGCGGGAGACGATCCAGCACAGGGTCGTGACTCCGATGGCCGTGCCGGTCATGGTCGCCGCGGTCCGCCACTCGCGGCGCGCCAGCAGGACGACGACGGCGATCGCCGGCGTCAGCTTGAAGGCGGCGGCCAGCCCCCGCCCCCACGCCGCGCCAGGGCGACTTGGCCGGTACGGCCAACAGATCGACGGCGACCAGCATCATGAGGATCGCATTGACCTGCCCGTACTCCATGGTCTTGTAGATCGGCTCCAGGAAGAGCACGCCGGCCAGCGCGAGCCAGGGCGCCATGGCCTGCGCCGCTCGCCGTCTGGCCCCCAGGGCGAGCGCCGTCGCCCACGCCGTCACCGCGGTGCACACCGGGGTGGCCAGGACCATGAGCACCTGGGCCGTGCGGTCGTCGACCAGGTCAGGGGGTCAGCGCCCAGGCCGCGAAGGGCGGATAGGTGAAGGCCACAGCTGCTCGCGGGGATTGGCCCACCAGTCGTACAGGCTTCCGCCCGCGTGCCACTGGGCGATGCCGTGGTAGTAGATCCATGCGTCGAGCTTGAACGCCGGGATGCCTTCAGCGTTCCACAGCCAGGGTAGACGCTCGCCAGAAGGGCGGCCCAGCCCAGGGCCTGGGCCGGGCCTGAGATCAGCAGCCGGGCGGTGTTGAAGCGCAGACCGGTCGTCACGTTTCCGGTGCGCTCAGTGCTCTCGGTGCTCTCGTTCATCCACTGGAGTCTACGGCGCCGCTTCCCCGTGGCCCGGTTCCGCGCCGCCCCGGCTGGCCCCGGCCGCTCACTCGCCACTCCGCTCCACTGTCGAGATCGACATTCTCGAACGAGATCGACGGTGTCACCGTTGCCTTCGTTCGAGAATGTCGATCTCGATGCTTTGCGCGCTCGCGTGAACGCGTAAATCACGGTGGCGTGCGTGCATCAGTGGGGCAGGCTGGCGTGCGCGTGGGCTCGGCGCAGCACCCGCAGCCCCGCCAGGGTCGCCGCCACGGCGAACCAGGCGCAGACGGCCACCACCAGGTACCCGCCCCGGCTGCCTCCGGTGTCGACCGCGCGCCCGCCCAGCATCGAGCCCAGTGACACTCCGACGTTCAGAGACGTGCTGATCCACGCCAGTCCCTCGGTGAGCTGGGAGGCGCCACGGTGGCCTGGACGATGTTGTTCCCGGTGGTGATGGTCGGCGCGATCGCCATGCCGGTGATGGCCATGAGCGCCCCGAGCACCACCAGGCCCGGTGCGAGCGGGAGGAGCGAGGCGCCGATGGCGAGCGCCGTCGTGCCCGCGAGGAACTGCTTCCACAGCGGCCACCTCCAGAGCGTGATCCGCAGATGAGCGCGGACATGAGGGACCCGATGGACCACGCCGCCAGTAGCGCGCCCGACGCCGACTTGCGCCCCGCTTCGGTGGCGAAGGCCACTGAGGCGACGTCGCTCGCGCCGAACAGGGCCCCGGAGAACAGGAAGGCCACGAGGACGGCGAACGCGGCGCCATGGCTCAGTACCGGCCTGTGGGGCTGGGCGTCGTCGTCCTGGGCGGAACCCTCCTGCGGCTCTCCCGGCGACTCGTCCGGCGCGCCCCCGCGACGGCGCTGCGGGTGGGGCTCGGGGCTCGGTCCGCGCTGGAGAGAGAACCACAGCCCGCCGATGAGCTGGAGGCTGAGCGATGCGATCCAACCGCTGGTGACCGGCAGCATCGATGAGGTGCACAGGGCGGTGGTCAGGACCGGACCGATGATGAGAGCCACCTCGTCGAAGGCGGCTTCGAGGGAGAAGGCGGTGTGCACGTCCTCCGGACGGGTGACGACCGTGGTCCACCGCGATCGCACGAGCGAGCCCATTGAACCGGACAGGCCGCCGGCCAGCGCCGCCAGCGCCATGAGCAGCCACAGATCGGCGTGCGCGCTGGTGGCGAGGATGAGCCCGAACAGGGCCGTTCCCGAGGCCGCCAGCGCCGGCAGCATCACCTTGGACTGTCCGCGCTCGTCCACCAGTCGCGCCAGAGCGGGCGCGCCGAGGGCGGCCGCGACGATGTTGGCTGCGGCGACGGCGCCCGCCGCGAGTAGCTGCCGTCACAGGGCCTGGACGGCGAGGATGGTCGAGATCCCCTGCATCGACATGGGGAAGCGCGCCAGGAGCCCCGCGATGGAGAAGGCGGCCGCGCCGGGAATGCGCAGGATGTGCCCGTAGGTGGAGGACATGAGTCGGTGGCCTGTCTGGTCGGCCGTGGGATGGGCCCACGGAATTAAGCGCGGATAAGCGCGGATAAGCACGGATGAACGCGGAGGACGGCGCCGCTCGCCGGGAGCGACGCCGTCGGCGGTCGGCGGGCGCGGGTCCGCGCGGGCGCGGCGGCGGCCGACCGTGATCAGTCGTGATCAGTTCTGGCCGGTTTGCTGTTTGGTGTTGGACGCTTCGCGGGACAGGGTGAATCCTGGCCGCTGACCTGGCTCCAGCACTCGATGCCGTTGTCCGCCGACGTGCAGGCGAAGCTGTTGTTCTTCGCGGCCGATCCGTAGAGCGAGCTGTGCGCCGGTGCTGGAGAAGGAGGTGCCGCAGCTGCTGGTGGCGGTGCCGTCTTTCTTGACGGTCCAGGTGACCGGCGAGCTGGATGAGTTCTTGCAGGAGGCGTCCGAGGGCGTGAAGCTGTGCTCATTGATCGTGCAGGTGACCGAGTCGTCTGCCAGCGTGCAGCTGATATTGCCACTGGGGAGCTGGAAGGCGCTCATCTCGATGGCGTTGGGCGGAGCGGGGGCGGTGAGCTTCTGACTCGCGCTGGCCGAGGCGCTCGGGGAGGGCGATTCCGATGGGGTCTGGCTCGGCTGCTTGGGCTGCTCGTTCTGCTGGCTGTTCCCCGCCGGGTCATCGTTGGCGGCGGTGTCATCGCCGCCACCGTGGTTGGACGGACGAACCACACGATCAGAGCGACGACGGCGACGATGGCGATGGCCCGAGGATCCACAGCCACAGGGTCGGGCGGGGTCCGGCTTCCTCCTCGGCCTGCTCGCCGATGCCGAATAGGCCTTCCGGGGTGGGCCGACCGGCTTGAACAGGCTGGCCTGCCTGGACGGGCTGCTGGTACTGCGTGGCCTGCGCGGCTTGGCCGGCTTGGACGGGCTGCTGGTACTGAGTCGCCTGGCCCGCCTGAATGGGCTGCTGGTACTGGGTCGCCTGGCCGGTCTGAACGGCCTGGGTGGGCTAGCCCGCCTGGACAGGCTGCTGGTACTGGGTGGCCTGACCGGTCTGAATGGACTGGGTGACCTGTGCGTACTCCGGCTGGACGGGCTGCTGGCGCTGCGTCTCGACGGCCGACTGCTGCTGGGGCGCGGCCTGCGGGGACTGGGATCCGATCTGCTCGCCGGACAGGACCTGGGTCGATCCGTCTGCGGGCGCGCTGGTCAGGGGCTGCGCGGGACCGTAGCGACGCGCCAGGGCGGCATCAACGGCGGGGTCGCCGAGTGTGCCGAGCCACCCAGAAGCGCCGGATAAGTACGCGGGTTCGCCGCGATGTAGGGGCGCAGACCCGGGTAATTATTCGCGAGCTCGTGCAGCGTCGCGAGCTCCGCATTGGGGTTGCTCGCCGCGGCGACGAGGTCGTCCTGAGCCTGAGACATGAGGTGAGTCCTCCACAAGTTCGCGGTTCCCGCCGTGTACACCTGGTGCCATATGGATGTTGTTCTTAGGGAGACGGGGCGGGGTGCCGGTGGGTACCGGTCCCCATGAGCCTACCTGAGGTGAGCCGAGTCGTGCCTGTACAGGTATCGTCTGCGCCATTCAAGCGTCGGTCGTGAGCCGGGCCCCGACCGCCGAACCAGTATCGAGGAGACGTCAATGAGCGAGATCCTGGCCACAACCCGGCCGCAGGGCGACGCACTCGTCGTACCCGTCGTCGGTGCGGCCACGGATGTCGGTCGGTTGCGCACCGTCAATGAGGACGGCTACCTCGCCATGGCCCCCGCATTCGTCGTCGTGGACGGCATGGGCGGGCACGCCGCCGGACGCGCCGCCACCCGGGCGGCCCTGAGTGCTCTGGCGCCTCTGGCGGGCGCCGATATCACCGGTGAGCAGGACATTGTCGAGGCCGTGCTCGCGGCCGGCGAGGCGGTCGCCGCCATTCCCTCGCACGCGGCTCACCGCCCCGGGGCCACCGTCGCCGGCGCCGTCCTGGCCCGCCGGCCCGAGTCGCTGACGTGGATCATCTTCAATATCGGCGATTCACGCGTCTATCTTCTGCGTGACGCAGTCCTCACCCAGATGTCCCGCGACCATTCGCAGGTTCAGGGCGCTCATCGACGCCGGTCAGCTCACACCGGCTCAGGCCCGCCGCGATCCCAGGAAGAACGTCGTCACCCGGGCGCTGGGGGCCGGCCTGGACCAGGAGGCCGTTCCCGACATCCGCACAGTGGACGCCCAGTGCGGCGACCGGCTGCTCATCTGCTCCGATGGGCTGAGCGACGAGCTCGACGACGAGGCCCTGGCCACTGTTCTCGACGCCGGTATGCGCCCGCAGCACACCGCCGAGGCGGCGGTCGCCGCCGCGCTCGAGGCCGGTGGGCACGACAACACCACCGCTCTGGTCGTCGATCTCGTCCCGGAGTCGGCGCTATGAGTCCGGAGTCGGCGCTATGAGTACTGTGAGCCCCGCGAACCCTGCCAGTACTGCGAGCACGGCGAGCCCTGCGAGCCCTGCGAGCCCTACGAGCCCTGCGAGCCCTACGAGCCCTGCGAGCCCTGCGAGCTCGGCCTCCAGCGGCCCCGAGGGGGCCAAGGGGGCTCCCGAGCGCATTGTCGGGCGCTGGGGCGAGGCGCTGCTGGCTCCGGACGCCCCCTCGGAGGTGGCGCAGGCGGTGCTCGAGTCCCTCAGGGGCCCGACCGGACCGCTGGCTCCGGGCGACCGGCGCGCCTGGGTCCGGCCGATCTCGCCTGCCCGACGTCCGCCTCCGCCACGACCGCGGACGAGCCCGTGAACACGACTCGGCTCCGACGCCCGGAGGACGCGCCGTCGCCGGTGGTCGCCTCCGAGACGGCGGGGTCCGCCAGGACGTACCAGACTGCGATCCCGCCGACATTTCCTCCGCAGACCACGTTGAATCCGGCATCGGCGCTTCCCGTCGAGCAGTTGCCGCCAGTCCTGCGGCCGAATGCCGATGGCGATACCGATGGCGGTGCGCGGACCGATGCCGCCACGGGACCACTGTCCGCCGGGCCGCCCACGCCCGAGACCGCTGAGTCCTCCGCGTCCCCCGCTCCCAGCTGCGCGAGCGGGGCCGAGACCGGCGTGTGGGTCGATCCCGACGACCTGCCGATGGGCATCGAGCCCGGTAATCCCGGTGGCTCTGGTGATCCCGGTGGCCCCGGCATCGCTGATGCGCTCGCGAATCGCGGGACTCCGGGGGCCGGCCCTGACGGGGCTGATGGCCCTGACGGCCCTGCGGAGTCCGCCTCCCGTGCTGTCGGATTTCTTCGCGCGATACCCCGAGCCCGAGCGGGGTCGGGGCGCCGCCGCCGGCGCGCTGTCGCGGACGCGTCTTCTTCCGATTCTTCTGAATCGACCGTGTCCGGGGCCGCTGAATCAGGTGAGCCCGCCCGCACCGCGGGGTGGCGACGATGGCCCTCGACCAGGACCCGTCCCCGGCCTCCTTCACCAGGGCCCTGACGCCTGCGGGTGCGCCGGGTCCTGAGGCCTCGGACCCGTTTCCGTCCTCCTCGAGCGCCACGGGGGCCTTGCCTCAGGAGGCCGTGCCGATCCCGATGGTGACCGCGGCCATCTGCGTCGTGGGCCATGCCAATCCGCCGGACGCCCATGTCTGCCTGTGCTGCCCCGCGCCTCTGAGCGGGCAGTTGATTCCCGTTCCGCGGCCTGTTCTGGCGATGCTCACCCCTGTCCACCCGGGGTGAGCGTTCCCGTGCGGCGACATCGTCATCGGACGCGCGCCGAGCGCGCAGCCCGGTGGCGAGCCCGGCGCCCTTCTTCTGAGGTGCCCAGTCCCACCCATCTGGTCTCGCGCTCGCACCTGTCGATCACCACGGCGGGTGGAACGCTCACCCTGCGACCTGAGCTCCAACAACGGCACGGTGCTCCTGCGCCCCGGGATGCCCGCGGTCCTGCTCGCAGCCGCCCCTGCCGACGCCGCTGTACGTGGGAGACTTGTTGGATGTCGGGGACGGCGTCATACTGCGGGTCGAGCCTCCCATCTAGTCTCGCTAGTCTCGGCGCCCGCGCGCACGAAACCCCTCACACCGCTCCTGAACAGTAAGGAGGCTTCACATGAGCGATCTGACCTGGACCGAACGCCCTGAGATCGATCCGGACCGGCCTGACGAGCTGGTCCTCGACTTCTCCGGCGAGGTGCACCGCATCGGCATCGACGAGACCTTCGTCATCGGCCGTGGCGGGGATCTCGACATCGATGACAATCCCTACCTTCACCGCCGCTTTCTCGTGCTGGCGCATGAGGGCGGCCTGTGGTGGATCGCCAATGAGGGCACGCGTCTATCGGCGACGCTGACCGATGGGGACGGGCTGGTGCAGTCCCGGCTCGCTCTGGGCGCGCTCTGCCCCTGGTCTTCCGGCGCATCATCCTCACCTTCTCTGCGGGGCCCACAACCTACGAGATCGATCTCATCACCGCGGGGAGGACCATTTCTCGGGATCGACGGCGTTCACCAGGCCACCGGCCAGACGACCATCGGGGTGACTCCGATGACCAAATCGCAGCTGCTGCTCGTGCTCGCCCTGTCCGGAGCCGGTGCTGCGGCGCGCGAGCACCGGCGCCGCCGAGATCCCCTCATCGGCCGCGGCCGCCGCGCGCCTGGGCTGGCCCCTGACCAAGTTCAACCGCAAGCTCGACAATGTCTGCGAGAAGCTCGATCGTGTGGGCGTGCGGGGCCTGCGCGGCGGACGCGCGGAGGGGCCGCCTCCAACCGCCGCACGGCTCTCGTCGAGCACGCCGTAGCCACCCTCATGGTGACCGCAGAGGATCTGCCCATGCTCGACCAGGAGCACGCCGCCAACAGGGGCGCCGCGCGCGAGGCCGATACGAACACGGCCTCGATCGGGGCCGACAAGCCACCGGTGCAGAGGGCGGACAGGGACTGAGCGTGGCGGACGACGGCGAGACCAGGGGCGGGCGCGGGACCACCGCCCGCACAGGGGGCTCCAGGGGCTCTCAGGGCTCCCAGGGGGCCTCGGGACTGGAAGCCCCTGGGGGCGGGACGCGAGAGCCCTGCGGGCAGCGGTCCTCGAACGCGCCTGTCGAGGGCGCTGCTGTCACTCCGGCGGCTCCGAAGGACGGAGCCCCGCCGGCCGCGGGTGCGCGGGGCCGTCAGGGACCCGCCTGAGTCCGATGGGGCGGCCGCGAGCGCCATCACCCCGGATCTCGCCGCCCCCGATGGCGGCTCGGCCGCTCCCATTGTTGAGGAGGCGGCGGAGGCTCCGGAAGTTGCGGGAGCTCCTGAGGCGGCGGAAGTTGCGGGAGCTCCCGAGGCTCCGGATGACGACAGCGACATCGTCCGGGCCGTCGTGGCCAAGCAGCGCGCTCGGGTGCGTCGTCGTCGGCGCCGGGGGCGCGTGATCGTCGTCGTGGTCCTGCTCGTACTCGTGCTCGCGGCGGGGGGAGTCGGCGTGTGCGCCGAGTTCTATGTGCGCTCCCAGATCGCCTCCGCCGTCCGCTCGGCGATGCCGGGCCTGTCCTCCGATGCCGAGGTCACCACCAGGGGCCTCGTCCTGCCCCAGGTTCTCAATGGCGAGCTGGACTCCCTGGAGGTCACCGCCGCCGAGCTGGATCTGCCCTCCGCGGGCGGCGCCGACGGGCAGGACTCGGCCGACGGGGACGACGACGCGGAGCAGGGCGGTCTGGAGCTGCTCGGCGTCGACGTCGCCCTGACGGCGATCGGCCTGTCGGATCCCTTCCCCGCGGGCAGCATGGACGCCACGGCCTCGGTCGGGTGGGACCAGCTCACCACCATGGTCGAGGCCGCGAAGCCCAGCGCGCCGGCCCTGAGCGTGCAGGCGGGTGACCTGGGAACCGCCGACGACCCCGGAACCACGATCGCCTCCACCAGGTGTTCTGGGATCGATGCGTCCATGACGATCGCACCGGCGGTCGCCGATGACGGGGGACTGCTCTGACTGTTACATCAGTCACGATCCGCGGAACCGAGCTCGACGTCAACTCCACCTTCTACGGCCGTCCCGTTCTGTCCTATCTCGGATTGGAGACGCCCGAGATCTCGATCGGCGCCGACAAACTGCCGCAGGGATTGAGTCTGGACAGGGTCTCGGTGACCGATACGGGCTGAGCCTGACCCTGTCCGGCTCCGACGTCGAGCTGGCCAACCTCTGACGCCATCTGCCCCTCATCTGCCCAATCTGCCCCTCATCCGACGCCTCCGATCCCTCCGCCCGATTCTCCAGTTTTCCAACCAGTTCCAGCCGGCCCCGGACCGCCCGCCGGTCAGCCTCTGATCAGGCTCCGGCTAGAGCTTTTGGTTAGGCTTTGGCCAGGCTCTGGTCGGGCCATGAGCCGGGGGTGTCGGGCTCCCCATTAATCCGCCTGGGCTCGACCCGGTGTCTCGTAATAGCCTTCCGGTGGCGTCGCGGTCACCCTTCCGGCGCACGAGGAGTTTCATGAGCAACCAGCCAATGCAGTCCTACGGCCATATGGGAGCCTACGGCGACCAGGGGCGGTCGAGCCGGCATGCCGCCATCCGTCACTCCCGGGACGACGTCTCCGCCGGCGGAATCTCGAGCCGGCAGTGCCACCAGTACCCCAGGCGCTCCCGCAGCGGGCGCCGGTCGCGAACCTCCCAGCCCTGCCCAGCCCGCTCATTCGTCCCAGTCCTGCCCAGCCGCTGGCTCCCGGTGGTCTGTCCTCCAACCCGTCCGGCGCCTCCTATCCCGCTCCCACGGCCTCCCTGCCCAGCGACAAGGCACTCGCGCGCAGGGCGGAGCGCGCCTCCCGTTCCAACGCCTCTCCCAAGGCGGACATCGAGCGCGCCTCCGGGCTCCTCAGCCGCGTGGCCGACACCTTCTCGCAGCGCGTGGTGGGCCAGAAGCGCCTGCGCCTGGCGCTGACGTCCACGCTCATCGCGGGCGGTCACATCCCGCTGGAATCCGTGCCCGGCCTGGCCAAGACCACCGCCGCCCAGACCCTGGCCGCCGCCGTCTCGGGCTCCTTCCACCGCATCCAGTGCACGCCCGACCTCATGCCCAACGACATCGTCGGTACGCAGGTCCTGAACTACGCCACCGGCGAGATGACCACCACCAGCTCGGGCCGGTGCACGCCAACATCGTCCTGCTCGACGAGATCAACCGCTCCAGCGCCAAGACCCAGTCGGCCATGCTCGAGGCCATGCAGGAGCGGCAGACCTCCATCGGCGGCGTCGTCTACCCCCTGCCCGGAGCCCCTTCATCGGTCCTGGCCACCAGAACCCCATCGAGGAGGAGGGCACCTACGTCCCTGCCCGAGGCGCAGATGGACCGCTTCCTGATGAAGGAGGTGCTGACCTACCCCAAGCCGGTCGAGGAGGCCGATGTCCTGGATCGCATCTCGTCGGGCGCCTTCGAGGAGGCCATCACCACCCAGCCCATCAGCACCGATGATGTCGAGTGGCTTCAGGGCGCCGTCGAGCGCGTCTATGTGGATCCGGTCATCAGGCAGTACATCGTGGCCCTGGTCAACACCTCCCGCGGCGGCGGCCCGCGCCCCCGTACCCGGCCTGGACAAGCACGTGCGCGTGGGCGCCTCCCCGCGCGGCGGCATCGCCCTGATGAAGATCGCCCAGGCCGTGGCCCTGCAGGCCGATCGCACCTATGTGACCCCTGACGACGTCGGCCTCCTGCGCCACGCCGTTCTGCGTCACCGCCTGGTGCTGACCCTACGACGCCCTCGCCGATGACATCGCCCCCGAGGCGATCATCGATGCGATCTTCGCGGCGGTGCCGACGCCCTGAGAGGGCGCGGGGCTACGGTTGCAGCGGTCGCGGTGATGAAGACGTCCAGTTCTCAGTCCTCGTCGGAGACTCCTGACGCGGCGCCCTCGCCATCCATGGGGCGCTGGCTCCAGGGTGGCGCGCGTGCGCGGTCGGCTGGCGCTGCCCACGCTGCGGCGCGCTACCGGTCTGCTGGACGGGCGCACAAGTCGAGTGCTCCTGGGGCACGGCCAGGATTTCGACGATCTGTCGCTGTACCGGCCCGGGACGATGTGAGCGACATCGACTGGAAGGCCTCGGCGCGCATCGGCCAGCCCGTCATCAAGCGCTATCAGCGGGAGGCCAATCTCCCCCTCGTGCTGGCGGTCGACACGGGGCGCACCATGGCGGCGCAGACGCCGGCCGGTGAGGACAAGCGCGAGCTCGCTCTGGCGGTTGCCGAGGTCTTCGCCTATCTGGCGCGCATGCGGGGCGATCCGGTCGCGCTCGTGGCCGCCGACCCTCCCGCCGGGTCTGCGTCCTCCGCGGTCCGGCTCGGAGCACGCCGAGACCTCTGCTGACTCAGCTCGCCCACCCTTCGAGGAGCCTGACCGCCCCTGAGGGCGCGGGGCCGGATGCCGGCAGGCTCGTCCCCGGGCCCCTCGACCTGGTCACTCTTCTCGACAGAGTCTCGGTGTGGCATCGCCGGCGCAGTCTCGTCGTGCTCATCACCGATACCGCCCATCCGGATCCGGTTCTCCCGCCCGCGTCGTCGATCTGCTGCGCCGTCTGTCGGCCCAGCACGAGCTCATCGTCATCCAGGTCGAGGACGACGATCCGCTGGTGCCCGGGCGCGGGCGCGCCCAGGACATCGAGCTCTCCGGAGAGGTGCCCGCCTTCCTGCGCGAGGACAAGATGCTGGTCACCCGCCTCGCTCGGCAGATCCGGGCCAGGCGCATGGCCGTGACCAGTGCGCTGGACGCCCGCCACATCGAGTACGTCTCCGTGACCGACGACGCCTCCCGATCGATCGCATCGCCGAGCTGCTCGCCCGCCAGCGCCTGGCCTCCTCGAGAAGGGGGCGATGAGGACCATGCAGCTCAACGAGCCCGTGCTCATGCCGGTGTGGATGATCATCGTCGCCATTATCGGCCTGGTGCTGGTCGCGGCGTGGTTGCTGCGCTCTCCCTGCTGGTCACTCGGCGCGACCGCAGTCGTGAGGTCGGCGATATCCCCATGGCTCCGTCCGAGCGCAATCGGTGGAGCGACCGCGTCGAGGCCGCTCAGAAGCGCTTCGCCGCCGGTGAGATCGACCTGCGGGTCTTCACCTGGAGCTCGCCTCAGTCCTTCGCGGCTTCGCGGCCGCCCGCAGCGGCGAGGACATTACGACCGCCACGGTGCGCGAGATCCTGGACATGTCCGATACGGCAGGCCCGATCGACGTCGAGGACCGACCTGAGCTCGTGCGTCGTCACCGGCGTCCGCTCGACACCAACCCGCTGGGGTATGTGGGCGAGCTCCTGGTCGTATGGGAGCAGCCCTCTTTCGACCGTGATCCCGAGGCCGCGGCCGAGGAGGCCGTGAACAATGCGAGGGAGGTGGTGACCCAATGGTGATGATCTGGCTCTCAGTGGCTCTGCTTGTGCTGGCCGTGCTGGTCGGTGTGCTCGCCGCCAGGGGAAAGGCGCTTCGATGGTGGCGTGCGGGTGGGGCGAGGCCGAGGCGCATCGCCAATTCCGCTGTGCTCCTGTCCAGCCCGCTGGTGCGCCGCCGGGTGCGTCAACGCCGTTTTCTGCATGCGGCTCTGGGCGTCCTGATCGTTGTCGGTCTGGTCTGCTCCTCGATGATCGCCGGGCGGCCGGTGGATCGCTCTGTGCGCAGCAACGCTCTGGCCAGCCGGGACATCGTTCTGTGTCTGGACGTGTCCACCTCGATGCTCGATACCGATGTCGAGATCCTCGATACCTTCACCAAGATGCTGGACACCTTCGAGGGCGAGCGCGTGGCGCTGGTCGTCTGGAATACGACTGCTCAGACGATGGTGCCGCTCACCGATGACTACGACCTCCTGCGATCGCAGTTCGAGGAGGCGGCCAGTGCTCTCGACTTCAATCCGACGTACGCCAATCCCATGTCGAGCAAGTACATCACCACCTTCGGCGGTACGTTGCTGAACGAGGTCAGGGCGTCCTCTCTGATCGGCGACGGCCTGGCCTCGTGCAGCCTCGCCTTCGACACCAACAAGGTCGAGGATCGCTCGCGCTCGATCGTCCTGGCCAGTGATAACCAGGCGGTCGACCCGGAGCACCAGCAGGTCTACTCCCTGGCCGAGGCCGCCGATCTGGCCTCCCAGGAGAACATCCGCCTGTTCTCGCTGTTCGGCTCCGATCCCACCACCGTGGACCCGAAGCTGTCGGGGATGACCCTGGACCAGGCTCGCCAGGATCTCAGGACCGTGACCGAGGATCATGGCGGCTTCTTCTACGAGGTCGATGATCCCAAGGCCGTCGATGGGATCGTCAGGAGCTGGAGGCCGACCAGGCCACCGTGCTCGAGGGCGATACCGAGGTGCGGATCACCGATAAGCCTCAGGTCTACGCGGTCTGGCTGGTCTCAGTGGTGGCCGCGCTGTTGCTGCTGACTGCTTGGAGGCGCGCATGAGCTTCGAGCCGATGCTCAATGCCGGGGGCTGGCCCCTGGTCGTCTCATCGCCGTGAAAGCTCGCGGGCGCGCTGGCGTGGTCCGGGTACTGGCTCTTGCGGGCCGATGCCGATCCTGGGTCGAGGTGACATGGGGCAGCGCGCGGCGCTGGCGATGGTGACTGTCCTGATCTTGTCCGGTCCCAGTGTGCCCGTCACCGAGACGCGCCCCATGTCGAATATCGAGATCTACCTCGTCGTCGATCGCACCGGGTCGATGGCGGCGGAGGACTGGGCCGGCGGCCCCGGACAACGGCGGGGGCACGAGGCTCGACGGCGTGCGGCAGGACCTCACGGCCATCCGCGACGCCTTCCCCGCCGCGCGTTTCTCCATCATCGCCCTGACTCGGCTGCCGCCCGTGAGCTTCCACTGACCTCCGACTTCGATGCCGTCACGTCGTGGATCAACTCCTGCAGCAGGAGCCGACGACCAAGTCCAGCGGGTCATCCCTGAGCGCGCCCCGCCGCAGCTCACCCAGGATCTGAAGTCCAGTTCGAGAACACTCCCGAGGCGGCCAGGATCGTCTACATCCTGTCCGACGGGAGAGCCACGGACGACGGCGTGGGCGCCTCCGGAGGCCAAGGCGGCCGGGGTGTCGTGGGAGTCAGCTGAGTGCTCGTGGTCGATGGTGGGGCCGTTCTCGGCTACGGACGCCCTGAGGGCGCTCACATGCGCGAATTCGAGGTCGGGCAGACCACCGCCCTGATGATGAGCCCAAATACATCATCGGAGCCCGGTACGAGCCAGCCGGCGGTGTCCGTACCTGATACCAAAGAGCTCCAGACCGTGGCCTCCGACATGGGGCTTCCCTATTTCCAGCGCACCGGCGGCAGTGATGACGTGCCGACGAAGGACTTCACCGATGTCAATGTCCAAGAGGTGTTCTCGGATGGGCGTGAGCGTTCGAACAGATACACGTATTTCACGTGGCCTCTCGCTCGCCGCCGCGGTGCTCCTCATCTGGGAGTTGGCTGCGCTGGTGCGCGCCGATCGGGCCGCTGCGCATGTGACCCGGCCCGCGGCCGACACAGGCCCGTCGGGAGACGCTGGTAGCTTCGGGCGGCTCTGCGCGGGGTGCCGCTGGTGCCGCTGGTGCTGCCGGTGCTGTCGGTGCGCCGGGGGCGGCGGAGTATGCCGATTCCGGCTGCGGCTGTGCCGGTGGCCGTGCCCGGGCTGTGCCTGGAGGGCCGTGCCCGGAGCGCGTTGTGCCGGGCGGCATCGTTCCCGGAGGGGCTGTGCCGGGTGCGACTGCGCCTGGAGGAGCTAGTGCCTGGAGGGCCGTGCCCGGCACGGCGGGAGTCGGGGCGTGCCCGGATCGGGAGCGCCCATGGGAGGAATGCGATGAGTGTGCCGCCAGTGCCCTCCGCGCCCGGGAGTGAGACCGGCGAGGGCGGGACCAACGAGATCAGCAGGGCTGACGAGGCCAACTGGACCGACGGCGTCACGGGGGCGAGTCGAGCGCGCAGGCCGTCTCCGCGGCGGCTGATGAGTCTCATGATGGGGCGGAGGATCCGCGTCGCAAGGCGGCTCGGCTCTCGCCGCAGGCGGCGTCTGCTCGCCTGGGGAGCGGCGCCGGCCCTGTTGGTGACGGCTGTGTCGGTCTGGATGGGCTTCATCTTCCTCATGACGATCATGGCCAATCGAGCGATTCTCGCCGAGGACTATCCCACGGCGGTGAGCCGCCAGGACGGTGGCGAAGGTCGATCCCGTGCTGTCCACGTGGAGGGCCCATTACAACCTGGGGACGGCCCGTCTCGCTGGCGGACGATGCTGATGGCGCTGTGACCGAGCTGGAGGAGGCTCTGACGACCGCGCCCAAGGCCGACATGGTTGGATGGTCAGCTACCTGATGGGGACCACCGCGCAGATCCGCGATCCCCAAGGCGCCCTGAGTGCCTGGTGCGCGTCAATCTCTACAGCGCCCACCTCACACGTGCGCAGAATGCGTCCGATGCCGGTGACGAGGCGGGTGCCCAGGCGGCTGGCGACGAGGCGACGGTCGCTGCGGGGAGTGCCCGGTCCCGCCTCCGTCCGATGATGCGTCCGATGACCAGTCGTCCCCGCCCAGTTCGGAGCCGTCGGATTCGCCGAGTCCGGATCCCTCGGAGGACCCCAGTTCCGAGCCGTCGGAGGACCCCAGTTCGGATTCCTCGGATGAGCCCAGCTCGGAGCCGACCGACTCGGAATCTCGGCATCGCCGACCCGACGCCGGGTGATTCGTCGAGCGATAGCAGCAGTAGTACGCCTCGCCCTCCCCGTCACCCAGCGACGCCCAGCGCGGCAAGCTCGAAGACCGGAATGACCAGGCCAATGGCGGTCGTGAAGGTAAGAGCGGCGGTAACGGCCGTAAGTGGTGACTGGACTGACTGATCGCCGAGATCGGTCGTACTCCGCGTCGAGATCGGTCCGCTTCCGGCTCGAGATCGGTCCGGTTCCGCGTCGAGATCGGTCGTACTCCGCGTCGAGATCGGTCCGGTTCCGTGCCGAGATCGGTCGTATTCCGCATCGAGATCGGTTCACTTCGGCTCCTGACGCGGCTTCTGGAAGCGCTTATCGATGCACCGACGTCCTCGGTATCTCGATGTACGGCGAAATCGATATGAGGTCGTCCGCCGCCGTTGAGGCGTGGTCGGCTCGATGGACCGGACATGCTGCGGCTGGGGGCGGGCTTAACTGCCGTCGTCGGAGCGGTCTTGCTGGGGTCAGAGCGCTCCTGATGGGGAATGCCGGCGAGGCCCTCAGGCATCGGCGTCTTGATTGGCGGGGCCGCCGCGCATGCTATAGCCGGTTGCGCCGGTATTGCCGGGCGGCTTCCCATGGATAAACATGGATAAGACGGCGAATATCCGCCTGCATATCCGTCGCGCGATGGGCGGGGCTATAGCGATGAATGGCGACGGCATTAATGATGCAGGCTCTTGTCCCGGTGATGGCCCTCGGCAGCGCGATGGGAGACCGGCCGTCGTTATTCTCAATGGTCTGCGTGCTGCGCGATTGCCGAGAATTGCCTGAGATGGACCGATCTCGAGGCGGAAGTGGACCGATTTCGGTGCGGAGTGCGACCGATCTCGAGGCGGAAGTGGACCGATCTCGGCGCGGGTTGCGACCGATCTCGAGGCGGAAATAAACCGATCTCGGCCTGGGGCTGGGCCGAGATCGGCGGATGAGAGTGCAGGCGAGGGCGTGAGCCGATCGCGTGCTGTTGATCAGGCCTGCGGCTTGGCGGCGAGCAGGTCGCGGATCTCGGAGAGCAGCTCGACGTCGGTCGGCTCGGCGGGCTTCTCGGCCTCTCCCTGGCCAGGCGCTCCTGACCTTGTTCATCGGCAGAACGATGGCGAAGTAGACGGCGGCGGCCACGAGCAGGAAGTTCACCACGGCAGTAATGATCGTACCGGGCTGGACGAACTCGGTGGCGCTCGCGGTGAGCTTGAACTGACCGACGGAGTCGAAGTTCGGCTGACCGACGACCTGGCTGATCATGGCCATGATGACATCGGTGATCGCCTTGACGATCGGCGAGAAGGCAGCACCGATAATGACGGCGACGGCGAGCTCGAGGGCGTTGCCCTGCGAGATGAACTCCTTGAATCCCTTGAGCATGGGGAGTCCTTTCCTTGCTGGGCGAGGGCGAATTGAGGCCACTCGCGTGGAGGGTGGTTTTGGAACCCGACAACCTGAAAGGGTTGCCGCCGCGGCACAGGTGGCACCGAAACAAGATTCAGGGGCTCAGTACGACACCAAGAGCGCCGTTTGTGGCCGCGCCAACAATAAGGCTAGCGTTTGCAGCAGGAACGGCAAGAGTTATAAGTGTGACCTTCCTCCCCGCTGCCCACTTGGTGTCCTCTCCTTCAGATGTAGAAAGAACCACGCGTGCATTGCGACATAAAAACCTCCGTGCTAGGACTTACATTGAATGTGCTCGCGCTAGCAGAGCTGGGGATTCGCCGGCTCCGGCAGGTCCAGGGATTCGGCGGACTCGCTGGACCCGGCGGATTCGTTCGTCTCCCGGGGCGGGGCCTCGCCTATCACATCCACATGCGCTCCCGGTACGGCAAGTTGCGCCCCGACCTCCACGGGGACCTGTACGAGCTCGCTCGTTGGCGGCCAGGTCGGCTGCGATCGCTGCGCTCGTCATCGAGGCTGTGAGCACTGTGCCCTTCTCCAGCCTCGATCGCCGCGCGCGAGCCGATGACCTCGGAGCCCGCCATGCCGTCGGCGGGCAGGGCGCTGGACGGGATCGAGCGGGTCGCGAGGTCGTCGGCGGTAATGACCTCGCCCGCGCCGACCGTGCGCGCGATGACGAGCACCTCCTGGCCCGTCTCGGCTCCGGGGCGAAGCACGCTGAGAGCCAGGGCCGCAGCGGCGCCGAGGCACAGGGGCGATCACGAGATGACGGTGCCGCCATAGGGTGAGGGACGGACGCCGCGCCCGCGGGCGGGAGCGTGTGCGGGGAGTGCGAGGGGACTTGTCGGGCGAGGGCGGCTGCGTCGGAACATGCATTCAGAATGAGATCCCGGGCCGGCTGCCGCACGCGCGGTCACGAATCCTGTGGACAGCTCCGCAAGCCGCGCTCGCGGGTGATGCCTGTGGAGCCCGGGACGCGCGAGCTGCTCCGATTCGGCGCTGACGGGTGGGCGCTCGCGGATCCGATTGCACGGACCTGATGGTGCTCGGAAGCAGCCCCAGACCGGTCCCAGACCGACCCCGGACCGCCTCAGTAGGGCGTCTTGAGCCTCGGCGCTGCCGCTCGCTTTCAGCTGCAGCTCGCTTCAGCCGCCGGCGGCGAAGGCCGAGCCCTCCAGCAGGAACCAGGCGTCCGGGTGATGACGGCGTCGACGATCTCGTCATGCGGCTCGGTCGGCAGCGGCCCGGGGACGAGTTCGTCGTCGTACACCATTGCGAAGACGCTGACGTCGTCGCGGCGCAGCGGGAGCATCCGGTCGTACCAGCCCCCGCCCTGGCCGAGCCTGCGGCCACCGCGATCCACGGCCAGCGCCGGGATGATGAGGGCGTCGGCCCGGGTGATCGCCTCGGCGGGCAGGGCGTCGCCGCTGGGCTCGGGGGCCGCCCCGGCGCCCGTTCCGCGAGGTCGCGCGAACCGCGGAAATCTCCCCACGACCGCGCCAGGTGCGGGCCGAGCACCGGCAGGAGGACCTCGATGTCCCGCTCCGCCAGGCGGTCGAGCAGCTGCCGGGTGCAGGGCTCGTGCCCGACCGAGACGTATGCGGCGACGCTTCTGGCCCCGCCGAGGGGCCCTCAAGGGCGCGCTCGGTGAATGCCCCTGCACACGGAGCTGTGCCCGTGCCCGCTGTGACGATGCCGGGAGCGTCGGTGAGAGCGCAGGACCGTGCGCAGCTGCTCTTTGGCATCCTCGGCTCCCAGTGATGCGGTATCGGGCAGGGCGACGGTCTCGGCGGGTGAGGAAGAGGGGGTGGAGGCTCGTGAGGCTGGTGCGGACGTGGTTGTGATCGCGGCGATGGTCGCGGAGTCGGTCATGGAGTCCTCTTCGCAGACTGCGGGAGCGGGGCAGGGGCAATAATATCTCCAATCAGCTCCCATTATCCTCAATATTCTCAACTGTCCCCGGTCGTCTGCCGGTCCGCCGATTCCCCTGTCGAGGGGCGGGGAGGGCAGGGCATGGCGGGGTAGAGCGGGTCGGGACACGGTCGGCTTGCGATCGCCTCCCGTTCGGCGGGCCTGCCTGAGAGTGGAGGGCGCATGCGCGTAGCCTGGGGCGCACTCGCCCGGGTCCAACCAGGCTCCGGCAGGACACGGAGGAGCCCAATCATGCGCACCGTTGCCGAGCACCCTGGCCGCGTGCCTCGAGATCGCCAGGCCGGCCGCGCCACTGGACGTCGTCCTGCTCGACGCCGTCGGCTGCGTGCTGGCCGAGGACGTCGTCGCGGACATCGATCTGCCGAGCGCCGATCTGGCGGGGCTGGACGGCTATGCCGTGATGAGCGCGGGCCTCGCCGGGGCCGCCGAGGCGACGCCGGTGGCATTGGAGGTCATGGACGCCGTACGCGGGGGACGTGCGCCCGACTCGGCTCGTGCCCGGAGCCGCCGTCCTGATCGACTCGGGTGCGCCTCTGCCGCTGGGGGCCGACGCCGTCGTGCCCTGGATGCTCACCGACCGCGGGCAGTCCCGGTGCAGGTCCGCGCCGCCGTCAGCGCCGGCCAGAACGTGCGGCGCCGAGCCGGAGACGTCGCCGCCGGGACGACGGTACTGCCGCGGGGCTCGCGCGTCTCGGCCCGCCAGATCGCCCTGCTGGCCGGTATCGGGCGCTACCGTGTCAAGGTCATGCCGGCGCCCCCGGGTCGTCATCGTCTCGATCGGCGATGAGCTGGTCGAGCCGGGCCAGCCGCGAGATCCGGGTGATGTCTTCGACGCCAACGGCCACGCCCTGGCCTCGGCCGTCACCGACGCCGGCGGCCGGGCCTTCCGCGTGGCCGCCGTGCCGGACGAGCTGAGCGCCCTGGCCGAGACCATCGAGGATCAGCTCGTGCGCGCCGATCTCGTCATCACCACCGGCGGCCTGAGCGCCGGTCAGGGGACACGGTCAAGGAGGTTCTGGCCCCGCTGGGCTCGGTGCGCTTCGACGCCGTCGCCATGGTGCCGGGCCGTCAACTGGGGCTCGGCACCGTCGAGGACACTCCGATCTTCTGCCTGCCGGGGGACCCGGTGACCGCGCAGATCGCCTTCGAGACCTTCGTGCGCCCGGTGCTGCGGCAGATCGCGGGCCGGCGGAACCCTGCACAGGTCCTCGCTGCCGGCGTCGATCTCGACGGGCTGGCACTCGCCGCCCGGCAAGCGCGAATTCGTCCCGGTCCGCCTGACCGGGCTCGCCGTCGCGCGGTTACGCGGCGGTGCCCGGCCTCCCCGCCCGGCGCGACCCGGCTGCTCGGTCTGGCGCGCGCCAATGCGATCGCGGTCGTGCCGGAGACCACTCACACGGTCGTGGCCGGGGAGACGCTGCACTGCCTGCTGCTGGACGCCTGAGCCGTGCTCCATTCCCTGGGGGCCGGGGTGCGGGCCGCATTCCTGTTGCAACGAGCGCGCAGGCAGCGGTTCGCCTGGCCGGTGACGCTGACGACTCCGGCGGTCGCATCGCGCGGGCTCGCCGGCGGAGCCGAGACGGTCGTCCTGCGTGCGATACGGCGCACGGATGCGCAGGCGTGGTATGCGCTGCGCCTGGCCGACGCCGCGCGACTATCGCCGTGGGAGGCGACTCTGCCGGCGGGCAGTCCGAGACCCTGCGGTCCTTCTCGACGTATGCGCGCGAGCAGAACCGGCTGGCGCACAGGGGGATGGCCATGCCCTTCATCGTCGAGGTCGATGGCGCGCTCGCCGGCCAGGTGACGGCCGCGCCGATTCACTGGGATGCGTTGTCCTCGGCGAGCGTGGGCTATTGGATCGGCAGTCGCTGGGAGGGCGGGGCGTGATGGCCCTGTCCGTGGCGATGGTCCTCGATCATCTGCTGGGGCCCGAGGTGGGGCTGCATCGGGTTGAGATCAACGTCCGGCCGGAGAACGCGCGCAGTCTCGCGCTGTGCCGGCGCCTGGGGCTGCGCGAGGAGGGCCTGCGCCGGGGGCTGATGAATATCGACGGCGCCTGGGCGGACCACCTGAGTTTCGCGGTCGTGGCGGAGGAGGTCGCGGACGGGCCCGGATTCGTGCAGCGCCTGAGGCGAATGTGACTATTGATATTCAAGGGGTGAAAGTGGTGTTTAAGATTGCGATTTTCAGTCCCCCTTGCGCCAACACGCCGCGGTATCTGTTTACAAGGGATACCCCCGCCTGCATACGGTTGAGTCGTGGGAATCGAAGTGTGGGTGCTGGTGGCGCTCGTGGCGATTCTCGCCGTGTACCTTCTGCCATTCCTGGTCGGACGTCGAGAGGTGATGCGCCTGTCCAACGCCGAGGATCGCTACTCATCCGAGCTGCGGGTTCTGGCCACGGGCGATGCCGTCGCCTCCGAATCCTCCGATGAGGCCTGCGTCAGCAGTGGGCGCGCGCAGATCTTTCGACGTCGACCGGAGGTCAAGGCCATGAACAGGCCCGCAGTGAGAAACGTGCGAGCGCTGCGCATTGAGCGTGAACTGACCCGTGCGCGTCAGGCCCACGGCGAGGCGCGCGAGCGTCGCCGTGTTGCCGCATCCCATCGTGCTGCCGTCGCCTGCACCTCGTGGGCATCATGCTCGGCCTGGTGGTGGTGTGCGTTCTGACGGCTCTGCCGTGGTTGAGCATCGCCGTTCCCGGGGCCCTTCTGATGGTGTCGATGGGCGCGGGCGCCGTGCCGCGCGCGCCTCGGCCGAGCTCGATCGGAATGAGCGGCGTCGGATCGCCGATCTTGAGAATGAGCTGACCGATCTGACTGGCGAGCGGTCCGTCGCTGCGACGCCGGTCTGGCCCATCAAGCCGAAGGATCTGCGGGAGGCTGAGCCGGAGGAGGCCGAATCGACGGCGGCTGAGGCCGCGGCTGCCGGCTGCCGCTAAGTCGGCCGCCGCGGCTCGTGCCGATGAGCGGCCGATCGCTTCTCGGCCGGGGCGACAGGAAGGCGGCCGTCGTCGGCGGGACGTCCTCGAAGAGGCGTTCGGCGTCTGCGACGCCCGCCGCTGAGGCGGCGCGATCGGCATCGGTCGGCCGGACGCGGGCGTCCGCTGGGGGAGACGGATGCTCACGCAGAGGCTCGCACGGAGACCTCCACGGACAGGGCCGGGAAGGGCCGGGGCGGGCTGCTGTGCGGCCTGTCTCCGAGCCCTCTGCTCGGGCGGTCGATGAGGAGCGGCCGGAAGAGCGCAAGACGCTGAGCGCGGTCGCGGGCTCGTCGGATCTCGTCGGGCTCGGTGGACTCGAGTCCCTGTGGCGGACCGGGAGGCTGCTGAGCCAGCTGAGTCTGCTGAGACGGCGGCGGAGCGATCTGCAGCCGCCAGTGAGATCAGTGAGGGAGCTGCGGCGCAGCGCGCCCTCATGGCCGTGCGTGGCCGGTCTCCGAGGTGGAGGGCGAGGACGACGCCGCGACGCGGCGGGCTCCCCTGAGGCGCGTCGGCCGGGCTGGGCCGGAATGGGGCGTCCACGCGGAAGCCTGCTGCGTCTGCTGGGGCCGCCGGGTCTGCGGCGTCCGAGGAGGCCGCGCCTGCGACTCCGCCGCAGGGGTGGAGGCCGGTTCATGTGCCTGCTCCCTACGTACACGCTCGCGGCCCGTGCGCCGCGGCGCGCGTTGGAGGACCTGGAGGAGACGTCCTTCCCCTCCGCGCCCGTGCCTGAGCGGCCGACCAGCGTGCGCCGGTTGCCGACCGAGGGCGTGGAGAATGAGGAGATCGAGTTCCACCCCATCGACCCTCGACGCGGTCCTGGAGAAGCGCCGCGCAGCTGGCGCCTGAGGCAGGGCACGGGCGCGGCGGCGCAGCGGGTGTTGGCTGCGATGCCCTGCGTTGCCCGCGTTTGCTCGGCCCGTGGTCGTCCGGGTCCGACGTCTACCCAGCCCGGCGACGGTGTTGCGGTTCACGGGGCGCCGGGTTGCAGGCACTGGCCGCTGCGGTGCTACGATCATCTCGCACTTGGGGCTATGGCGCAGTTGGTAGCGCGTCTCGTTCGCAATGAGGAAGGTCGGGGGTTCGAACTCCCTAGCTCCACGTAATCGGCAACGTTCGAACCTTGCCCCGCTTCAATGCGGATGGGGTTCGGGCGTTGCCGTTCTTCGTTTTCGCGGCCGTGTCGAGGATCGTCGCGACGGGCTTTGGTGGCCTCAATGATGACCTGTTCTCGTCGTCGAGACGGTTGCAGGCCAGCCGGTCGACCTCGTTGATGATACAGTACTTCACCTCGTGCGCGCTGATGTAGTCGAGCATTTCCTGGAGTGCTTTGCGGTGGGCGGAGTTCGCGGACTCGCCGGGCTCGATGAACTCCGCGATGATGACCGCGTTCAGTTGCTCGGCTTTCCGGTCGGCGGCTTCGCGTTGCGCGGGGATCGGAGGCTCTTCTGCGAGGCCGTTGCGAGCGGCCTGGTCCTGGCGGAGACCCGCAGTAGGAGATAGCGGGGACTTCCCGTCCGGCAGGGATCTTGTCTCGTTCTTCGTGTAGGAATGAGTTGACGAGTGCGCGGAGCGCGAGCGAGGTCGATGCCTGCGGGCTCTGTGATGTTAATGGTCGTGACTGCCTTTCCGGTGCTGACCCGCTAGGGGTGGGTGTGGGCCCCGGGTGGCGGTCACGTGCAGGAGAAAAAGGTGCGTCCCGGCCGTAACAAATTCGGTCGAGCCTTTCGAAAAGGTGCCGGTAGCGCCCAATGGACTGCAAGATGATTCTATCGCTGAGCGGCCAGCAGCTGCTGTAGAAGGGCGCCGGCGGTCACGATGGTGGTGCGCCGCCCGGCGTTGCGCAGCACCACGCGAATGAGGACTTCGGCGATCTTCTCCGCATCGATCTCCTCCCGATGGGTGAAGGTGACGTGCAGTTTCCGGACTGCAAAGGGTCGGGTGGTCTTGTGGTGGTAGGTGCGCACCATCAGCCGGTCACCTCCGTTCTCGGGCGGCTCCGGCGTAGAACGCGTTTTCGGCGACTTTCCGCTGGGCGACCTGGTCGATGGCGAAGGCGACCAGCAACCCGTGTGGGTAGAAGCGCTAGCGCAGCGGGTACGCCGTGATCCTCGTTCGAGTTGATGGGTTCAGCGGTCGACGTCGGTAGCGGTGCTCTCGTGCGACCGGCACCCGTGCCGTGGTGCAGCCCCCCTACTGTCGGCGCGGTCTCTGCATGCTTCAGAGCCAACCACGGTAGAATCTTGTTGACGATGTTGACGCGAGGCTGGGAGGCAGGACATGGCGCGAGCAGACCTGCTCCTTGACCTGGTCGAAGCAGAGCGTCGGGGCGATCGAGACCGCTTCCGAGTGCTGGTCGAGTCGGTCATCGCTGAGGAACGAGCTAATCAGCACCACTTGGTGGCCGACCGCCTTTCTGAGCTCATCACGACGACTGGCCAAAGCCATGTGCGGGATGAACAATCAGCAGCGATCCGAGACTTGGTTCAGGAAATCGTCCCAAGTCGCCGTTTTAAGCGACATCGAACTAGCGCCCGTGCCGCGTCGAGTCGTCACAGAACTTATCGAGGAGCAGAAGCGGGCCGATCTCCTACGCAGTTACGGGATTGAACCCCGTAACCGGCTTCTCTTGTCGGGCCCGCCAGGCAACGGTAAGACCAGCGTCGCGGGAGGCCATTGCGGCAGAACTCATGCTCCCGTTCTACGTCATCCGGTACGAGGGTGTGGTGTCCAGCTTCTTGGGGGAGACCGCGGCTGAGCTTTGATAGCGCCTTCGAATTCGCTCGCACGCGTCGATGCGTGCTCTTCTTCGATGAATTCGACACCATCGCTAAAGAGCGATCTAGATGAACACGAAACCGGAGAGATCAAACGAGTCGTATCCACGTTGCTGCTCCAAGTCGATCGTCTCCCCGCACACGTCATTTTCGTTGGTGCCACGAACCACAGTGAACTGTTAGATCGTGCAACATGGCGCCGATTCAAATTCGTGCCGAGCTTGATGCGCCCAGCCGCACGCAAGCGACACGCTTCCTAGAACGACTCGCTGCTCGTCTCGGCGGTGATCTCGGCTTCGCTCCCCGAACGCTAGCGGATAAGCTAGCCGGGGCAAGTTACGCGGAATTGGAAGAATTTGCACTGGATGTGCGTCGTCGGGCAATTCTTGAACTCCCAGACAATAACCTGCGTCGAATCGTCCAAGAACGACTCGGAACACAGGCGCGATCAGGGAACGGAATGACTGCAGAGCGTAGGCCACTCCTGGCGTTCGGACCGCCAGTCGTAGGGTGATCGGCCCTCACAACGTCCGCGAGATATGCCGCGCATTTCGAAGCCGACTGGCGCCCGCCAGAGCACGAGACTCTTGCCCCAGTTTCGGAAACTTGCGGCAGCTTTTGAAGCTGAAAGAGCGCGCCCTTGCTGCAGATTCACCGGATGAGGTAGACCCCGCGTTGGTCGTCGTTTTCGATTTAGCGGGGACAGTACAGGATTTTCAGAACGCGATCGACAAGATCGACGGATTTGAGTTCCTATCCCAGTTTCGCGGTGACACTGCGGAGCCCAATGACGACTTCCATATGACAGAGCGTGAAGCGGGCCGTACCGACAAGTATGTGCAGCACCTCCTTATATATGGTGATGTCGAGCTCCAAAGCGATTGATGAGCTGATTCGACTGTTCGCGCTCTGGCAACAAGACCCGGCAAGAAAATTGGAGCACGGACTCGGAAAATTCAAATATGCATTCCAGCAGCTAACCTCGATCAGGCGCTGGGGGCCAGAAGACCGCATCCGCGAGACTGGTCTTCGCAAACACTGGCAGGAAACTCTCACGATGATCGGTCAATCCATCAACACCGTGAAAGTTGAGGTGGAACTCTGGTACCGGCGTGAGCAAGCGGAACGAGCCGAGGCCGAATCCCATGTCGAACAGATCATAGTTGCGACTGGTGGACGTATTCTCGACAGCTCACAAATTGGCAGTATCTCATATCACGCCCTCCTTGTAGAGCTTCCGATCCAGCAGGTACAAGCGGTGCTCAGGGACGGAGCTGAGGCAATCCATTTGCTCACCGCCGATGACGTGATGTTCGTCAGTCCGTTCACCCCAATGACCATAACCCCAGTGGCTCAGAACCCGGTGGCGGAAGTACGCCTACGGGCAGATATACGGGTTGAGGGGTCTCCGCGTGTAGCGCTTTTGGATGGACTGCCCTTCCAAAACCATGATGCATTGGCAGGTCGGCTCCTGATCGATGACCCCGACGGCGTTGCCGACGACTACCCGATCACTGCCCGTAATCACGGTACAGCCATGGCGTCACCAATTATTCACGGCGATCTGTCATCGGCAGGGCGATCCACTTGATCGTCCACCATATGTACGACCAATAATGCGTCCTGACGAGTTTTCAAGCACAGCCGAGCGGGTGTATCCCGACCAGCTATTCCCAGACCTGCTCCATCGTGCTATTCGACGCATCCAGGAAGGTGAAGGCGGCCACGAAGCCACCGCTCCCAGCGTCAGGATTATAAATCTCTCCATCGGGGCACAAGTGCGAGCTCTTACCCGTCGGATGAGCCCTGTTGGTCGGCTGCTGGATTGGCTTGCTCAGAGCTATAATCTGCTTTTTATCGTTAGCGCCGGAAACCATACCGACCCAATTACAATCCCGGCGACATCCGCAAAGACGGTGGAGGACGCGCAGCGTGCGGCCGTGCATGCCACCCTATAGCGACAGCATTCTTAGCGAATTTCACCTCCGGCGACGCGCTCAACGCGCTGACGGTCGGCGCTACCCATGACGACGGACTGGGCTGTATCGAAGTAGCCGACTCGGTGTGGGATATCACCAGTCGTGGGTACCGGCCTACTATGGGGCAACCGGGCCCGGCGTAGGTCGTTCGATCAAGCCCGACCTGCATTATATTGGGGTAGAGCGTTTACGTCCGCCCCATTATCGGGTCGGATGAAGACCAGGTGGACTTAGAGTTAGCTCGAACAGCTCAGACCGGCCCAGGACTTCAAGTTGCAGCGCCCGCCAAGGATGGTGCTAAGAGCAAGACAGCCTTCACGTTCGGTACCAGCAACGCCACCGCGCTGGTGACGCGCGAAGCAAGCCGGTTGTTCGATATCCTTGAATCCGGCATAGCGGAGCCTGAAGAATCGCGCATGCCGGACGCTCAATATCACCCCCTGCTTGTAAGAGCTCTTCTTGCGCACGAAAGCAGTTGGGGAGGATGGAAGGCACAGTTCTGCCGGGAGCTAGACATCCCTCGAAAGGATGTCCGCCGAAAGCTTTTCCGCACTGCTCGGATACGGCAAGCTCGATCCCTGCGCGCCTCGGTGTACAGCCGCCACCAATCGTGCGGTATTGGTCTCCGGTGGCCGTATTGGTGGGAATGAGCGTCACACTTACGAGGTACCGCTACCACCGTCGCTCCGATCACGAGCAGAGTGGCACCGCTTCACCATCACACTGGCCTATGCGGCTCCGACGGTCAGGAGAACTAAGCCGTTATCGCAGGGCGAAGGTATATTTCGACACCCCAGACACAAAGCTTGCAGCAGGCGATCGGATAGAAGGGGAACGCCATGCCGTGAGACGCGGAAGCCTCCAACATGAGATCGTTCAAGGTTCACGAGCGATGACCTTGAAGATGGCGATATTTTTCCGGTCCACGTTGAGTGCATGGATGACGCCAAACATCTCGCTAAGGATGATAAGGTTCGATACGCACTCGTGGTATCCGTCGAAACGGCCGAAGGAGTGTCAACAGCTATTCATGACGAGGTTAGAGTGAGACTCACGTCAACGCGCACGCGAGCGAGCTCAGGAGCGCGTGCGAGGGTAACGTATTTTGTACTACCGATTCCGACCATGGACCTGACTCATGACGGTTAGTGTGCCGGGGGTGGGGTGCTCAGGGCGGTGAGGATGTCGTTGGCGGTGTCGGTCAGACGTGGTGCGGCGGTGAGGTGGTGGCCGTTGAGGTTGATGGTGACGTCCTGGAGAGGCTTGAGGGCGCGGATGACGCGTTTGATGCTGATCCCGGTGGCCTCCTGGAGGTGGCGGGCTACGGCCAGGGAGGCCATGACCACGGTCAGGTGGGCCTCGATGGCGTCACGGGTGTGGTGGAAGACAGGGCGGGCCCTCAGGTCGTGCTTGCTCATCCGGAAAGACTGCTCGACGTGCCACAGCTCGTGATACGAGGAGACGACCTCACCAGCGTCCATCAGATGCGAGGGAATGTTGGTGACGTAGCCCTTGAGCCCCACCAGAGACCTGGCCCTGGCGATGGAGGCCTCATCAAGGACCTGATCGCCTTGACGGACGGTGACAAAACGCGTGTTCTTGGGACGCTTCTCACCGGCGATGACGGCCCTGGCGCGGTTGGCCTGAGCGGTGAGGGTCTGGTTGTCCCGGGCCACGCGTTTCTTGGAGTAGGACCACACCGCTCTCCACGAGCCTGGATGGGTGTGCGGGTCCCATACCGGCTCGGACTTGCGGCTCTTGTCCCGCTCGGTCTGCGAGCCTCTCCTGGGGGTGATGGTGTCGATGACCTGGCCGTCGGTGAAGGCGTCCCCACTCCAGCGGAAGTGGGCCTCCAGGTCGCCCGGGGCGCGGGTGGTGCGGGCACCGACGATGAACCGCAGCCTCGCCTCATCCAACGCACTCAGGTTCGATGCTGACAGCATGCCGGCGTCAGCGACTACGACCAGGGCGCTCGACCTTGGGCGGCCTGGCGGAACTATTCAACGACACCGACAATCGTGGTGGTCTCAGCCCGGTTGCCCTCCCAGCAGCCAATTCTCAGGGGAAAGCCAGGGCCCGGTCGACCAGCAGCCCGACGATGACCTGAGGATCGACCCTCCGCTCCTTGGAGTAGCCGACCTTGCGCAGGTCGTCCTCACGCTCGGCCTCGAAGTAGAGCGTGGTCACGTCATACAGGCACAGGGCAAGGCCCCCACTGGTGGTGACGTGCTCGAACAGGGCCCCAGACAGGCTCTCGCGGTAGCCCCGCTCCTGGGCTCGGGCCAGGGAGCGGAACAAGGTCCGCACGCTGACCGACTCCAGTCCCAGATCACCCAGCACGCGGGGCACCTGGGCCTTGGATGTCGGCTCGATCAAACGCGCCAGAACCATCTGCTCAAACGCCCGATCACCCCCAGTGGCATCCCCCAGGCCCAGGCAGGTATACGCCCTGTGCAGGACGTCCCACAGCAGGCCCGAGCGCTTGGAGGCCACCACCGCGTCAGTGCCGACCGGGACTGAGACTCTTGGAAACCCCTGGACCGCTGGTGGTGTGGGGGTCAGCTCCAGGGCCAGCTGGTCCGGGGCAATGCGGTGCCGGCCGATCTCCATCAGAGCAGCCAGCTCGGCCTCAGTATGGGCCGATCCCAGGTGCTCGATGACCTTGTCCCGGCGCCCTTCCTTGACCGAGCCTGTTCAATGGTTTTGTGTAAGCCCTTGTGGAAGGACCGACACTGATGACTGCTACTGATGATGACAACAGGGCTCCTGCTGGTGGGCGGGATGTGGTCGACCAGCTGCGCTCGGCTGGGGGCTCTGGATGGCTTGTTTGAGCAGATTGATTCCGGGCAGGTGAGCATGACCGGGGCTGATGGCCTGCTACCAGCCCTGGTCAAGGAGGCCCTGGAGAGGGGCCTGGCCGCTGAGCTGACCGAGCACCTGGGTTACGACAAGGGCGAGCCGACCACCCAGGCACGCGGTAACGCCAGGAACGGGACCACGTCCAAGATGGTGGACTCTGAGGTGGGGCCCTTCGAGATCGAGGTGCCCCGGGACCGGACCGGGACCTTCACCCCGCGTCTGGTGCGCAAAGGTCAGCGCCGCCTGGACGGCCTGGATGCCATGATCATCAGCCTGTACGCCGGTGGAATGACGGTGCGGATATCCAGCACCACCCTGGCCTCCACGCTCAGCGTGGAGCTCAGCTCAGACCATTTCGAGGATCACCGACGCGGTAGCCGATGCTGTCCTGGAGTGGCAGCGCCGCCCGCTGGAGGAGTTCTACCCGGTGGTCTATCTCGACGCGATTCGGGTCAAGGTCCGCGTTGATCACCGGGTCGCCTCCCGCTCGGCCCATATCGCGGTCGGGGTGGACATGGACGGTATCAAGCACGTCCTGGGTATCTGGGTCCAGGCCGAGGAGGAGCCTCCTTCTGGGCACATGTGTGCGCCGAGCTGGCCAACAGAGGCGTCAAGGACGTGCTGATCGTGTGCTGCGACGGGCTCACCGGCCTTCCCGAGGCGATCGAGGCGACCTGGCCCCAGGCGACGGTCCAGACCTGCGTGGTCCACCTGATCCGCGCCTCGATGCGGTTCGTCTCCTCACGGGGACCGCCGGAAGGTCGCGGCCGCTCCAAGACCGTTTACACCGCCCCCGAACCGAGGCCGCCTGGCGAGGCCCCTGACCGACTTCTCCGAGTCCGACATGGGGGTCAAGTACCCCCAGACGGTGGCGACCTGGGAGCGGGCCTGGGAGCGATTCACTCCCTTCCTGGACTTCCCGCCGATGCTCAGGCGTGTCATCTACACCACCAACAGCATCGAGTCGCTGAACTACCAGCTACGCAAGGTCTCCAAGAACCGCGGCCACTCCCCTCCGATGAGGCGGTGATCAGCTGCTGTGGCTGGCGATCTGCGACATCGAGGACAAACGAGGCCCGAGAACGCGACAAGGAGAAAGGACTGCCAGCATCCAAGCGCGGGAGGCCAAGGGCAAGCTCGTCGAAGGACAGATCACCACCGACTGGAACAAGGCCCTGGCCCAGCTCACCACCGCCTACCCCGACCGAATCAACCCCTACCTATAGACCCCGCTATACAGAAAACTGGACAGGCTCCCTTCCTTGACCGCGATCTGCACCGCCATCGCCCCTGAGACTGTCTTGACCTCACGCAGAAAACGGGCTCACCACCCCCACCCTACTGGCCCCTTAGTGTGCCAGCACACCCACAACCACCACGCAACATCAACGAAAACCCACCTCAAAACCCCAAACCCCACCAAACTGTCACGAGTCGGGTTAGAGTGAGACTCCGTCAACGCGCACGCGAGCTGAGCTCAGGAGCGCGTGCGAGGGTAACGTATTTGTACTACCGATTCCGACCATGGACATCACGCATCACTACGCCGACCGATCGTAGGTGCGTGCGCACCGTCTCGGCATCGAATCCGAGCTGTGCACCGACGGTCGCGAGCGATTCACCAGTCTCGTAGCGACGCTGCATTTCGCACACCTGTTCAGCAGTAGGTGCCTGTCGCCGGATCGACACGCCGCGCGACCGGAGACGCGCTGCGAGCTGCGGACGGCTGACACCCAGGTCGCTCGCGATTGTTCGCAACGTCTGCTCATCCTTGTAGCGCCGTTCGGCTTATCGAAGCATCGCGTCGGTTAGTCGGGGAATAGGCTGAGGAGCGGCTTCACGCGCGCTGAAGCGGTGCCCGCCCGTGACCTGCGCTTCCGTATGGTGTTGACGACAGACCGTGGACGTGGAAGGACGGGGTCAGGTTCGAACACTATCTCGCTACCTCCACCGAAGTTTGCGCATCCCTTCACCGAGATCGGTCGTACTCCGCATCGAGATCGTGGTGTCCGATACATCCGTGACGTCGGGCGTCTTGGGCGCAGTACCTCGGGGGCCTGCCGGGCTTTTGTCGCTCCCGCTCGGAAATGCCCTGAAGCTCCGAGCAAGACCGCCCATGCGCCCTCACCCGCCCCTGAACTTGGTCATCGTGAGGGCGGGAGGCGTTCGAGTGTCCAGATTCGGGACAAACGCGCCCGAAGACCTCCCGATGTCCTGAATAGACCGCTGAAATCATGAGGTTTTCTAGGGGGCGCGGAGGCGCCTGGCCTCGTTTGTCGCGAATCGTGACGACGCTGGCGGCTGGAACTCTCGTCCATGACGGTGCTCAAGCGCCCGCGAGTGCCTCGGCCTGTTGCGGGGTCAGTGTTGCGTGTTGACGGCGCCGAGTGTGTCCAAAACGGAGGAGATTGACCCGGGCACCATGCAGCGCGACACCCAAAACACCAGGTCATCGCAGGTTTTCTTAGAGATATCCAGACCACCGGGGCTTTAATCTCCTCCGCTTTGGACACACCCGACCCAGCAAGCCCCGATCGACCTCGCAGGGTGCACCGGCCCACCTCAACGAAAACGACCGGCTCTCGGGAAAGACACATAAAGACCCATCAACAAGCCTCTAAGCCTCAATGCCTCGTTTTTCGCGTTGGTGGTGTCGCGTTCAGCCAGGGCAGCGAGGTGCGCAGCTGCTTGCGCATCATCACCAGATCGCCCCCAGGCCAGCAGATACCGGCGGGTGCGGCCCAGAACTCGTCCAATCGGTAGCATCCACATCACCGCCGACAGACGCGTGCGCTCCGCGTCCGCCGCCTCAATGCTGTGGGTGAGGGTCGATTGCGCCGAACGCCGCCGTCGGCCAACCCTCCTTCATCCGCAACCTCACCGAGGACGGTGCCGCGAACCCGACCAACTCGAAGATCGTCATGAAGGACTGACCGACCTCCAGCCCGGTCAATGAGGGATCAGCTTCGCGCGGACTGCGCCGCCCGAAATTGTCCAGCCAGTCGTAGGAGTACGGTGCACGCCGCAACTGACACACCCACCCGAACACCGTCTCCGCCGGCGCAGCCACGACAATCGAGCGCACCGCCGGCCGAGCATCCGCCGCACCGACAGGGGCGAGGAGCCGGGTGTCGGTGACCGGCTCGCCCCATATCCACGGCAGCCCGCCCCTGCGCCGCATCCGCAGTGCGTCGCCAGCAGTATTAGAAAGCACTTTCTAATACTATGGCGGCGACCCGACCTCGCGGCGGCGGAATCGTACGGTTGTGGCTATGAGGCGTGAGCGCATGAGAGCAGTCCTCTATAGCGGAGTATCTAGATGCCTGACCGCCTCACGGCAGTCCGGAGGAAGGCGGTCCATCAAGGCGCAGCTCGATCCGTTCGGCGGGGAGGGGAGTCGCTGAGCGGACGCAGGTGCTGCTGAGCGAAAAGCAGGGGGAGCACTTGCGGCGCCGTCCTGGGCGGGGGCTCGTCTCGGCGTCCATCTTGTTGGTGCGCTGTTCAGGCGTCCAGCGGGGTCAGGACGGCGATCGTCCACTTATCGCCATTGCGCACGAGCTGGTACATGCTCCGCTCGTCTGGGGCGCCGCCGTGGTGGTGCCAGCTCACGTCGGCCCAGATGCTGTGCCCGGTCGCCGCGACGACCTCCACTGCGGCCTCGGTTCTGGAGACGCCCTCGTACTGGCCGAAGGCTCCCGGCGAAGAACTCCTCGGTCTGGCGAGGCATCGGATACGGCGATGGCCTGCTCGGGGAACTCGATCAGTGCGGGCACCGCGTAATGCTCGGCGATCGCCTTCGCGTCGCGATCGAGCAGGGCGCGGGTGTAGGGAGTCGAAGAATTCCCGGGCGATGATGTCGTGGATCTCGTGGTTCTCATGGATCTTGTGGTTCATGACAGCCACACTATGCAGATACCCCTGACACGCCTATGTCATGGTTACTCTGGTGTTCGTGAATCAATCCCCTGGACGGGCGGCGGCCGCGTCTCGTGACTCCCATCTGACTCTGCGACGAGGTCGAGCGCCAGCAGTACCTCATCGAACGGTTGCACGCGAGCCGGACCAGGCTCACCCACGGGCGTCTCGCCGACGAACTCGGCGTCACCGAACGCACCATCGCCCGCGACATCGAGCGCCTGATCCATTCCGGGTCCCGATCATCGCGGTCCCGGGCCGCGGAGGGGCGTCGCGATCGAGAACGACGCCCCCGTCGGACCGATCGAACTGGACCTGCCCGAGATCGCCGCCCTCATGGCCAGCCTGGCTGCCGTGGGCCCCACGGTCAGCGCCTCCGCGGCCTCCGCCATGAACAAGCTCGCCACAGCGCTGAGCCCCGCAGCGCTGAGTCCATCGGCTTGAACCCGGCGGCCACGGCAATCACCGCCGGAAGGTGCGCTCGCATCGATGCGATTTCGTGACCCGCGCCCACTGGGTCCGATATCTCGCCGTTATTCAGTCATATCGGCGCCGTTGTGCGGTCTCGACCGGCAGGGCGGGCTCATCGACGGGCATTGACCGCCCGAAAATCACTTAGGTAAGTTGAGCCCTAGCTAAGGGTTGCCTCTGATCTCGAGGCGGGCGCATGAGGGGCTCTCTCATGGTGCGCCTTCGGATCGTTGCTCGGGTGCCGTGCCGTCGTTGAGGAGTTGCTTTGCATGACGCAGTCAGTGGCCGACGGATCGGCGTGATCGGCTCGCACGGCGCGGTCGGTGGCCTCGTGGTCGAGCTCCTGCGCCAGGCCGGCTGCGAGGTCGCGTGCGGCAACAGAACCAGGCGAAGCCCCGAGGAGCGGACCGCCATCATCGATGCTCGTCGCCCCGAGACCATCCGCGAGTTCGCCCAGGGTCACGAGGTCGTCGTGAACTGCGCCGGCCCTTCTTACCTCATCGGGGATGCGGTGGCCGCCGCGCTGCCGGCCGGGGTGATCTACGTCGACCCGTTCGGGGCAACGCCTTCGACGGCGATGCGGGCCAGCAGGCGCGCATCATCAACGTCGGTTGCACGCCCGGGCTCAGCGGCTGCTGACGCGTCACCTGGCCGGGCTCCTCGACGACTGCGAATCGGTCATGGTGTGCTGCGGCGGCCGCGAGAAGGGCGGCGTCGCGGGGTTCGCCGACATCATCCTCAGCACCCGGGCCGGTTACGGGCACCCGAACCGGATGATCATCGACGGCGAACTGGCGGATCACGAGGCGAGCCGGTGGGAGGCCGAGGACACCGACGCCTTTCCCGACGACGCCGAGGTGCTGCGCTCGGTCTTCGTCACCGACGAGCTGCGGATGGTCGCACGCGACTGCCGGATCCGGCGGCTCAACGGGCTGCTGGTCATCCCCGACCGCGACTCCCCTGCATCTGCTGCTGAAGGCGATGACCCACGGCGACCTCGACGACCACCAGGAGCTCATGCAGCTGTTCGCCGAGATCGACGCCGCGAAGTCGCACCTCGACTCCGGCAGGGACCACTGGTTCATCCTGCAGGGTCGCCGCTCGTGGAACCGTCGACGGCAGGCCCGTGAGGACTTCGATCAGCGTCCGGGCCGACAACAGCAGCATCCTGACCGCGATCCTGATCGTCCAGGCCGTGCTCCTGGCACTGGAGGCCGGGTGCGCCCCCGGGGTCCAGTGGGGGCATGAGTTCCTCCGAGTCCCCGCGGTCCTGGACGCCCCTAGGTATGAGCGGCATCGAGGTGCGCGAGACGCCGCCCACCAGTGTCTCGGCCATTTCCCGACTGGGCCGAGGAGGACGACTCGGGCTTCATATGATCCGGCGTCCCCGGATGCTCAATCCCTACTAATCCCAACCAATCCCTACTCCCCCTGGTGGCTGCAGTCGGCGTCGTCGGCGTCTCGGCTGTGCGCCACCACCCCTAGGAAGGCCACATCCCATGGATACCCCTGCGAGTCGTCGTGTGCGGCACGACATTCGGCCGCATCTATGCCGCCGGCGTCCGCGCGCTCCCGGACAAGTACGAGCTGGTCGCCATGATGTCCAGGGGCAGTGCGCAGTCGAGGCGGTTCGCGGCGGAGGTCGGCGTTCCTCTGTGCACCAGCATCGATGAGCTGCCGAAGGTCGACCTGGCCTGCGTCGTGGTCCGCTCGGGGATCATAGGCGGGGCGGGGTCGCAGATCGCCCAACAGCTGCTCGCCGCCGGCAAGCACGTCCTCATGGAGCACCCGATCCACCGCGATGACGCCGTCGCCTGCTACCGCGAGGCGGCACGTGCCCGCACGAGCTTCTGGCTCAACACCTTCTACCGCCACAGCTCCACGATCAAGCAGTACCTGCGGATGGTCGATGTGCTGCGCGAGCGCTATGGAATCCTCCACCTGGAGGCCGAGTGCAGCATCCACTTCCTGTACTCGATGCTCGACGTGATCGGGAGGATCACCGGTGGCTTCACCCCGTGGCACCTCAATGACCGCGCTGAGGATCTGGGGGTGTTCACCACGGTCACCGGGTTGGTGAGGAACACCCCGTTGCGTCTGCAGGTGGTCAACAGGATGAACCCCGAGGCCCCCGACGACTTCGTGCACCTCGGTCACAGGATCACTGTGTTCACCCCCGGCGGGAACTTGGTGCTCACCGAGAGCGACGGGCCGATCATCTGGCACCCGAACGCCGCCGGACCCCGGGATGAGGCGGGCGTCCCTCGAGGTCGACGCCGACGAGAGCCTCAGCTCGTTCCGGCTGCACGAGAGCCTCGCCGTCGAGCCCGAGGTGACCAGGCGGATCCAGTACGAGCGCATCTGGCCGGTCGCGATCGCCGAATGCCTCGACGTCATCTATGACGAGCTCAACGACCCCGGCTATCGGGCGCACGAGGCCGAGTACCTGCTCGCCCTGTGCTCGATCTGGACACGCGTCGGACAGCTCATCGGCCCCTCGCGGGCCTTCGGAGCCGAGTTGTCGTCCACCCATCTCGACCTGGCGCAGCTCACCCGGCTTGCCGCCCACCTGCATCGGTGACGGTGCCCTGAATGCCCGAATGCCCTGAACCACCCCTAAGTCACGATCGAAGTTTTGCAGGGAGGTCTGTTGTGGATATCGCGGAGATGATCGAGGAGTTCCAGTCCCGGGAGTCGCCCTGTGGAGCCCAACGGCGACCGGCTCGGCTACCGCTCGCCGAAGGGAGTCCTGACGCGGGAGGACCTGGCCGCGCTCAAGGCGCGCAGGAGGAGGTCCTGGCCCACCTGCGCGAGCGGGACGCCATCGGCCACGACGAGCAGGCGCGCTCGAGCCCTTCCCGATGACCGACATCCAGCGGGCCTACGCGACCGGCCAGTACTCCGGCTACGAACTGGGCGGTACGGGCTGCCACAGCTATGCGGAACTGCTCGCTCCGCCGCTGGACCGCGAGCGCCTGAGGCCGCCTGGCACGAGCTGATCCGCCGTCACGACATGCTCTCGGCCGTGGTGATCCCTCCGGACTCCCTGCGCGTCGTCCCCTTCGAGGAGGGGCCGGTGCTGGAGGAGATCGACCTGCGGGGCCACGATCCGCGCACCCCCGATGAGGACTACCTGCGGTACCGCAGCGAGCTGGAGGATCGCAGGGTACCCGCTGGGCGCCTGGCCGCTGCACGAATTCCGGCTGCTGCGGTTCGATGCGTGCAGCATTCTGCAGTTCTCCGTGGACATGATCATCGCGGACTTCGTGAGCGTGAAGGTGATGACCCAGGAGCTGATGGACCTCTACGCGGGGCGGCGGCCGGCGCCCCTGGCCGAGGCGACCTTCCGCGACATCATCATGGCGCGCACCCGACGGGCGGCCGACCCCGCCGGCTCCGCGGAGTACGAGAGCGCCAAGCAGTACTGGGCCGAGGCGATCGAGACGATGCGGGACAAGCCCTCGCTGCCGCTCGAGCATGCGTCGGCTCCGAGCGACGACGAACCGGCGCGCTTCACCAGACGCGTGTGGAAATGCGGACCCGAGGCCTGGGAAGCCTTTACCCGCCGTGCCGGCAGGAACGGCGTCACCCCGTCCAATGTGCTGCTGACCGCCTATGCCGATGTCATCCGCCGGTGGTCCTCGAGCGGCGACTTCTGCGTGAATGTCACCTCGATGAGCCGCGACCAGGCCATCAAGGGGGTTGAGCGGATCGTGGGCGACTTCACCGAGGTGGTCGTCCATGCCTCGCCGCCCCGGCCGGGATCCTTCCTCGAGCGGGTCCGCGCCACCCAGAAGCAGCTGTTCGACGAGCTGTCCCACGCCGCCGTCCCCGGGGTCGAGGTGCTGCAGGGAGCTGGGGCGCCAAGGGCGCGCCGGCCATCGTTCCGATCGTGTTCACCAGCGCCCTGGGCGCCGGTCTGCGCCATGATGAGGGACAGGCGTACGAGCTGGTCCACGGCGTCAGTCGAACCCCGCAGGTGTGGATCGACTGCCAGGCCTTCGAGGACGACGCGACCTGCAACGTCAACTGGGACGTGCGCGACGGCGTCATCGCTCCTGAGATCCTCGACGACATGTGGGCGGCGTTCACCGGCCTGCTCGACCGCCCTCGTCGACGACGAGGAGACCTGGCACCAGGACGAGGTGGTGAACCTGAGCCCGGGACTCGGGAGATACGCGCGCGTCCACGACACCGCCCAGGAGCGCATCGCCCGCAGTCTCCAGGACGGTTTCTGGGAGCAGGCGCGGCGCGCCCCCGAGCTCCCGGCGCTCGTCTGGGGGGACACCACCTACAGCTACGACCGGCTGGCGGCCCACGTCGAGGCGCTTCAGACCCGGTTGTCGGGTGTCGGCCGCGGAGATCGGGTCGCCATCGTCCTGGGCAAGGGCGTGTGGCAGGTCGCCGCCGCCCTCGCCGTGGTCTCCGCGGGCGCCGCCTACGTGCCGATCGACCACGATCAGCCCCCCTGCCCGGCAGCATCGCATGATCTCGCTGTGCCGTCCCGCGGCGATCATCGCCGACGGCCTCTCACCCCGTCCCAGGGGCAGCCCCGCGGTTATCGACGTGGACGCCCCTGGAGGCGGGATCCTGGAGCGGGCGGTGCCGGAATCCGGTCCCGTGGACGACACCGCCTACATCATCTTCACCTCGGGAAGCACAGGACGCCCAAGGGCGTGGTCATGACCCATGCGGCGGCCATGAATACCATCGACGACGTCAACGAGCGCCTCGGGCGCGGTAGGCCCCGCACGGTGCTCGCACTGTCGAAGCTGTCCTTCGACCTGTCGGTCTACGACATCTTCGGCGCCTTCGCCAGCGGCGGCACCCTCGTCCTGCCGCTCGAATCGGAGTCCAGGGACCCGAGCCGCTGGATCGCCCTGATGGCGGACAACCGCGTCGACACCTGGAACACCGTCCCTGCGCTGTTCCAGATGCTCCTGCAGGAGCGCGAGGCGGCCGGGCAGCCGCCCGACCCCGGCATGGACCTGGTCATGCTGTCCGGGGATCTCATCGTGCGCACCCTGCCGGCCGCTGCCGCACCGCAGTTCCCGAACGCCGAACTCATCAGCCTGGGCGGCGCCACGGAGGCGGGCATCTGGTCGATCTTCCACCCGATGACCGATCACGCCCCCGATGCGACCATCCCCTACGGCACGGCCCTGTCGAACCAGGGCGTGTGGGTCCTCGACGAGTTCGGCCGCGAATGCCCCGACGGCGTCCCGGGCCGCATCCACATCTCCGGCGACAGCCTCGCCACCGGGTACTTCGACGACCCGGAGACCACCGCTGCCAGGTTCTACGTCTCCGACAGGTCCGGCATCCGCGTCTATGACACCGGAGACATCGGCAGCTACCGCGCTGACGGCGTGATCGAGTTCACGGACGCGCGGACCACCAGGTGAAGATCAACGGCTACCGGGTCGAGACCGGTGAGATCGAGTCCGTGCTGGAGAGTCATGAGGGGCGTGGAGCGGGCCGTCGTCATCACCCAGGACGTCGATGGGCGCAGAGGCTGCGCGCCTTCGTGACCCCGTCCACGGTCGAGGGATCAGGGGCCGGTCCTCAGAGCGGGGAAAGGCGGAGCGAGGAAGGGCGGGCGAGTACGAGAGGCGGGGCGAGAGTGCTCCGGCCGGGGAGTCGCTGCGCGCCATGCTGGAGCGCCGCTGGGCGCCCGCCGACGCCTCGGCTGACCCGGCTGACCCGGCAGACCCAGCAGATTCAGCAGATTCAGCGACCATCGCCGAGTGGACGCGCGCCGGCAATGAGGCATCCTTGGCTGCGCTGCTGGCGGCATTCCAGGGGCCGGGGTGTTCCTGGTGCCCGGCAGGCGCCATGACCTGGCGGAGATCACCGAGAGGATCGCCCCCGACGACGAGTACCGCGGCCTCGTGGGGCGCTGGCTGCAGATCCTGGTCGCCGAGGGGCTCGTCGCCTCCGACTCGCAGGGCTATTCCATTACCCGGGAGGCTCTGGACGGGTTCCGCATCGAGAAGTGCTGGGACAGGTTCGAAGAGCTGGAGAACCGAGTCCGCAACAGCCCCGTGCTCTTCGCCTACCAGCGACATGCGGCGACGACCCTGCTGGGCCAACTGCGCGGCGAGGTCAACCCCGTCGATCTGTTCTTCCCCAAGGGCGACACCGAGAACGCCCGTGCCATCTATGGGCAGAACAGGATCAGCAAGGCGATCAACGCCGCGGTCGCCGAGGCTGTGGTGGGGATCGTCTCATCCCGCGGGGACCGTCCGGTGCGGATCCTCGAGGTGGGCGCGGGTATCGGCGCGACCACGGAGAACATCGTCGGGCGTCTGCCGGGCAACGTGATCGAGTACCGGTTCACCGACATCTCGACCTTCTTCCTGCGCAATGCCAGGCAGACCTATCGGGACCGCGATCTCGCGGACTTCATGACCTACAGCCTGTTCGACGTGAACGTGGACTGCGCCTCCCAGGACATCGAGCCGGGCGCCTATGACGTCATCATCTGCGCCAATGTGCTGCACAATGCGGTGAACATCGAGGAGGCCTTCGCCCGGCTCGATCAGCTGCGGCGCGGAGGCGGTGTGATCGTGATGGTCGAGCCGGTCATCGAGCTCTACGCGGCCTCATCTCCATCTCGATCAAGATGAGCCTGGTTCCGTTCACCGATCACCGCGCCGATTCGCACAAGGTGTTCATCGACGACGCTGAGTGGGACCGTGTGTACGAGGCGACCGGCCTGCGCCGGTTGGCCGACTACCCGGCTGAAGGGGATCCTCTGCGTGAGTGCGGTCAGCGCCTGATCGTCGTCGGCGACCCCGCCGACCCCGCCGACCCGCCGACCCCGCCGGCCCCTGCCGGCCCGTGGTTCCGTTGCCGTTACTGTCCCTGCTGCCTCCACGGTCGATGAGGACGACCTGCTCGCCCATATGCGGGCCAACCTGCCGGGCTACATGGTTCCCGCATCGGTGCGGATCATGGATGAGCTGCACGCTGAGCGCGAACGGGAAAGTCGACCGCAGGGCTCTCGCCCAGTCCCCACGAGTCCGGGGGCGCCGTCGAGGACCCGAGGGCTCGCTCAGCCGCTCAAAGGTCTGGAGAGCCGGATCGCGGAGGTTTGGAGAGAGGTTCTCGAGGTCTCTGAGATCGGTCGCGAGGAGGACTTCTACGCCGCCGGCGGCGACTCGCTGCTGATGGCCGAGGCGGTCACCCGTATGCGCCGGGAGGTGCCCGGCCTGCAGGATCGGACCTGGGACTTCATCATGCGCGAGATGCTCAAGCATCCCACGATCGCTGGAATCGCCGAGATGGCGGGCTCCGGCGCCCCGGCGCCCCGGGATGACGAGGCTCGTGAGGCCCCTGCGGATACGCCCGACCGTGTCGAGGCTCCTGAGGCCCCCGCCCTGATGCCGGCCCTGTCTACCATCGCGAGCGGTTCCCCGAATGGTTCGAAATGCCTGCACATCTACCGGATTCCGCAGGGGGCGCGATCCTGCCGGGTCATGTTCCACGCCGGCACCGGGCGCCTCAAGGACTACGAGTTCCTGGTCCCGGAGCTGCTCGACAGGGATCCGGGGCTCGCCCACGTCGGGTTCACCGCCGGCGACTCCGACGACTACCTCGACTGCCCGACCCGGTCACTGATCAGCGACCGGGCCCGGGTGTACGCCCAGGAGCTGCTCGCCCTCGACATGGACAGCTACGAGCTGGTCGGTTACCGTCATCGGCGGGTTCTTCGCCCTCGAGACCGCGAAGGTGCTCACCGAGCTCGGCCGCGAGGTCGGCAGGGGTGGTGTGCATCAGTACCCACCCATGCCCGCACCGCGTGGCGAACGAGCTGCTGTGCGAGTTCGCCTACGGCTGCGTCTTCGACGCCGACCTGCCCGCGATGGGGGCCGAGTTCGACTTCCCGACCCTCACCGAGGGCCTGTACCACATTCTCGACGGGGTCAACCGGGACATCACCGACGACGAGCTGTGCGCCCTCGACGGCCGGTTCGCAGCGGTGGGCAGGTTCTTCGCGACGATGTCGGAGCTGTCGCCGCGCGCCCGACGCAAGAGGATCTACTCGGCGATCCGCGGCTTCGACGCCGAGGCGGAGTCGGCCCGGGCGATGCTCGACATCCTCTACGACGTCTTCCGCCACTCGCTGCGGGGAACCATCGGCTACGTGCCCGACATCTACATGGGCGAGGTGCTCGTGCTCCAGCCCGCCGGGGATATCCAGGGCTTCTACCCGCAGTTGGGCGGGGACGTCGATTGGCCCGCCACAGCGTTGGGCGAGCTGAGGTGCGCACCATCTCCGGATCCCACGCCACCTGCCTGCTCGAGGAGAACTTCCGCCCCTGCTGCCTGCCTTCGAGCGGGGAGTGATCATCATGATGGCGGTCGGGCACATCGTCTACAAGGCCGACGATCTCCAGGCGGCGGTCGAGAAGTTCCGCGCGCAGGGATTCGAGGTCGAGTACGGGCGGGCGAAGAACTCAGCAATGCGCTGATCTACTTTCTCCCAGGGCCCCTACCTGGAGATCGGACCGGGGTCACCATGCCCGCTTTGATCCGCTGCTGCCTGCGGTTGATCGGACATGGGCAGATGGTCGATACCAGTGATGCGGTCGCCGGCATGCCCGAGGGCTACTCCCGGGTCGTCTTCGAGGTCGATCGCGAGGACTTCGGCCGCTTGAAGGCGATCTGCCAGGAGCGCGGGGTCCGCACCGTCACTGCGCGGATCTCCCGGAAGGACCCCCATGGACGCAGGCTCGCCTGTCGGTGCCTGTGCCCCGACGACTGGGCGATCCCCATGTTCGTCACCCGATTCGCCGCCGACACGCACCGTGACGCCCCGCACCCCAACGGGATCACGAGGATGGACCGGATCGAGTTCGAGGGCACCCGGACCGCGGTGGAGATCTGCCGCTTGGCGGGAGCGGACGATCTGCTCGCGTGCAGTGTCGGCGCCGGCGCCATCCGGGCGGAATTCGTCTGAAGGAGCGCGACATGAACATCGACAACGTCTTGACCCGCTACGAGGACAGCGGTCACCTGGCGCGCAAGAGCCTGTGCCAGGAGCTCCATGAGGCCGGACTGCGCCGTCCCGACCACCCGGCCGTCGTGGCTCATGACGCGAGGCTGACCCACGCGGAGCTCGAGCGAGCGATCGCCCGGTTCGCCCGGGACTTCGTCGCCTGGGGCCTGGCTGAGGGCGACCAGGTGCTCGTTCAGCCGCCCAACAGCGCAGCCTCATGTCGTGACCCTGTTCGCGCTGATGCGCATCGGGGCGGTCCCGACCCTCATGCTGCCCTCGCACCGACAGGCCGAGGTGCGGGCACTGGCCCGTGAACTGCATCCGGTCGCCTACATCGGCGGTCGACCAGCTCGGTCTCGACTGCGTTGAGATGGTCGAGCAGATGGACCTGACGAGCTCGGGTTCCGGATGATCTGCGCCGACGGCGGGCGGCCCGCGCGGGCGCCGTGCCGCGGATACTGCTTCCCCGACCCGGGCGCGGTCCCGCAGGAGCCGATCGCCCCGATCACGCGGTGGCCCCACCACCGAGCCGTCGCCCTTGAACCTGCTGTCGGGCGGCACCACCAGTGAGCCGAGATCATCCCGCGCATCCACGAGGCATACGCCTCACAACGCCAGAGCCGCCGCTCGGCGTTGCCGGGTCGGGCCGGACACCGTGTACATGGCGGTGCTAGTCGACCTCCCACGACCTTCCGCTCGCCCAGCCCGGACCGATCGGCACCCCTGCTCGGCGGCGGCACCGTCGTCATGTGCCTGAGCGCGGCCTTCGACGAGGCATTCACCGCTATCGAGGCGAACCGGGTGACCCTGACCGCGGTCGTCCCCGCAGTCGCCGAGGTCTGGTACGAGGCCGCCGAATGGGTACCCGGCCGACCTGTCGTCCTCGAACAGGTCATCATCGGCGCTGCGAAGCTCGACGAGGACCCGCAGAGGGCTGATGGACAGGCTCGGCGTGATCATCCAGCAGGGTTACGGCCTGGGCGAGGGATCACGATTCACTCGTCTGGACGATCCGACCCCCGGTCGTCCTGAGCACCCAGGGGAAGCCGATCTCCGACGCCGACATCCTCCGCATCGTCGACCCTCAGGGACACGACCTCGGCCCGGGGGAGCCGGGCGAGGTCATCGAGAAGGGCCCCTACACCTTCTTCGGGTACTCCGGATCCCGCGCCGGGGACGACTGCTTCACCGAGGACGGCTTCTTCCTCACCGGGGACCGGGGCTATCTCACCGAGGACGGGGATCTGGTCATCTGCGGGCGGGTCGTCGAGCAGATCAACCGACTGGGGAGAACGTGTCTCAGGAGGTCGAGCAGCTGCTGCGGCAGATTCCGGGGTCCGCGGGGCGGCGGTGTTCGCGATGCCGGACAGCGCCTCGGCGAGAGGACCGTCGCCGCCCTCGTCGTCGAGAAGGAGATCGATCGCGGGGCCGTCCGCGAGGAGTTCATGGCCAGGGGGGTCGCCCGCTACAAGGTGCCGGATCAGGTGTTCGTGGTCGATGCGATCCCGCTGACCAACATCGGCAAGCGCGACAAGAAGCTGCTGCGTGTGATGGCCCAGGCGTGCGCGGACGACCGACAGGACTGAGGAGAAGGACGTGCTCACCAGGAAGAGATCCGTGACGAACTGCTGGGCGCTCTCAGGAGATCGTCGGCGGGCGGACCGAGATCGCCGAGGACGACAACCTGCTCGCCCTCGGCCTCGAATCGCTGCCGACCATGCGGCTGCTCGCCGGCTGGATCAAGCAGGGCTACCGCGTGTCCTTCGGCTCGTTCATGCGGCGTCCGACGGTCCAGGAGTGGGCGACGATGACTCGCCGAGGCTGCTCCGGATGCGGCGGATGCGGCGGAAGCACCTCACGACGACGGCGGCTCAGATGCCGGGCTCCGCGAGCGCCGCGAAAGCTCCGATGGCCGAGGCTGGAGAGGCCGAGGTCGGGGAGGCTGGGAGGCCGACCCTGCCCGCGGGTGACCACGAGCCCTTCGACCCTGACCGACGTCCAGTACGCCTACTGGGTCGGCCGCGGGCAGTCCCCTGCAGTTCGGCGGGGTCGGCACCCACGGCTACGTCGAGGTCGAGGCCGGCAGGGCTGGACGTCGCCCGGCTGCAGGACAGTTGGACGACGATCCTGCGCGCCCATCCGATGCTGCGGTCCTGCTACACCGGCGACGGCAAAGGCAGTACGTGCTTCCCGGAGCCGGTCAACGCCAGCGTCGAGGTGCACGATCTGACCGGCCTGGACGACCACTCCCTCCAGGAGAGCCTGGCCGGGATCAGGGAGCACCTGTCGCACCGCCTTCTGGCCATCGACGAGGGCCAGGTGGCCTGCCTGCAGGTCAGCCCTGCTCTCCGCGGACCGGGCGATCATCCACTTCGACATCGACCTGCTCGTGTGCGAGCGCAGAGCTTCAGATCATTCTTCGCGATCTGCCCACCACTACGCGACCGGCGAGGCCCCGATAGTCGACCCGTCGTGAGCTTCGCCCGGTACTTGGCGGGAAAAGCCCGGGAGAACGCGGCTGCCATCGAGCAGGACCGGACGTACTGGCGCGACCGCCTGGAGGACCTGCCCGCCGGTCCTCGGCTCCCGTTGCGCAGAGGGGCCGACGCGGGCGGCGACCCCGCTTCGTGCGCCGGGCCCACACTTCGACATGCGGACGTGGGAGGCGCTGCGGCAGGTCTGCGAGACCCACGGCACTACGCCCCCTCTATGGTGCTGCTGACGGCCTACGCCCGCACAGTCGGGCAGTGGAGCGAGGACAAGAGGTTCCTCATGGCCGTCCCGCTGTTCAATCGGGATCCGGATCCGGCGATTGAGAACGTCGTCGCGGATTTCACCACGCTGACTCTGACCAGCATCGACCAGACGCGGCCGCGCACCTTCATCGAGGACCTGCGCGCAATACAGGACTCCTTCTACGAGGATGTCGCCCATTCGCGGTACTCGGCCGTGCGCGTCCTGCGCGACCTGCGCACCCGGCGCGAGGAGCAGGTGCTGGCTCCGGTGGTGTTCTCCTGCAACCTGGGCAGTCCCCTGGTCGACGAGGAGTTCATCGACGCCTTCGGGCAGATCGGCTACATGATCTCCCAGACCCCGCAGGTATGGATCGACCTGCAGGTATTCAGCACCGTCGACGGTTTCATGATCATATGCGACGCGCTCGAGCAGCTGTTCCCCGAGGGGCTGCTCGACGACTTTTTCGGCGCGCTGGTCGCCGAGATCACTGCGGCCGTCACCCACGACCTCGCCATCCTCTGCCCGGTCGACAGTCCCGGGGTGATCGCGCGTCGTCGGGACCGGGCCGAGGCGGCGACCTGGCGGTTGCCCGACACGACACTCGTGGCCCAGGTGCTGGCCGCTGCCGAGCGGTATGCGGATCGTCCCGCCCTGCGAACCGCTGATGGACGGGTCACCACTACCGGGAGCTGGTCGCCCGTGTCCGTGCCGTGCCGCCGGCCTGGTAGCGGCGGGTATCGGCAGGGGAGAGCTGGCAGCGGTCATGGTCTCGAGGGGCCCCGGCAGATCATCGGGGCGCTGGGCGTCATGATGGCCGGAGCGGCGTATGTCCCGATCTCTCGGCAGCAGCCCTCCGAACGGATCGCCGCCATCCTGGCCTCTCCCCGGATCGGGCATCTGCTCACCGATGATGACTCGGTGCTTGGGCCGGCGCCCCCGTGCGGGTCGTCGATATCGACCGTGCGTGCGCCGGCGCGGACGGGGCGGCGGCAACCGCAACGGCGATGACGGCGACGGCGGAGCTGCCCCGGCTGGGGCCCGAGGACCCCGCCTACGTCATCTACACCTCGGGAACCACCGGTACCCCGAAGGGCGTCGAAGTGTCTCACGGCGCCGCGTGGAACACCGTGGCCGAGGTGAACCGCCGACTCGGCATCGGCTGCCAAGACAAGGCACTGGGCGTGTCCTCCTTCGACTTCGATCTGTCGGTTTACGACGCCTTCGGCATGCTGACTGCGGGGGCCGAGCTGGTGACGATCCCGGATGAGAGCCGCCGTGACGCCGAGGCCTGGCTCGAGCTGGTCGCCTCCGAGGGGATCACCGTCTGGAACCCGTGCCGACCCTGTTCGAGATGCTGCTGGCCGGCGCCGTAGGGGACTCCGCACGGCTGGCGAGTCTGCGCCACGTCCCTGCTGTCCGGCGACTGATCGATGTCGGCCTTCCCGCGCGGATGCGGGCCGTGATGCCCCAGGGCCGCATCCCTGGCGATGGGTGGGGCCACCGAGGCCGCTCATCTGGTCGAATGCCCTCGAGGTACCGCAGGAGGTGCCCGCCGTCTGGGCCTCCATCCCGTACGGGCGCCCGCTGGCGCGGCAGGCTTACCGGGTGTGGTGGCCCTGACGGACGGGACTGCCCGGACCACGTGGCGGGCGAGCTGTGGATCGGTGGCCTGGGCGTGGCGACGTGCTATGTCGATGATCCCGGCCCAGCGGGCGGAAGTTCGTGTCCTCGGAGGGCGGCCGCTGGTACCGGACCGGCGACATGGGTCGGTTCTGGCACGACGGGACCATCGAGTTCCTGGGCAGGACCGACAACCAGGTGAAACTGCGCGGGCACCTGCATTGAGCTCGGCGAGATCGAGGCGGCCTGCGATGCTCTTCTGCCGGTCGAGCGCACGGTGTGCATCGCCTCGCAGGGGCGGGCCTCGACATCCCTGGTGGCCTTCGCGCAGTTCGCCCCGATCACCGCGATCAGCCCGATCACCGCCTCGGATGGCCTGGGTGATGAGGACACTCAGTGGTCGGGCTTCGACCTGGCCTCGAGCATCCAACCGGTCCTGGCCGACGAGCGGCTGCGTGCCGCCGTGGACCAGGACGAGGCCCTGCAGCGCTCCTACGCCCTGCAGACCATGCGGCGCTGGGAGGCCGAGCTCTCCGAGCTTTCCGAGCTTTCCGCGGCGAATGACCGGGAGCACCTGTCCGCCCTGCGGCGCACGTGGCGGGGGCGGCTCGCCGGCGAGCAGGGCGGTGCTGAGCAGTTCCCGGCAGGGCCGGCCTGAACGACACGACCGGCCCGGCCGACATCGGATCAGATCGAGCAGCTGGACCGGTTCGTGGCCCCTTCGAGCGCGCTTTCGTGGGGCGACCGATGCCCCCACGATCGCCGAGTTCGTCCAGGCCCCGGACTTCGTGCCGGTGGAGGAGTTCCTGGCCTCCCGTCCGCTCGGTCGCCTCACCCACGATGCGCTGCGCGAGGTGGTGGGCGGCCTGAGCCGGGCCCACAACGGGACGGTGCGGATTCTCGAGGTCGGGGCCCGGCGCTGAGGAGTCCGCCGACTACCTGCGTGTCGCCGCCCCGAGCTCCTGCGCTGCTCGCCGACCAGTCCCGTCATCATCTGGATCTGGCCGCGCAGAGGGCTCCCGGCCTGTTCGAACAGCTTCAGCTGCGCGCGTCCGGGGACCAGGGGCCGACTCCCCGCCTCCTCGAGAGAGCGGATCTGGTGGTCTGCAACCAGACCCTCCACCAATGCGCCGACGTCGATGCGATGCTGCGGGAGGTTCGGGGCCTGGTCAAGCCCCGAGGCCTCATGGTCCTGGTGGAGACGACTTCCGCCTCGCCGCTGGCCGATATCAGCGCCGCGTTCATCGCGGGGAGCACCGCGACCTTCGCGCGGGCACCGGGAGATGCTGCTCAACGCGCCCCAGTGGAGTGACGCCCCTGCGGCGCAACGGCTGGAACCCGCTGGAGCGCGTTGAGGTCACGGATTCCATGGTGCTCGTCGTGGCCGCGAGGGCGGGCGGCGACGAGCCCGAGCCGCTGCCCGCGGCCGAGTACGACCGGGCCGCCGGACTGCTGTCCGCCAGGCTGCCCGAGTACATGATCCCGAAGCGGATTATGGAGATCTCACATTTCCGCTCACCGGGAACGGGAAGGTCGACCGCGAGGCACTGGCGGGCTTTGATCCCGAGGAGGCCGACGACGACGGCTCCCCGGCGGCTCCCATCTCCGCCGTCACCGCCCTGTTCTGCCACCGAACGGCGGCTTGCCGAGATCTGGGGACGAACTGCTGGAGCACGAGCGAGGCGCCGACCCGATTACTTCCGGCTGGGCGGCGACTCCCTCATGGCTACAGAGGCTGCGGCGGGCCATCGAGGAGCGCTTCCAGGTGGAGTTCCTCTGGAGAGCATTTTCGACTCGCCCGTGCTGCGCGATAGGCGGCCAGGATCGAGGAGCTCGAGGAGATCGCGCAGATCGAGGGGGCGGCATCCCGGGCGGGAGTAGAGGCCGGTCTGCCCCCGATCGTGCACGGCGAGGACCAGTTCGCGCCCTTCCCTCTCACCGAGGTCCAGCAGTCCTATCTGATCGGCAGTTCGGGGGCTGTCGAACTGGGCGATGTGTCGAGCCACTGCTACTTCGAGATGGACACCCCGTGCTTGATTCCAGTCGGCTCGAGAGCTCCTTCAACGCGCTGGTCGAGCGTCATCCGATGCTGCGCGCGGTCGTGTGCGAGGACGGTCTCACTCAGCGGTTCCTCCCGCAGGTGCCGCACTACGAGATCGCATGCCTGCGGTGCGCCGCGCCTGACGGCGACCAGCGGGTGGCGGCGGCTCGTGACGAGATGTCCCACCAGCGGTTCGACCCGACGCAGTGGCCCTGTTTCGACATCCGGTACGTCGATCGCGCGGATGGTGGGCGCCTGCTCCTGAGCTTCGACAATCTGTTCATCGACGGCTGGAGCATGTTCCGTCTCTTCCGGGAGTGGAAGCGGGTCTACGAGCACGGGCCGACTCCCCCGGCCTCCCCGACATCCCCTGACCGACGCACTGCCGTACTTGCCGTACTCCTTCAAGGACTACGTCGAGGCGAGCGCCGAGCTGGCGCGCAGCGAGACCCATGCGAGGATCTCGCCTACTGGGAGTCCTCCCTGGAGTCGATCCATCCCGCGCCCCAGCTGCCGGTCTCCGGCCTGACCCGGCGGGCTCCTCCGAGTTCGTCAGGCACGAGGCCCTCGTGTCCGCGGAGCTGTGGCGGGCGGCCAAGCTGACGCATCCGGGACGAGGGGCTGACCGACGCGGTGTTCCTCGCCGAGGTGTATGCCGAGGTGTTGGCGCGCTACAGCGAGGAGCCGGGGCTGAGCATCAACCTGACTCAGTTCGATGGACCCGTTTCGCGCCCGAGGTCGACGCCATCGTCGGCGACTTCACCAGTCTGTCGATTCTCAGCGCGGACACCCGGTGCGCCGTGACGTTCCGGGACCGGGCCAAGGCACTACAGCGGCGGATGTTCAGCAACCTCCCACGCGAGCGTCTCGGGCGTGGCCGTGGAGAGGATGCTCAACAAAGCAGCGCAGGGCGCAGGTGACCATGCCCGTGGTGTTCACCTGCGGCCTGGGCGTCGTCGAGCACACCGATGACGACAGCCCCTACCCTGGGCGTCATCGACTACGGCCCTGTCGCAGACCCCGCAGGTCTGGATGGATCTCCAGGTCTATGAGCACCATGGCGGGCTGATGCTGAACATGGATGCCGTGGAGGCGATCTTCCTCCGGGATGGTTGATGAGATGTTCCGCGCCCCTGGTCGCGGCGATCGAGGACCTGGCGGGCGCCCCGGACCCGTGGCGGGCGACGACCACGACGGTCGCGTCCTCCTTCAACGAGGCCGCTATCACCGAGTTGAACGACACCGACCGGGTCCTGCCCGATGGGGAGCGGACACTGCTCGACCTCTATCTGGCGGGGGCGCGCGCCCACCCCGATCGGGTGGCGGTCGTCGATGCCACCAGGAGCCTGACCTACTCGGAGCTGGATGAGGAGTCCGACCGCTGGGCGGAGCTGGTGCTCGCCGCCGACCCCGGCCGGGGGCCCTGGTCGGCATCCCTCGTCGGGCAAGTCCGCCCGCCAGATCAGTGCGGTCATCGGTGTCCTGAAGGCCGGGTGCGCCTACCCGCCGCTGAGCATCGACCACCCGCCGGCCCGCAACCTCGGGATCATCCGCGATGCGGGCGCCCGCGTGGTGCTGGTCGATGACGACGGCGAGGCGCCCCGCGAGGTGGAGCGGGAGTGCACCGTTATCACTGCTGCCAGGCTGCCAGTGCTGCCAGTGCAGCCACCGTTGTCGTCACAGCGGATCCGGCCGGCTCCCCAGCCTCTGAGGCCGACCGCGACCCGGAGGACCCGTCGGTCCCGGCAGGTCCTGTGGCCGCAGCTCCCGGTCCGGACGCCCCTGGCCTACGTCATCTACACACCTCGGCACCACCGGTGCCCCGAAGGCGTGGCCATCACCCATGGGGCGGCGGTCAATACGATCCCTGGACGTCAACGAGCGCCTGGACGTGCAGCCCACGGACAGGGTGCTGGCCCCTGTCGCAGTTGAACTCGACCCGTCGGTCTACGACATGTTCGGCATGTTCGCCGCGGGGCCGCTCTCGTGCTGCCCTCCGGGCAGGGGCGGCACGACCCGGAGCACTGGTGGGAGATGGTGCAGACCCATCGGGTCACCCTGTGGAACTCGGTCCCCGCGTTCTTCTCAATGTATCTCGAGCACCCTAGAGCACATAGAGCACATAGAGAACCCTGTCCGCTCGGGGGCCGGTCGACCGCAGCATCAGGGCGGTGCTGCTCAGCGGGGATTGGATCCCCGTGGACGTCGCGGTGCGCGCGGAGAAGTGCTTCAGCAACTGTGCCGTGTACGGGTCCGGTGGCGCCACCGAGGCATCGATCTGGTCGAACTGGTACGAGATCTCCGCGGATGATGCCCTGCAGCGCCAGTGTTCCCTACGGCAGGCCCCTGACCAACCAACGGATGTACGTCCTCGACTCCAGTCTGGATGACCGTCCTGACCTGGTGCCCGGAGATCTTCACATCGCCGGTCGTGGCCTGGCGACGGGCTACTGGAACGACCCTGCCAAGACGGCTCACTCGTTCATCACGCATCCTCGCACCGGGGAGCGGCTGTACCGCACCGGCGACCGGGCCATGTACGGCCGTGACGGCAACATCATCTTCCTGGGACGCAACGATGGCCAGGTCAAGGTCAATGGCTACCGCATAGAGCTCGGCGAGATCGAATCGGTCGCCCGCAGGCTGCCGACGGTGCGGGACCGCGCGGCCACTATCGACAAGGGCATCGTGCTCCACGTGGTGGCGAATGACGGGTTCACCCCCGAGGGGCTGGCCGAGCATCTCGGCAGTGCGCTGCCGCAGTACATGCAGCCGCGCACGACCGTCGTCCTCGACGACCTGCCGCGCACCTGGAACGGGAAGATCGACGGGATCGCCTGCGTACCGCGGCGGTGCAGAACCCAGTTGCCGTCGAGGGTCCCCGCAACGAACGCGATGCCCGTATCCTCGGATGCTGCGGTCGATGCTGGAGGTCGAGGAGATCAGCATCGATGACGACTTCTTCGATCGGAGGCGATTCGCTGACGGCCGTGCACCTGGCCAACCTCGATCCGGCGGGAGATGTCCGTGCAGATCAGCATCTCGCGACGTTTTCGGCTATCCGACGGTGCGCCGGCTGTCCGACCACTATCGCTGACAGCGTCGGAGAAGACGTCGACGAGGGCGAGATCTAATGCGCGCGTCGTGAATCCGCCCCGCCGGTCCCCGCCATCACCAGCTTCCTGAGCCCGGCAAGAGAACAAGAGAACAAGAGAAAGAGAGTTAAGAGCAGTCATGAGTCAGACACCGCAGGAACAGACGCCCGCCCAGCCGAACCGACGGATGACCATCGTCGACTTCATGACGATCGGCATCTTCTTCGTCATCAACATGGTGGTCGGGGTGATCATCGCCTTCATCGGCATCACGCCCATCACCTACGTGATGATCACCCCGCTGCAAGCGATCATCCTGGGCATCCCTGATGATGCTGTTCTTCTCCAAGGTCCGCAAACCGGGCATGCTGCTCGTGTTCGAGATCCTGACCGGTCTGGTGAGCATCCTCCTGGGGCTCGGCCCCTTCGTCCTCGTCAGCGGCGTGATCATGGCCCTGATTGGGGAGTTCGTGTTGTACACCGGCGGCTACACGAGCGCCAAGCGCAGCGTGATCGCCTATGCCCTGATGTCGCTGACCTCGACGGCCACCCTACATCCCGCTGTTCTTCGCGACGGAGAGCTATCTGGCTTCCCGACGTCAAGGGCAGGTACGGGGACGACTACCCGCAGGGCCTGACGGAGATCGGACACATGAGCTGGGTGTTCGCGGTGATCATCGTCGGCACCTTCCTGTGCGGAATCCTCGGCGGGGTGCTCGGGCAGCGAATCTTCAACAAGCACTTCCGCCGCGCGGGCATCGTCTGATGCCACTGACCCCTGCCGGGCTTGGGAGGCCGACCGCAGGACTGCAGCTGGACCCTCGTACCAAGGTGCTGGTCGTGCTGGTCGTCTCCTGATTCTCCTGTCCCCGTCGGGGACCGAGACGAGCATCGGCGCAGGAATGCGCTGGTTCCCTGATTGCTCTGCCCCTGCATCTTGTTCATGGCCTCGGGACTGGTGGTCGCCGGGCTGCGCTACGTGGTGAGCTACGCGATCATGGCCCGGAGTGCCGCAGCTGGTGTGGCGATTCGCGCAGTCGGGCAACTGGGATCACGGTGTTCCCGGCATCCTGCTGGCCTGGCTGGGTGGACTCGCTCATCCCTGCCCGGCACGACCTGCTGCTGGTACACCCTGCGTACCACCTCCGCCAGCGAGTTCATCGCCGCGATGCAGCGCATGCGCTGTCCCGACGCGCTGACGATCCCGGCGGCCATCATCTTCCGCTTCTTCCCGACCATCGGGGAGGAGTACCGCGACATCAAGACGGCGATGCGGATGCGCGGCATCTCGAAACCCTCCGCAACCCGGTCGCCATGCTGGAGTACCGTTTCGTGCCCCTGCTGGTCTCGGTCGTCAGCATCGGCAACGAGCTGTCCATGTCCGCTGTGACCAGGGCGCTGGGATCGGGGCGCAGGAGGACGACCATCTGCACCATCGGGTTCCGGGCCGCGGACGGCGTGCTCATCGGGCTGCTGAGCGCGTGTCTGGTCATCATGATCATGGGAAGGACGTCAGTGGCATGATCGAGTTGCGCAACGTGACGATGTCCTACGGCCAGGATTCCGCCGAACCGGTGCTCCGCGACATGAACCTGCAGGTGGACCGCGGTGAGCTGGTCCTGCTGTGCGGGGAGTCGAGCTGCGGCAAGACAAGCCTGCTGCGGCTCCTCAACGGCGTGGCGCGGTATTTCTTCGACGCCCGGATCTCGGGTGAGGTGCTGCTCGACTCCCAGCCGATCATCAACGCTGAGGCCCACGACATCGCTCAGACCGTCGGGTCGGTGTTCCAGAACCCCAAGTCCCAGTTCTTCACCCTTGATGTGACCAGCGAGCTGGCCTTCGGATGCGAGAACCTGGGGGTGGAGCCGGCCCGGATCGAGCAGCGCATCGCCGAGGTCGCCCGGGAGTTCAGCATGGAGGATCTGGTCCGCAGGCAACTCGTCGAGTTGTCCGGGGGCAGAAGCAGAAGGTGGCATGTGCGGCCGTGGCCGCCATGCAGCCTCACGTGCTCCTGCTGGACGAGCCCTCCTCGAATCTTGATATGGCTGCCATCGGCGAGTTGCGGGAGATCGTGGCCCGGTGGAAGCAGCAGGGGCGCACGGTGATGGTCGCCGAGCATCGCCTGTACTACCTCGCGGATCTGGTCGATCGGGTCGTCTACATGGACCGCGGCCGCATCGGCCGGAGTTCACCGGTGAGCAGTTCCGCTCCCTGAACGACCACGACCTGCAGGAACTCGGGCTCCGGTCCACCCATCCGGTTCCCGAGCCCGTCGGCGCTCCCGCGACCGGCGCCGGTGAGGTGGTCGGTGAGGTGGTCAGTGAGGGTGGTCGTGGACTCCTTCGCCTTCCGGTATCCGAAGGCGCCCCGTCTCGCCATGGACATCGAGGCACCTGGTGCTGCCCGAGGCCCAGGTGATCGGCGTCGTGGGGCGCAACGGCGCGGGCAAGACCACCTTCGTGCGTTCGCTGACGGGCCTGGAGCCGCGATCGAGGGGACCCCTGCGCCTGGCGGGCGCCGAGCCGTCCAGGCCCAAGCAGCGCCTGCGGCACTCCCACCCTCGTGATGCAGGGACGTCAACCATCAGCTGTTCGGCGAGAGCGTCGACGCCGACGTGGCGATCGGGGCCGATGCCGGTGGTGAGCGTCAGAGGCGCATATCACCGAGGTTCTGGCGGCGCTCAACCTCGAGGACAAGCGCGAGCGCCATCCGATGTCCCTGTCAGGGGGCGAGCGCCAACGCGTGGCCATCGCATCGGCGCTGGTGTGCGGTCGTAGGTGATCGTCTTCGACGAGCCCACGAGCGGTCTGGACCCTGCGCCACATGAAGCAGGGTCGCCCCTGCAGCTGGAGGACCTCGCCCGGCAGGGCAGGACCGTTCTCGTGGTGACCCACGACGTCGAGCTGCTGGCCGAGTGCTGTGACTTCCTGCTGCTCATCGACGAGGGCGAGGGTGGCGATCGCCGAGCCCCTGTGACGGCGACGTGCTGCGCCGCGCGGTGAAGTTCCTCGCCGGTGATGGGCCCGAAGCACTTGAATTGCTCTGGTAAGTCTAAGCTAAGATATTTTGCTGTTCTTGGCACGCGCCCGCATGACGAGGCTGCTGCCAGCTCCCCCCTGACCCCTGTCTCCCCTGCGCATATGTTGGAAGGAACGTACATGTCCGACCCCGACGCAATCCCTTCATCGAATGAAGTCGCGCTGCGCGTGCGCGATCTCTGCAAGACCTTCGGCAAAGGCACCAAGGCCAAGGAAGTGCTCAAGGGCCTCAGCTTCGACGTCCGCCCCGCTCAGGTGGTCTCGCTGCTGGGAGCCAATGGCGCCGGCAAGACGACGTTGGTGAATATCGCCTCCACACTGATGAAGCCCACCTCGGGGACGATCACCGTGTGCGGTGCGGATGTCGTGTCCCAGCCCAGACAAGTGCGCCGGCACATCTCCCTGACCGGTCAGTTCGCCGCCGTTGACGGGGAGCTGACCGGCAAGGAGAACCTCGTCTTCTTCGCGCGCCTCAACGGCTTTCGGGCGGGCCGCTGCCGCCGAGCGCGCGGATGAGCTGCTGGACAGGGTTCCGGCTCGCGGATGCGGGCGACCAGCGCGCGGCCAAGTACTCCGAGGGGCATGAGGCGGCGGCTCGACATCGCGGCCTCGCTGATCGTCGAACCGCAGCTGCTGTTCCTCGATGAGCCCACGACGGGCCCTCGACCCGCTGTCGCGCCGGGAGTTGTGGGAGATGGTCGAGGAGCTGCGGGGCCAGGGCGTTGCCATCCTGCTCACGACGCAGTACCTCGATGAGGCGGAGCGCCTGTCCGACGACATCGTCGTCCCTGCGCGAGGGCCGCAAGGTCTCGCAGGGATCTCCCTCCGAGCTGCGACGCCGGTTCGCGCGCGCCGATCTGCAGGATCGCGCTTGACGACGCGACGCTGGCCCGGCGAGTCGCCGAGAGCGTTCTCCCCGGGGCGCTCGGCCACCCGCATGACGATTTCACGGTCGACGCGCTGGAGGTCTCATTCGTCGCTCATGGCGGCACAGAGGACCTCGTCTCGGCCACCCGGGCGATCACCTCCGCGGGTCTTGAGGTCGTCTCGGTCTCCCTGACCCCGCCATCCCTGGATGACGTGTTCCTCGGTACGGCCTTCGCATCCGATGCCGGCTCTGCCGACTCCGCTGGCTCTGCCGACTCCGCCGACTCCGTCGAGTCGGCTGAGGAGAACGGATCATGACGGTCTTCGCGCAGCGGGTCACCGACAGGAGACCGTCGAGCGCGCGTGCCCTTGCGGGGCCGTGCAGCGCAACAACCTCCGTCTTCGCCGCAACAGCGCCTCCCTGGTGTCCGCACTGGTGATTCCCTGGATGTCGATGCTCGCCTTCTGGATCGTGTTCGGGCATGCGGCCAGCGCGTCGGGATTCGACTACGCGTTGTTCCTGACGGCGGCCTCGATGTTCCAGGCGGTGATGTTCACCGCCGGCGGCTCGTCAATGGCGCTGGCCGTGGACATGGAGAGCGGACTGCTCGCCCGTCTGCGGGCCATGCCCATCCGGGCCATGGTGGCCGTGGGCGGACGAATGATCACCGACCTGCTGCGCGCGTTGCTGTCGGTGGGGGCGATCGTGGTCATCGGTCTTATCTGCGCGCGAAACCCCGACAGCGTCGGTGGTCTTCTGCTGTCATGCCTCACCGCGCTGCTGATGGGGCAGGTCCTGGTGCTCGCCTTCTGCGGGCTGGCACTGAGATCTCATCATCCCGTTCAGACGGCCGGTCTGATCCAGGGCGTCGAGATGCCGCTGCTGATGCTGTCCACTGCATTCATCCCCATCGCCGCCCTGCCCGACTGGCTGGAGCCGATTATCAGCACATGCCGTTCTCGGTGATGATTGACACGAACCGTGCCCTTCTTAGCGGCCTCACCCCGGGTGATGAGGGCTGGGAGGCGCTGGCCTGGCTGGCGATCGGACTGATACTCGGCGTCTGGTGGGTATCCGGAGCATTCAGGAGGCAAGCATGAGCAATCGGGAGGCCCTGCGCATCGGTTGGTTGCGCGCGGTCGGGGTGCATGCCGGGCGTCTGCTGAGGCGGTGGCTGCGCTCGCCGCCCTCGGTCCTGTCCACCTTGGTGATGCCGGTCGTGATGCTGGTTATCCTCAACGTCATGTTCTCCGGAATGGTGGAGCAATTCAGTGGCGCACCGATGAACATGACCGCGGTGTGCGTGATGGTCGCGGTCTCTCAGGCGTTCACGGCCGCTCTCATGGGGGCGGGGAACATCGTCCAGGAGCGCCACGACGGTCTGCCCGACAGGCTGGCGACGCTCCCCGGCAACCAGTCCACCGGCATGATCGGACGAATCCTCGCGGAGTCCGTGACCGCGTTCGTCTCGATGATCGCGGCTGTCGTCATCGGATTGGTCTACGGCGCCGACTTCCGCACGGCCACCGGTCTGGTGGGAACTCTCGTGGTACTGGCCGTGGTGTCCGTGGCCGCTGGAGCCGTGGGCGTCATGCTCGGATTCGTGGTGGACACCCCCCAGGGCGCGGTGAGCTTCGCGCCCCTGGTCATGGCGGCCATGTTCTTCAGCACCGCGATGATGCCGCGCGACATGTACGCGGAGGTGCTGCAGCCCATCGTCGATGTGTCCCCATTGACCGCGGTGACCGAGCTGTCGGACGCGCTGATCAACGACCGGGTGGTCGCCGGGGATATCGTCCTGTTCGTGGGCTGGTTCGCAGGGCTGATCGCGCTCAGCCTGGTGGTCCTGACCCGCAAGACCGTCGGGGGGCGCCGTTAGTCGTCCTCTCACCTGGATCTAGTCGTTCTCTATCCCCTGAATCCCTGAATGCGAGTGTCTGAGTGTCAATAGTCTCTGAGTCGCGGTTCGAATTCGTGACCGGGCGGCGGAGTGTGGTCGCGACCGGGAGTCGCGGCCCCGTCGTCCCCCGTGCCTGGACGGGTGAAGAGGTGGCCAGGGCCGCCGATGAGGTGATGCGCGCCTCGATCGAGGGGCACGAGGATGCGCCGGCGATGATCGTCGGGGCGATTCCTTTCGACGTGCGCCGCCCCGCGGTCCTGTACCGCCCCGTGCAGGTCGTCGTAGGCGAGGCCCCGAACCCGGGAGCCGTCGTCGCACCGACCTGCCGGCTCGACGTCGTCGGGCAGTCCCCTGATCCCGACGGCTATCGCGGTATCGTTCGGCAGGCCGTCACGGCCATCCGATCCGGGGCCATGGACAAGGTGGTCCTGGGTCGGTGCGCGACCGTGGAGGTCTCGCATGCCTGGAGGTCTGGCGGCCGGAGGATGTGCTCGCGCGGCTGAGGGCGAGCAACCCCGACGCCTACGTGTTCCGTCTCGACCTGGACGGGGAATGGGCGGCCTGTTCGACGAGCCGGGGATCCTGCGGGGCGAGTCCCGAGCTCGTCCTGTCCTGCAGTGATTCGCACATGGACTTCCCGCTCGCCGGGACCATCGCCAGGGGGACCGATCCCGCCTCCGACATCCGGGCCGCCCGGGCCCTGCTCTCCTCCGGCAAGGACCTCGCCGAGCACGCACACGTCTCCCGGGCCGTCGTGGAGGCGCTCGGCCGCCATGTGGATGACATCGAGATGCCGTCGGGTCCGCAGCTGGTCGCCACGCCTGTCGTGTGGCACCTGGGCACCCCGATCGAGGGCGTCCTGCGCGAGGGGCGCTCGCCTTTGGAACTGCTGTACGACCTGCATCCCACGCCCGCCGTGTGCGGCTGGCCCAGTACTCCGGCGCGCGACTTCATCGCCCGCTGCGAAGGCTTCGACAGGGGCCTGTTCGCGGGATTGATCGGTTGGATGGATGTGAATGGGGACTGCGAGTGGGCCCTGGTGCTGCGCGCCGGAGTGCTGCACGCCGACCGGGCGACCATGTTCGCGCCGGCATCGTGGCCGCCTCCGATCCCGCGCTTCGAGGTTGCGCGAGACCGCGACGAAGATGATGACCTTCACTGCGGTACTCGAGAGCTCGCCGATCCCCCTGCCATCGGTCTTCAGATCGGACCCTCCAACGGCGAATGCCGTCGGGCGACCCGCGGCAGCGGCCTCCTGCAAGCGAGAGGATACGAGGGTGACGGCCATAGTGAGGGGCGCCTTCCCGTTCGTGGCGGAACGGGCGGGCTACTCGTCTTCTGCTTCCACCACGCGGGCGGCAATGCCTCCGCTCACCCGGGACCGGTCGGCGCCTGCCCTCGGATCAGCCGATTCCCTGTGGAACTGCCGGGCAAGGCGACCCGGATGCGGGAGCGCTGGGTGGCGGACTTCTCCCGCTCTGCCAGCAGCTCGCCGGGAGATTCTCCAGCTGGCGGCCGGCGCGCCCTTCGCCCTCTACGGCCACTCGATGGGTGCGGCCTCGCCCTACCAGACGGCCGCCTGCCTGCAGGAGATCCACCGGACTCCCCGAGGCGGTGGTGATCGCCGCCCGGCAGGCCCCCGGTGAGACGATCGAGGGGAGTACCGCTCGTCGATGGGTCTGGATGCTCTGCGCGAGGAGCTGGAGGCCGTCGGCGGCATCCTCGGAGATCCTCGCGGACGACGACATCATGAACCTCCCTGCTCACGGGGATTCAGCGCGACTACGTGCTGCACGAGGATTTTCCGGCACGCCTCGACCGTCCTCTCTGCCCGATACTGGCGTTCGCGCTGGGGAGCAGGACCCCACCGTCACCCCCGACATGCTGACCCGGTGGTCCAGGTTCACCAGCGGACGGTTCGCGATGAAGGTATTGCCCGGAGGACACTTCTTTCCCCTGGACGCTGGTGCCGGTTTCCTCGACGAGGCTGGCCGACGGCATTGAGGAGATCACCCGCGAGGTTGTCTGACGGGCGATCCCTCGACTTTATGCGGGGGTGTGTTGGCGGGCTCGGCTCGAGATCGGTCGCAACCCGTGCCGAGATCGGTCGTATTCCGCGTCGAGATCGGTCCGGTTCCGGCTCGAGATCGGTAGCAATCCGCGTCGAGATCGGTCGTACTCCGGTGCGGGGTGCAATGTTTCGAGGCTGGAGGCCGTATGAGTCAGGCCGAACCGCCGTGAGCCGGCTCCACTGATGCCCTCGTGGGCCGGGATGGTGGGTGTTGCACGCTGCGTGCGCCTCGCGTCAGCAAAAACAGCGGAATCATGCGGAAAAGTAATGTCAGTAGCGACCACGTCCTCGCTCCCATGTGCGTTGCCCCCCTCATTGCACATGGGAACTCAACCGCCGTACACAACGCTCATCGGAAAAGACCGTGATTCCAATAAAAACCAGCCCCCGCCCCGCAAGAGCCCCGGTCTCCATGTGCAACACCCTAAGAACAACCACGCACTAGCTGGAACCGGACCGATCTCGAGCCGGAGATGGACCGATCTCGACGCGGGAACTGGACCGATCTCGACACTGCCTCGACACCGCCCCAGACGTAGAGAATAAAATGCCGCCCCGCACCCACCAACGCCCCACGCCCTCGCCGAGATTCCGCGAATCGAATCGGCTCATCATGCTCGCCCAGCCGCCCGATCAAGGCTCGATCCGCCCGTGGCGTCGATCATCTGCCCGGTGATCCACCGGGCGGCATCGCTCGCGAGATAGCTGATGATGTCGGCGACATCCTCCGGGGTGCCGATCCTGCCGAATGCGGACACCTCGGCTGCGCCCGCTCGGGCGCCCGGCGCGTTGATCCAGTCGGCGTTGAGGTCGGTGTCGATGATGCCCGGCGCAACCGAGTTGACGGTGATTCCCCGCCTTGCGAGCTCTGGCGAGACGGCGCGCAGAGCTCTTCCAGCCCCGCTTTTGGAGGCGGTGTAGGCGAGGTGGGTCGGTGCCGCGCATGCGGGTGTAGCCGTGGAGACGGCGATCACGCGTCCGTTGTCGTTCAGGGAGCTCGCGAGGTGGTGGAGCAGGAAGAGCGGTGCGGTGAGGTTGATCGCCTGCACTCGGGCATATGTGTCGGGGTCGAGCTCGGTCAGCGTCTGCGCCCCGTTGATCCCCGCGTTGCTCACGAGCACGTCGGTGCCGGCGAAGCCGTGCTCGCTCACCGCGTGCGTCCACTCCTGCGCGATCTTGGCGGAGGCGGCCTCGCCCTCGGTGAGATCGGCCTGGATCAGCACTACTGCCGCGCCAAGTGCCCGAACGCGTTCGGCCGTCGCCTCCGCGGCGGCCCGGTCGTGGCCGTAGTGAAGGCCGACGAGCGAGATGCCATCCCGGCCGAGGGCCACTGCAGTGGCGGCGCCGATGCCTCGGGATGCGCCGGTGATAAGAGCCGTGGAGCGGGTCGCGAGTCCTCCCGTAATGATCGATACGTACTGATCGCACGATATCGTAGCGGTCACTATGGAAGCAATGCGCAGGGCGGGGCGACCCCGGACATTCGACTCGATGAGGCGCCGCATCGCGCCCTGATGGTCTTCTGGGAGCGCGGTTACGAGGGCGCAGAGCATGATCGTGCTGCAAGAGGCGACCGGGCTGACCGCGCCGCAGCTCTACCAGGGTGTTCGAATCCAAGGACCGCCTCTTCGAACAGGGCCGTGCGGCTGTACCAGGACGAGTACGGCTTCGGCATCCGTCCGGGCGCCCCGCTCGTCGAGGCGGTTGTCGAATACCTCGATCGCGCGGCCCGTGAGTTCACCACCGAGCCCGGCTCTGGGCTGCTTCGTGTCAACCGGCCAGCTCGCAGCCGGACAGGGGCGCCGAGCCGCCACGGCGATTTGCCGGGCGGAACGAGATCACGCCCTCAATGGCCTGCGCCGGCGCATCGCGGACGCAGTCGAGCAGGGCGAGCTGCCCGAGACGGCCGATATCGCCGGACTCTCCCGCACGATCGCGGCATTGATCCAGGGCATGTCGGTTCAGGCCAGAGACGGTGCCGGATACGAGGAGCTGGCTCGCATCGCGGTCGCCGCGGAGGCGCTGCTCGCCGACGCCGGGGAGGGTGGAGGCCTGACCTGAGTCGAGGCGTCCTGAAAGTCCTTCATGGTCTGCGACCCATTGTGGCGTTGGATAGACCCGAGATGGCGGCCCAAAGCGGGGCTGTTCACCGCGCCGTTGCGGGCGTACGTGCGTGACTCGCGGAGACTGTCGTCGACAACCGTGCGCCCTCGTGCTGCACATCACGACGATTGGAGTGGACGGATGGCCCTCCTGATGGTTAACATCCTCCTCGCTGCCGCGATGAACCTTGGTTCGGACGGGCGGCATCGACCGGAAAAAGGTTGCTGATCGTGTGGAACACCACTGAAAGCGATAAAGGTCGGGCGACCAGGGTCACAGGCCTTGAAGCTTGACCAGAAAAGCCTGATCTGCTTAAAAATTTTCCGGTGCCTTGAGAGTGTGTTGGTTGGGATTTTCAGTCCGGCTGGCGCTTCTTTTGTGGGTGTGTTGTTTGAGATCTCGATAGTGTGTTTGTTTTTGTGCCATTTTTGTTTTGTTTTTGGTTTTTGGCTTGCCTGTTTCTTTTGGTTGGTTGTGGTGTCTTCTGGCTGTGTTGGTTGGGGGTGTGTGGCTGGCTGAGGGGTGGGGTGGGTTTTTGATTGTTGGGTCTGGATTGGTTTTTCTGGGCTATTGGAATGGGCTGCGTGCTGACCTTAGGTGGCTTTTTGGTTGTTTGGGTTGGTGTGTGGTTTGTTTTTGGTTTTTGGAGAGTTTGATCCTGGCTCAGGACGAACGCTGGCGGCGTGCTTTAACTACATGCAAGTCGAACGGGCCTTGTCCCCTGGGGGTGGGGTTAGTGGCGAACGGGTGAGTAACACGTGAGTAACCTGCCCCTCACTTCTGGATAACCGCTTGAAAGGGTGGCTAATACGGGGGTGTTCTGGCCTGCTCGCATGGGTGGGGTCTGGAAAGATTCGACCGGTTTGGTTGTTTTGGTGGGGATGGGCTCGCGGCCCTATCAGCTTGTTGGTGGGGTGATGGCCTGCCAAGGCTTTGACGGGTAGCCGGCCTGAGAGGGTGGGCGGTCACACTGGGACCGAGACACGGCCCAGACCCTACGGGAGGCAGCAGTGGGGAATATTGCACAATGGGCGCAAGCCTGATGCAGCGACGCCGCGTGAGGGATGGAGGCCTTCGTCAGGAACCCTTTTCGCCAGTGAAGAAGGTCCTGCTCTTTGTGGTGGGGTTGACGGTAGCTGGGTTAATGAAGCGCCGGCTAACTACGTGCCAGCAGCCGCGGTAATACGTAGGGCGCGAGCGTTGTCCGGAATTATTGGGCGTAAAGGGCTTGTAGGCGGCTGGTCGCGTCTGCCGTGAAATCCTCTGGCTCAGCTGGGGGCGTGCGGTGGGTACGGGCTGGCTTGAGTGCGGTAGGGGAGGCTGGAACTCCTGGTGTAGCGGTGGAATGCGCAGATATCAGGAGGAACACCGGTGGCGAAGGCGGGTCTCTGGGCCGTTACTGACGCTGAGGAGCGAAAGCGTGGGGAGCGAACAGGATTAGATACCCTGGTAGTCCACGCTGTAAACGTTGGGCACCAGGTGGGGGCCTTTTCCGGGTTTTTCCGCGCCGTAGCTAACGCATTAGGGCGCCCCGCCTGGGGGAGTACGGCCGCAAGGCTAAAACTCAAAAGGAATTGACGGGGGCCCGCACGAGGCGGAGCATGCGGATTAATTCGATGCAACGCGAAGAACCTTACCAAGGCTTGACATGGGCTGGATTGCTTCGGAGACGGGGTTTCCCTTTTTTGGGCTGGTTCACAGGTGGTGCATGGTTGTCGTCAGCTCGTGTCGTGAGATGTTGGGTTAAGTCCCGCAACGAGCGCAACCCTTGTCTCGTGTTGCCAGCACGTTGTGGTGGGACTCGCGGGAGACTGCCGAGGGTTAACTCGGAGGAAGGTGGGGATGACGTCAAATCATCATGCCCCTTATGTCTTGGGCTTCACGCATGCTACAATGGCCGGTACAGTGGGTTGCGATGCTGTGAGGCGGAGCGAATCCCTGAAAGCCGGTCTCAGTTCGGATCGGTGTCTGCAACTCGACACCGTGAAGTTGGAGTCGCTAGTAATCGCAGATCAGCAGCGCTGCGGTGAATACGTTCTCGGGCCTTTGTACACACCGCCCGTCACGTCATGAAAGCTGGCAACACCCCGAAGCCCGTGGCCTTATGGGGAGCGGTCGAAGGTGGGGCTGGTGATTGGGACGAAGTCGTAACAAGGTAGCCGTACCGAAGGTGCGGCTGGATCACCTCCTTTCTAAGGAGTTCTTAGAACATTGGGAATGCCAGGGGCGGAATGATGTCAGGGCGGCCGTAGCCCGTGGGGGTTGGGGCTGTGCCTGAGGTGGATGCGAAGAACACATCCTGGGCTGTGTTGGCTTTGGGGGTGTCTGCCTGCGCGTGTGTGTGGGTGGGGGCATGCTGTCGGGTTCTGGGGCGGTGCGCCCTTGGTTGTGGCCTGCGTGGCCTGTGCCTCTTCTGGAGTGTGGAGGGGTGTGGGTTGTGGTGGGTGGGTTGGTCAGATCTGTATAGTGGACGCGAGCATCATTTGATTGTGTTCATGCGCGGCATGCCTGGTGATCGTTAGCTTGGTTGTTGGGTGTGTTGTGTGTGGCGTGATGTGATTGTTTTTTGTTGAGTTTGTTTGTTGTGGTTTTTTGTTTGGGTTTTGTGTGTTGTTTTTTGGGCGTTCGGTGGATGCCTTGGCATCAGGGGCCGATGAAGGACGTGGTGGCCTGCGATAAGCCTCGGGGAGCCGGCTAGCGGGCTGTGATCCGAGGGTGTCCGAATGGAGGGACCCGGCACTTGTTATGGGGTGTCACCTGCATCTGAATTGATAGGGTGTGGGGGTTACGCGGGGAAGTGAAACATCTTAGTACCCGTAGGAGAAGATATTCCGTGAGTAGTGGCGAGCGAAAGCGGATGATGGCTAAACCGTTGTCGTGTGGTGACCCGGCAGGGGCTGCGGCGGCGGGGTTGTTGGGGTGCGTCTGTTCTCATCTCCTGCCGGGGTGGGGGCGTGTGTGGCTGGGTAGCTGAACCGTCTGGGATGGCGGGCCGGAGTGGGTGAGAGCCCTGTAGGCGGAACCTGGTTGTGTGCGTGTAGGGCGTTCTCCCGTTGTAGCACGGGGCTCGTGGAATCCTGTGTGAGTCTGCCAAGACCACTTGGTTGCCTGAATACTTCCTGATGACCGATAGCGGATGAGTACCGTGAGGGAATGGTGAAAAGTACCCCGGGAGGGGAGTGAAAGAGTACCTGAAACCGGGCGCCTGCAAGCCGTCAGAGCCTCCCGCCTTGCCTTGTGTGGGGTGGGGGTGGTGGCGTGCCTATTGAAGAATGAGCCTGCGAGTCATTGCCGTGTCGCGAGGTTAACCCGGGTAGGGGTAGTCGTAGCGAAAGCGAGTCTGAACAGGGCGGTTGTGAGTGGCGCGGTATGGACCCGAAGCGGGGTGATCTACCCATGGCCAGGTTGAGGCGTGTGTAAGAGCGCGTGGAGGACCGTACCCACCTGGGTTGAAAACCGGGGGGATGAGCTGTGGGTAGGGGTGAAAGGCCAATCAGACTCCGTGATAGCTGGTTCTCCCCGAAATGCATTTTGGTGCAGCGTCGCGTGTTGCCCGGCGGAGGTAGAGCTACTGGGTGGCTGAGGGGCCTTACAGGGTTACTGAGGTCAGCCAAACTCCGAATGCCGTGCGGGTGTGTAGCGTGGCAGTGAGACTGCGGGGGATAAGCTTCGTGGTCGAGAGGGAAACAGCCCGGATCGCCGGCTAAGGCCCCTAAGCGTGTGCTAAGTGGGAAAGGATGTGCGGTCGCGCAGACAACCAGGAGGTTGGCTTAGAAGCAGCCATCCTTGAAAGAGTGCGTAATAGCTCACTGGTCGAGTGGTCGTGCGCCGACAATGTAGCGGGGCTCAAGCACACCGCCGAAGCCGCGGACCCCCAACATGGTCCCTTCAGGCCGGTTTGTTCCGGTTTGGCAGGGGTTGGGGGTGGTAGGGGAGCGTCCTGCACTGGGTGAAGCCTGGGGTGACCCACGGGTGGACGGTGCGGGAGTGAGAATGCAGGCATGAGTAGCGATGACTAGGGTGAGAGCCCCTAGCGCCGAGAGACCAAGGGTTCCAGGGCCAGGCTGGTCCGCCCTGGGTGAGTCGGGACCTAAGGCGAGGCCGACAGGCGTAGTCGATGGATGACGGGTTGATATTCCCGTACCGGCGAAGGACCGACCATGCTGACGCGCGGGTGCTAACCCACGCTGCTGGCCCATAATTGTGGCCGCACCTGACCATGTGTGGTGGGTGTGGCTGGTGTGGCTGGTGGTCTGGGGATCCTCCGTGCTGGTAGGCAAGCGTGTTAACAGGGGTGACGCACAGTGGTAGCCCGGCGGGCCTAATGGCTTGGCCTGTTCAAGCGCGCAGCCCGGTCCCTAGGTAAATCCGGGGGCCAGCCTCATGCGTGGGGCGCAGGTGAGGCGTGATGGTGACCGGTAGCCGTGTGCTGCTGGGATAACAGGGTGATCCTGGGGTGCCGAGAAAAGCCTCGACGCGATGGTCTAAGCCGCCCGTACCCGAAACCGACACAGGTGGTCCGGCAGAGTATGCCTAGGCGAACGAGTGAACCGTGGTGAAGGAACTCGGCAAAATGCCCCCGTAACTTCGGGAGAAGGGGGGCCCGGACCTTGAAGCAGCTGGCCTGCTAGGGGTGAGGGCCGCAGAGACCAGGGGGGAGCGACTGTTTACTAAAAACACAGGTCCGTGCGAAGCCGTAAGGCGAGGTATACGGACTGACGCCTGCCCGGTGCTGGAAGGTTAAGAGGATCCCTCAACCCCACCCGTGGGGTGAAGGGGTGAGTTCAAGCCCCAGTAAACGGCGGTGGTAACTATAACCATCCTAAGGTAGCGAAATTCCTTGTCGGGTAAGTTCCGACCTGCACGAATGGCGTAACGACTTCCCCACTGTCTCCACCACGGGCTCGGCGAAATTGCATTACGAGTAAAGATGCTCGTTACGCGCAGAAGGACGGAAAGACCCCGGACCTTTACTATAGCTTGGTATTGGCGTCCGCCATGGTTTGTGCAGGATAGGTGGGAGATCTGCAGAGACCGCCACGCTAGTGGTGGTGGAGTCATTGCTGAGATACCACTCTGGCTGTGGCGTGCGCCTGAACCTCGGCCCGTGATCCGGGTCAGGGACAGTGCCTGGTGGGTAGTTTAACTGGGGCGGTTGCCTCCTAAAAAGTAACGGAGGCGCTCAAAGGTTCCCTCAGCCTGGTCGGTAACCAGGTGGCGAGTGCAAGTGCACAAGGGAGCTTGACTGCGAGACCGACACGTCAAGCAGGTACGAAAGTAGGAACTAGTGATCCGGCGATCCCGTGTGGATGGGTCGTCGCTCAACGGATAAAAGGTACCCGGGGATAACAGGCTGATCCTGCCCAAGAGTCCATATCGACGGCATGGTTTGGCACCTCGATGTCGGCTCGTCGCATCCTGGGGCTGGAGCAGGTCCCAAGGGTTGGGCTGTTCGCCCATTAAAGCGGTACGCGAGCTGGGTTTAGAACGTCGTGAGACAGTTCGGTCCCTATCCTCTGCGCGCGCAGGAGACTTGAGAAGGCCTGTCCCTAGTACGAGAGGACCGGGACGGACGAACCTCTAGTGCGCCAGTTGTCCCGCCCGGGGCACCGCTGGTTAGCCACGTTCGGATACGGATAACCGCTGAAAGCATCTAAGCGGGAAACCATCTTCAAGACCAGGTCTCCACACCACCATGGTGTGAAGGCCCCAGCAGACCACTGGGTAGATAGGCCAGACGTGCACGATCGGTAACGATCGAAGCTGACTGGTACTAACCGGCCGACACAACACACACCACCCACGCCACCACACAAACCCGACCCTGCGTCCACTATACGGCCCACGACCAACCCACCCACACACACCACCACAACAACAACCACACACCACACACAGCACACGGACACTACAGACAGCACCACGAGACACCTTACAGACACCACCACTCCCCTGCAAGCAGCAGGTGGGTTAGCGCACCACACACCCCACACAAACGTCTCGGTGGTCATAGCGGGAGGACACGCCCGGACCCATCCCGAAACCCGGAAGCTAAGAACCCCAGCGCCCATGGTACTACGCCCGACAGGACGCGGAAGAGCAGGACACCACCGAGCACACTACCAGCCCCTTCATTCCTCGCAAGAGGAATGAAGAGCTGTTACTTTTCATGATTTCAACACGACCTGTTAGACGCAACACAACCCAAAACCACCCCCACCCAGTTCACCCACCCCACCCAGCTCAACCGGCCCACCCAGTTCGGTCGGTTCAAACCCTCGAGATCGGTCGAGTTCCGCACTGAAATCGGTCCGACTGCGCGCTGAGATCGGTTCAGCAATCAGCCCAGCGACCGATTCGGCCCAGCTGTTGTGCCACTTACCTGTAGTCCGTAGCCCGCACCCGACGGATCACGCATGAATGCTCGGGTGAGGCCATCGCTCAGACCCCTCAGATCCAAGAGGGCGGCAGCATGTGCCAGTGCCAGAACTCGTACGACACCGTTCGACCCGTCCAAAGCGGCCACCACAGCACTGCGAACACCACCGCCAGCGATGACGACCACCCCAGTCAGCACGATCCCTCGCCATGAAGCCGCCAAGCCGGCACCCCCGTCCACTCAGCGGGCAGCCGCAACCGCGATGGACGCGCACCGAACCCCAGGTAGCTTCCCAGAACGCCTCGTGGATGCGGCAGCCCCTCTCCCAGCCGTCCCGACTGCACAAGACGATCCTCATGGATCGCGTCGCGAGATCCCGGAACAGGTGCGAGCATGCCCATCGCCGATCCAAGCGTCAGAACAAGCACCAGAACGACGAACGGTACGAAAGCCACGGTGTAGAACGTGAAGATGGTCCGATTGCCGTACAGGAACCACGGCAGGTAAAGACCCACATAGCCGATGAGCGCCGTCCACACCCGCCAGTCCCGGTTCTGGAACGCCAGAACCACCAACGCGAACACCAAGGCGGCCAGACGCAGACCACCACACGGGAATGTTCCCAACAGAGGTCATGGCCTGGACGCAGTGGCCAGTGGGGCTGTCGCACGTCTGCCCAGCAAGCTCGCTGCCATTGGGCCAGTAGAACGATGTCGGACGAAGCTGGACGAGCCAGCCGATCGGCTTGGACATGTACTGGTGGGTGGTATCGAGATTGACGTGGAAGTTGTATGCCACCAGGTGGTACTCCACCAGGTCGTTGAGAGAATCCGTAACCAGGAGCGCGGCACCGTGCCATTCGCCGTCCGCTGCGCCAGCGCCCAGCCGTGCTCGTACGCTCCAGGCTGATCCTCCGTCTTGGGATGGAGGAACCCGATGACCACCAGCCGGCGACGTAGACCGCGAATGCCACCGGCACCAGTCGCAGGAAATCACCGGATTCCCCGCGCGAAGACGCCCTCGAGCACCCATGCCCTCACTTTCACACGATGCAGCGCCGTCGCATCCCACACGACCACCAGGGATCCCGATCGCGGCCAGCAGGTACAGGCCGGACCACTTGATCGAACAGGTCAATCCGGCGGCGACCCCCGTCGCCAGCAGCCACGGGCGCAGATGCCCCTTCGGCGCAAGATGACCCGGCGAAGGTGCCGGCCAGGTCCTGGGCGAGTCGCGCACGCGACCACTCCCGGTCTCGTACGAGGCAGTACACCGTCAGGGTCGCGAAGAAGCCGATGAAGACGTCCAGCGGTCCGATCCGGGACTCCGAGAGGTTCACGCCGTCGATCGCCAGCAGGAGCTCGGCGAGGCCCGCGAGCAGAGGCGAGCGTGAGCCGCAGAGTCAACCTGGTCAGCAGGATGACGGTGGCCACCCCTGCCAGGGCCGGCATGCGAACCTCCAGCCGAACGAGGAATCCGCCCCGAACAGCTTCGATTCCGATGCCGATGAGCCACTTGCCGAACTCGGGATGCACGACGAAGGAGGGTCCGTCGTGAGTCCGGAGAAATCACCCTGTGCGAAAAAGGCCATCGGAGTCCCGTTTCCATGTGGATTCGTAGCCGTTCTGCCACAGGGCGTAAGCATCCTTGACGTAGTAGATCTCGTCGAACATGAGCGTGTGCGGGTGCCCCAGGCCGATGAAGCGAGTCAGGCCGCCAGAACCCCCCGTCACGATCGTGACGATCCAACCGTTGAGCCGGACGGCCACGGGAAGGGTCCAGTCCTTCGGCTGCAGGCCGAGCCGGGCGCGCAGCTCATCCTCGGAACGCCCACTGAGCCAACTCGACATGTCGGCGGAGCTCGGAGAGCCGTCTTCGCTCTGCGGTTTCGAGCTGTCCGCCTCGTCCACCGCAACCCAATCGGGTGTCTCCTCCTGGCCCGCCTCCCTGGCTGTTCCTCCTCCCGCTCTGCTGCCGGCTCCTGCGCGGAGGACTCCAGGACCGGGGTCGGTGATGGGGCGCGAGTCGCTGGCTGGAGCGCGTGAGGCGCCATCTGGCGAGGAACACTGCGAGAGGTCACGGCCGTGAGTCTAGGCGGGACGCCATACTGGGAGCTATGAATGACGTCATCCCGGCGGTTCAGGCCGCGTCGCAGGTCCCGAGTTCCGCCACTGCGCCGAGCGTTTCCGACACGCCGAGCCGTGGCACCATTACCCCTGGCCGCCACCTGATCGGGAATGTTGGCGACGCCTCCGCGCGTCTGCTGGCCGGGCTCGAGCAGGCCGACGTCGTCGCCGCCGAGGACACCCGGCGCCTCCCTCGCACTCGGCTCAGCGTCCGGGGTGCGGGTGGGCGGACGACTTCTCGCCTTCCATGAGCACAATGAGCGTGCCAGGACGGCCGAGCTGCTCGACGAGGCGCGCGCCGGTCGCAGCGTCCTGGTCGTCTCCGACGCCGGCATGCCTTCGGTATCGGACCCCGGATACCGGCTCGTCGTCGCCGCGGCCGATGAGGGCGTGCCCGTGACAGTCGCGCCGGGGCCCTCCGCCGTGCTGACGGCTCTGGCCGTATCCGGGCTTGCCTGCGACCGCTTTCAGCTTCGAAGGGTTCCTCCCACGCAAGACCGGCGAGCAGAGACGGGCCCTCGAGGCCCTGGTCGACGAGCAGCGCACCATGGTCTTCTTCGAGTCGCCGCGTCGTGCTCACCGGACGCTGACCGCCATGGCGGAGATCTTCGGCGCCCAGCGCAGGGCCGTCCTGTGCCGGGAGCTGACCAAGACCCACGAGGAGGTGCGGCGGGCGACCCTGGGTGCGCTCGTGGAGGCAACCGCCGCCTCGGTCCTGGGCGAGGTCGTCATCGTCGTTGCCGGAGCGCCTGCGGCTCCCGCCGATCCTCGGGCTGGCGCGAAGAGGCCCTGGAGCTGGCTGACGGCGGGATGCGCTCAAAGGCGGCGGCCGCCCAGGTGGCCGAGCGCGTCGGCCTGCGCCCCAACCAGGTGTATCGAGCGGCTCTCTCCCTGCGGGACCGTCAGGACTGACCGCTCCCTCATAGACAGATAGCCCTCTGGATTCCCTCCGGACGGGGGCTCCGGGCGGCCTCAATAGAGCCGGTGGAGTAATTGTGAGTAATTGTGGAGTAAGAGTACGTGGCACGGCACAGGCTGCTAGAGCTGAAAAAAATCATGCAGATACCGTTAGTCGGGCCCTCGATCATCGTCGATGTCCAGCCGACCTTCTGCGAAGGTGGGCTCTGGCCGTCGCCGGCGGCAATGCGGTTGCCGAGCGCGTGGCTACCCATGCGACTGCGCATCGGGAGGATTACCGCCTGATCGTCACCACTCAGGACTGGCACATAAACCCCGGCAACCATTTCTCGGCCGCGCCGGACTTCGTCGATACCTGGCCGCCCCACGGCGTCGCCGGTAGCGCGGAGGCCGAGCTCCATCCCGCGCTGGCGGGCCTCGGTCTGGACGCGCAGGTCAAGAAGGGCCAATACGCCGCCGCTTACTCACGGATTCGAGGGCGTCACCGACGACGGTGCAAGCCTCGATCAGGTCCTGGCCGCCGCCGGCATCACGGCGCTCGATGTCGTCGGGCTCGCCGAATCTCACTGTGTCAAGGACACCGCGCTGGATGGCCTGCACCGCGGTTACGCCGTGCGTGTGCTCACCGACCTGACCGAGCCGGTGTCCCCGGCGCAGGGTGAGGCTGCGCGTTCCGAGCTGAGCGCCGCCGGCGTCGAACTGCGCGCCTCTCGGGATGCGTTCCCGCGGCTAGAGCCCTGAGCGAGCCCTTCGGCCTCGAGACGCTCAGGAGCCGTTGTACTCCTGATTCTGAGGGTGGCATCGGGCGGTAGACGACCTGTTGCAGGGCCAGGCCGTAGGGAGCCCGACGTCGGCAGTTCAGCGGGCTCGGACCGCGGCGTCGGGAAGACGCCGCTGGAGCCGCTGGCCGCGCTCGGGCCGCTCCATGCGGCCGGCGACGCGCTGGCGCGAGGTGAGGGGGTCGGCGGGGCTCGGGACAGTGGGCTGAGCCGTGCCCACGTGTGGGACGCTCCGGACCCGAGAGGACCACCGCCGATTGACTACCAGGAGCCAGATGGAGGTTATGGCGATGAGTGGTATTGCGAGGCCGCCTGTGGCGATAAAGCACAGGAGGAGTATGACACTGAGAGTCGATTCGGAGTCCGTGACTGCAGTGTTCAAGGCGATGGCAGCTGTACCACTGCATGAGACGGTGTAGATGCCGGCCTGTGTCGAGCGGAAGCTGAGTACTTGAGGAGGGGAGTCTGCGCTCGAACGTCTGCTCGACATAATATCTAGGGCATTGCCCGACGGATCCGTCACCTCGCAACTCAGGTTGGTGTCATCGGAACAGAAGCCGTACCGGTTATCCTCAAGAAGGGTGAAACTCTGAGCGCTGCCGTCCTCGGCGATCGACACGGCATTATCGGGCAACACGGTTGGGCGTACGAAGAAAGCGGCAACGAATAGCACGATGGCGAGCAGCAGCACGGTCACACCTACGCGAAACAGGTTGTACGGAACCCGTCTGGCCCGTCGTCGGGCCACCATCGGGGACAGCGGCGCCGGTGGGGCCGGTGGCATCCCTGTTCATATTCTCGGGTCCCCGCCCCTGAGGCTGATTCCAGGCTGTCGCGACTGCACGGCTCCCGCCTGGCCGATGGCGACCTGCGCCTGGCGCGCCTTCTTATTGCTGGAGCTGCGCATGAAGAACCAGATGAGCCCGGCGATCAGCAACGATAGCCCGGCAGCCCCGATGAATACGCTGATGATGGTGCCGACGATGGTCATCGCGAAGGAACCCGGGCTGATGTCGTCGCCGATGTAGACATCGACATCGTGGCCGCCATTGAGAGGCCGGCAGCGCCTGAAGGTGCAGGTGATCGTGCAATCGCCTCGAAGCGGCTGTGGTGAATTTGCCGAATAGCCGCTTGTCGTTCACGGTCATATCTATGGAGGGGCCCGACGGCGATCATCGTGGCCGTCGGGCCCGACCACAGTGCAGTTCGTCGAGGTGCTGTCGTTGTACAGCCCGTAGGCGGATTCTGCCGACAGCCCTCTTGGTTGTGGTGCCGGTTCCGTCGATCGGGGATAAGGAGGAGGAGACGGCGATGAGTCGGGCCACCGAGATGATCACGACGGCCAATGCGACCAGGCAGAGCGCGAGGCCGAGGAGAATCAGAATGGTCGGAGCCTTACGGCTCTGGACCATGGGCGGAGTAAGATGGAATGGCGGCCCGAAGGCCGGTCCGGCGTGCCGCGCGAGAACCCGGGACCGTCACCGCTGGGCGCCGTAGTGCTCAGAGCTGTCGCTGTTGAAAATCCGGGGCCCGCGCCTCCGAGTGTGACAACCCGGCCGAATAGTGCGATTCGAAGGCGGTGTGTCGGGCATGCTGATCTCTCACACGGAAGGGCGGCGAGCGCGGCGACCTGAACCCCTCCACCATACGGTGCTTGGGCCTGTTGGGCACGGAAGAGCGGATAGGCTTACCGCCATGAGTCACATCCCTGTCTGCGGTCGCCTGGCCCTACGCCAACGGCCCCGCCACATCGGTCGCGTCGCCGGCTTCGGTGTCCCTCCGACGTTTTTCTCGCGCCACATGCATGGCCGGGCCACGATGTCCTCATGGTCTCGGGCACCGACGAGCACGGCATCCCCCATCCTCGTGGCCGCGGACGAGGAGGGCGTGACCGCCCGCGAGCTCGCCGATCGCAACAACCGCCTCATCGTCGAGGACCTGGTGGCGCTCGGCCTGTCCCTACGATCTGTTCACCCGTACGACTGCCGGCAATCACTATCGCGTCGTGCAGGACATGTTCCCGCACCGTGCGCGACAACGGGTACATGGTCCAGGAGGTCACCCTGCTCCGCGATCAGCCCTCGACCGGCCGTACTCTTCCCGACCGCTACATCGAGGGCACCTGCCCCATCTGTGGCACTCCCGGAGCTCGCGGCGACCAGTGCGACGCCTGCGGCAACCAGCTCGATCCCACCGACCTGATCAATCCTCGCTCGCGCATCAACGGCGAGACCCTCGGAGTTCATCGAATCCACCCACTGGTTCCTCGATCTGCCCGCGCTCGCCGGGGCACTGGGCGCCTGGCTCGATGAGCGCGAGGCCTCCGGCACCTGGCGACCCAATGTCATCCGCTTCTCCCAGAACATCCTGGGGAGATCCGCCCCCGGCCATGACGCGCGACATCGACTGGGGCATCCCTCGTCCCCGGCTGGGAGGACCAGCCCACCAAGCGCCTCTACGTCTGGTTCGACGCCGTCATCGGCTATCTGTCGGCCTCCATCGAGTGGGCCCGGCGCACCGGCGACCCCGAGGCCTGGCGGGCCTGGTGGAACGACCCGCAGGCCTTGTCCTACTACTTCATGGGCAAGGACAACATCGTCTTCCACTCCCAGATCTGGCCCGCTGAGCTGCTGGGCTACGACGGCCGGGGCGACAAGGGCAGCCCCGGCGAGCTCGGCACTCTGAACCTGCCCACCGAGGTGGTCTCGAGCGAGTTCCTGACCATGGAGGGCAAGAAGTTCTCCTCCTCCCACGGCATCGTCATCTACGTGCGCGACTTCCTGGAGCGCTACCAGGCCGACGCTCTGCGCTATTTCATCTGCGCCGCCGACCCGAGACCGCCGATGCGGACTCACCTGGGCCGAGTTCGTGCGCCGCACCAACGGTGAGCTCGTGGCGGGTGGGGCATCTCGTCAACCGCACCGCCACCATGATTCACAAGCGCTTTCGGGCAGATCCCTGAGCCCGGTCCGCTCGAGGCGATCGACTCCGCGCTGCTGACTCGATCGAGGCGGGCTTCGCCGACGTGGGCGGGCCTCATCGCCCGACACCGCCAGAAGGCCGCGCTGGCCGAGGCCATGCGGCTGGTGGGGAGGCCAACAAGTACATCGCCGACACCGAGCCCTTCAAGCTCAAGGCTCCCGAGCAGCAGGAGCGCTTGGCGACGGTCCCTGCACACTCTCGCCCAGGCGGTGGCCGACTTGAATCTCATGCTCTCGCCCTTCCTGCCGCACGCCGCCAACGACGTGGACCTGGCCATGGGCGGTCAGGGCGCCATCGCCCCGATGCCCGAGATCCGCGAAGCCGCCGAACTCGATCCGGAAGTCCTGCCCGAGGCCTTCGCCGGACGCACCGGCTACCCGATCATCGCCGGGGACTACAGCACCGCCCTACCTGGGGCCCGTCACGAGGTCGTCATCGGCACGCTGGTGCCAAGCCCCGGCCCGTCTTCATCAAGCTCGACGAGGCGATCGTGGACCAGGAGCTCGCGCGCTACGCGGATCGCCTTCCCGACGACGTCACCGGCGCCTGAGCCGCTCGCTCCGCCCGCCCGAGCCGATGGGCGGAGCGTCATGTCGTGTGAGTTGTGAGTTGAGGAGACGCGCATGAGCCGTAAGCGCCGCGATCGTTCCTGGCCGCCCGTCGATGCCGTTGAGCGCTGGCCGCGCCGGTCATTGACAATCACACCCATCTTCCCGTGCCCGGGCTGCCTGTCGAGGGGCCCTGGGTCCGAGGCGCCGCCCGATAGCGCCGAGCTGGTCGCCCGCCGCTGCCGCGAGGATCTGCGGTGTCATCACCCGCGTGCGAGACCCCGGGCTGGGAGGGCAGCATCGAGCTGGCTCGCCCACTGCCTGGGTGCGCGTGGCCCTGGCGGTCCATCCCAACGAGGCCGTCCTGCACGCCGGGGTGCGCGAGGTCGGTCCGACGGACTCGACCCGGACATCCGTCCGCACCACGCCGAGCCCCTTGATGAGGCCATGGCCCGGCTCGAGCACCTGGTGCGCGCCAATCGTGATGTCGTCGTCGCCGTGGGGAGACCGGACTGACTTCTTCCGCACTGGCGCGCGGCGCCGCCGCCCAGCGGGAGGCATTCCGCGCCCACATCGCACTGGCTAAGGAGGCGGGCGCTGCCCAGATCCATGACCGCGACGCGCATGAAGACTGCGTGCGGACGCTGCTCGCCGACGGCGCCCCCGAGCGCACCGTCTTCCACTGCTTCAGCGGCGGTCCCGAGCTGCTCGGGCCTGCGTTGAGCAGGGCTGGTACGCCTCGGTCGCCGGGCCTGTGACGTATCCCTCCAGCGGGATGCTCCGGGAGGCCCCGTCCCTCATGCCCGATGAGCTGCTGCTGGTGGAGACCGTGCTCTCACCCGCCGCCAAAGACCTGGCGCGGTCGCCCCAATGCCTCCCTACCTCATGGGAGAAACGGTGCGTTTCTCGCGGACCAGCGGGGGCTGGATGAGGCGGCGATGTGTCGGTCCTGACTCATAACATCCGCGAGGCGTGCGGCATGTTCGACGAGCCGGGTGTAATAGGGATGTGATCTTCCCGTGTTGCCGGGACCGGTGATCGTCGGCTAGCGTTCTGGACAGTCATCAACCTTTTAGGAGTTCAACCGTGGTCGACACTCGCAGACCAGTTCGTGGAGCACGACGCTCGTCGAGCTCGGAGCTCTGGCCTCCAAGAGCCTGCCCGCTCTCAACAGCACCGGTACGCGGCCGTCGTCGCGCTCAGGGCGCGGCCAGACTCCGTGGCCCCGATGATGTACCGGGCCGGTGGTGTTGCCGCCGCCTGTCCATCGCGGGTCTCTGGTGGCGCGTACGCCGCCACTCAGGTCAACGACGGGGCGGCAAGTCCCTCAATGAGACCGAGGTCCGCCTGCACGCCATCGGCAGCCCCAATGGCTCGGTGAACAGCCAGACATCGGGGCTGACGATCGAGGGCCAGTCCGATTCGGTCTACACCGTCACCGAGGAGAGCACCGAGGAGCACGGTCGGGTCGAAGGAGACCGACTCCCTGCCCGAGGGCGAGACCAAGGTCGAGACCGAGGGCGTTGACGGCCTGGTGCGCACCACCTACGAGGTCACCTCGAAGGACGGCACCGAGGTCTCGCGGACCCCTCTGTCCAGCTCCGTGGTCACCGAGAAGGTTGACGAGGTCGTTCTCGTCGGTACCGGCTCGGGCGCGCAGAAGCCCGCCGGGGAGGCCGGAGCGGCGGCGGTGGCGGCGGCGGCGGCGAGGCTGCTCCGGCCCCGGCTTCCCAGCCCCGCAGGCGATGGCACCACGCCCGATGGCGCTCAGGCCATTGCCCGCTCGATGATGGGATCCCTACGGCTGGGGGACGGCGAGTTCTCCTGCCTCCAGAGCCTGTGGAACCGCGAGTCCGGCTGGAACTACCAGGCCGAGAACGCCTCTTCTGGTGCCTATGGCATTCCCCAGGCGCTGCCCGGCTCCAAGATGAGCTCGGTGGCGACGACTGGGCAACCAACCCCAGCACGCAGATCACTTGGGGCATGCAGTACATCCAGGGACGCTACGGCACGCCGTGTCAGCGCCTGGCGCACCCGAGTCCGTCGGCTGGTACTGACAATCGGCACCGCGCCTCGTTGGTCCTGGATGATGAGGGCCAACGGGCGCGGATGTGCAGAATCCTCGCGATCCTCGCGCGGAATCTCGCACTTGATCTAGGCTCCCGCGCGCTTTTGGAGCGCCGCCCATTATCCTGGACCCCGTCTCAAACCTGGCGCCGTCCGCGACGCTACGACCGTGAGCGGTCTGAGGATCCTGCTTTCGCCCTTCTCGGGCGGTTCGTCTGGTGCCGCTGCCGGTGCCGGCCTGCTCGGCCCTGTTGACATACAGGATTTCGGCCGGGCGCTCGGCATTCGCCCGACCAAAACTCTCGGGCAGAACTTCGTTCACGACGCCGGTACCTGCGTCGCATTGTGCGCCGGGCCGGCGTGCTCCCCGGTGAGACTGTTCTGGAGATCGGTCCGGTCTCGGCTCCTGACTCTGGCGCTGCTGGAAGCGGGCGCTCGTGTGATCGCCGTCGAGATCGATCCGCAGTTGGCGCGTGCCTTGCCCGTCACCGTGGCCCGGCGCATGCCCGAGGCCGCCGATGGTCTGCGCGTCGTATGCGCCGACGCCTTGAGCAATGACGGTCCAGGCGCGCTGGGCCTGACGCCCGCCGATGCCGCTCCCCGTCCGACTGGTCGCCAATCTCCCCTACAACGTCGCCGTGCCGGTGCTCCTGACCCTGCTCGCCGCTGTGCCGAGCCTGGAGACGGCCACCGTGATGGTTCAGGCCGAGGTCGCCGACCGCCTCGCAGCACTCCCGGTTTCGCGGACGTATGGCGTCCCCAGCGTCAAGGTCGCCTGGTACGCGGCCGCTCGTCGCACCATCACCGTCGGTCGCACTGTTTTTCTGGCCCGTGCCCAACGTCGACTCCCGCCCTGGTGGAGCTCGTCCGCCGTGAGCCCCCTGCTGCCCTCGGTGAGTCGCGATCAGGTCTTCGCCGTCGTCGATGCCGCCTCGCTCAGCGCCGCAAGACCCTGCGTCGGGCGCTCGCGCCCCGGCCGGTGGACCGGACAGAGCCGAGGCTGCCATCTCGCTGCCGGAATCGACCCGTCCGAGCGCGGCGAGAAGCTCGACGTCGCGGCTTTCGCATCCCTGGCCGAGGCCCTTGCTGCGGTCGACCTCCGACGACCCCCGACGCTCAGGAGATCCGATGAACCATCTGCGAGCCGTCCCGGGCGCCGATGCCGCGGCGTCATGTCCTACGCGCACCCTATGGCTCGGCAACCACCGTTCGTGTCGAGGCCCGGGAAGATCAACCTCTTCCTGTCCGCCGGCGCCCCCGGCGCGGACGGCTACCACCCCCTGACCACGGTCTTCCAGGCCGTGCGGCTCATCGAAACCGTCACCGCCCGGAGCCAGTCCCACGCAGCCCACGGCAGCATCACACTGAGTCTGGAGAAGAACGCCGACGGCGTCCCCGCCGACTCTCCAATCCGCTGTGCGCGCTGCGCGCCTCCTGGCCGATGCGACCGGCGTCACCGATGGCGTCGACTTGACGATCCGCAAGCGACCCCGTAGCCGGGGGCATGGCCGGAGGCTCTGCGGATGCCGCGGCGACGTTGACGGCCTGCAATGTCTTGTGGGGCACTGAGCTGGGCCTGACGAGCTGCGGGATCTGGCGGCCCAGCTCGGTGCCGACGTCCCTCCCTCATGGGGGCCACCGCGTCGGCCATGGGCGCGGCGACCAGCTCACCCCTGTTGATGACCCGCGGCAGGTATCTGTGGGTCCTGGCCTCGCCGCCCATGGGGATTGTCCACGCCGACCGTTTTCCGGCGCTTCGACGAGCTTGTTGGAGACTCGCGCCGTCTGGCCGGTGCCGCACCCGCGGAGGTCCCCGAGCGGATGACCCCGCGCTGCGGACCAGGGATGCCCGCGGACTGGCTGCGACCCCGCAACGACCTCCAGGAGGCCGCCGTGTCTCTGCGCCCGGAGCTCGCTGAGTGATGGCGATCGCCGAGAGTGCCGGGCGCTGCGCTCCCATCGTTCCGGTTCCGGTCCGACCGTGGCGGCCCTCGTACCCGATGCGAGAGTCGCCACCCATGTGGCCCTGGGCGCTGGCCGCGTCCGGTCTGGTGCGCGACACGGCGAGAGTCGACGGCCCCGTGGCCGGGGTCCGGATGGTGGGTGATGGCGCACCCTGCTCGGAGCGAGGTCGATCCGCATGTCGGTGGGTTCCCGCCTTCTGCTCGACGACGTCACCTCGGTATCGCGGATGGGGATCGTGGGGGTCCTGGGCCCCAACGGCGGGCAAGTCGACTCTCCTGGCGGCCCTTCGCGGGCTGTCGCGCGAGGTCGAGACAGTCGAGTCACTCTACTGGAGACACCCGTGGGCATGCCGTCACAGTCCGACGACTTCGCACCCGACGACACTGTGCGCACCGCCGTGCACGGGCGCACTTGAGTACGAATGGGCCTCACGCGCCTCGGTGCGGGATATCCACGCCGGACTGCTGGCCGACCTGGACCTTGACGCTCGTGTCGCGGCGCTGTCCGGCGGCCAGCGCCGACAGGTGGCCTGGCCGCGGCCCTGACCACGCAAGCCGATATCGTGATCCTTGACGAGCCCACCAACCATCCGACGTCGAGGGCGTGGACTGGCTCGCCCGTCACTTGAACGCGCGCTTCGCGGGCCGGCGCGCCGCCCTGGAGCCCTGATCACGGTCACTCACGATCGATGGTTCCTCGACGCCATCTGCACCAATGTGGGAGGTCGTCCCCGGCGTGGATCCGGGCGGCGGACGGCCGCAGATCGCCGGGAGGGTCGAGACCTACGACGGCGGGTACGCTGCCTACGTGCTTGCCCGCGCCGAGCGAGCCAGACAGGCGGCGGTCGCCGCCGCCAAGCGCGAGAATCTGCTGCGCAGGGAACTCGCCTGGTTGCGGCGCGGGCGCCTGCGCGCACCTCCCAGCCGCGTTTCCGCACTGACGCCGCAGAGGCCCTCATCGCCGATGCCCCCGCCGCGCGACACCGTTGAACTCGTGGCCATGGCGACGGCGCGGCAAGAGGGTCATCGATCTGGAGGATGTCACGGTCGGTTATCCTGTCCCGACGGCGGGCGGAACACCGAGGTGCTCCGTCGCGTGACCTGGCGTCTGGCGCCGGGCGAGCGCGTCGGCATCGTCGGCGTCAACGGTGCCGGCAAACCACCCCTGCTGCGCTGCTCGAGGCGTGCTCGTCCCGCTCAAGGGCGCGTTGCTGCGAGGCAAGACCGTGGTCGTGGCCGCTCTGTCCCAGTCCACCCACGAGCTGACGCCATCGCGGACAAGCGTGTGGTCGAGGCGGTGTCCATGGTGGGTGAGCGCGTGAATGTGGGCGGCAAGGATCTCACCGCGGCTCAGCTCGTGGAGCGCCTGGGCTTCACCCGCCAGCGCGCCTGGACGCGGGTGGGGGAGATCAGCGGAGGGGAGCGTCGCCGCCTTCAACTGCTGCGCCTGCTCATGACTGAGCCCAATGTGCTGCTTCTGGATGAGCCCACGAACGATCTGGACACGGACACCCTGGCTGCCGTTGAGGACATTCTCGACTCCTTCCCCGGGACCTTGGTCGTCGTCTCCCATGACCGTTATCTGCTGGAGCGGGTCACTGACCATCAGGTCGCTCTCCTGGGCGATGGGGCTGTGCGCGATCTGCCGGGCGGTGTGGAGGGAGTATCTGCGGCTGCGGCGCGAGGCTGTTGCTGACGGGCGCACTCGGGCCTCGAGCGGGTCGGCGGCGGTCGAGGCCGATGCTGGGACCGGCGGAGGTGAAGAAGGGGCTGAGCGGGGCCGAGCGCCGGGCCGTGCAGAAGGAGGTCGCCGCGATCGAGCGGCGCCCTGGAGAAGATCGGCGACAGATGGCCGCTCTGCAGGAGCGCATGGCGTCCGACCAGAGCGACTATGAGGGCCTACGGGTCAGCGACACGCCTGGTGCGCAGTCCGAGTCCGACTCTGCTCGAGGAGCGCTGGCTGGGCCTCGGATCGGCTCGAGTAGCGCTCCTGCCGACCCTCGACGCGGTGGGTGGGTGGGCGCATCCGGGCGGGACCAATTCCCGGATTCCCGACTTTGAGCCTGGAACCCTGAAACTGAAGCACTGCAACATTGCAACACTGCACGCCCCTATCGCAGCGCAGAGAAGCCCGCAGCGTGAACTCCTGGGGGTGCGGGCCGGAATGTCCAAAACGGAGGATCAACGCTCCAGCCGATCCGGCATCCCACAGAAATGGCGCGATGACCCGCATCGTCAGAATCGGCGCAGCCGCTCGGGGATAGATCTCTCCGTTTTTGGACACTTCTTCGTTTCAGGCCACCCCCAACCTGCTTCGACCTGCGGGAACGCGAACCGCAAGAACCCCCACGAATAAAAACCTCCTGGTCTGAGGTACTTTTTATGCTCAGGTGGTTGCGCGTGCAGACGGTTGAGGAGGGCGACACTGAGTTCTGAAGGTCGCTGGGATGCTAGCGAGAGCGGTGTGCTGGAGTTCGTCGGTGCGCGTGTTCGCGGACATCCTTTGCGGAACTTCAAGGAAATGGAGATCTTTCCTGATCTTGCGGTGGTTATGTCGGGGTCGCCGCCGCGTCTCGATATTCCTTCGGATGTTCGTTGGATACAGTGGCCGGATTTTTGGCTTCCCTATCCATAGGATGAGCGTGGTCCGTCCTGCAGGAGGCCCGCAGTAAGGCCTCGTTCTCGCGGGTCGATGTGTCGCAGTGGAGGTGTTGGGCGCACTGGAACGGCTTTTGGCCTGTATCGCGGTACCGGAAGGAGTTCCATCTTCGGATGCCGTCCAGTTTGTTCGCGACCGGTTTTAATCGCCGCGCTGTCGAGACCGCTTGGCGGCGACGGTACGTCAGGCGCTTTTCCCGGATCATAAAAGGTGTCGTATTTCTTCGACACCACGATCTGCCTGAGATGATGCGAACTGCTCTCACTCGCGAGTCCGTCACGATCGAGATCGACATTTTCGCACGAGGGTCGACGGCGCACCGCCGACCTCGTTCGAGAATGTCTGCCTCGACGCGGTGGGGTGGCGTCGAGCTTCGAGCGCTCAGCCGTCCGTCTCCGTCTCGCCCTGCTCGGTGCGCAGCGTCGGCTCAGGGCTCCATGGCCCGCAGGCCGTTCCAGGCGAGATTGACCATGTGAGCCGCCACCTTCTCCTTGCTCGTGGTCCGATTCTCCAGCCACCACTGCGAAGGCATGGCCACGATCCCCACCAGCATCTGGGCGTACAGCGGTGCGAGGCGCGGGTCGATGCCGTGGTCGGAGAACTGGGCGGCCAGAAGGCCCTGAGACCTGGATGGCGACGTCGGCCAGAAGCGTGAGTAGGTGCCCGAGGCCCGGTCGTTCCCACTGGACAGGATCCGGAAGCCATCGGGGAGTCTCGATGAGGTCAGCAGCGCCAGGGCTGTGCGCGCCACGGTGATCGAGGCGGAGGACGACGAGCCCAGCTCCCGTGTGATCGTCGTCGAGATGGTGGTGAGTTCGCGGTCCACGATGACGGCAGTACAGGCCCTCCTTGCCGCCGAAGTGCTCTGTAGACCACGGGCTTGACACCTTCGCCCGGGAGGCGATCTCCTCAATGCTCGTCCGTGCGAAGCCCTTTGGTGGCGAAACAGGCCGCGCGCCACCTCGATGAGCTGCTCGCGCCGCTCGCCCGCGCTCATGCGGGTGCGTTTGCCCCTTACTGGCCATAGGAGGAACTCGCCGCGATTCAGCGGTCCGGTGCTGCTCAGCGGTCTCATCGCGATGCGCTGCGCACGCGTGAGGAGACCCCACCTGACCGGCGGTGTCCGGGGTGCTGTGAGGCTCTGGGCGGTCAGGCGGGGCCGCCGTCGGCGAGGGCCCCTCGCGACGGCGGCAACCATGAGACACTTTGCGTCGTCCGGGGGCGGTGCGCCCCGCCGCGGCGGTCCGCCCTGGTGTAGTGGCAGCACGCAGGCCTTTGGAGCCTTGAGGCCCGGGTTCGAATCCTGGGGGCGGAACCGGAAGGAATGACGGCGCCACGACGACACGCGCCATCATTTCCTGCCGCGGGCGACGCAGGATGACGCCGTGCGCTCGTCGTATCGCGTCGAATGCGCTCCGCGATCACCAGCGAGAAGAGATTCGTGGCTTCCACCGCACCCGCCGCCGTCATCGTCATGGCCGCCGGCAAGGGCACCCGCATGCGCTCGGCCATTCCCAAAGTGCTTCACACCATCGGGGGCCGCAGTCTTCTGAATCATGCCGTCACCGCTGCCCGCGGCCTGCACCCCGATCATCTCGTGGTCGTCGAGCGCCACGAGCGCGACGCCGTTGTCGCACACCTGGCCGAGGTCGCGCCCGACGCCGTTCCCGCGGACCAGGACGAGGTCCCGGGTACCGGCCGCGCCGTCGCCTGCGGCCTGGCCTCTCTGCCGGAGGATCTTTCCGGCCCGGTCGTGGTGACCAGTGGGGATGTGCCGCCGCTGGACACCGGCACTCTGGAGGCTCTGCTCGCCCAGCACGTCCGGCGCGGGGACGCCGTTACCCTGCTGACCACCGTCCTGGACGACCCGACCGGGTACGGCCGCATCGTGCGGGAAGGCAACGGCGCCTGACGGCGCCGTGTCGGCCATTGTCGAGCAGCGCGATGCGACCCCGAGCAGCGCGCCATCACGGAGATCAATGCCGGCGTCTCACGTCTTCGACGCCGCCCACCTGCGTCGGGCTCTGACCACGCTGGGCACGGACAACGACCAGGGTGAGGTCTATCTCACCGATGTTGTGGCCCGCGCCTACGCCGAGGGCCTGTCCACCTCTGCCCTGGTGGCTACCGATCACTGGCTCGTCGAGGGCTGCAATGACCGCTCTCAGCTCGCCGAGCTCGGCGCTGAGCTGAACCGCCGCACGCTGGCGCGCTGGATGGAGGCCGGGTCGGCGTGGTCGATCCGGCCGGCACCTGGGTGGACGTGTCCGTCGAGCTCGCTCGGGACGTGACCCTCGAGCCCGGTGTCCTCCTGCGCGGCGCCACCCGCATCGGCGAGGGCTCCCGCGTGGGCGCCTACGCCATCCTGACGGACGTCGAGATCCCTGACGGCGCGGTCGTCGCGCCCTTCAGCCAGCTCGACGGCGATGCTCCCGCAGGGCCCCTGAGAACCCTGACAGCCCCAACAGAGCACGGCGACCACCGCGCGCGCACCACCGACGGCCCTACCGGCCGGCAGAGAGGAACCATGTCATGACGGGCATTATCACCAGTGGTGAGAAGCGACTGATCATTGTCTCGGGCAGGGCTCACCCCCAGCTCGCCCAGGACGTCGCCACCGAGCTCGGCACTCAGGTGCTCTCATCGACCGCCCTACGACTTCTCCAACGGGGAGACCTACGTCCGCTTCAACGAGTCGGTGCGCGGCTGTGACGTCTTCGTCGTGCAGTCCCACGGCGATCGCGTCAACGACTGGCTCATGGAGCAGTTCATCATGGTCGATGCCCTCAAGCGGGCCTCCGCCAAGCGCATCACCGTGGTCGCGCCCTTCTACCCCTACGCCCGCCAGGACAAGAAGCACCTGGGGCGCGAGCCCATCTCCGCCCGACTCGTGGCCGACCTGTGACAAGACGTCGGGCGCGGATCGCATCATGAGCATCGACCCTGCACTCGTCCCAGGAGCAGGGTTTCTTCGACGGCCCCTGGGACCACCTGTGGGCCCAGCCGGTGCTGGTGGACTACATCCGACGTCGCATCGACACTTCCAATGCGGCCGTCGTCTCCCCGGACGCCGGCCGCATTCGCGTCGCCGAGCGCTGGGCCAACGCCCTGGGCGGCACGCCGCTCGCCTTCGTCCACAAGACGCGTGACATCACCCGTCCCAACGAGTCAGTGGCCAACCGCGTCGTCGGTGCCGTTGAGGGGCGCTCCTGCGTGCTGGTCGATGACATGATCGACACCGGAGGCACGATCGCTAAGGCCCGTGCAGGTGGTGCTGGATGCGGGCGCGAAGGACGTGATCGTTGCCGCCACTCACGGCGTGCTCGGGTCCGGCCGTGGACCGCCTGTCGACCTGCGGGGCCCTGCGAGGTCGTCGTCACCGACACCCTTCCGATCCCCGAATCCAAGCGCTTCGAGAACCTGACCGTGCTGCCGATCGCGCCACTGCTGGCCCGTGCCATCAAGGCGGTCTTCGACGACGGCTCGGTGACCCGGCTGTTCGACTCCGAAGAGTCTGAGCCTCCTCGGTGCCCCTGGGTCTCCTCGGTCCGCTCGTCCCCCTCAGCCCCATCGGTCTGCAGAGTTCTGCGCGAGCCCGTGCATTCTGCGCAGGCTCGCCGGCTGTGCGCTGCCCGCGCTCCGGGGGCAAACGTCGGCCCTCGGCGCCGGTCCAAGCGGCATGCGATGTTTCTCCGGGCCCGGCCCCTGCGGCGACCTTGTGTCTTTCATCGTCTTTCTGTTTTTCCGCAGAGCAGTCTTGCGGCGCTAATGGTGTTCGACGCCACATGCTTTTTCTGAGGTTCTCCGGCGCGGGATAACCATTCTGTGTTGCATTTCGGTTACGTATTGCAGTTTGGTTACATGGGATTGCAGTTCAATTACGCATCACGGTAGCGTGGAGACACCCCAATTCATCTCCCTTACAAGCAGAAGGGCATCCCATGCACTCTGTTGCTGACCGCTTGGAGGTGTCATTCAGCCGACGCCTGCTCGTGGCTGCCTGCCTCGGCCTCGCCCTGGTTCTATCTGCGGTGGTCCCTCCACCGCTGCCAGGGCCGCCGACGGCGGCGACAGCGCTGATAAATCCGCCGGCCGGCCGTCCGCGATCTCCGACGTCGCGCTGGTCAAGTCCAGCCGCACCGGTGAGGACTCCGGCGGCGCGCTGACAGTTCAGGACATCGCAAGCTCACCTACTCCTGGGATGCCGGCGGTGAGGCGCACGCCGGCAGCGCGACCACGATCGACCTCGGCGCCGACTTCACGAACCTGGAGTTCCCAGCATCCTCGCCCATGTCCGCAATCCATGACGGCAAGGTCGAAGAGGTCGGAACTTGCGTCCTGGCGGAGAAGACCATCACCTGCACCTTCAATGAGAAGCTCGACGAGCTGCGCAATGCCGGCTTCAGCGACGTCAAGGGCAGGGGAGGCCCTGCTCCTCGCCGCGCACCAGACGGCCGAGGCGACCACCACCATGGGGGTCAGCGAAGCCGCCATCACCGTGAACCTGCCGGGCGAGGGAGGCATCAAGGGCGCCGGAGAATCCGCTTACACTCCCCTGGCAGTTCTCCGAGGACGGCAGTGAGATCGGCTCCTCCTCGACGGACATCGCCTGGAAGCTCGACTTCGGGTCGGACTATGTCAAGGAGCGTCTGGCCGGCGGAGATGCGGCGATCGCCGCGGACGGCAGCACTCGAGACACCCTCACCTTCACCGATACCCTCGGCGACGGCATGAGCTTCGACTCCGACCCGTCCCAGTGGAGCCTCTACGCCCGCAACTCGGCGGCCGATCCGCCTCCGAGGGCGCCGCTATCGCCACCGGATCATCGGCCTCGGGCGCAGAGCAGACGGGCTCGAGCTCCAGCTCCACGGGCTCGAGCGACACCGCTGCGGACCCGAGCAGCAGTGCCAGTGGCTTCGATCTCACCGTGAGCACTCGCGGTCAGGTCGCCACCGTCAAGGTCACCGGCCCCTTCGCCCCGAGCACCAACTACGAGATCGTCTACAGGACGGGATTCACCTCCCAGACCGGCAAGGCGATCGTGGGGGCCCGGTACGCCAACAAGGCATCTCTCAACGGTTTCCGGCAAAGAAGTCGCCAGCGAGCGCAGCTATGTCGAGCCCTTCAAGGTCACCATCGGAATGGCCCCGGCTACGGCGGTTTCGAGATCGTCAAGTCCTGGCCGGTTCGGCCCTCGATGCCGTTCCCGCCGGCACCTCCTTCGACGTCAGGGTCGGGTACAAGCTCCCCGCCGCTGCCAGCACCTATTCCGGCTGGACGGCTCCCGGAACTGTCAATGATGATGGCGTGAGCGGGTCCGGCCGTCATGCGGGCGGAGATCGGCGAAGAGCATCTTCCCGGTATCTTCTCAAAGGCACGGTCACTCACGCTCAGCGAGGATCTGACCAGTGCCTCCCCGGCTCCGGAACTACAGCTGGAGCTCACCGACCTACTCCGTGGGCGGCGCTGAGACCTCGAGTCTGACCGTCGGCTCCCAGGCCATCACATCCGTGTCCCTGACGAACCGTGCGTCCACGGTGCCCTGGGCACCTTCCAGGTCACACAGACGGCCTCGGGTGCGGACGCCGCGGCCAACAAGGGAGTTCGGCTTCATCTACGACTGCTCTGACGGCCAGTTCGGCGCCGTGACCGTCAAGGGGACGATGTCTCCGCCGCCCCGACAAGACCTTCGAGAGGGCACGACCTGCACGGTGAGCGAGGATGAGGAGATGGCCGCCATCGACGGCTACGACCTGGTGACTCCGGGCCGCAGTCGGTGACGATCTCGACCGGGGCTACCGCAACGGTTGCATTCGTCAACACCTATGTGGCGGCGGGACGCTTCCGAAGTCGGAGCCGTCGGACTCGGCTGCCCACATCACAGGAGGTGCGAGTCCCCGCGCAGGCTGCCCCGGCTCCGGATGATCCGGAGCGAGTTCAGCCGACTTCCGGACGGGACCGCCCCGAAGAGCTCGTTGGCCAGCACCGGTGCCACGGTGCTCGTTCCATGATCGTGGTGATCGTGGCACTGGTCGCCGGAGCGGTCCTGCTGATGCCGCCGAGGCCCTCCAGGACGACGATGCGGACGGCGTCGATGATGCGGACGGCGGGACCGGAGACTGAATCCTCCCTGTCCAAACAGACATTTTCGGATGAGATCGACGGTGCCACCGTCGATCTCATCCGAAAATGTCTACCTCGACGTGGGGGCGGGCACGGCTCATCATCAGGGCGTCGCCCCTCTAGACTGCTCGCCGTGCGCCTGACCGCTCTTCTGCCCCCACTGCTCGCCGACCCGACGATCGACGACCTCGTCGAAGCGGCCGGCAGCCGCTCCCGCACCGACCGCACTGTTGTCGTCGCACCGGGTGCTCGCCCCGCCGTTCTGGCAGCCGATGTCATTGGGGGCGTCCGGTATCGCCCGCGCCACCGGGTGCCGCCGTCCCTCATTCCTCCGATCCCGTGGACAGCGCCCCACAGCAGGGGGCGAGGCACTCCACTGCTCGTCGTCACCGCCACCGGCAGGGGGGCGGGAGCAGACCGCCGCCCGCCCTGTCCTGCTACCTCCCAGCCACCGACGTCGCCGTGTTCCCCGCCTGGGAGACCCTGCCGCACGAACGCCTCTCCCCGCGTGCCGACACCGTCGCCACGCGCCTGGCGGTCCTGCGCCGGCTGGCCCACCCCGAGGACGGCTGGGACGCCGGCGACCGCCCCACTGGGCTGTGCCCTTCCGGGTGCCGGACGCTGCGTCTTCCGGAGTGCCGGACGCTGCGTCTTCCGGAGCGCCGGACCCTCAACAGGGCCCCATTCGTGTGCTCGTCGTCCCCGTGCGCGCCCTCCTGGCACCTGTTGCGGACGGGCTCGGCGAGCTCGAGCCCGTCCACCTCGCCAAAGGCCTGGAGGTCGGCCTCCGAATCCACCGCCGAGCGTCTGGCCGCAGCCGCCTACACGCGCGTCGACATGGTCGAGAACCGTGGTGAATTCAGCGGTCCGCGGCGGCATCCTCGACGTCTTCCCGCCCACCCTCGCCCGCCCCTGTGCGCGTCGATTTCTTCGGGCGACGAGATCGAATCCGTCTCCACCTTCGCCGTCGCCGACCAGCGCACCATCGAGGAGATCGACGTCGTCACCGCCACCGCCCTGCCGCGAGATCGTTCTGACCGACGCCGTGCGCAAGCGTGCCCGCGCGCTCGTCGACGTCATCCCCGGCGCTGCGGACATGCTGGGCAAGATCGCCGAGGGCATCAACTGCGAGGGCATGGGTCCCTGGCCCCAGTGCTGGTCGAGCGCATGGTCCCGCTGCTCGACCTGGTCGGAGACCGCCTCGTCGTGGGCCTGGAGCCCGAGCGCCTGCGCAAGCGCGCCGAAGACCTGGTGGCCACCACCGCCGAGTTCCTCGCCGCCGCCTGGACCTCTGCCGCCTCCGGCGGCACCAGCCCCCATCGACCTGTCCGCCGCCGCCTTCGCCCACCTCGCCGAGGCCCGCGCCCTGGCACTGTCGACGAGACCGGGGCTGGTGGTCCCTGTCCTCCCTCGCCTCCTCGCCCGACATCGTCGAGTTGCCGCTGCGCGATCCCAGCGGCTACCGCGGTCGCCTGGAGGAGGCCGTCAGGCACCTGGGCGCCCTGGCGCGCGAGGACTGGAGCGTCGTCGTGGCCACCGACGGCCCCGGCCCCGGGCGCCGCATGGCCCAGCTGCTCGCCGACGGCGGCGTCCCCGCGCGCATCGTCACTCAGCTCGACGAACCCGCCGACCTGGGCCGAACCGCTTCAGACGGGGCCGTCAGCGGCGACGGCGTCGTCCGAGTCACCCAGGCCAGTGCGGGGCACGGCTTCATCGCTGAGGGACTGCGCCTCGGCACTCATCGCCGAATCCGACCTGACCGGTCGGGCCGGAGCAGGGCCGCGGGAGCGCAAGGCCGTCCCAGCCCGCCGCTCCCGCAAGAGCGTCGATCCGCTCTCCCTGCACCCCGGCGATCTTGTCGTTCACGCCCAGCACGGGGTCGGGCGCTTCGTCGAGCTCTGCGCCGCGGGGTCGGATCGGCCAAGAGCGCGGCCAATTCCGGCAGACCCGTGAATACGTCGTCATCGAGTACGCCCCCTCCAAGCGGGGCCAGCCCGGAGACCGACTCCTGGTGCCCACCGACTCCCTGGACCAGGTCTCCAGGTACGTCGGCGGAGACGCCCCCGCCCTGAACAAGATGGGCGGAGCCGACTGGGCGCGGACCAAGTCCAAGGCCCGCAAGGCCGTGCGCGAGATCGCCGGTGAGCTCGTGCGCCTCTACGCCGCCCGCTCGGCCACCACCGGGCACGCCTTCGGACCCGACACCCCCTGGCAGGCCGAGCTCGAGGAGGCCTTCCCCTACACCGAGACCCCCGACCAACTGGCCACCATCGACGACGTCAAGCACGACATGGAGGCCGCCCAGCCCATGGACCGCCTCATCTGCGGCGACGTCGAGCTACGGCAAGACCGAGATCGCCGTGCGCGCCGCCTTCAAGGCCGTGACCGAGGGGCAAGCAGGTGGCCGTACTCGTGCCCACCACCCTGCTGGTGACCCAGCACGCCGAGACCTTCACCGAGCGCTACGCCGGCTTCCCCGTGCGCGTCGCCCAGCTCTCCCGCTTCCAATCCGATGCCGAATCCGCCGACGTGCTGGAGGGGCTGGCCGACGGCACCATTGATGTCGTGGTGGGAACCCACCGCTCATCACCGGTCAGATCCGCTGCAGATCTGGGCCTGGTCGTCATCGATGAGGAGCAGCGCTTCGGGTGGAGCACAGGAGACCCTCAAGGCGCTGCGCACCGACGTCGACGTTCTCGCCATGTCCGCCACCCCCATCCCGCGCACCCTGGAGATGGCGGTCACCGGCCTGCAGGAGATGTCCACTGGCCACCCCGGCCGAGGACCGTCACCCCATCCTCACCTACGTCGGCGCCTACGAGACCAAGCAGGTCGGCGCCGCCATCCGCCGCGAGCTGTTGCGCGACGGCCAGGTCTTCTTCGTCCACAACCGGGTGGAGGACATCGAATCGACCGCCGCCCGCCTGGCCGAGCTCGTGCCCGAGGCGAGGGTCGCCACCGCCCGCGGCCAGAGTGAGCGAGTCGCGTCTGGAGAGGGTCATCGATCGACTTCTGGCACAAGGAGATCGACGTCCTGGTGTGCACCACCATCGTCGAGACCGGCTTGGACGTGTCCAATGCCAACACCCTCATCGTGGACCGGGCCGACCGCATGGGGTTGTCCCAGCTCCACCAGTTGCGCGGGCGCGTCGGGCGCGGGCGGGAGCGCGCCTACGCCTACTTCCTCTACCCCGCCGACAGGCCGCTGACCGAGACCTCATTGGAGCGACTGCGCACCATCGCCTCCAACACCGACCTGGGTGCCGGCATGCAGGAGGTGGCCATGAAGGACCTCGAGATCCGCGGCGCCGGGGAATCTGCTGGGCGGTGAGCAGTCCGGGCACATCGCCGGGGTCGGCTTCGACCTGTACGTGCGCATGGTCTCCGAGGCCGTGGCCGCCTACAAGAAGTCCCTCAAGATCGGTGGGAGTGCGGGTCCCGAGACCGATGCCGAGGCGGGGATCGACGAGGACCTGCGCATTGAGCTGCCCGTGGACGCCACCATTCCCGAGGATTATGTCGCCCATGAGCGGCTGCGTTTGGAGGCTTACACCTAAGTTCGCGGCCGCCCGCAGCGACGCGGAGGTGGCTGATGTGCTTGAGGAAGCTCGCCGACCGGTACGGACCCGTTCCCGAGCCCACCCGGCGTTTGAGCCTCTTTGGCCAGGCTGCGTGCGCTCGCGGCCCACCTGGGGTGCGCGAGATCGTCGCCCAGGGCAGAATCCATTCGCTCGCCCCCGGTCAGCCTCGCCCGAGTCGGCGCGCATGAAGGTCACTCGCCTCTCGCGGAACCGTCCTGAAGCCCGCCACTCGGACGATCGTCGATCCCTGCGCTGGCACTGCCCGCATGGGCGGAGGGCCCATTGAGGGGAGACCTGCTGCGCTGGTCGAGGTGCTCCTGCACGCCGTGATCGCTGGGGACAAGGACTACAGGTTGAGGCCACCAAGTACCGACGGCGCGGTGAGGCCGGCGATGGTGTCCAAAACGGAGGAGATCACCCCTGCCGTCAGCATCGGTTTCCGCCTGAAACTAAGCAATGACCTGCACCTCGGCCCTCCCGTGAGGGTTGCAGCGTTAATCTCCTCCGTTTGGACACCTCACCCGCAATGGGCTGGAGGTGACCGCGGGACAGTCGATACGGGAGCTTGTCCTCGCTGAAGCTCGCATCGCGATGGGGCGGGAACATCTGAGAGGGCTCGTACTCTGGGATTCTGGGAATCCGGGAGTCAGTGCATGATTGTGGTTGGGTCAAATTGGCGGTTGAGGCGAGGCGAGGCGTCCAGCCAGAACTGCAGTCGGTGGTCGTCGGCGATGGAGTCCCGCGCTACATTGAGCCAGCCGGGTCCTATCTGCGCGCCCGGTCCCATCTCGGCCGGGGAAGTGCCCGGCTGCTGCGACATTTCCGCGTCGGCGGCGGGGGTCGATATGGGCCAGGAGATTTCCGTCTTTGCGGGCACAGCACAGCATCTTGCCGCGCACCATGATGGCGCGTGCGCCGAACATGCTGATCTCGCGCGAGATCGGCTCGTCCTCAACAGTTTCCGCAGTCGGGCCAGGAGCGCCTCCCGCCCCGCCTGCCCTGCCGTTCTCTCGCTGTGCTCTTCGGGCCGCTCATGATGCCTCCGGCGGGGCGAAGGAGAGGCGATCGAAGATCAGAACGCTATCGGTGATGAGGCCGTTCTCCACGGTGAGCAGCATTCGGCCGCGGGGCGTGCTGGTCGCGGCGGTCTGCGGTAGTAGAACAGCGCGACGCGCTCGCCCTCCGGCGAAGGAGCGATATCGGCCAATCCGGTCAATGCCGGGCGAAGCTGCATGATGAACCTCGGTACTGGTCCTTGCCGGTCAGGTCCGCCCCGGGGGCGCGGCAGGTGATGTCGTCGGCCACCAGATCCATGGCGGAGTCGATATCACCGCTGGTCCAGGCCCGGTGGTAGCGCTGGATGACAGTCATCGGATTGCTCGTCGATTCGGTCATGATGCTCCTCGGTGTTGGTGATGTCGGTGCCGATGCGGGCTTGGGGGCGCTGCGCGGGAGCCAGGAGTCCGGGCCGGGATGCCCGCCCTCGGCCGCTTCGTGGAGCCGGGGGACGAAGTGCCTCCAGCCCTCTGCGTCGTCGGGGACCTCGCTATCGGGCAAAGTCCGAGATGCGTGAGCTCGACACGAGTGCCGCCCTCGATCTCGATAGAGTCGGAATTCGACGGTGGACGCTCCCGGCGGTAGGTCGTCGCTTCCCGCGAATCCCCACGAGACGACGACGCGCGAGAACGGCTCGACGTGCAGGTACTGCCCCGGACCGGGTATCCGGAGATATCCACGGCGAACCGGCCGCCCTGTCTGGGATCCAGCTCGGCGAATTGCCCCCATCCAGGCGGTCATGCCCTCCTCGGTGGTCAAGAAGGTGAAGACGACGCGCGGTGGCAGCGATATCAATGGAATGGGAGAACTGCGAGGCTCAGTCATGCTGTGCGTCCCTTGTCTCCTGAGCCTCCTGCGCCTTCGGAGCTTCCGGTTGGGCCTCCCAGCCGCCTTGAGGCCGGACAGTCTGGTGGGCCAGAGTCATCGGGTAGGAGCGAACCGCCGTCAGGGCGTCGGTGTTGATGACGTACAGGTGGCGGTTCGCGTCGCGAGTGCTGTGGCCCAGCCTGCTCGGCGCAGCACTCGAGGTGGTGCGATGCGGCCTGCTGCGACGTGCCGAGTTCATCCGCCACCGCTCCCGACCTGGATGGGGCTCGTTGCGGATGACCTGCATGATGGCTCGACGATTCCGGTCGGCCAGTGCGCGCAGGGCCAGGTCGAAAGTCGATCGCGGGTTCAGCAGCCATTTGGTCCTTCATGAACGTCATCGTATACTAAAAGACTGTTTGTATACGAGGCGCTGGCTGTCGTTTCGCCTCACCCGGTGGCCCCCGATCGCCGGCTGTGCGAGGGGCCGGGCGCAAGTGACATCAACCCGGCACTTCCGAAGAGGGCCTGGGCTAGACTTCCGTTACTGATGAGGTGGCTCGCAGCATGGTCGCGCTGCTGCACGATGGAGGCCGTCAAGGGTTTGGGACGCTCATGAGGTTGCATTCCGCTCTACTGTCGTACGTCGGCCCTTGTCGTCGGCGCTCTTTCGTTCTCCCGGTTCTGCTAACGGGTGCAGGGACTCGTCCGGCTCCGAGCCGGCCGAGACCGGGGGCGGCCCTGCGGCTCAGACCTCCGACGCCCAGGGGTCGGCGAGCAGCCAGGCCTCGCCGGAGCCCGATGGGAAGACGGCGACGGAGGCGTCTGAGGAGGCTACGCCGACGTCGAGCCCGACTCCGGAGTGCTCGGACAAGTCGGGGCTGACGCTCGGCACCTGGAGTGTCCCAGGTGCCGACCTACTAAGGTGGCCTGGGATACCACGGAGGCGGACGTTTCCACCCTATGACTCCTGCGCATCCCTGTCCTGGATCGTCCTGCCGATCGAAGGCGGCACGGCCTCGTCCCCTACCAGATCGACTGTTGTCTCGATCATGGTGAGTACATAGGGGTCACCAGTGACCAGATGATCAGTTCTTCCAGAGGTGGAACGTCTTGATGACGAGACCATCCAGGTGCTTATAAGTGGCCGCGCGATGGGGAGAGCACCGCTGGAGCGTCGGGGCGGTCAGTATCCGTCTTCACAGGATGCGATCACCCGTGCAGTGGTGCATTCCGGCGGAATGGCACCCACCATCGACGAGTAGGAAGACGGTAGAAAGTAGGGACGAGAACAGGTTGATGGGGCGCGCGCTGCTGCGGGCGGGCCTGACGCCCATGTCTATCGTTTTCTAGGAGCGGGTCGCCATTGAGCGACAGCGGCCCCGGCGTCGAAGGCCGCTGTCGAGAGGATCACCGCGGTTCCCAGGCGGCTCTGCGGACGCCGCAGGGCGATGCCGCAGGTGAGGACCCACCCCAGATTGATGAGTGCTGCCCGCTCGAGGTCCGCATTGCGGATCGGCTTCCTGCGCGCCGAGCGGAGCAGCAGTGCGCTCGTGCTCTCCCAGCGCGGCCGCCAATGGTGCTCGAGCGCACCTGATGGCAGCGGTGAGCCGGGCCCGATCGCCACCGTTCCAATGGCTGCTGCGGCGCGGGCGATTCCATCGATAGCGAGGGCGGTGCGGGCATGGCGCTGCTCGGCGGATTCGTGCTCCGGCGCGGTTCGTTGCCCGCCAGTCCGTTGGGCGTCTGAGGGGTTCAGTCTGGTGGGGTGAATGGGGTGAATCGTCGGTGTCGTTCCTGCTGTGATCGATCATGCGGACAGGCTACGTGCCGCACGTGCGGGGGTGCGTGAGGAAGCCGGAACCCTGGTGCGACGCCCGTCCTCCGTGCTGAGCTCACGCTTGGGCGGCGGATCAGCCGGGCAACAGCCGCACGTGAACCACCATGACGATGAGCTCCACGAGTGTCTGGTGACGACGACGATCGGGCGCCAGGACGTCCGGGAGAGCGAGGGGCGGGGAGAACCACTAGAGAGTTTGCGGGTGGTTCCAGAGGCCAGGGCCAGGCGGGCACTCCCTGTCCTGATGTGCCAGCAGCCCGACGACATTGCCGGTCAGCGGCATGATCGCAGCGAAGATGAGGAATATCCGAGACGACGCACGAGGAGGCCCCAGATGAGAGGCGAACGCGGCGATCTGGGAGGCTGTTACCACCGTCAGGGTGGCCATCATGAGCGGAATCATGAGCGCCATCGCTCTGCTCTGGACGCGGGCGGCCGCGGTGAGCTGCCCATTGGGTGAGGGCGAGCCCCAGTGGCAGGGCGATCGCGACGATGAAGGCCAGTGCGAATGGGCGTCGGCTGATGGAGGCGAGCCCCTGGCGCGAGGGCCGCCAGCCAGATCGGCAGAGAAGGGTCTGAGTGAGCATGGTACGGGGAGGCCGCCGATTCGCTCCCCAGGCGCCGCCTGCAAGCCGGGTGAACACCATGACGTAGTCCGCAGGGCGCCAGAAGGACGAGTAGGGAGTCCCATCAAGAAGGGCGGGGAGTCGCTGACCGGGCGGGACAGGGGCGCCACCACCAATGGCGCCAGGACGGTTGACGATCAGGAGCGCCACCACGAAGACGCGCGTCGGTGATGCGGCAGACGCGTGCGCGGAACTCCGAGAGGTTCGCGTACAGCAGCGCAACCAGGATCGGATTGATGGCGGGTTCTAGAGCTCCCGCGGCGTCCGGCAGGATCAGGGCCCGTTGCCGTGCCGAGTGCCAGGGCGGCGGGTGAGAGGCACCTGGTAGCTCCATCCATCCACCCATGCGACCGCGCGCGTCGCGGGCTCACTCAGCGGAACCGAACCGTGACCGTCATTGGCCGTATGCCGGCTCAGGCCGGAGCACCGCGGCGTCACCTCCAGCGTACGGCGACCGTCGTCCAGAGCCTTGTCATCAGCCGGTTGCGGGGCTCCGGACGTTTCCGTGCCTTAGTGAGCAGGGGAATGAGCAGGAGCGCCATGACGATGGTGCTCAAGCGGTTCTTCAACAGGTCCTCGCCCGTGATGTGCGTGGGCAAGCCGTAACCGAGGACGGTGACGAGGACCAGGAAGCCGAGCATCGCCCAGGTGGAGACGACGGCGGTGCGCCTGTGCAGCTACGCCGGCTCCGCAGGCGATCTCGAAGAACCCCCAGCAGATGGTGAGCCGGCCGATGTTCGGCATGACGAAGGCGCGCCATCGTGCCTCACTCTGCCGGTGGTCAGCAGTGCGGTGTCGGCGAAGGCCGCATAGCTGTCGGCGAAATAGCTCGCCGAAGAGATGTAGCGAGATGCACAACCGATGAAGGCCAGGGCGTACGGCGTCTCCGGATCTCGCCTTTCCGGTACAGCCGCATCATGCGCCTTCAGGTGCGTGTGCCGGAGAGAGTGTCGGATATGGCCGGACAGGAGCGACGAAATCGGCTCGTTGCTCGTCGCGCTCTGCGTGAGTCCGGATGAGCAGGTGGATCGGCCTCGAAGAAGGCCAAGAGCGACCTGTTCGATCCAGTCCTCGCGGAAGGAAGTCGCCGGTGGCGATCAGGGGAGCGGAAGAGTTCGGTCTGGAGCGACAGGGCCGGGTGATGCAGCGTCGTGAGCAGCGCGTCGCGGCATCGGCCTCACGGTACCGCTGCTCGACGGTCGGGAGGCGGCGCAGGAGCGTCGAACTGCCGGGTCGTGGAGGACGACGTCGAGCATGCCGCGGCGATCGCCAGCAGCGACTCCTCACCCACGCCCTGGCCAGGTGCTGGCGGCGTCGGCGCCCCGCGGTGATGGTGGTGCCGACCCGCGGCGGCCACCGATCAGATGTGCGTCGGCCCGCCTCGATGAGCGCGTCGAGGAGAGCCTGCTTTGAGGCGAAGTGTCTGTATGCATCGAGCTCTCCCGGATACCGACCGCTCTGGCGGGTCCCGGACCGACGTGCCGCCGAACTCCCTTTGCTGGAGAACTGCTCGAGGCGGCGGCATCCGGTAGAGCCCTCGCGGTGTTCCGGGAGGTGCGGCGCGCTCGACGAAGGTGTGCGGGGCGGAGATTCCGGATCTTCATCGGCTAACGATCGTTCCGCTTCCAGCGGACGGCAGGGTAGAGCGCTCGGTCTCGCCCACTGTGTAAAGCTGCGGTGCGGCTGCCCGGAGCTGCTGCGCGGCGTGCTTCATCCGAATGGACGACGCTAAGGGAAAAACAGTTGATGCTTTCCCGACGCGCACGATGGGCACATATATGCGATCGCATCATCGAGAAGGCCTGTCCGGAGTCTTCTGCAGTGCTCAGTCCAGATCGTGGATCGCGAGACCCGCTCGCCGTACGCCCAGGGCCTGGTGCGACGATCCCTGAGCGAATTCGTCTGATGCTGTGAAATGCGTCGTCGCGGTTTGCGCCTGCCTGCCGCCTTGCTGCCGTGGGAGCCGGTGCCCGATGTGATCCTGACGATTCCGAGCTGCTCCGATGACTCGGGCCGAGAGGTGCCGTTGACGCGGGAGGCGTCTCGCGCCGGGGCCGCGGTCGGCGATGTCTTCGCCTCCGGCGTTGAGGTGGCGGTGGGGCCGTGCGCCCTGGATGCTGACGGTTTCCGCACGGTTCTCGAGCCGTCGTGCCCAAGGAGATGCCGCTCGGGAGGGGCGGACCCGGCGGGTACTGCGGCGCGTGGCCACGCCGGAGATCGACGATGCTGACGATGTTGATGGGGCCGCCGTTCCGCCAATGGCAGGCCTCTCAGTGATAAGTGCGAGCGTCGTCATTGAGTCAGGCGCGCCGGGGTTGACGACCCAATCGGTGGTTTACCGCATGTCCGTGGCGGAGAGCAACTGTGAAGACCCATGCGTCGCGCAT